>VFQN01003356.1_pt1 | contig 23093 bp, 9 predicted proteins | sample 3512371 | NCBI WGS metagenome assembly VFQN01 (sample SAMN10412370, study PRJNA504923) | tailings metagenome | isolation source: Replicate 2 from Balatoc abandoned mine | place: Philippines: Itogon, Benguet | collected 2017-08-28
CAAGCCAAGGTACTGCCCTTCAAGCACAAGCTGCAGCTGCTGTGTGCAGCTGCGAAGAGCGGTTCTGAGGCCAACCTGGAGGTGGCTTGGTCGTTTTTGCAGTTAAGCCTTTTTCCTGAAGCACTGCGTGAGGGTTGGGGCTATGACTACCCAGACCCGGGTGAGGCAGCGGCTGAGGCAGGCCACCCACAGCTGCTGCCCTGGCTGCTGCAGCGCTGCCCGGGGCTGGTGCGGCCGCTAGGGGTGATGAGAGCAGCTGCATGGCGCTGCGACCTGGCGGGGATGGAATCGGCCTGGGAGGCGCTCCAAGATCACCGACCTTCCGACATCAACGGGAACAGTGCGAACGTACACCTTGACACGTCCGTGCTGGAGGCAGCAGCTCAGTCCGACGCCCCAGACGCAGAAGACAAGATGGGGTGGGCCCTAGCCGACGGCGCCCGCCTACATGAGACTACTGGTTGGATGGCTACCCGCTCGGGGGACGTAGGCCGGCTGCAGTGGCTGCGCGAGCAGGGCTGCCACATGAGTGTCGACACGCTGCAGTGTGCCTTGGAGGACGCGGACCTGGCTATGGCGCAGTGGCTGGTGGACGAGGCTGGGGTGGAGCTGCCAGCGGCGGCTGGAGAGGAAGGGCGGTGGAAAGACCTGCTGGTCGCAGCGGCAAAGAGCGCTGACGGCGTGGCGAAGCTGCAGTGGCTGCGGGAGCTGGGTGCGCCGCCGCTGGACAGCGCCAAGGACCTGGCGCACAAGCTCGCACTCGCCGCCGTGCGGGCAGGGCAGCTGGAGGTGGTACGGCACCTGCTGTCGGTCTTTGGCGCCGACACCGTGGTCCGGGCGAACCCAGGGGCCCTGGGGTATGCGGCCGCAGAGTCAGGCAGCGAGCCCATGGCCGAGTGCCTGCGCCAGGCGGGCCTGGTGTTTACCGCCGAGGCCTACCAGGGAGCTGCCTGTTCGGGCAGCGGGGCATTGGTCTGGTGGCTGGCGCAGGAGGCTGGGGTGTCTGCCGCCGGGCTGGACCTGGGCCGGTTCGTATGGCTGTGGCAAGGCCGTGGCCGGCATCTGCTGGAGTTGGTGCAGCTGCTGGTGGAGGAGGCGGGGTGCCGGGATTGGGGCGCGGCGGCTGCGGCCTGTGGCGCGGCAACGGGGGTTGCCACCGATGATGTGCTGAAGGCGGGTGCAGCGTGCGGCGACCTGGCCCTGGTGCAGTACCTGCTGCAGCAGCGGCCGGGGCACCAACCGGGCTGGGAGGTGCTGGTGGCTGCAGCTGAGGGCGGCTGCGAGGTGCTGCTGGAGTGGCTGGTGGAGCATCACCCGAGCTGCATGGAGGGCGCTGGCGCGGGTGAGTCGCCCTACTGGTTTGCAACGATACGTGGCGACCTGGGCACGCTGGCGGTCCTGCGGCGGCTGGGCGTGCCGTGGGGCTCAGGGGACGTTGTCTTGCGGGCGGTGAGGCAGGGGTTCAAGGTGCCGGCCCTGCGCTGGCTGGTGGAGCAGGGCGCGCCGGTGGGCGACAGGAAGCAATTCAAGTGGGAGGTGCACACACATGTGCGCTATGCTCGGGAGATGAGTAAGGAGGATGCGGCATGGCTACGGAGTTTGGCAGCGGCCTGATGAGTTGGAGCGGAGTCGTGGGCGGCAGATGCTTGCATGGGACGTACGTCATGGCGGGGGGATGGGTCGAGGGCAGACGGCTGGCAGTCCAGGTTCTGTGCCGTGCGCAGGTGCTTTGGGTACATACCGGTGCACCTGCCTATCTGGAGTGTGGGACCGTTTCTTGGCGTGATAGCTGTGGTGTTAGTGAACTGGGTGGACGGCCGCTGGCAAAGGGCGTGATCGAAGGCTACTGGTTTGCGGGTATGACAGTGACTGTGGCTGTGCAAGCCCGACGACATGCATGCCAGCCTCACGTTGCAAGCCGTACAGACGTCAGCGGTGTTGCATGTTTGTGCGTATTGGAAAAGTATGAAGCATGCAACGCATGTGGCAGGCTACTAGCCGTTAATACTCTTGAGACAAGCATGGTGATGCAGGCTGGGCCACAAGCAGGTGGGGCCGCACACGGTGCACAGGGCTACGGTATATGGGCCGTTGTTGCACAGCGCGACGTGTGCCTGTTGACGAGGCTGCGTGTTGTCAAAATAATCGCGACAAGCTGCCTTGCCCTTGCTTGTACGGCTTACCCTTCGTTCACATGTTGTGTGCTTGGGCTGGCAGGGACGTGTTGTTGCCACTGTTGCGCAGCTGGGTGGCTGGGGGAATGCCGTGCGGTCACGTAACAACGTGTGCTCGCTGTTGCTGCCTACCCGAAAGTCGAGCAACAATAAGGCAGGGAGCATCTTGACACGAATCCCTGTCGGTTGCGTAGGCGGCCTGGTGCCGGCGGTTAGCAGGAGGGGTTGGCGGCGGTGCTTTCGGTGTTGCAGAGGTGGGTCCAGTACTGACGGGCCCGCGTGCCCAAGCGGAACACTCTAGAGAATGACACTCTGTGGCACAGAGCGTTTGCCAGGTTGTTGTGCATGCATGGCATGGGACAGGTTACGGTTGCACGTTGTGTGTTGGCCTGTTGGCCTCGGTATCATGACCTGTGGCAGTCGGGGCGCTGGGGGCGTTTGCGCCGGACTAAGAGAGGTTGGGGGCATCTGTACAAGGCGCGCACTGTGCACGTCCTGGCGCATCTGAACTGTTCCCAGCTACCGGTATCGTAGCGCCGCCGTGCACTGGTACCACCGTATCCACTGGTCCACTGTCGGGGTCATCAAGGGGCACAGAAGCACGTGTGCTCAGCGTTGGGCGTTGTTGATGCTAACACCTCTGGAAGCCTCCGGGGCGGAGGTAACAGAGCATGGAACAGCGTGGCCGTACAGGTTGCGGTTCGCTGGTATTATTCCATGACACGGTGTTGGGACTTCGTACGTGCCAAGGTGTTCATACCGTACGGTAGAGGGCGATGTATAGGGAACGCTGCAGGGGAAAACACAGGCAGGGTCCCCTGAACACAGCCATGAAGGCTCAAAGGGATGAACAGATGCAGGGGAGGTCCCCTGAGCTGTGGACCTGGTGAGTACAGTACGGGGGCATGAGGACGTTTTCTGACGGCAACAACTAGTTATTTAGAATTTATAATTTTTCTACTGCTTCTTTGAACCCTTGGCGATAGCCTCCATGTCCATCACCCGTCTTTCGCGATTTTCCTCTGGTGCCTGTTACGGCCCGCGTTCAGCCTATTACGGAAGGCTCATATATGTGAGTAACAGATGCTGGAAGGATTAGTGTTTGCGGTTGGCGGAGGACCGCGGGGCTTTGCCAGTGCTGAGCAAGGCAGGATGTAGTTCGACGTTTGCGGCTGCAGCCTCTCCCAAAGCGTGGCCCTGACTTTCACCTGCAACTCCGTAGTATTCATGGTGTTGCGCTTACGCCTGCTCCGACCGCATTAAGCCGATCAGGTTGCGGTTTCACTTTCAGTGTCATCATAGCCTCGTCACCCTGTACCCATGCCCCATGAATCCTTAACTCGCCATCCAGGACGGACATGTCTAGTACATCGTGGAACTCCGATGGCGGTGGGCCCAGCAGCCGCACCCAGCCGCGGCAGCAGCTGCCCGCCGCGCTCCAGCTGCACATCCTGTCCTTCCTGCCCCACAACGACCGCACCCTCAGCGGCCGCCTGGCATGCCGGGAACTCCACGACGCTCTGAGCAAGGTTGCGTGCATGTTCCAGCCGCTACCAGCCCACGCGGCGGCCTGGGCCAAGGACGACTGGCAGCACCAAGCCAAGGTGCTGCCCTTACAGCACAAGGTGCAGCTGCTGTGTGCAGCTGCGAGGAGCGGTTCTGAGGCCAACCTGGAGGTGGCTTGGGCATTTCTGCAGTCAAGCATTTTCCCCGAGGCACTGCATGAGGTTTGGGATCATCATCGGTACCCAGACCCGGGTGAGGCGGCACTGGACGAAGGTCACACCCACCTCCTGCCCTGGCTGCTCCAGCGCTGCCCGGGGCTGCTGCATCCGCGCGAGATGATGATAGCAGCTGCGTGGGGCTGCGACCTGGCGGGTATGGAGTTGGCATGGGAGGCGCTTCAATACTACCGCCCTTCTGACAGCACCTGGAGCAGTGCGTACGTACGCCTTGACACTTCCGTGGTGGAGGCAGCAGCTCAGTCCGACGCCCCAGACGCAGAAGCCAAGATGGAATGGGCCCTAGCCGACGGCGCCCGCCTACACGAGACTACTGCTTGCATGGCTGCCCGCTCGGGGGACGTAGGCCGGCTGCGGTGGCTGCGGGAGCGCGGCTGCCCAATGAATGTTTACACGCTGGAGTCTGCGCTGGAGCACGCGGACCTGGCTATGGCGCAGTGGCTGGTGGACGAGGCTGGGGTGGAGCTGCCAGCGGCGGCAGGGGATGAAGGGCGGTGGAAAGGCCTGCTGGTCGCAGCAGCAAAGGCTGCTGACGGCGTGGAGAAGCTGCAGCGGCTGCGGGAGCTGGGTGCACCGCTGCTGGGCGGCGACAGGAAGCTGACGCACAAGCTCCTACTGGCCGCCGTGCGGGCAGGGCAGGTGGAGGTGGTACGGCACCTGCTGTCGGTCTTTGGCTCCGACGCCATGACCCGGGCAGATCCAGCTGCAATAGGGCTCGCAGCCGCAGCGTCAGGCAGTGAGCCCATGGCCGAGTGCCTGCGACAGGCTGGCCTGGTGTTCACAGCCGGGGCCTACGAGGGAGCAGCCAGGGCGGGCAGTGCAGCGATGGTCTGGTGGCTGGCGCAGGAGGCTGGGGTGTCTGCCGCCGGGCTGGACCTGGGCATGTTTGTATGGCTGTGGCAAGGCCCTGGCCGGCATCTGCTGGAGCTGGTGCAGTTGCTGGTGGAGGCGGCGGGGTGCCGGGACTGCTGGGATGCCAAGGAGGCCGTCGAGATTGCAGCGAAGCGGGGCGAGCTGGCCCTGGTGCAGTACCTGCTGCAGCAGCGGCCGGGGCACCAACCGGGCTGGGAGGTGCTGGTGGCTGCAGCTGAGGCCGGCTGCGATGCGCTGCTGGAGTGGCTGGTGGAGCAGCACCCGGGATGCCTCACGGCCTCTGGTAAAAGTGTGTCTCCCTACTTGTCAGCGGCGGTGCGTGGCGACCTGGGCACGCTGACCGCCCTGCGGCGGCTGGGCGTGCCGTGGGGTGCGGAGGACGTTGTTCAGGAGGCGATGAGGCTCGGGCTCAAGATGCCGGCCCTGCGCTGGCTGGTGGAGCAGGGCGCGCCGGTAGGCGACAGGAAGGACTTCAACTGGCACGTAGACATGCGTGTGTACTGTGGTCGACTGAGTAAGGAGGATGCGGCATGGCTGCAGAGCAGCCTGATGGGACGAGGCGGGGCGGCGGGTGCTTGCATGTGATCGTACGGCATGGCAGGGTAAATGAGTGGGGGGCCAGACGACTTTCTGTCCAGGTTTTTCGCAATGCGCAGTTAGTTTCAAGGGACACACGGGTGCATCTGCGTGCAAAAAGTGTGGGACCGAATCTTCGCGTGCTGGCGGTGTAGATTCGCTGTCGAGTACTGAGTTTGCTGCACTGGCTGGCTGGTGGTCACCCGGTGTACCCTTGGGCGGCGCACATGCCATGAATGTTGCACACGAGGTGGAAAGGAGTGGTTTAGTGATCAGGTGGGCGGCCGCATTGTGCGCCAAAGAGCGTGACGAAAGCTACTGGTTTGCAGCCCCAGTGTGGCGCAGTAGTGGCTGCGGCTGTGCAATACTTGCGGGTGCGTTACATAGCAAGTTGCATGCCAGCTCAAATTTTAAGCCGTACAGACATCAGTCAGTTGCGTTTTGTGTACGTAAGGCAGCAGCATGCAATGCATGTGGCAGGCTATGAGCTGTTGATGGTCTTGATGCAGGCAGGACCACAAGCAGGCGTAGCCGTACAGGGCTGCACTGGCTGCCACTGCACAGCGCGACGTGTGGCCGTTTCTGAGGCTGCATGCTGGCAAAGATGATGGCGTTAAGGTGCTCTGCCTTTGTACAGCTTGACCGTCGCTCACATGGTGTGCGCTTGGGCTGTCAGGGATGTGGTGTGGCTGGGCTTGATGCTGGGGGAATGCCGTGCGGTCATGGAATAGCGTGTGCTGTTGCTACCTACCGGAATGGCGAGCAGCAGTCAAGGCAGGGAGCATCGTGGCACGGTTCACTTTCGGGTGCGACGGCATTTGCCATGGCTAGACTTGGCAAGCGGGCCCTCGAGACCACACACGTGGGGCTCGGCTGACGAGCACGGTGGTCGGTCTACTGTTGTGTAGCGATGCAGTTGCGTGTCTACTGTTGTGTGCAAAGCTGGCTCTTTGGTTGTGTTGAGGTTGCGCGTAGCGCCGAAGCACGCGAGCAGTATGCTCACTAGTATTGTATTGTAGATCTTGCTGGTAGTTGAGTACGTTGATCACGTCGCAGCGTACTGTTGTGTGGTATGGCTGCATTCTGCATGGCATCGACGTTACTGCACTATTGCACAGTGGACAAGTGTAAGCACAAGGATTCACATGCCTAGGCAGTTCAAGCTGAGGCCTTCTGCACGCGTGCACCGGTATGGGTCTTCCGCGGGGAACTTGTACGGGTATCCTTCAGTCAACGAGCCAATTTCATGCATGCTTCCCAATGCTTGCCAAGCACCGAATTCCTAGCCCCTGTAACCTTCTCACGAAGAAAAAAAAAGGTGCCTGATGCCAGGGGCCTGCACTCCCGCAACTAACTTCAATTCGCTGGTAACGCGTGCTTCTAGGTCTGGTACCTGTGCGCCGGCTCGCATGCAATGCGCTTGGGTTCATGTGCCCTCCCCGCAACATGCATGGAAGGCAGCTCAAAGTGCCTCCTGCAACAGATATATGGGCCTGATGCGTGAGCAGCCTTCCGGTCACCTTGGACACAGTACCGTACCACAGGCAGACTGGTTTCGTGGCTTGTGGGCCACGCTCCCACCGCACCTGTCCGAGTGTCCGTCCCCGCTGCACGCACATGCCATGCACGGGAGTCCGTCCCCTGCCCATACCCCTGCATGCATCACCCGTCGTGTACGGTTGAAACGGCATGCCGCTGTACCGTACCGTACCATACGTGCCTGCCACCCAAGGCACACCAAGACTACTGTGACTCCTGCGACACAGGTGCCGTGCCGCTGATGACTTGAACAACTCCAGAACCACTGATCACACTCTCAGCCTGCGCTAAACAAGAGGTGAAGGAACCGCAAACAGCAGTTGCCGTAAGGACAGCTCCACTCGACTGCCGTACAAAGCTTGTGCGGCAGTCAGCTGCCAGCTACGACCATAAAAGTGCCCCCGTCACATAGTACCCACACCGTCTGCATCGACCGCAAGGCGTGGTACCAGGTGGTACCCCACACGGCACCTACAACAACGAGACGAGGTGCCTAACATCCTTGCTGTGGTGGAAAAACGCGAGGTGCCTCACATTCTTGGTGGAGTTACTGTAGGTCTTATCTTTTAGGCGCCGCCACCTTGCTTGTACTCCATTCGGTGCCCCTGCCGCCAGTGCGCCCCCTGGCAGTCTGCCCGACAGTACTGCACCGCCTTACGCCCCGCGTACAGGCGCACTGCTTCAGGTGCATGCCCCGCCACCGCCGCCCCCCGAGACGGTGCCGTGCAGCCCTGTAGCCAATCGCCACCGCAGAACCAGGCAGAACCGGCCAGCTCAGGCGACGGCAGCAGAAAGCTCACGCACAGGCATCATCGGCCGTCCCTTGTGCCCTTCTCCTGCTCCTGCCCTCTGCCCTGGCGCACCCGACACTCTGCCTTTTGTGCCTCCCAGTGCGCCCCCTGGCAGGCCTTCCCCGCAGTACCGTACCGCACCGCCCGGCACCCGCCGCACTGCTCAAGCGGCAACGCCCAGTCGCTCTCTCCCGCAAGTTGTCGCACCCGGGGTCGCCACACAAGCGCAGCAAGCCCTGCCGACTCGGCTGCTGCACCAGCGGCGGCGGCAGAGCTTTGGGCGGTGCGGCCGGCAGCTGCGGGCGCACCGTTTGCTGGCCTCCTGCGCCGGCTGCCCAGCCTATGACCTGTAAAAATCGGGAGGGCAAGCAGCCACCGCACGCAGAGTCCCCTGCGGCAGCGCCGGTACCCCCGCCGTCGCCTGCGAGCCTCATCAACGCCAGCGTATGTGCTGTGCACAGCGGTATCCTGCCAGCTGTGTGCCGCACAAACGCCTCCAGTGGCGTTGCAAGGCGTCCGGCATACTATACGGGTCTATACTGTGCCTGGTATCGCAATTACTGCCGTCGCCGCTGCTGCCGGGGCCGCCGCCGCCAGGGCGACGGCGGGGGCTGCCATCGGCGGCGGCGGCGCCAACCACCCGCGTAACCTGCTGGTGCTGAGGGTCCGGTGTGATGTCAGGACGGCGACACTGCTTGCCGTCCGCGGGAACAGCCGGTGCTTGTGCTTGTCTAGCTTCTTGGGCTGGCCTGGCAGCACCTTCGCCAGCGCGCACGCCGCCGCCAGCAGCCGCTGCGGGTGGCAGGCCAGGAGCTGCACCGAACGAAGGCAGCAGCCGCAGGCCGCCGCGGGTGGCGCCACCACTGCACCGTGCAAGATAGAGCGCAGCACACAGCACATACCCACACTGCTACGCATCGGGCGCCCCGCCGCCGCCGCCTGTCCTGGCCTGACCTTGCCTGCCTGTGTCCTTGGCCGAGGGAGGAAGGGAAGAAGCCCGTCTCCTACTTCTAGCGCAGACGGGCAAGCAGGTAGGTATGAGGTATGTAAATGGTGCGGGCAGGAAAGGCTCCCCTGCTGATTGCGTATCTTGCCGCCGTACCCAGTACGTGCTGTCCGCTGTGCAGTACGGCGGGGATCAGGTGCAAAGGAACGCTTCAGGGAATAGGGGGCACTTGGGGAACAGATGCAGGGGAGCTCCCCCGGCTAGGTGTGAAACGAATGGAGGGGCATGACGACGTTCACAAGCTGCTTACTAGGCGGAGTACTCCAGTGGTTTCCTTACACATTTTGTCATTGACTCCCTCTGTAGCCGCCATATCAGAATTCCGCTGCTTTCCTTCCGCGTTCCGGCCCCTGTAACGGCCCGGCTTCAGCCAATAAAGGAAAGCCACCATACTCAGGTACGTATTGCTGGATGGATATAGGTTGCGGTTTGCGGGGGACCGCGGGGCTTTGCACAAGGCAGGATGTAGGTCGACGCTTGCGGCTGCCTTCCCCAAAGCGTGACCCTGTCTTGCTCCTGTTCTACCGTATACTCGTTCTGTTATGGTTATGCCTGCGCCGGCCACATTAACCCGATGGGCCTTCGGCTTTTTTAGTCACGATTGTTCTAGCCTTGTCACGTTGTGCCCGTGCCTCCTGAATCCTTACCTCACCATACAGAATGGACACGTCTAGTACATTGGGGAACTCCGACGGCGGTGGGACCAGCAGCCGCACCCAGCCGCGGCAGGGGGTGCAGCTCCCGACCGCGCTCCAGCTGCACATCCTGTCCTTCCTGCCCCACAACGACCGCGCCCTCAGCGGCCGCCTGACATGCCGGGAACTCCACGACGCTCTGAGCAAGGTTGCGTGCATGTTCCAGCCGCTGCCAGCCCATGCGGTGGCCTGGGCCAAGGAAGACTGGCAGCAGCATGCCAAGCGACTGCCCTTCCAGCACAAGCTGCAGCTGCTGTGTGCAGCTGCGAAGAGCGGTTGTGAGGCCAACCTGGACGTGGCTTGGGCATTTCTGCAGTTAAGCATGTTTCCGGAGGTGCTGCGTGAGGGTCGGGCCCACCCACGGTACCCAAACCCCGGTGAGGCGGCGGCCGAGGCAGGCCACGCGCACCTCCTGCCCTGGCTGCTCCAGCGCTGCCCGGGGCTGTTGCGGCCGGACGAGGTGCTGCGAGAAGCCGCCTGGGGCTGCGACCTGGCGGGGCTGGAATCGGTATGGGAGGCGCTGTGCAGCTTCTGCCCTGGCGACAGCAGCTGGAGTGGCGAAGACGTGTACGTTGACACGTGCGTGGTGGAGGGCGCTGCTCAGTCCGCCACACCGGATGCAGAAGACAAGATGGAGTGGGCCCTAGGCATGGGCCCCCGCATACGCGAGGCCACCGCGGCCATGGCGGCCCGCTCCGGCGAACTGCGCCCGCTGCAAGTGCTGCACCGCCACGGCTGCCCGATGGGCCGGAGAGTGCTGCTGTCCGCCCTGGAGCACGCTGATCTGGCGGTGGCGCAGTGGCTGGTGGACGAGGCAGGGGTCGACCTGCCAGCGGCGGCAGGGCAGGCGGAAATCAGGGCAATCAGCGTGTGGTGGAAAGACGCGCTAGTCGCAGCAGCGGAGTGTGCTGACGGCGTGGCGAAGCTGCAGTGGCTGCGGGAGCGGGGTGCGCCGCCGCTGGGCAGTGACAGGGACCTGACGTACATGCTCGTACGGGCCGCCGTACGTGCAGGGCAGCTGGAGGTGTTACGGCACCTGCTGTCAGGCTTTGGCCCAGACGCCGTGGTCCAGGCGAACCCAGGGCTCGCAGCTGCAGAGTCAGGCAGTGTCCCCATGGCTGAGTACCTGCGCCAGGCTGGCTTGGTGTTCACGGCGGGGGCCTACGAGGCAGCTGCCCGTGCCGGCAAGACAGTCATGGTCTGGTGGCTGGCGCAGGAGGCTGGGGTGTCTGCCGCCGGGCTGGACCTGGGCCGGTTCATAGAGCGGTGGAAGGGCAAGAGCCAGCACCTGCTGGAAACGGTGCAGCTGCTGGTAGAGGATGCAGGGTGCCGGGGCTGGGGCGCCGCGGCTGCGCTTTGTGCCTCAGCAAAGCGGGGCGACCTGGCCCTGGTGCATTATCTGCTGCAGCAGACGCCGGAGTACAAGCCGGACTGGGAGGTGCTGGTGGCTGCGGCCGAGGGCGGCTGCGAGGCGCTGCTGGAGTGGCTGGTAGAGCAGCACCCGGGCTGCGTGGAGGGCGCTGTCACAGGTTCGTCTCCCTACGTGCCTGCAGCCTCCAACGGCGACCTGGGCACGCTCACCGCCCTGCGGCGGCTGGGCGTGCCGTGGGGTGTGGGGGACGTGGTGGTGCAGGCGGTCAAGGGTGTCTGCTCCGTGGGGGCCTTGCGTTGGCTGCTGGAGCAGGGGGCCCCGGTGGGCAGTGCGGAGGCCATGGAGGCTTCGCTGGAGTCACACGTACTCAACGGGTGGTTACGGCGTGAAGGTGCGGAGAGGAGACGGGCCTTGTTGGCAGCAGTGCTGCAGGCCTGACCCAACGACCTAACGGCCGGTGGGTCCTATCCTGCTGGATGTTTGCTGCCGCAGTAACAGTTTGTGGTCGCGTTTTTTGGTCACGAAAATAGATGGTACTGTACGGGCGGTGTGCAGCTCTGCGGGGCAGCGGTTCGCATCGGAGTCTCGAATGACTCGAGCTTGGTGATGAGCAGTGCAGGTTAACGGTCGCTGGGGTTGTTCGTTGTTAGGCCGAGGGCGAGCAACCGTCGTTGATAGTAGCATCTACTGATAGTAGCATCTATTGAGTGCAAACCGGTTGGGAACAGGGGCTGCTTAGCACCGGTTGGACAGGGCCCCATGCATGCATATCGTGGCATTCGGACCCCAATACTTGCAATCGCCGGCGGTGCCCTGCCAATTTGGGCGGCCAGCGACCGTGCACCGTGGTCTTGCCTGTAGGTGGGCGGCGGCCTGTAGCGGTGGTGGCTGTGTCTGTAGGCATCGGTTTCATCTTAGCGGTGGTCGTTTTGTAAGTAAGTATGCATGCGAGGTCATCATGCGAGTCAGGCTCCGCCTGGTCATGCGTGCACTGCACGCCGTTCTGGGGGGTTGAACGACAGTTGCCTGTACTTCATGCTGAGTGGTGTCGTGTAGAGGTCGCATGCGCACTTGTTTTTTGTATATGTACCAGTCTAAGACCAGAGCCGTGACGTTGTAGGACGGAACCTGTTTTTTGTATGTCTGCGTACGTGTCCGTCGCTGTGGGTACCGGTACCGGCATCAAAGAATGGGTTTTGGTTGTGAGGGGCAAACTATGCAGGGTTACGTACCGTGTGGCTGCGATGATGGTGGCAGCGCGCAACATGGGAGGCGCGGTAGCGCAAAGAAGACTGGTGCCGTGGGTGCTCTGTGTTTTGGCACGCATGGGTGGAGGTAGCAGGGGCAAGGGCAGCTGTCGTGTGGTGTCGTGTTGGGTCTGTTGACCGCCAAGCAGCAGCCAGGGGCACGCACGTGCTTGCCACCTGTTTGCGTTTGTGCGTGCAGGGTAGAGGGGAGGTCCAAGGTGCGCCTCCTAGCTATGTACGCCTCCGCTCGGCTTGGCCAGTCCGGAAGTGTGTGGGCTGTAAGGGGTAGTGCAGTTGCCTGTGCCGGGTGTACTCGGGACTTGCCGTAAGGCAGTCTCTACCGGTGTTCTGTATGCCCAAAGCACGTACACACGTGGTCAGTGGCTGTAGGAATATGTGCTGGCCAGGCGCCAGGGTTGCTCCCCTGGTACTGGCTATGTTGTGCCAGGTTGTCCTGACCTCTACCTGGGCTTAGGGGACAATGCTTGGGCCCTAGGTGAAATGCGGAGGCGGGCTGCATCGGGCTGCATGTATAACCCGCATGGGGGGCGCAGTCGTTTGGCGATGGCAGTGCCGCCACCAGCCCGTTTGCTTTCAAGCCACGGTTTGTCAAGGGTTAACAGTCTGCGCTTGCGTTGCCCGCCAGGGTGTTGTGGCAACCGTTCCCAATACCGGTACGGCAAAACCCCACACACACGAAGCTTGCAAAAGCGTCTTGCACGCACCCGTCCGCCCCTCCCTGCACGCACATGCATGCCATGCACGAGATCAGACCCCTGCCGGTACCCTTGCATGCATCAGCAGCATCACCCATCGTGTATGGTTGGTACGGCATACCGCTGTACGGTACTATATCGATGTGGCTGCCACCCAAGGCACAGCAAGACTGTGAGCCCTGCGACACGGCCAGATGCGGTGCCGGTAGTGACGTCAACGACTCCAGAAGACCAGAACCATGAACCAGCCTCTTGACCTGGGCTGAAGAAGAGGTGAAGGATCCCGGAAACAGATAAGAGCAGTTAGCGTAAGGACAGCACCAGTGCACCACTCGACTGCTGTACAAAGCTACCACCGTAACAGTGCCCCCGTCACCTAAGTACCAGCATCGTCTGCACCGATGCAAGGCGTGGTACCCCACACAACCGCTACAACAACGACATCCTTGGTGGAATTACCGTTGTTCTTATCATTCCGCCGCCACCGCCACCTTGCTTGCACTCCGTCCGGTGCGCCTGCCGCCAGTACGCCCGCTGGCAGTCAGCCCCACAGTACCGCACGGCCTCACACCCCGCGCACAGGCGCACTGCCTCAGGTGCATGCCCCGCCTCCACCGCCGCCCCCACGACGGTGCCGCACAGCCCTGCAGCCCGTCGCCGCTGCAGAACCACGCAAAACCGACCAGCGCAGGCGACGGCAGCCTTCCCTTTCGCCCTCCTCCTGCTCCTGCCCTCTGCCCTGGCGCAACCGACACTCTGCCTTGTGTGCCTCCCAGTGCGCCCCCTGGCAGTCCTTCCCACATACCGTACCGCACCGCCCAGCAACCGCCGCCATGCTTGAACGACAGCGCCCCCTCGCCCTCCCCCGCAAAGCCGCCGCACCCGGGGTTGCCGCACACGTGCAGCGAGCCCTTCCCGTTCGGCTGCTACACCAGCGGCGCGGCAGAGCTCTGGCGGTGTTGCCGGCAGCAGCGGTTGCACTGTGTGCGGGCCGCCTGCGCCGGCTGCCCCGCCTAGGCCATGCAGCAAGTGGAAAGGCAAGCAGCCGTCGGGCGTGCGGGCCTCACTGAACCCGCCGCGAGGCTGCGGGTCTGTGCAGCTGTCGGCCACCACCGCCTCTGCCACCTCCTGGGCAAGATGCCAAAATGCCAAAATGCCAAAAGCCGTTTGCGTCCCCGGCGGCAGCACCGGCACCCCCGCCGCCGCCCGCGAGCCTCATCAGCGCAACCGTGTGCACGGCACACGACGGTATACGTGCCAGCTGTGTGCCGCACAAGCGCCTGCAGCGGCGTCGCAAGGCACCCGGCACACGGGTCCACATTGTGCCTGGTACCGCAACTAACGCCATCGCCAGGGCCGCTGCCGCCGGGGCCATCACCGCCAGGGCCCTCACGGCTGGTGGCGGTTGCCATCGGTGGCGGCGGTGCCAACCACCCGCGTGCGCTGCCGCTGAGCGGCTGAGGGCTCCGTGCGACGACAGGATGGCGGCTCTGCTCACGGCTCTGCCTGCCACCCGCGCGAACAGCCGCTCTTGCGCTTGCCTAGCACGCTAGCTTCTTAGGCAGCGTCTCCGCCAGCGTGCACGCCTCCGCGAGCAGCTGCTGCGGCTGGCAGGCCAGAGCTGCACCGAAGGCAGCAGCAGCGGGTGGCGCCAGCACTGTGCAAAGCACGCCGGAGCGCAGCACACAGCACGCGACCCTGCATGCTGAGCTTCAGTCCTACGCATCAGGCGTGATGTCGCCGCCGCCGCCGCCTGTCCTTGCGTGCCTGCGTGCCTGGCCAAGCGAGCAAGGGAAGAGGCCCGTTTCCCACTTCCAGACGGGCAGGTGCGGCAAGAGAAGGTCTCACCCCGCTGACGGTCAAGCTGGTCCAACCTGACTGCATATTGTTCAGCCGTACACAGTACGTGATGTCAGCTGTGCCGTATGGGTGGGCGGGGGCAGGTGTGAGGAACGCTTCAGGGGGGGACAATACAGTGGGATAAGGGGCGTTCGCGGTTCGGGGACCAGATGCAGGGGAGCTCCCTGGCTAGGTGCGAACCAAATGGAGGGGCACGATGACGTTCCTGACGACGTTCATAAGCTACTTATCAGGCGGTTTACTTCAATGGTTTTCTTTTACAGTCATTGACCCCCTCTGTAGCCGCCATCATCCGTCTTTCGCTGCTTTTCCTCCGGCGCCTGTAACGGCCCGGCTTCAGCCAATAAGGAAAGCCACCTTATGCAGGTAAATACTGCTGGAGGATTACAGGTTGCGGTTTGAGGAGGACCGCGGGGCTTTGCCTGGCTCAGCCAGTGGCAAGGCAGGATGCAGTTCGATGCTTGCGGCTGCAGCCTCTCCCAAAGCGTGACCCTATCTTTCACCTGTATGTCCGGGTTACTTGTCTTGCTTTGGTTATGCCTGCTCCGGCCGCATTAAGTCGATGGGTCTGCAGTTTCAGCGTATCACGATTGTTCTAGCCTTGTCACCCTGCAACCCCCCTGAATCCCTACCTCGCCATTCAGGATGGGCACGCCTATTTCATCGAGGAACTCCGACGGTGGTCGTCCCGGCAGCCGCACGCTGCCGCGGCAGCAGCTCCCGACAGCGCTCCAGCTGCACATCCTCTCCTTCCTGCCCCACAACGAACGCACCCTCAGCGGCCGCCTGGCATGTCAGGAACTCAACGACGCTTTGAGAGAGGATTCCAATTTTGTCGCGTGTATGTTCCAGCCGCTACCAGCCCACGCGGCGGCCTGGGCCAAGGACGATTGGCAGCAGCATGCCAAGGTACTGCCCTTCCAGCACAAGCTGGAGCTGCTGTGTGCAGCTGCGAGGAGCGGTTTTGAGGCCAACCTGGAGGTGGCGTGGGCATTTCTGCAGTCAAGCATGTTTCCGGAGGTGCTGCGTGAGGGTCCGGTTGGCCCGCCGTACCCAGACCCCGGTGTGGCAGCGGCAGAGGCAGGCCACCCCCACCTCCTGCCCTGGTTGCTGCAGCGCTGCCCGGGTATGGTGCGGCCGCACGCAGTGCTGCAAGCTGCTGCTCGATGCTGCGACCTGGCGGGGCTGCAGTCGGCCTGGGAAGCGCTTCGCAGCTGCAGCTATGATGGCAGCATCTGGGGCAGTGCAGTTGTACAGCTTGACACGTGGGTACTGGCGGCAGCTGCCCAGTCCGCCACTCCAGATGCAGAAGACAAGATCGAGTGGGTCCTGGCCCATGGCGGGCCGGGCTTCCACCTGTGCGAGGGCACGGCTGTGGCTGCTGCCCGCTCGGGCGACCTGGGCCGGCTGCAGTGGCTGCAGGACCGCGGCTGCCCCATGGGTGTTCACACGCTGGCGTCCTCCTTAGAGCACGCCGGCCTGGATATGGCGCGGTGGCTGGTGGACGAGGCGGGGGTGCAGCTGCCACCGCCGCTCGGTGGCGTGGGAGCCGGTTGGGGTGACCTCCTGACAGCTGCCATCAGCAGCTCTGACGGTGTGGAGAAGCTGCAGTGGCTGCGGGAGCGGGGTGCACCGCCGCTGGGCAACTTGAGAAGCATCGCGCATGAGTTCGTACGGGCCGCCGTGCGGGCAGGGCAGGTGGAGGTGGTACGGCACCTGCTGTCGGTCTTTGGCTCCGACGCCATGACCCGGGCAGATCCAGCTGCAATAGGGCTCGCAGCCGCAGCGTCAGGCAGTGAGCCCATGGCCGAGTGCCTGCGACAGGCTGGCCTGGTGTTCACAGCCGGGGCCTACGAGGGAGCAGCCAGGGCGGGCAGTGCAGCGATGGTCTGGTGGCTGGCGCAGGAGGCTGGGGTGTCTGCCGCCGGGCTGGACCTGGGCCGCTTCATAGGGCTGTGGCAGGGCTGCAGCTGGCACCTGCTGCAGGTAGTGGAGTTTGTCGTGGAGGAGACGGGGTGCCGGGACTGGGGCGCCACGGCTACGCTCTGCACCGCGGCAAGGCGGGGCGACCTGGCCCTGGTGCAGTACCTGCTGCAGCAGACGCCGGGGTACAAGCCGGGCTGGGAGGTGCTGGTGGCTGCGGCTGAGGGCGGCTGCGAGGCGCTGCTGGAGTGGCTGGTGGAGCAGCACCCGATCTGCATGGAGGGCGCTGGCTCGGGCAAGTCTCCCTACGTGTCGGCAGCCGCCAATGACGACCTGGGCACGCTGACCGCTCTGCGGCGGCTGGGCGTGCCGTGGGGTGCGGGTGACGTGGTGGTGCAGGCGGTCGATTACTTATGCTCCGTAGGGGCCTTACGTTGGCTGTTGGAGCAGGGCGCGCCGGTGGGCAGCAGGGAGGCCATGGAGGCTTCACTACAGGTACTCTTGCAACACGGGTGTATACGCCGCGAAGGAGCGGAGAGGAGACGGGCCTTGCTGGCAGCAATGCTGCAGGCCTGACCCAACGGCGGGGCGGGTCCTGCGGGATATTTGCCACCGCAGTGTTGGTGTGTGGATTGCGTTCGGGCCACGGAGAGGGTGTAAAGCTCTGCAGGGCAGTGGGAGCAAAGTTTGGCTTGACAGGAGCTTGGTGGGTGGTGATCAGTGGTGGTGATCAGTACATACAGGTTTAGGGTAGATGGTGTTGTCCTTTGTTACAGCCGAGGAAGTGGCAAGGGTTGTTGAAATAGCACCTAACGTCATGTCTATTGATGCATATGCAAAGTGGTGAGGGATGAGAGCTGCTTGGTAGCGGTTGGCCAGGGCACTGTGCATGCGCATGCAGATAGTGGCATTCTTACCCCAATGGAATTTGCACTCGCCGGCGGTGCCCTCATCAAAGCCAGTAGCCAGCCGTCCATGCACCGCGGTCTTGCCTGTAGGTTGTGCGAGTTAGCCTTTGCCTCATAATACACTGCCTTCCGCTCTGCCTTATGCCGCTTAATGTGGTTCGTGCCGGTGCGTCCTGGTCGGGTCAATTGGCAGCTGCCTGTACTTAATGCTGAATGCAGTGAATATTGTGCATGCCGCAAGGATGCTTCATGCGTCCACGTGCTCGCTGTAGCCCGCGTGCATGCGCAGTGCCTGGGTGCTGCCGCAGCTAGACGGTCTCCGGACAAATAGAGGACGTGAGCCTGTAGCGCTGGCACTTGTGATGTGGCGTGGTGTGTCCGTCGCTATGGGTACTGGCATTTACGGACTGATTCTGGGTGCAAGGGGCAAACCATGCAGGGTTCCGTGCTGCGATTGCGGTGGCAGCGCGCTGCTTGAGGAGCTCGGTAGCACAACGGCGGGTGCCTTGGATGCACTGCGTTTTGGCACGCGGTGGTGGAGGGGGCAGGGGACAAGGGCACGAGCAAGCTGCCATGCCTGCTGACGGCACGGAAGCAGCTGTCCGGAATAACCGCGTGCTCACTCTGTGTTTGCGTCCCTGCATGTAGGGAAGAGACGACGTCCCGTGTGTTTGTACGCCATAACGCGTAACTACGTGTTTGTGTGACGCAGCGGCGTACGGTACTGCGGTGTTTGTTCTGGTAGAGCTTCGGCGGCATTAGGCGCCGAATGAGTAGGAAGCGCCTGCAGGCCACAGTGCACTCCAACGTTCTGTCCGCTGCGGTTGCGGCGTGTGACACAATGCGTGCGGCGGCATCTGGTGCTGGGCGATCACATGTTTACGCTGCACAGCTGCGCACGCACGTGTTGCAGTCGAGCGAGTCGTGCGGTGGGCGGTTAGGTCCAACACCGTGCTCATGGCCCTCCGTCCGGACCCTTTGCTTGGCCCGGCTAGTCCTGAGGTGTGTGGGCTAGCTGTCGAGGGCCACACTAAACTACCGCAAATTGCTTGTGGGTGGCAGTCTCGGCCAGTGTTCCGAATGGCCGTTACGCACGTGCTCGTTGCCGTAGCAGTTGATGTTGTCTGTGTTACCGTATCACCGTATGCTGACCTACCTAGGCTCAGGCGGGCAAACCTTGGGCCCTGGGTGGAATGTGGCGGGCTGCATTTGGGTCCAGTCTAAACATACCGTAAGCCGTAACGGAGGGCTGCATGTGTAACCTACAGTGGATGGCTGGATGCTCTCCTGGTGGGTGCACTGGTTGGCCGATGGAAGTATGGTTCAGGTACCAGCCGGTTCCCTTCCAAGCCACTGCTGCCAGGGGCCGGGGCAATACCGTAGACAGCGCTTCCGTTGCCCGTCAGGGCGCTGTGCCAGCCGTTCCCATAACCGGTTCGGCGAAACCATGCAAGACCAAACGCAAGAAACGTGCAGTAGCATCTTGCACGCACACGCTAGTACGCTAGCTTTTCACAAACATGGCAACAGGCAGCGCGGCAGGCAACAGGGTGTGCCAACGGTAACGTAGTGCTCACAGGGCTCACTCAGCCTTTTGGTCTCAGCCCCAACCGTCCTAATGAGCAGTACTAGGCCACCAGGAGCGGTGGCGCACCGTGACGAAGCGCCCGCTACCAACCACCGACCGTGCTCCCGGCCAAACTACATGTACATTTGCTCAGCACGCAACCTGCAATCAGCCTGCATGGCCAGCGTGCACGGTCAACTTCCCCAGTTGCCCAGCAGCACTGGTACTGACTACGGCGTGAGTGCAAATACCGGTACGGTAGAATCCGGAGCAAAGCTCGCGAGTCACAATCTCATGGACTCACGCTGTAGGTAGAGGATCAACTCAAAACAAGATTCGGATCGCGGCCGCACACTCGCCCTGTGAGCGGACCGACTGCCGGAAACCTGCATGGTGCGGATGTGTCAGGCTCCTCAAGGCAACGTGTAGGCGCCCCCGTATGCACAGTTAGCACACATACCGGTACGTATGCTTTCTTGCCCATGCATGGCACGGATGCGGGCGCAACACCTGATGAGCCCATCACGCTATGTGCGTGTTCACGTGGGACAACGCCCATCCAGTGCCCGCTCATCTACGGTACCATGCACCATGCAGCCGGGCGTACAGGACACCTGCACTGGAAGCATTGTGTCTATGGAGTCAAAGTCACGTCAACGGAAAATGCACAATTTCAGCCGCTTCGCCATTGCACCTCTGCTATGCCGTGAAGTTCCGCACATTACGCTGGTGCGCAGAAGCTTTACTCCTGACAATGCCACAACGCCACTTGCACTGCCAGTCACATTAGGCAAGGTCGTCGGGTGCCAAATGCTCACGCGACACCTGCAGCCCAGCCCACCAACAACGAACCGTAACCAATGCAGCCAATCAACGCAGTCAACCAGTCAACAGCCAATGAAACAGTCAACACGACAGTGAATCAACTGATCAAGCCTACCCACCAACCAACTCAGCCTATCGGTCAACAAGACACCACCAACGGCCACCAGAGGTAAACCATAGTCTGGTAGCCCCTCCCGAACCCAGCCAGTCCACATCACTGCCCGGGCTGCCCTATGTCATGTTGCCAAGGCCCATGGCTACACACCTGGTCCATGTTTGGACCTGCCGTTGTGACAGAGTGTCCCAGTAGCACGGCTCTGCACAGCAGCACGCGCAGCCCCTGGACCAGCAGTTAGCTACACCTAGCACCGTAGCAACTGCCCCCGTAAGACACGTCTCTTCTGTTATCGGGTTAGTGCTCTCGCCTGCCCGCAGCCTGTGGGCCATGCCGCCAGGGAAGGAGGGTAACCTGCCCGTGGGCCCTACTAGGCAGCGCTGCCCATTCCTCACTACCCTGGGAACTACGGGTCCCTCAACCATGAGTTTGATGTGCAGCCTGGCGACCAGCTGCGAACTACTGGAAGCCTCCGTGCTGCAGCAGCTCCAGGAAGAAGCCCGGCTGCAGCAGCTCCGACGCCACCTGCATGCTGAGCTCGTTGCCGCTGGCAGCTGCCGCGTACAGCAGCTGAAGCCGCTGCGACAAGGGCCACTGCCGCACCTGCTGTCCGTACTCCTGGGCCTGGGCCATGGCGCTTGGCGGCAGCGGCTGGGACAGGGAGACGGTGCAGTGCTCCGGTCCGTGCAGGCCGGCGGCTGTGTCCGGGGACACCAGGCGGCCGCTGAGGGCGCGCTCGTTAGGGGGCAGGAGGGAGAGGATGTGCAGCTGGAGCACGTGGGGCAGAACGTCCATGGTCCTGCTTGGGGAGAGGCGCGAAAAGGGGCGGTGCGGAGGGGCTGAAGGAAGGAAGGGGGCACGGCGGATCCTATCAAGGCGACGGTTGGTAACAGCCAGCTGGCCACACCGCCAGTGCCCTTGACAAGTTCATTGGCTTTCTTCTTCGCCCTAGGCTTCAACGCAAAAGAGAAAGCACGCGAGAGCTGCAAGTACTACGTTCTACGCTAGCTTTGGTCGCACAGTAGGAGGGACTTGCATCATACGCACTAAGCATAGTGTGGATAGCTATGCTTACTTACGTTCCGCAAGATGCTTTTGATTAGGCTGGCCCGGCTCCAGAACTTCAGAACTCCCGGCGCGCGAGGTTGGCAATAGGCACAGCGCCAGAACTTAGCAGAAAGTTTTGAGTAAGGAAGCGCAAGGCAGCTTCCTTTTAGGAAAGCAAGTAAGGGTTCAGCAGCAGGGGAAAGGAACTTCCACGCGCACAGCAACAGTGAGCAAACGCTCCTTTCCGTTAGGTTACCGCAAATCTACCAAGCTTTGGGCAACGTATGCAAGACTGGAGCACTCGGATTGGTCGGTCATTAAGCCCGACTTGCGTACTTTCCCATGCGGCCATGCGTTGCCAAGGGAGCCCCCATGGTCCCTTACGCTGAGCAGGGACAAAGCTGGCGCTGCGACTCCGCCAGCAGCAGCAGCCTTCGTTGCAGAGTTTACGGAAACCTCCATGCCTTTAGCAGACATGGCTAACAAAAAGGTGCTTACCAGGGCCTAGCATGGCCATGGGAGCCAAGCAACTGCAGGCGAGATCCGTTGTCCGCAAACCTGCCCAAAGCCCCAGTCACCTGAACCTGGCACCCACTGCCCAGCTGTGCCTACTGAGTTCTACCAGAGTAATACTGAGGGGCCACTTTGGGCCCTGGGCTCCCAGTTCTGCCTGCTACGGTAATTGAACACCATCGCATGAGGTAGGGCCCGCAACAGGCGAGGGTGTGCCGGCGTGTGCTGCTCAGGGGAGAGCTGCACTCCCCTGGGGCTGCTGTGTACCGTATTGCGATACCGGTATCGAGGACCCCGTAGATGGCATGCCAGGGTATGCCTGCAGCCCACAGGAATGCACATACCGGTACGGCATGAAATTCACTTGCCCACACGCAGGGAACCAGCCTGACCATGCGTGAGCACCAGGCGGCATGCGCTAGGAGGCATCAGAGTAGGTGCACAAGCGTGGACTGCGTGTCCCGGACACCATATCATGCCTGGGCTCGTGAGCGTCAGGAATTCAGGATCAATGATGCTGCACGACTGGCCAGTATACTATGTAAGGTACGGTACCTGTACATCACAATCTTGTTGCAGCACCCCTGCAGTTGCGGCTGAGTTGCGGTAGTGCTGATGTTAGCACACAGTCAAAGCCCCCAACACCAAACGCTGCCCGTGGGTACGCCGCAGTCACTCGAATTACTCAACGCAACGACGTGGCACAACCGCCTCAAATGTTCGCAGCACGCAGTGCCGTAAAGCGTCAAACCAGCGCCCCAGCGCTGCAGCACGACCAACCTGTCAGCGTGGCGTTCGGATGCCGGCACGGTGGCATCCGACTGCTGCTGCTGCTGCTGCTGCTGCCGGAGGTTGTCACGTGCCAGGCCAGGATGTTAGCTATCTAGCATGCAATGGCCACATCAACCCACGCAACCACTCATGACTCACTCCGCATCCGTCCAGCCTGCACGCTGAGCCCCTACTCTGCTTCCACCCGTGGCTGCTGCTGCTGCCGCCGCACCACCACTACAGCCCCATCCCCGCCCCTCTGCTTCTGGCTAGGCGCCGCCCCCCGGCCCCAAGCCCTGGCCTGCCGCCGTCACACTCCGCAGCCATGTCGCTGTCTGGGGCGCCATGTGCCCCTCATGCACCTCCCAGGCCACCGCCCGGTCAACCTCGTCCTCCGGCCCCACTGGCGCGCCCTGCTCCACCAGCCAGCGCAGCGTGTCCACCCCACAGCGCTCCTCCACCGCCTTCAGCACAACGTTCCCCGCACCCCACGGCACGCCCAGCCGCCGCAGGGCGGTCAGCGTGCCTAGGTCGCCGTACCGTGCAGGCTGGAAGTACGGCGATCGGTCCCCCGTGCACGTGTCACAGCCCTGCTGCCCCACCAGCCACTCCAGCAGCGCCTCGCAGCCCGCCTCTGCTGCAGCTAGGAGCACGGGGCCTCCTGGCCGGTATCCCGGCGTCTGCTGCAGCAGGTACTGCGCAAGCGCCGGGTGGCTCCGCTTCGCGGCCAGCTGTAGCGCAGTCGCGGCATCCCAGCCCCTGCCCCCCGCCCCGCCCGCCACCAGCAGCTGCACCGCCTCCAGCAGGTCCCGCCTTCCCGCAGCTGTGTCGCA
>VFQN01003357.1_pt1 | contig 23092 bp, 14 predicted proteins | sample 3512371 | NCBI WGS metagenome assembly VFQN01 (sample SAMN10412370, study PRJNA504923) | tailings metagenome | isolation source: Replicate 2 from Balatoc abandoned mine | place: Philippines: Itogon, Benguet | collected 2017-08-28
GTAGGCTGTCAGCTCGTACTCGGTGCCGCAAGGGCGCGGTCTATTGAGCGCTTACGAACATTGAGTAGCCGATGCCGTTCGGCTCACGCTCTCTGAACTCCATCCAGAGGACCTGGAGGCTAGCGTCGCGAAGCTCAAGCTGACTCCTTATGTAGAGCCAGTCCGGGCGAAGCTTGGTCTGCGCTCCAGGCGCAGGTCCTGTACCGATCGCAGACGTCAGTTCGTCGTCGTCAAGCTTGCCAAGCTCGTCCCAGGCCCTTCCTGAGTCTAGGATCTTCTGACGCAGGAGGGACACGGTGTTGTGACTGCATCCCACCTGCTGAGCGATCGATCGGGATGACTGGCGTTGATCATGAAAGTGCAGTTCTGCAATCTGCCTCTGAAGGCGGACGTCTAGTCGCATAGTCGTAGTTCCGGTTGCTAACTTGATGCCCTTCGAGGGCACGAGTCAGCCCGCACGCTCACCCCTTGACGGCGGTAAGCGCGACGCCTACGATTGCGTCAGTCAAGCGGCCAAACTTGAACTAAGCAAACGTAAGAAGCCCGGGTTGCACCCCGGGCTTTTTGCGTTCTGGGCTGGGCTATTGGCTAGGGGCGCGGGAGTGCCCCGGTGGATCCCTCCTCACCCGCTGTGGTTGGGTTCAAGCGGCTGCCCTGCAAACGCTTGGTTCGCTGCCGGGGTTTGAATTTGTAGCGATCAGGGAACAGTGCCTCGACACTCTTTCCAAGCAAGGTCGCGATGTGCTTTGCAACAACGAAGCTCGTCGTGCGGTTGTGAATCGTGTTGTTCACCGTCGCATGCGACACGTCGAGATCAGCCGCGATCTGAGCTTGCGTCTTCCCTCGCTTTCTCAGTTCGTAGGTAATGTCCAGGGCATCCATGGCGCGCTTGCCTCCAGCTCGGCTAAGTAGTAGAGTTTCTCTAAAAGCTGTCAACCGTTCGCTTTAGCGAAGCACTCTACACCCATGACATCGCCATCTGCAAGTCCTCCGGAGGATCTGCGTGCGCTTGGGGCTCGCCTTTCAGCAGTGATTACTGCCGAACGGATCAGTCAGGCGGACTTCGCGGCTCGAATCGGTGCGTCACCCAGCTTCGTGAGCGACGCCGCAAGAGGTCTGAAGGTGCCTGGCGCCCAGTTCCTGCATGCGGTGAAGCGGGAGTTCGGTGTCAGCCTTGACTGGCTGATTGCAGGCGAGGGTTCGATGCGCGGCACGAGTGCCATCAACCTCGATCTCTTTCGCGTGGTCTGCGGGCTAGTTGAACTGGTTCGTCTGTGGCGGGTTGAGGGCGACAAGGCGGCTGGTAGGGTTGCGCAGGCCTTGGTTGATGGATCACTATCGATTTCGCTGCTTCCGGCTGCGGCGAGGCAACGGCTGGATGCCTGCATTCAGGCCACCGACAGTCACGCACTCGCTGCGTCGCTGTACATGGCAAGCGGCGATAAGGTGGATTGGGAGTCCTCGGTGCGTCAGGTCATTCGCTCTGCCACTGCGCACTTTGACCTCAGTCGTCCTGTTCTGGCGCAGCCGCTCCCCGCCCCCCCGCAAGGTGCAAAGAGGGCCGACGAGCCCATGGGTGGCTCGGGCATCCAAGTCAATCGAGGCAAGGTCGTCAAGGCGGCGTTCCACAGCTTCGTGGAGGCCGACGGTGCTCCTCGTGGAGTTCCAGCAAGCAAGCGCCGCAAGCGCTGAACCAAGGAGCGGACGTGAACCAAAGCAGTGAAGCGAAGCAGATCAATAGAGGCAAACGGGTCGGCGCTGCCGTTCACGACTACATAGAACACCAGGTGGTGATCAACAAGTCGAGCCGGTACTACCCCAAGGCGCTGCCGGATCCCATGATGGATGCACAAGCGCGCGCATCTGAGGATGCCTTTGTGGACCGGTTCGGTTTCGACGCTCCAGAGGCTGATCGTCGCGCCATCGTCGCTCTGAAGCATCGGCACCAACTGACCGCAAGGGCAGTCCGCCGACTGCGGCTGCTCGGTTTCCTGCGTGTCACTGAGAGCAAGGCTGCTCTTCGCTACAGCCGCTTCGAGTTGTGGGCGGGTTCGGCCCTCGCTGCTGCAGCATGCGGCATGAGCGTCTGCCTCTTCGCGCTTCTGGTGGCAACGGCACCGACGAAGGTCACAGCGGCGGCTGGCGTGGCTGCGCTGGCGACCCTGTATGCGATGGTGGCCGCGTCAACCTACCTGGTCCATGTTCAACCGAACCTCGTGGTCGGTCGGCTGTTTCGTCGACAGCGCACGGGGGCATAGCGCCACCGCAGCGTTACTGGAACAGTTCCTTCTCGACGTGCGACACGTAGCGGTTCGTGTAGAACAGGTCGGGCTCGTGCTTCAGCGGCCGTACCACCAGCCGGAAGTCCGGCGCGGCTGGATTCCTTGAGTTGAAGGTCACCAGCCCGATCCCGAAGATCTGGCAAAGCGAGTCAAGTCGAGCGAGTTCGTCCTGGGACGTCTCCTGCGGGATCACCAGATAGCTCTTGTGGCTGAAGAGTTTGTATGCGCAGGCTTGCCCGAAGCCCGTGACCAGTCCGCTCGTGTCCACCTTGATCTCCGCCGAGACGATGCTGGTGGGCCCTTTGATCACATCGCTGCGGCGACTCTCTGCCTTGCCGATGACATCCGGCGTGCCCCACCGGTCCTTGAACGCGTTCCCGCCCAGGGCGATCGCGTGTGTCACGTCTTCGATTTCATTTTTCAGCCAGTTCGCGAACAAGGGGTAGAAGACCTCCTCGCGGATTCGATGCTGAGTGCTCGCTGCCGCGCCGCCCTGAGACTCCATGGGTTCTGCCTCTCGGAAGGCCACAAGGCGGAACAGGCCCTTGACCGGCTTGTATACGCGATCCGGGTGGGTTGTGTCCAAGTTCCAGATCGATGTGTTGACCGTACTGGCCTTGAGTTCCGGATCCGCCTGACGGATCCGACGATGGAGATCGGAATAGCGAAGCCCCTGCGGGTTGGCCAGCAGGATCTCGAAGGCCAAGGTGCGGATGCGCGCGCGGATCGGTGGGCGCTGCTGGGCTTGGCTGGTCGGGTTGAGTGACGCCATCGGGTGTTGAACGCTCGGCGGGCAGCTGCCACTGGGCAGCCACGTGGGCCAAGCCCGCAGTGTACAAGCAAATGCTACTCAAAGTCTGTAGACTCAAAGTAGGCAGCAAACGCAACCTCGTCTCCCATGGAGAAACGGGGAAAGCCACGCCAGTCCGCTCGGGTTCGCTTGGCGCGACACCTGCGCGCGGAGCGCGCCGCCCGAGGGTTATCCCAGGAGCAACTGGCTGATTTAGCCGGCGTGCATCGAACCTACGTTGGCTCTGTGGAGCGCGCCGAGCGCAACATCTCGATCGACAACATCGAGCAGTTGGCGGCGGCGCTCGAACTCGACATCTCGAAGCTGCTTGAGCCGGTGTGAGCCTGCGGACTGTGCCTAGGGCAGGTGCGGGCACGGGCCAAGCGAGGGTGCGATCGCACCCGCACCGACAGAATGTCCTGCTCGCAGGCCCCCGGCTTGTGGCGCCCGGTGAGAGTCCCCGAACATGAACGTCCAACAACTCGAGAACGATCTCTGGGAGGCAGCCGACCAACTCCAAGCTGACGGCGGCGGAGTGCGCGATGCCGGTGCTAGGCTTGATCTTTCTGCGCCACGCCGACAACCGCTTCAAGGCCTATCTGCCCACATCTTGGCTGGCATTTCGGCCAAGATGCCAGCGGCCCAGCGTGAAGAACTGATCAAGATCGAATTCGAGGGCAAGGCCGCCATCTACCTGCCCGATGCGGCCCGATTCGACGCCATCGCTAGTGTGGTGCGCTCGAAGTCCGTACACCTTTCGGCGCGGGGCAAGGTCAGCTTTGCCAGGCGCTGTACTCACGCAGGCGGCCATCAACGGCCAGTCACCACTGACAGCTTTGAGGTGGACAAAGCGTTGCCGGCGTGCCGTCTTGTCGAACCAAGCCCGAACGATCGAAGTGAGGGCGGTCATCGCTCGAGCGCGAGTCAACCCCCTGAATCCGTGCTGTCAAGGTTGACAGGTGCCGTGACGGTGAGTCGCTCCTAGACTCCGCGCGATCCAAGCGAGGGGAGCGACCGAGGCGAACAGCGGCGACTCCCCCAAAGGAAGGAGCCCGTGGGAGGGCTGGCGGACAAGATCGACGGATGCCGAGAATGAACTCGAGCTCACGTCGAGCCAGGGGGGCAATGTGCAAGCGGGCGGAAGTGCGCGGTTCGAGCAGCAAGGTCAAGCGGCATCTGCTCACCTGGGGGCAGAGAGCGATGACGCTGGCGCACGTACCGGGCTGGTGGCCCTGTGCGTGCTTGCGCGCCTTCACCAGGTCAGCGCCGACCCCGCACAACTCGCTCACCAACTGGGCTTGGCGCCCAGTCATCGCATCGGCGAGCGCGAGATCCTGCTGGCTGCCAAGCACCTGGGCTTGAAGGCCAAGCCCAGCCGCAGCAGCGCGGAGCGCCTGACGCTCGCAGCTTTGCCCGCACTCGCGAGGCTCAACGACGGCCGCTGGGTCGTGCTTGCGCAGTGCGACGGCCAGCGCGTGCTCTTTCTTGATGCCGCCGCCGGCGAGCAGGCGCGGCCCACCATCGAGCCGCTGGACGTCTTCGCCACGCAGTGGAGCAACGACCTCATTCTTGTCACCAGCCGCGCTGCGCTGGCCGGCGAACTCGCCAAGTTCGACTTCAGCTGGTTCATCCCCAGTCTCGTCAAGTACCGCCGGTTGCTCGGCGAAGTGCTGCTGGTGAGCCTGTTCCTGCAGCTCTTCGCGCTGGTCAGCCCGCTGTTCTTCCAGGTGGTGATGGACAAGGTGTTGGTGCATCGCGGCGTCACCACGCTGGACGTGCTGGTCATCGGCCTGGTGGTAGTGGTGGTGTTCGAGAGCGTCTTGACCATCCTGCGCAGCTACGTCTTCAGCCATACCACCAGCCGCATCGATGTGGAACTCGGCGCGCGGCTGTTCCGCCACCTGCTCGCGCTGCCGCTGGCCTACTTCCAGGCGCGCCGCGTCGGTGACTCGGTGGCCCGCGTGCGCGAGCTGGAGAACATCCGCAGCTTCCTCACCGGCAACGCACTCACGCTGGTGCTGGACCTCGTCTTCTCGGTGATCTTCATCGCGATGATGTTCGCCTACAGCGTGCCGCTGACGCTCATCGTGCTGATCAGCCTGCCGCTGTACGTGGGCCTGAGCCTGCTGCTCATTCCCGTACTGCGAGCCCGCCTTAACGAGAAGTTCGCCCGCGGCGCCGAGAACCAAGCGCTGCTGGTGGAAGCCGTCACCGGCATCCAAACCGTCAAGGCCGGCGCGCTCGAACCCCAGCTCGCGCGGCGCTGGGACGACCAGCTCGCCGCCTACGTCAGCGCGAGCTTCAAGACCAGCACGCTGGCCAGCTACGGCCACGAAGGCATCAACCTGATCGGCAAGCTGGTCAGCGCGGCGACGCTCTGGTATGGCGCGCGGCTGGTGATGGAGCAGGAACTCTCGGTAGGGCAGTTTGTCGCTTTCAACATGTTCGCCCAGCGCGTGACCCAGCCCATCATGCGCATGGCGCAGCTTTGGACCGACTTTCAGCAGACCGGCATCTCGATGGCACGGCTGGGCGACATCCTCAACACCCGCACCGAAGTGCCGCCGGCCAACGCCGCCCAGCTTCCCCCGCTCAAAGGCAAGGTCCAATTCGAAGTCGTCCGCTTCCGCTACCGCCCCGAAGCCCCGCCGGTGCTGCACGAACTCAGCCTGGACATCCAGGCCGGTGAGGTGATTGGCATCGTCGGCCGCAGCGGATCGGGCAAGAGCACGCTGACCAAGCTCGTGCAGCGCCTCTACACCCCCGAGCAGGGCCGTGTGCTTGTCGACAGCATCGACATCAGCCTGATCGATGCGGCCCAATTGCGCCGCCAGATCGGAGTGGTGCTGCAGGAGAACCTCCTCTTCAATCGCAGCGTTCGCGAGAACATCGCCGTTGTCGACCCGGCGGCACCGATCGAGGCGGTGATCCGTGCCGCGCAGATCGCCGGCGCGCACGAATTCGTCAGCGAGCTGCCGGAGGGTTACGACACCATCGTCGGCGAACAGGGCTCCGGGCTCTCGGGCGGCCAGCGCCAGCGGATTGCGATCGCCAGGGCGCTGTTTACCAACCCGCGGATCCTCATCCTCGATGAGGCCACAAGCGCGCTCGACTACGAGAGCGAAGCCATCCTGCAGAAGAACATGGGGCTGATCTGCCAGGGTCGCACGGTAATCGTTATCGCCCACCGGCTGAGTTCCGTGCGCCACGCCAATCGCATCGTGGCGATGGACAGAGGCCGTATCGTGGAACAGGGCTCCCACGACGAGCTCATCGCCAGACCGGATGGGCTGTACGCGCACCTGTGGCGCATGCAGGGAGGCCAGGCATGAGCCAGCCCCAAGCCCTGCGTCATCCGTTTGGCGAGCTGCTGGCGCGGTACCGGGCGATCTTTGCCGCGGCCTGGGCTGCCCGGCGTGAACTGGCCGGCCCCAAGCGCCTGGCCGATGAAACCGCCTTCCTGCCAGCCGCCCTGAGCCTGCAGGAAACACCCGTCCATCCGGCTCCGCGCAGGGTGGCGCTGGTGATCTGCGCACTCTTCGTGATCGCCCTCGCCTGGAGCATCTTCGGGCATGTGGACATCGTGGCCGTTGCGCAGGGGCGAGTCGTTGTCAGCGACCGCACCAAGACCATCCAGCCGCTGGAGACCAGCGTGATCCAGCAGGTGCTGGTCAAGGACGGCGACGAGGTACGTGCAGGGCAAGTGCTGGTGGAACTCGACGCCACCAATGCCAACGCCGACGGTGCAAGCGTTCAGGAACAGCTGCAGGCAGTAATCTCCGAGCAGTTGCGAGCCGAAGCGCTCATGCAGTCTCTGCGTGCCGGTGACTCGGGACCCCGGCTCAAAGTCGGTGCCAATTTGGGCGACGGTTGGGGAGAAGGCCAGCCTCGCAAGACACTGGCACAGGCGCAGCTGCAGGCCGAGTGGCAAGACATCAGCGCCAAGATGGCCAAACTGGCCGCCGAGCTGGCACGGCGCCAGGCGGAGACTGCCACGGTCCGGGAGACGGTTGCCAAGCTCGAGACCACGCTTCCGATCGCCCAGCAGCGAGAGGCGGACTTCAAGAACCTGGCCGACCAGGGCTTCATGTCCAGCCACGCCGGCCAGGACCGCGCACGGGAGCGCATTGAGCTCGAGCGGGACCTGGCGACCCAGCGTGCACGCCTCGCTGAAACCCAGGCAGCGTTGCGGGAGACCGAACAGACACGGGTGGCATACCTCGCTGAGACACAGCGCACCTTGAGTGAGCGCCAAGCGCAGGCCAGCCTCAAGCGCCAGCAGCTCACCCAGGAAGTCAGCAAGGCAGCCCAGCGCGGCCGGCTGACCAAGCTGACCGCTCCGGTCGATGGCCGAGTCCAGCAAGTGGCCGTGCACACCGCCGGTGGTGTGGTGACCCCCGCACAGGTACTGATGATCGTCGTGCCCAAGGACGCCGAGGTCAGTGCCGACGTCGTGATCGACAACAAGGACATCGGCTTTGTGAACGCCGGCCAGCCCGCCGAGGTGAAGCTCGAGACCTTCCCCTTCACGCGCTACGGGACGATCCCCGCGTTGGTGAGCAGCGTGACGTCGGACGCGGTGAACGACGAGAAGCGCGGCGCCATCTTCCCCGCCACGCTGACTCTGGGCAAAGGCGTGATCGACGTCGAGGGCAAGCCCATCAAGCTAAGCCCCGGCATGAACCTGACGGCTGAAATCAAGACGGGCAAGCGACGGGTGATCGACTACCTGCTGAGCCCGGTCGAGAAGACCGTCAAGGAAAGCCTCGGAGAACGGTGATGAGACTGCTGGTGGTGCACCAGAACTTCCCCGGCCAGTTCGGCCACCTGGTCAAGGCTTGGGCACAGCGGCCAGGTTGGGACGTGCGTGGACTCGGACGAGAAACAGCGCCCGGGATACCCGGCTTCGACAAGCTCACCCGCTACAAGCTTGCCCGCAAAGGACACCCGAGCCAGCATCACTACCTGCGGCAGATGGAGATGGCGACACTGCACGGCCAGGCGGCAGCGCGAGCGATGCTGGAGATGCGCAAGAGCGGCTTCACCCCCGACGTGATCCTCGCGCACCCGGGATGGGGCGAGACGCTCTACGCCAAGGACGTGTTCCCGAACGCCCGGCTCGTGCACTACTGCGAGTGGTACTACAACGCCGACGGGCAGGACCTGGGCTTCGACCCGGAGTTTCCGATCACCTTCGACGACCGGGCCCGCATCCGTACGTGGAACGCACTGCATACGCTGAACCTGACGAACTGCGACGCGGCGGTGAGCCCGACGCATTGGCAGAAGAGCCGGCATCCGGAGATATTCCAGCCCAAGATCACAGTGCAGCATGAGGGCATCGACACGGAGAACCTCGGGCCCGATCCGACCGCGTGGGTGAAGACGCCCAGCGGTGTTGTGCTCAAAGCGGGCGACCCTGTGATCACCTACGTGGCGCGCAATCTTGAGCCGTACCGCGGATTCCACGTCTTCATGAGAGCGCTGGAGAAGATCCAGAGAGCTCACCCCACCTGCCACACACTGATCGTAGGGGGAGACGGGGTCAGCTATGGCAGGAGACCGACGAAGGCGAAGACGTGGCGCGACCAGATGCTGGCTGAAGTGAAGCTTGACCCCACGCGGACCCACTTCCTGGGCCGGCTGCCCTATCGAGACTACGTGAGGGTGCTGCAGGTGTCAGCTGTGCACGTGTACTTAACCTATCCGTTCGTTCTGAGCTGGTCGCTGCTGGAGGCGATGGCGTGCGGGGCGCAGGTCGTTGCTAGTGACGTCGGACCGGTGCGGGAAGCTCTTGCCGACGAGGTCAACGGTCGACTCGTGCCCGCACTAGACGCGGACGCCCTGGTCTGTGGTGTCCTGGATGAGCTATCTCAAAACTCAACGAAGCAACGCCTGCTCGATGGGAGCAAATACAGCGTGACCGCAGCACAGCAAGGCTACGAGCGACTTTGCGTCGCCAGGGCGAGGAATGTTAGCGAAAGGGCGGTGAGTGGTTGATGGGACTCGTGAAGTGAATACTCAGTTGTTTCAGACTACGCCATGGAAGGGTGGCACCTTCGCGTCGCCGCGCGTTTGCATTGCTGCAAGTTCGCTAGCTGAGCGATGTACCGCTAGCCACAAATCGGTGCCGATGACTGCGTTGTCCTGGCAAAGGCGCGCCATGAGATCAATGTGCTGGAGGCGAAATGAGATTCAGAAGCTACTTACTGCTTGCGGCGCTCAGCATGATGTTCGCCTGCGACAACCGACAGAAGACAGCTGAGCTCACGCAGGCGAAGCGGATCGAGTGCTTAGATAGGTTTTGCGAAGGAGACACGCAGCCGAAAACAACTCCTGGCAAAGACGTGGCTATCAAGCTAAATGGGCATTGGTATGTCGGTCCCAGCGTGTACGGTAATCCGAACTTTGGCGCGATAGCGTTCTATTGGCCCAGCAAAGTTGCTACTGGTGACGCAGAGGGGATCGTAAATGCGAAAGAGGTGGTGCGCAGCAAGTCGGGCTCCATAGAGAACTTCTATGACGTCGCAATCGAAGTCTTCCTGAAGTCCATCAGCGAAGCCCCCGCCGAACGAAGCACCTATCAGGTACTGCTTCGACTGGAGCAGCAGGGGCACGTCGTTGAAAAGCGCAGTCTTAGAGATGGTCTCGATATGTGGAAGACAAGAGACGGCAACATCGAAGAGATCTGGTATGTCGCGACAAAACTGAGCGATCCAACTGGGGATCGACCAGTTGTTGCATGCAGAGGGGGAGATACAACTCAGTCCCGCTGCACTGGCGCATTTACCTGGCAACCGGGAGTCGCGGCAAGCATGCGCTTTCGGGCTGCACATGGCCCAGACTGGCCGGAGATTTATCTTGAGCTATCTCGGGTTTTGGCACTCATCAAGAAGGCTTGACTATGGCAATCACACTTACAGCGGACGAGTTGACGACTTTGGAGAGCCTGGAGACACAGGCCAGAGCCAAACAAATCCCCTATTGGCAGATCTACGAGTGGCTGGCAGACAGGCTGGACGCCAAGGGAGTGCCGAAGTTTGATTCGACATTGCTTTGGCTTAGAGGCGCCACGGAAGCGAACGCTGGTCGCGGCGCGATGTCTGAACTCATCCGCGTCTACACCGAGTCGCAGCACCGCTTGCGCTATGGCGAACCGGTCCCGGCCGGCAAAATGCAAGAGGCTTCCGATGCTGTCGCGCAGAACCTGATAGATGATGTACTTGGAAGGAACCAGCCAGCTTGGCCCAGGGGCGCTGTGCCCGACATTGCAAGAATCGCAGTAGGTGATGCCACCGCAGTCGGTGATGTTTTGTTCCGCCGTGTCCCAGGTGACACTGCAGCATCGCCCACAAACTCCGCTTGGTCCGGCGCACTGCTTTTCAGCCTTCTGCGTAGCGACCAGACAGACCGTCTAGTGAACAGCGGTCTAGTAGGAACGCTAGACACTTTGAGCGACATCCGCGACCTGCTATTTGCGACTGCGTCCTATGCTCAGGCACTGCGCGCGGCGAACAGCACTGCCCGCTCGGAGAGTACGGAACAGTTGGCGGTCGACGCCAATACCGGCTATTGGACCGGCCTATCGGCCTACCTCCTCGGGCCGGACACATTGGCCGACTTGTGGAGCACGGTGAAACGCGGCGCTGGCAGTGGAATTGTTGGTGATGCCGTCAAGCGTATCGCGGAAATTGGCCCCAACCGCTTCCTCGACATGGTGCTCGGCAGCATCCAAGGTCGAGCTCTTCTCGGGACAACCACTGACGCCAACTTCGAGAGCCGAGCCAACGCCTTCTTCAGCAACCTTGCGACCACGCAGTTGCAGGGCCTACCCGCTCGGCTGCTTCCCACTGATGCCAGCAGTCTGGCTTCTCTCGCGCGCGCCGACGTGAACGTCCGTGCAGCCCTAGAGGCGCTCAGCATTGTTTGTGTGCAGGTCAGCACCGAGGTCGCGGGAAGGTTCGAACTCTTTCAGGAGTCTACGGGGCAAGGCTCGATCACGGATGCGTGGATTTCGGATCGATCAGCGATGCTCGAAGCGATGGCGATTCGCTACCAGCGTGGAATTGAAGGTGTTCTAACCGCCGCCAATACCGGGATTGCTGCGTACTCGGATGGCCTGCTCTTTGAAGACGCATCTTCTGCAACCTTGATTCGCACGGGCTCATTCCGCGACGAAGAGCGTCGTCTCCTGTGGTTCGGAAAGGCTGATGGAGACACAAAGACTGGCACGGTGGGGGGCGATCGGATGTACGCCGGCGCCGGGGATGACTCGGTCAGTGGCTTGGCCGGTGCAGACTACATCGAGGGCAACAGTGGCAACGACACCTTAGTCGGTGGCGCAGGCAATGACACTCTCATTGGCGGGGCGGGTTCCGACACCTACAGCTTCGTTTCCGGGGACGGATACGACATCATCCGCGACGGAGATGGTCTTGGCCGCATCACTGTTCAGGGCTTCGGCCCGCTCGACGGCCTGAACGCAAAAAAGGTCGCCCCTGACGCGTGGCAGACCGCCGACCGGAGCGTCAACTACACGCTAGTCCAAGTGGACTCGACGCGCCGCGATCTCTACATCACGTTCGCCGACCGCAACGACGTCATTACCATCGAGAACTGGAGTGAGACCAAGAACCTTGGGATCACATTCGAGCAATCGGTCGCCACGAGTGCGCCCCCACCCACGGACCAGTACCTAGCCCTTCCGAACGAAAGCGGGCCAGCTGGCGGCAACCTGGACCGCACAGGCTCCAGCAGTTCGTACACCGTCGACGGAACGCCCGAGATGGATCAGGTCATCCTCGGCCAAGCCGCTGACGTGATCATCGGCAACGGCGGGGGGGACCATCTCTACGGGATGGGCGGTAATGATCAAGTCTTCGCGGGCGCTCAGGTGAGTGTCCAGACCGCGATCGACGCGGCCCAAACGCCAGTTGCCGGCGGAGTGGTCAGCGTGGCCGAGGGTGGAACTGGCGACGACCTGCTGATCGGCACCGATTCGAACTACCTGTACGGAGGCGCCGGCAAGGACACGATCATTGGCGGCGGAGGCGTGGATCTCATACAGGGCGACACCTTCAGCGGCGGCTTCCGAGAGGCTCCCGATGACGTCATCACAGTCAGCTTCGACTACGACCCGGTCAAGGGCAAGTACACCTACTACGCCCGGCGTGATCGATGGGGCCAGACGACCTATTACCCGCGCTTCGGCTACCTCGACACCGAGGGGTCGGACGACGTCATCTACTCCGGCGCAGGGAACGATATCGTTGATGGAGAGCTGGGCAACGATCGGCTCGTGCTCGGTGAAGGCGATGACATCGGCCTTGGCCGTGAAGGCAACGACACGGTGATTGGTGAAGGAGGCAACGACTTCATCATCGGCGACTTCAACTACGACGACAGCCCGGTCGACACCTCACTGCCCGAATACCTGCAGTACAACTACGCCGGCATCCACGGCTCACTGCATGGCGACGATCTCCTGAGCGGTGGGGCCGGAAGCGACACCATCCAGGGCAATGGTGGCGCTGACACCATTCTTGGCGGTGATGGGGATGACCTGATTCGCGGGGACGACCTCATCACGCCGGCCGCGTTCCACGGCGCGGACAGCATTGACGCAGGCGCTGGCAATGACGAGGTAGAGGGCGGTGCCCTGGGCGATACGGTGCGCGGGGGTGCCGGCAATGACATTCTTTTCGGAGACGGCCAGAGGTTGGCTGGCCAGTATCACGCCGCGGACGTGCTCTACGGGGATGATGGCGCGGATACGGTTGTCGGGGGAGGCGGGGCGGACACCATCTACGGCGGCAGCGGTGACGACGCCCTCGTAGGCGACAACCTCGATGCGGATCCTCTGGATGAGGCCTATCAGGCCGGAGACCAGTTGTTCGGGCAATCGGGGAAGGACACTCTGGTCGGTGGCGGTGGCGCAGATCTTCTCGATGGGGGCACGGAGGATGACGCCCTATTCGGTGACGCGGGGGACGACACACTCATCGGCGGCGCAGGCGCAGACTATCTCGATGGTGGCGCGGGCAACGACACCTACGTGATCTCCGCGTCAGATGCCACGTTGAACGCGCAGGGTGCCGCTGACACGATCGTGGACAGTGCGGGCTTGAACCGCGTTGTCCTGACGGACGCTCAATCTTCTGCGCTCTCAGTCTGGAACGACGGACTCGGCGGCCTGGTGGTGGACTTCGGGCCCCAGTCCCGGGTCATCGTCGACCGCGGCATCTCAGGCGCTGTATCGAGCTACACGCTCGGGGATGGCTCCAACTATCGGTTCACTGAACTCATCGGATCCTTCGCGAACGGCCCGATCACTGCCGCCGACGACAGTGGTCGTACATACGTCATGGGTGGCCGGAATGCCGATTCCAACTTGGTCACGACTGCAGCTGGTCAGGTTATTTCCGGTGGCCGTGGCGATGATTCGTTGCGTCTGCTCGGCGATGGCGGTGCGACGGTCATCTTCCGCAGTGGGGACGGGTTGGATAGCGTCTACGTCAACCCCGATGCGACCCAGGCGAACACCCTGAGCCTCGGCGAAGGGATCTCAGCCGAGGACCTGCGACTGCGAGTCACGAACAACTCCAGAGTCGCGCAAGGCACTTCCGGAGGCTGGGGGGCGTACATAGGCACGGCTCAGGGCGAGGGAATGTTTACCGGGCGCTCTGCCGACCAACTCTTGGCCAGCAGCAGTCCGTTCAGCATCTTTACCTTCAGCGACGGCTCCGAATTGACTTGGCAGCAGGTTGCTGCGCTGCGCTTCGTGATCGACCTGCCGACGGACTACAACGTGACCGTCAAGGGCACAGCGTTCGGGGATGAAGTGACGGGCGATTGGGGCAATCGCATGTTCAACCTCGGCGACGGTGACGACATCGTGACGTCGGGCCGGGGAAGCGAGACCTTCTTTCTCGGCAAGGGGGCGGACACTTTGGTTCTTGAGGCCGGGTTCGGCCAGGACACTGTCTTCATCAAGGACAACATCACGGACAGTCCAGGGGCCTTCGTCGGGGACACGGTCGGTATCGACACGATTCGATTCAAGGAAGGACTGAGCGCGAGCGACGCTCGCATGTACCGAACAGGCGACAACCTCGTCATCAGGTTTCAGTCCGGCGGCGAGCAGCTGACCGTGAAGGGTTTCTTCATCGTCGCGGGAGGCGCCGTTGTCGAGTTCGAGAACGGCCCGACTTACACCACAGAGTCGATCCCGCTGGCTCCGGTGACCGAACTGGCCACCGAGGCTGACGACAATGCCTTCCTGACGCCTGCTCACGACTTCTTCGATGCACTTGCCGGCAACGATACGGTCAACGGCTGGGACGGAAACGACACCCTTGCGGGTGGCGCTGGCAATGACTATCTGCATGGCGCTCTTGGCGACGACGCACTCTTCGGCGACGTAGGCGACGACAGCCTCTCCGGGGCCGAGGGCGCCGACTTGTTGGATGGAGGTCCGGGGAACGACTACCTCGACGCAGGCTCCGGCAACAACACGTATGCGTTCGGGCTCGGCGACGGCACTGACCGGATTGACAGCTTCGACTGGACAGCAGGCAAGCTGAACACCCTGGAACTGAAGGCGGGCATCGCCCCGGCAGAAGTGAGACTCGTCCGTGATGGTGATGATGTTCTGGTCACGATTGCGGGCACCTCCGACAGCGTGCGCATCCGGAACTTCTTCTTCTATTCCAACAGCCCCCTATCCAGTGCCGGGCGCGACTACAACCCGATCCAGCAAATTCGGTTCAATGATGGGACTGTCTGGAGCCTTTCGACGATGGTCGAGAAGGCGCTGACAGGCACCGATGGAAGCGATGCGATCACCGGCACACGGCAGTCCGATTCGATTCAGGGTGGCGCCGGCAACGACACGCTCATGGGCAATGGCGGCAACGACACCCTGCGCGGCGGAGAAGGCAATGACGAGTTGATTGGCGACGTTGGAAGCGATGTCTTGGATGGTGGCGCTGGAAACGACGTCTACAGGGCAGGCGGAGGCACCAATACCATCCAGTTTGGCAAGGACGACGGCAACGATCTCGTCTGGTACGAGCAAGGGGTCGGCGCTACTGGAACTATCGCGTTCAAGTCTGGCGTACTGCCCTCGGAAGTCATGGTCCGCTTGGTGGAGGACTCGCAGAACACGCTATGGCCAGGCGTCAAGACGGCGCTCGAGCTGAGCATTGAAGGTACGACCGACACCATCACGGTCAACAACTTCACAGGACCGTATTCCGACCGCGTGGTTCAACAGGTACGTTTCGCCGACGGAACGACATGGAACGTCTCTCAGATCTTGACCAAGCAACTGCTCGGCACCTCCAACGATGACTATCTGATCGGCACGACAGCTGCCGATCTGATGCGCGGCCGTGCCGGCAACGACCAGATCTTTGCAGATGCGGGCAACGATACCGTGCACGGCGACGCTGGCGACGACTACATCGATCTGGGCGACGGTGACAATGTTTCCACTGGCGGCGACGGTGCGGACGGCATCTTTGGTGGAATGGGCAACGACTCCATCGCAGGCGATGCCGGAGACGACTATCTGGGAGGGTACGAGGGCAACGACACGATTCGCGGTGGCTCCGGCAATGACACTCTCGAAGGCGATCGGGGGGACGACTTGCTCGAGGGCGGCACTGGTGACGATGTCATCTGGGGATCCAGCGGGACTGACATTTACCTCTTCGGAAAGGGCGACGGGTTCGACACGATCTACTCCGATGGGTGGGAGGATCCCGTCGTTGATGGCTTCGGCACGTTGCAGTTCAAGGCTGGCGTTCTTCCCTCGGAGCTTTCGCTTCAGCGCGTCTACGACGCGTACTGGGAACAAGACGTTGCGCTCGAGATCTCGATCGTGGGCACGACGGATCGCATTCTTGTCTCCGGCTTCTTCCTCAACAACGATCCGAGCAGCCTTGAAAACCCATTGCAGCAGATTCGGTTCGACAACGGCCAGGTCTGGGATCTCGGGGCGATTGCAGCCCGTGCCACAGGTACTTTCGTCAATCAGGCTCCCACGCTGGTCTCGCCGTTGGCAGATCAGTCGGTCAACGAGATGGTGCCTTTCAGCATCACGGTTCCGGCAGGGGCCTTTGCCGATCCGGATGCAGGTGACGTACTGACGTACTCCGCGACGCTGTCCAACGGCGACCCTCTTCCCGCTTGGTTGTCTTTCAACGCGGCAACAAGGACCCTGTCCGGGACAACATCTCTGGGGATGCTGGAGCAGACCGGCATACAGGTCACGGCTACCGATCAGGCAGGAGCCAGCGCCAGCGACGTGTTCGTCATCAACGTGGCTACTCAGAACCTGTCGTTGACCGGAACCTCTTCGGCCAATACTTTGTCGGGTCGCTCAGGGAACGACACCTTGAGCGGCTCGGGCGGCAATGACACGCTGTACGGAAACGCCGGGGACGACTCGCTCAATGGTGGCACCGGCACTGATTCGATGATCGGCGGCGTCGGCAACGATGTCTACGTTGTTGACGTTAGCACGGACATCATCGTCGAGGGCGTGGGGGAAGGGAACGACTCAGTCAGCTCGACCGTGACCTACACCCTGCCGGCCAATGTGGAGAATTTGACCCTCACGGGAACCACGAACATCCACGGCACGGGCAATGTACTGGCCAACAGGTTGACCGGCAACAGCGGTGCCAACTCCCTGTCCGGCGGGGACGGCAACGACACGATCGACGGCGGCAGCGGGTCTGACACGATGATCGGCGGCAACGGGGATGACGTGTACTACGTCAATGTCGCGACCGATGTCGTGACTGAAGCCGTGGGCGGCGGTACCGACACGATCTTCTCTTCGGTGACGCTCACCACGCTCGCTGCCAATGTGGAGAACATCACTCTCACCGGAACTTCGAATCGCAACGCAACCGGCAATGCGCTGGCGAATGTGCTGATCGGCAACAGCGGAGCGAACTCGCTGTCGGGCGGAGACGGCAACGACACGATCGACGGCGGTGCTGGAAACGACACGATGGTCGGCGGGAACGGCGATGACACGTTCTTCGTCAACGTCTCCACGGATGTTGTTACGGAAGCGGCGGGCGGTGGGACCGATACCGTGATGTCTGCCGTCACCTACACACTCGGCACGAATGTGGAGAATCTGACCCTGACTGACTCGAGTGCGATCAACGGCACGGGAAACACCGTGGCCAATCTGCTGACCGGCAATTTAGGCGCGAACACACTGACTGGCAACGCCGGCACTGATACCCTCGACGGCGGTGCTGGCAACGACTCGCTCGTCGGCGGGGCCGACGCCGATGTCTACCGATTCGGGCTAGGCTACGGCGTCGATACGGTGAGTGATAACGATGCGACTGCCAACGTCAAGGACGCGGTGCAGTTCGTCGGTGCAGTCACGCAATCCGATGTGCAATTCAAGCAGGTGGGCAACAACCTGGAGGTCCTGCTCAACGGCACATCGGACAAGATAGTGGTTCAGAACTGGTATCTCGGTTCGCAGTATCAGGTGGAGGAGTTCCGTTTCACTGACGGCACGATCCTGACGAACGGACAGGCCCAGGGCATGGTGACTGCCGGGGCGAGCGCTTCGGCAATGTCCATGACTATCCAGTCGGTGGACTTGACCGCATCCTCCACAAGGCTTCAAGTTGGTCAGAGCGCCGTCCTTCCCTTGGCAGATTCCGCGACTTGGATTGACGCCGTCCCGGGAATGGCATCACGGACATGGTTCGGTGCTGTATCGCAGGTCGTCGCAGGACAGTTCGCGCGCCTGGCGACCGGAGGTGCTTCAACCCTATCTGTGACTGCTGCTGATGTCTTGGGCCGAAAGTCGATCCAGTTGCCGGGCCGAAGGCCAGGCCAAAGCGGTACCGATGCAAGTTGGGAGGGCTCCATGCCGACCGTCATCGGGCGGTTCGCCCTTGAGCCGCTACGGCGCCTGGTGACTCCAGTTGATCGAACCGTGCGGGCCACCGAGGAAACTGCAAGCGAGATCGATCCGCAAATGCGGTGGTCTCGGAGTCAGCTCACCGACGACCCCACTCAGGGCCGACGCATGCGCGATGAGCTGGCGATGCCTGATCCCTTGGATGCTGGTGTTGGTGAGGCGATTGTTCCCCTGCGGGTTCAAGCACCTGATCTGAGCTTGATCGTGCCTGTCGTGCAAAGCGAGATCCTGTCGCGACCGGCTTCAGGTGTCACCGAGGCACGGAAGACGATCCAGCCGGCAGAAGTTGCTGATGTTGCGGAGCATGCGCACGAGATCGGCTCGTTCGACCAAATGTGGGCGCTGCCGCAGCAAGGAGCGAGATTCCGCCCTGACATCGTTTCGCTGGCGCTGGATTCAAATCCTGCACATGCCGGCGTGGCGCAGCGGCAAGCCTCTACGTTGGTCGAAGCGATGGCGGTTTTCAGTGCCGGGCTCGGAGGCGTTCAGACTCAAGGACCGATGCCGTATCAAGTGCCCTTGGAGTCGGTCACGATGCCAGGTCTTGGCTGAGGTGGGGTGGCAGGCCAGTTGAACCTGGCCTGCCGACATGGCTGACGTGGTGTGCCCGTTAATTGTCGGATAGAAGTGCCGGTACCTGATCGAACTATCCGACTGTTCAGACCTCGACCGCGAGCGACGGAAGCCCACAGGCAGCTTTCCGCCATCGGAATCGAGGCGGCAAGTGTCCGGAGTGGGTCGGGAAGAGACCCTCAAACTCCCTCGCGGCAGCAGACACCCGATCTCGCCAATCCCCCTGTTACGCAAACGCTCAGCGGCTCGTTAGGTCCCGGGCACGGCTTCCCGTCTTGTGGCTGACCGCCGCTCGCGTTTAGCGGAAAGTACAGAGAACACAGGAGGGTGGCACGTTCAGGGTAGCTGCCTAGGAGAGTTATCCACAATCACGCGCCACGCGGGGTTATCCACAGGTGGCAGAAGAATCAAAGACCAAACAGCCGGTCATCCACCTTTGGCGACACTGGTCAAGTAGGTGGACAGGCTGGTCAAGAGCTTGGACGAACTGGGCAAAAACCTCGGTATCTGCGGTCGAAGCAGCCCCACCCCCCAATACAGCTCCTGGAGCTGTTGGCTTGGAACGATAGGCAGCACGCACTCGAATGGGTGGCAGGAATCGACCAATCAGCGCAGAGTGCGTTGATCAGGCGCTCCGGTGCGACGGCACTAGGGCTGCCCTGCAGCGTCCGCACAGTGGTGCTGCCATGCTTGCCGCGCGCACCTGGACCAAGGTCACCTTGTCGACGCCGATTCGTGCGCCTGCGGTGCAGTACAGGGTCACACAAGTGCGTCACAGTGGCTTCGGACATGTCTCCGCGGTTAGCGACTAAAGCTACTCGGTGGCAGATCGCTTGCGCCACATGCCTTGGATGCCGTAGCTTCTCGCTGCTGCAGTCTTGTTCGGCTCGCTCGGGGCCGCTGCTTTCGGCTGAGCACGCTGTCGTTGCAACCGCCGCGCTCGAGAGCGATCAACCCCTGGCACTCACTGCACCAGCAGGCTGGATGCCTCTGTCTCGTGTGCCATGACTTGCGTGTCCGCAAACCCGTCGGTGGATGGCGGCGCACGGCGACGCTGCGAGTCCTCGTCAAGTTCACGTTCGAGGGCTCGTCGCGCCGAGAGTGCCGCCGCCGCTGCCTCCGAGCGACGGACAGCGGCTTCGGATCGTGCCGTAGCGGCGACCGCCAGATCCCGATCGCGCTCTGACTGATGCATGCGTCGAGTCACTGCTTCGAGGTCGTTGCGCAGTCTCACAAGCACTTGGTGGTGTTCGGCCTGCAGTTCCTGCAACCTGCGATGGTGAGTGGCTCTCATTGCTACCCACTGAACGACCAGGCCACCAACGAGGCTCAGCAGAAGCGACCAGAAGACAAAGCTGCTCATGATTCAAGCCCATGGCCGCCAGCGGCCAGGTCATCAACAGGAGCAGTGCGAACGTCTTCCAGGTGTTCGTAGAGCCGGACCAGCTCGACAATCACCTCGAACTCCAGGACCACTTCAGCTTCGCCGCCCAGAAGTCCCTCCAGCAGCCGACCAGCCGATTCAAGGTCGCACCAGACTTCGCCAAGTTCGCGCGCGATGAAGCGATCGAGCTCAGCAAGTCGGCACAGGCTGGCGCTTGGTCGAAGTGGCCGCGCATCCCTCGGGACCGGCGTGGGCTGACTGGTGGCCGCAAGCATTACGGAGCTGCTGCCCGTTGCCTGGAATGACGGAGCCGACTGACACGCCTCGCCGTGGCATCCGCAGTTGGTTTCTCTCAAGCTCGGCATGGTCATCCTCCGCTTACGTCAAAGTCTTATCTTCTGATGGTGAATGTATAAGAAGTGACGTTTCGAAGTGAAGGCTGTAGTTCACGCCGTAGCCCATGATCACCCGAGCACCCCCGTCGATGAGGGTGTCGACCCTTCTCGGAGCGTGAACCAGCGCACAGATCGATCGGGCGAAGCCTTCCAGCCTGACTGGATGCGTCACCGATCCAGCCGGCGCGTGTCGGTGCGAAGGCGGATGTGGTTCCGGCGCCGTCGGCAGACACATCTCGCGAGCCCAGTCGAAGCGATGAAAGCCGTGCGCCGGTATAGAGGACAAGCGCCACTCCGGCTCCGGCCCCTCAGCTCAAACGTTGGGCCTCACGCAACACCTGCTGCGTCCCACCGCAGAGCTTCGGAAGCACCCCGCATGGCCCTTCTTGCCATGTCAATCCCGTGCGGGATAGGGGGACCTGACTTTCCCCAATCAGTTTGCTCCCGCTCGCGATACCTTGGCGGTCGCAAGACTCCCGCCGTGTCGCCCGGCGATCCCGTCTTCGTCTGCTTCGCACCACCGTCCGAAGCTAGACTGCTGTCGAAATCACGTTAGGCCGCACAAGCCACCTATGCCGCCCCTCAAGCCGGCTGCTCAAGACCTCGCTGCGCGCCAGCCTGTTTGGGAGGCTCTATCGGACATGTTCCTTGACACCGACACGTCCGTCTCGCGGCAATGGCGCGCTGACAGCTCGCTGGCTCCCCCTACTCCATCGAGCAGCTTGAGTTCATCCTCGTGGACGAGGTCTATCCCATCTGCAAGTACAACCTCTTGTCGGTCGCAGGCGAGTGGGCTGGGTTTGACCAAGAGTGGTTGCAGTCCAGGATCCTGCGCCGCCTGAGTTCTCGGCTTCGGTTCCTACACGGGCTAAACCTTGGGCGCGTCACCGTGCCTGCGTCTGCGGAGTGGCAAGCAACCAAACTCGCCATCGTCGCTACGCGTAGCCGGGCTGCAAAGAGTGCGGCCTAACCCTTCGCTCGAGCCAGGGACCTCCACCGGCATGGCACTTGGCCCGCGAGGCGCTCTAGCTTATCGTCCGCCTCGCGGGCCAAGCACCACGCCGGCTCCGGCCCCTCAGCTCAAACGTTAGGGCGCACACAGCCACCCGCTCATGCCTGACCTCGTCTTCGAGACTCCACGCCTCCACGCGCGAAGAATCCAGCCGACGGACATTGACACCATGCTTGGCGTCTACGGCGATCCAGAGGTGGTTCGTTGGGTCGGTGACGGCGAGCCTCTCGATCGAGCACTCTGCGAGAAGTGGATCGCAGTCACACACAAGAACTACGCAACTCATGGCTACGGCATGTTCGCGCTGGTCGAGCGTGAGTCCGGTGCAGTAGTCGGTTTTGGTGGCCTCGTACATCCTGGTGGCCAGCCAGAAGCAGAGATCAAGTACGCCCTGCATCGCAGCCGCTGGGGCCAAGGCTTTGCCACAGAGGCCGCATCAGCGCTACTTGCCTACGGAGCTTCTCACTTTGGCCTAGCCGAGATCATTGCTACCACCGCGCCCGAGAATGAGGCTTCGCACCGTGTGCTCCTCAAGGCAGGCATGCGGCATGGTGCGCTGCGACAGAACGACGCCGGTACGTTCACTCGGTTGTTCGTCTGGCAACCAGGTATCGCCACTCCACGCAGTGCGCCCTAACCCTTCGCTGGAGCGGACCTCCACCGGCAAGCCACTTGGCCCGCGCACCGGCCAGTGTCATCATCCGCTGCGCGGGCCAAGCGCCTTCCCGGTTCCGGCCCGCGCTCAGCTCAAACGTTAGGCAGCAGCGGGATGCCGTGGCGTAACGCCACCGCCGCACGCGGCCATGGGCCGCGCAGACACGGCTTCGAGTGGCGCTCGCTGCCCAGTCGCTTCGGAATCGCTGGTTCAGTTCGTTCTGGCGCTGCGGAGCCGATGCGCAAGCTCAATCAAGGCGGCGGTCCGGGTCCAGCGCTGTCGCTTCCCGCGCTTCGCGGGGTGCCAGGTGCTGCGCCACCGCTGCTTCCTTGGCCTGCGCGCCAGTGTTGTTCTTCGTTTCGTGCCGTGCTGCCTAACTGGTCGCTCAAAGGGACTGCCACCGGCAAGCCGCTTGGCCCGCGCGCCAGCCAGTGTCATCATCCGTCGCGCGGGCCAAGCGCCTTCCCGGCGCCAGCCCCTCAGCTCAAACGTTAGGCCTCACAACCCGCCATGCTCGAAGTTGGCGCTCAAGCTCTCGTGCTTGGTGGTTTGCTAACCGCCGTCGCATCAGTTGCGCACCTAGCTTGTATCGCTCTAGGTCCGCGCGCTTATCGGTTCATGGGTGCGGGTGAGCGAATGGCTCGCGCGGTAGAAGCGGGCAAGGTCAAGCCAACTCTAGTCACGCTGGCAATCGCCACCCTGCTGCTCATCTGGGCTCTGTATGCGTTCTCCGGCGCAGGGCTTGCGCCGCGTTTGCCATTCACCAATGTCGCGCTGGCACTCATCAGCGGCGTGTTCCTGGCAAGAGCCTTTGCCTTCCCGTTGCTTAGGCCAGTGTTCCCAGAGAACTCCAACACCTTCTGGCTGGTGTCGTCCGGCATCTGCCTGGTGCTCGGCTTGCTGTACGCAGTGGGTGTCTTTTCCGTGTGGTCCAGGCAGTGAGGCCTAACCCTTCGCTGGAGTGGACCGCCACCGGCAAGCCACTTGGCCCGCGCGCCAGCCAGTGTCATCATCCGTCGCGCGGGCCAAGCGCCTT
>VFQN01003358.1_pt1 | contig 23088 bp, 34 predicted proteins | sample 3512371 | NCBI WGS metagenome assembly VFQN01 (sample SAMN10412370, study PRJNA504923) | tailings metagenome | isolation source: Replicate 2 from Balatoc abandoned mine | place: Philippines: Itogon, Benguet | collected 2017-08-28
GGAGAGGCGAGGAGAGGAGAGCGAAGGGGCAGGGAGGTGAGGGGTGAAGGAGGGGCGACGGGGGGCAGGCGGGTGGGGAAGCGGGAGGGTCTGGGGCCATGGACACGGATAGACCGAGACATACAGTGGAGTGTGAGGCATGCCGATCGAGAGCGTTATGGTAGGGTGTACAATAAAGATTATATGGTCGGCGGGCTGGTGTTGCGCTGACGACAAGCATGCAAGGAGGGCGCTCGTCGGCTCGTGTACCGTTTGCGTTGGTGCATGGTTCCTAATGGGTGCCAAGCCACCGCGCGACTATTTTACTTGTCGGCTGTACGTGGTCAGAGTGATGGCCGCATAGCCGTGCATTTTGCATTTTACAATTACACTGGCGGATGCATACGTGCGAGCTGAACACAATGGTGATCTACATTGCACGTCGTGCGGGCAGATGGCAGAACAGACTTGCAGCGGGAGCCGGGCGGGAGGCCACGACTTGTGTGTGCCTTGCGATACGTGGGATGCATGGCAAAACGCTGCCCTCTTTGGTGTTTACATCAACTCTTGTGGATGGCGTGGCACTAGGCTGGCCGCAGGCCACATATTCTCCTTGTGACCCACATGCGGTGTTCGTACGCTGCACGGTTTTGCCGATCTGGACTTGCAAACAAATACCAAGGGTTCCTGCCGTATTCTCGCCAGGGGAGGCCCCAATGACCGGGCCTCCCGTATGTAATCAGTAGATGCTATGAACGTGTCCTGGCGTGTCCTGGCGCAGGGGGGTGCTGGGTACGCTGGGGACTGCCTTTGACCTCCACACCGGTGGCCACAGCATGCACACCGCGCACTGGTCCACGCACGAGGCAGCGGCACTAGATACCTGGTACTAGGTTTGCAGTTGAACACCAGAATACGGTAGTTTGCCACTGCATTTCATCACAGGCTCCATGGCAGCAGCCGATACGGTAATACTTCCAACCGACACAGCGGGCTTCCTGTTTCAGCGGAGTACGTCAGCGCACAGCATCGGCACCAGCGGTCTTAGCCACCGACCTCGCTGCCACCTGACTGCTTCGTCTTGCCACACCCGGTCTCCTAAGTCCTAAGCCTGATTGCCTGCACCTGTCTCCGGCCCATTATGCCTGGCGTCCTGCACCGCATTCGCTACACCCCACCGAGCACCTGGAACCGAGACAGACAGGGCCAAGGGAAACCAGGGAGTTCCCCAGGGGAAAAGAGCTTTCCTCGGAACGGGTTGGGCACGGTCCAGCATGGCAGGTCCAGGCACGACCATGCACGCGACCAGCATCAGACTTCGCTAGGGCAAAACGCAGAAGGGGTCTGTCGGGAAGTGGGTTTTTTTGAAGGGGTCAGTTTGGGTTCTTGCACCATGGGAGACCTAATGGGGCGCCGTACCGTACACAAGGCTTCCCTAAAATGCAGGCCGCCTACTGTTACTTTCATGTGGAAATATTATTATAGACATTCCTCAACCATAAGCGCAGGTATCCTAAAGAACCGCAACCGCAACATAGGACCCGAGCTGCCGCCTTGAACAGCCATCGATGCAAGCAACTAGTCGTAATTCGCATGTTAGCTTGGACACAGAGTAATTTATAAAGCTGTATTCGCAAAGCTATAGAGGCCCAGATGAGGGCAGGCGCTTTTCATGGCGCTTGTCATGGCCCTCGGTTACCAGAAGTTTCCCAGCTGCCCCAAATGCCATGCAACGCCGGTACAACCAACGCTCGACTGTATAGCTTTAGGAAATTGAGCAGCAGCGTCGCTGCCGGCCGACGGGCGGGACTGGTCTCTCCTCCTGGACCCAGGGTTCAGGGCAACACCCCTTCAACTCCTCGGGCCCCCCAGCACAATCCAGGAAAGAATGGCGTTTCGGGCAACAGTACACCAGGCAACAATAAGCCAGGCAATAGTAAGCCAGCAAAAGCTGGTGTGGCGCTCGGCAAAGGTGGTCAGCAGGCTGTTAGCGTGTCGGGCCAGGACAGTGGTGGCGATGAGGTCAACAAGCTCAACGCCAAGAAGCTACTGGACAAGGTCGAGGCCAGGGTGGCCCAGTCCGTCCGGCTGTGGTGCAGAGCGCTAGACTACGGCAGCTTCATGGACTGCTTTGCCAACCTGATCATGGTGAGAGGCCATGGGTAGGCTCCAAAGGGGCCGTTGGGTGAGCCTGAGTTCACGCCAAGGGGCACACTGCATCGCACCGCACCTGACCCAGCAACCCCAACCCGCCTCACGTACACTGCGGGGCTGCGACTTGCATAACCCCCGATCCCGGCTCTCTCTCGTCTTATCACCCCTTTGACTTCACATCCTCCCGTCTGACCCCTCAAACTCCGCCCGCCCGCTCACGCCGCGTGCCCTCTGCTCCCTTCTGCTCCCCTCCCCTCCCCATGCCCCAGGTGGCCACCCAGGAGTCCAGCTACAGAGACTGCACGCCCTCCGCCCGCGCACAGCTGGACGAGCAGCTCCGCGCCATCATGCACACCCTGGCGTACCACTACCTGCCCCTGGTGCCGGGCATCGGCAAAGTGAAGCACGGGCTCATCCCGCTGGAGGCCTGCGCGGTGCTGCCGTACGGCTGGGCCGGATCAGGCGCAGGCGCAGGCTCACACGGGGAGGTGCCCCTGGGGGAGACGCTGCTGCGGCGGCTGGCGGCAAACAACGCCGCGATACTCCAGAGCCCACAGAACCACGTGGCGCTGTGGGAGGTGCTCGCACGCATGCCGCGTGAGGTCCTGTGGCGCCAGGCCGCCGCGCTCAACACGTTTTCCTACGCCGCGCTGCTGGTCCAGGGCGAGTGGGACGCCAAGTGCAGTGCGGAGGTGCTGCAGCTGTGCGCGGAGTGCAGGCACGCGCACGCGCCGCTGCTGCACCATCTGACGGGTGTGGTGGCGAGGGGGAAGCCGGACCAACAGAATGTGGTCAGTGTGCTCAACTCGCTGAGCCAGCTGCGGGTGACGTGTCGGCACGTGCCGGACCGGCGGCAGCTGCGGGCGCTGGGGCGGATGGCGGCGGAGTGTCTGCACCAGGAGCACTACAGGGCCGTGTTCGAGGCGCCGGCTGCAGTCGCGGCAGGGGCCAAGGAGGGTAGTAGAAAGCAGGACGCCGGCGACGGAAGCAGCAGCAGCGGCAAGAAGGAGGCTGGAAGCGGTGACAGCGGCAGCAGCAAGAAGGACGAAGGTCCCGTGACCCACGGCCCGATTGTGCTCATGAGCGGCGACAACATCGAGCTGGTGATGCAGACTCTGGGGCTGGGCCTTGGCACCTCAGCAGATGTAGCAGCTGGGGATGTGGGCGGGCTCGCCGCCACGACTGCTGGTGGCAGCAGTGGTGCTGCTGCTGGTGGCGGTGCTGGCGGCTTTGCTCCCTCGAACGGCTTCCTGCACAACCTGCGTGCGCTGGTGGTGTCTGACCTGATGCGCAAGGGCTTCACGGCGCACCATTCGGAGGCAGCCTGGGACGACACGCACGCGGCGGCGCAGCAGGTGGGTGCAAAAGTATCCTTGTGCTGCTGGGCACGGGGGGAGGGGGGAGGCTAGGGATAGAGGACTAGTTGCAGACGTGCCCGCATCTACCACCAAGTGGCCGTCGACAGTGTAGGAAGATGCAAGCTAAGACGCCCGAGGATTGGCCTAGGAGGCAGGGGTTGAGTATTGAGACGTCAGGCATAGGTGCGAAGCGTAGCTTGCCTTTCAGATGCGTTCCATGGGGCCGCTATCCGTCATGTTGTTGCGAGTGCAGCTGCCGGACTTGGTGTAGCACGTTATGTAGCACGCCCTCTGCTGTCTTAATCCTCCGCCCGCCTCCCGCTCCCTTCCCCTTCAGGCCGGCGACTACGGCGTCTCCTTCATGGCGTCCCGCAAGCTGCGGGTGGAGGCCCTGCTGCAGCGCCTGCTGCTCACGCTGCCGGACAGCGAGCTGCCAGCCGCGTACCGGACGCACCTCAACTTTGGCAGCAGTGCCAGCACCAGCAGCATGAGCACCACCAGCACAACGGATGCAACCGCTGCAGCCCCCACAGGGCCAGATGCACCCGGCACTCCGCCAGCCTTGCCAGCCCCTGCGGCCGCCGGGGAGGTGCAGGCGGCTGTGGCGCCCCTTGCGCACAGCCAGCCGCAGCCGGCACGGGCAGGGGGAATAGCGTGGGACGCTGGCGGCGCAGCCGCAGCCGTTCCGTCGCCCATAAGCAGTCTGCCACTGCCGCAATTTGAGCTGCAAGGGCAACAGGGGCAGCAGCAGGAAGAGCAGGGGCAGGAGCAGCAGCAAGAGGAGCAGTACGCCCAGCCTTCCGCCCGACCGGCTCTGTCGCCGCAGGTATGATGGCAACACACCATTGCGCTCCAGCTGCTGATGGGGTTTGCCACTGTCATTGGCTGCAGCGCTGCGACGGCCATTGTCGCACTTGCCGGGTTACCCCACACACCTGTCCTTTCACTTGCGCTGAACCATGCCTCAAGTGGAGCGCGAGCGCCGTGTTGCCGTGTTGCCAGGCTACCGCGGCTGCCGTTGTACACCCCGATTAACGCACATCAACCCATTACCACACAACCACGTGAACCCACACCCAGGAGATGCTGGAGCGCCGCGTTGCCCGGCTGCAGCGGTCAGCCGAGAGGGACGCCATACGCAACGGCCCGTGGAGGCAGGGTCGGCTGGAGCGTGCCCTGGCGCGGTGGCGGTACAGCTGGAACCCTGAGACGGCGGCGCTGCGGGCGCAGCGGGAGCGGCTGCCGGCGTGGTCGCTGCAGGAGGCCGTGGTGGATGCGGTGGAGAACAACCAGGTGGGAAGTCGGCGTAGCTGTGAAGTAGCTCAGGAGTATGTTGACAAGGGCTGTGCCAAGCCGGGAGTTAAGTTCGTTTGCCAGGGTGCAACTTGGTGGTGCAACTCATGGTCTTCGGCCACCGTATAGCAGCTGCCTCCGCATTCGGTGCCCTCCTTGCCTGGTCGCCTGTCCGCTACAGTCGTAGTAGGGCTTATCCTACCACAATCATGTCTTAACCCAGGTGCACCCCTTGCGGCACCCCGGCATTTTTTCGCCTCCCCCGCAGGTTGTGGTCATCTCGGGCGAGACTGGCTGCGGCAAGACCACCCAGGTGCCGCAGTTCCTGCTGGACGCCGCCATCGACGCGGGGGTGGGGGGCACCGTGGGGCTGGTGTGCACGCAGCCGCGACGCATATCGGCAACGTCCGTGGCGCAGGTGCGCGGGCCGGGTCTGGGGTGCTGTGCGTCAGCCGGTGCTGTGCGTCAGCCGGTGCTGTGCGTCAGCCGTTGGGAGATTGGACGGGGGATATAGATTTCCCTGCGCCGGTTGTCATGCTTCTTTGCGCCTGGCCCCGAAGGGTATGTAGTGAGCTGCAGCTGCGTGTAAGGGACCAGTGCCTCTCGCAACCCTACGTCACCTCGCGCACATCCCTGTTAAGAGTCTGTGGGCCTGCCCCTTGCGGCTCGGCGACGCCCCACGTCATGCACCCCTTCCAGGTCCTTCAGGCTCCCTTACACGATACCCGCTTCAGCTCCCTGGCATGTACCGCAGTGGCCAAACCACACAATGCCCTGCATCGCTACACACTGCCCCTGCCTCTTAGCAAGCCTGCAGTGTGGTTACCTTCACCGCACTTACGCCTATACTCTTTGCCCATTTCTCCAACAGCGCATCGCCGCCGAGCGCTGTGAGCCCATCGGCCGCACCGTGGGCTACTCCGTGCGCATGGAGTCGTGCCGCTCCAGGGACACCCGGCTGCTGCTGTGCACCACGGGGGTGCTGCTGCGCCGCCTCATTGACGACCCGCTGCTGGCGGGGACCACGCACATCATCATTGACGAGGTGCGTTGAGGGAGCAGCGGGTACGCCAGAATAGGTCATGGCCTTGAGAGCTACCGAAAAAGGTTTTGACGATCGGTACTGCAAGTTTTCTTTGCTTTTGTCTTCACCTGTACGCGCGCGCCTGCTATAGCAGCGCGTCAGATGCCTACCGCCTTCTAACCCACATCCTAGCTGCATCCATGCGCTTGGGACCCGGACTCCCTGCTGGTGATGCTGCTCGCCTAACTAATCCATATCCATTGTTTATACGCATGGGTACACGCACACCACGTGCACGAGCGCCGAGCGCGGACTCTGGCTCCCTGGCGGTGCCATTCCCCGCTAACCCACATTCGCGGTAACAAACATTCGCGCTAACCCACATTCGCTAACCCACATCCTGTGTAAACTCACACCTTTGCGAAACGTTCCCTGGACTCCGACTTCCAGCTGGTGCTGCTCACAACCTGCTTGCTAACCGACACTCCTTGTCAACCCACACACCCCACCAGGTGCACGAGCGCTCCCTGGACTCCGACTTCCTGCTGGTGCTGCTCAAGGCGCTGCTGCCCCGCCGGCCCGACCTGCGGCTGGTGCTCATGAGCGCAACCGTCAACGAGAAGAAGTTCAGCAGGTGGGGGGAGGCGTGCATGCCAGGGGCTGGGATCTGGCGAAGCAGGGCGCAGGTCAAAGCGCGTACATCCAGTGAGGAGAGATGCACTCCTGCTCGTGGAGACCAGTCTCGATCTCACTGTTCAGATCGGGGTGCATGCGGTGGGCCACGTCCTTGGGTTACTTGCAAGGGGCCGCATTATTAGTGCCTGAGTGGAAGGGATACTGGAACACCGACAATCATGATATCAAGTAGCCGGCAGCTGGCGGGGTAGTGTTGGCAACACCTGCACGTGCATTCACGCGCCTACACTGCATCCTGGCCCTGTGCCCCCCTGTGTACAGCTACTTCGGCGGCTGCCCCGTCCTCAACATCCCCGGCCGCACGCACCCCGTCAAGGAGTACTATCTGGAGGACGTGCTGCAGATGACGAGGTGAGGAGGCGCAAGTCCTGCCCATGTGCACGTTGATAGCCATGTTGCGCAAGCAGTTGCGCCCCCAGGTGCAACTACAGTCCTGCCGTTGGCCATCTGGGCGTGCAGCTTGGTCCTGTAGAGCAGCTTGCGCCCAACTTGTCGCCGCCCCGCAGCAACACCCCCGAACTCTGATCCTGATCCCTGACCCCTTTCCGCCGTTGCTGCCGCACCTGCCCCGCTCTCCCGCAGCTTCACCCCTGACTCCTCGGCGGACTATATCCGCAAGCCCCCGGCGGCGCCCGCGCGCGGCAACCCGAGCCCCAAGCTCAAGGCCGCCCTTGCCGCGTGGGAGACGGAGCAGGCTGCCATCGCGGCGCTTGGAAACAAGTGAGTTGACAGGCTGGGCTAGATGTCTACCCTCATACCGAAGGTGGACGCGACAGCTGCCGACAAACAGCTTGGCCCATCATCTACTTGAAATCCTGTACATACTCGGTACTTCATGCACTGTACTTGGTTGTCAGGTGCACGGCGGCCATGTGCCGTACGCGTTGTCGCACATTGCCACGTGTGTTGCCTTTGTTTTGAACCTCCCGCGCCCGCCACTCCTCCCCATGCCACGGTGCGGCCATTCACGGCTTGCACCACGCCCGGTGCACCCACCTTCCCGAGCTTTGACCATCTGTTCCTGCTCTCAGCTCACAAAGCTGCCGTACTTCACACCCAGAGCCCGTGGTCGGAGCGCAGCGGCAGCTGGACCCTGACGACTCCTTCTGCTCCCACACCCCTAACACACCCTCTGTAGGGGCTACCCCGACCCCGTGCTGTCGGCGCTGCGGCAGCTGGACCCCGACAAGATCAACTACGAGCTGGCGGTGGCGGCGGTGGAGTGGGTGGTGGGGCACGGGGAGGAGGGAGCCATCCTCATCTTCATGCCCGGGCTCATGGAGATCAGGTGGGGCGCAGGGTTGGACAGGCCTTGCTCCGGTTTCGGGGCCTCTTCAGCGGACAGGCCCTGTTCCCTTTTTGTTGGTCTGTTTCCCGACGTCCGGCCCGCGCTGTAGACCACCCCACATCATTGTAACACTGTTGCACCCGCGTGGTGATGCCTCTCAAAAAATGACCCCACATGTCCGCCCTGCGTGAACTCTTGCACCTACACGCGGACTGGTGCCAACTGTTGCCCTCGTGCGCGTCAGATTCCCACACACCTTCCCTGCTCCTTTCCCCTCGTGACCCCTGCAGCCGCATGCAGGAGGCGCTGCTGGCCAGCCCCTCCGTGCGTCAAGCCACGCAGGGCGGTGCTTACGTCATTCCGCTGCACTCGGCGCTGGCGGCGGCAAGCTCTGACCAGAAGGCAGTGTTCTCGCGCCCGCCGGAAGGGGTGAGGCGTGCAGGGTGGAACAGGCTTCCTGTGCACTATATGCGCCCTGTAACTGTACCTTGCCGCTTTCGCCGCACAGCTCTTTCCTGAAACTGCTGGCTCGTTGTTACCTCCTCCCCCAGGTCCGCAAGATCGTGATCGCCACCAACATCGCGGAGACGTCCATCACCATTGACGACGTGGTGTGGGTGGTGGACAGCGGCAGGGTCAAGGAAAACAGGTACTCGCCCGAGACGCACATGCAGGTGCGGCGCCAGGGGGGCGGGGGCCGGGGCCCGGACAGGCGGGCAACGCCAGGACGGAGGATTAGAAGGGCAGCCCGGCACAAAACTGGCACTGGTCGCTTACAGGCTTCGGTCCAACGCACACGTGCACACTTTCCTGCCGTGTGATGCGCTCGGCATCCTCACGTCCTTGTGGAGTTCTGAGCAAGCTGCACCTCTGACTGTCAAAGTAAGATCCGTCCCTACCAAGGCCACCGCTGTGTGGGGCGCCTCCAGACCCGCCCTGACCATGTACTTGCCCCTGTGCCACGTGCCACGTGTTCTCCCTCGCCACGTGCCTCCCCTGCAGGCGCTGGTGGAGTGCTGGGCCAGCCGCGCCTCCGTCCGCCAGCGCCGTGGCCGCGCCGGCCGCGTGTCCCCCGGCCACTGCCTGCGGCTGTTCTCGCGGCACACGCACGACGTGGTCATGGACGCGCACCAGCAGCCTGAGATACTGCGGGTGCCGCTGGAGGGGCTGGTGCTGCAGGTGGGGCTGTGGGTGTCAAGGTCAGCGTCTAGACGAGACCCTTGGTCCAGACCAAGCTGCCGTGCATGGGGCGAGACTTTCCGACCCTAGAGCACCTGCAGAAAGCAGAAAGACACAACGCATGTGTTGCCCGCCGCCGCACTCACCCCACCAAACAGATCAAGCTGCTGGGCGTTGCCGGCGGCGGCAGCGAGAAGGAGGTGGCCGCCTTCCTGGGCCAGGCGCTGGAGCCGCCCGAGCGCAAGGCGGTGGCTGCGGCGGTGCAGGCGCTGGTCAACATCGGTGCGCTGCAGCCGGGCAGCCTGGCCATGACGCCGCTGGGGGCGCACCTGGCGGAGCTGCCCGTGGTGGGTGCGGGGCACGGGGGCGGGTGTGGTGCGGGTGTGGACGTGACGCACCTGGCGGAGCTGCCCGTGGTGCGTGGTGTGCTGGGAAAGGTGGTGTCCCCGCAAGGGCCGCGAGATGGCAAGGAATAGCGTGAACGTGACGCATCTGGGGAGCTGGCCGTGGTGCGTGCGGGGCACGGGGGCTGGTGTGGTGTCCCAAACAACGGTTCGAACACGAGGCAACTGTTTGGGCACGAGATGCTGCGCACGTGACACACCTTGCGCAGCTGCCGGTGCTGAGTGCGCCAATGTGAGGGCGCTGCTGAGACACCCTGCATCTCACCGCACGCGGGCAAGGCGCTCCTCGTTCGGGCTTGCTCGCCCCAAAAGCGAACCCATTTCCAGAGCTGACCGATCCCTGCCTCTTCTGCCGGACCTTAACCCCTCCCGCAGGACGTGCGCGTGGGCAAGATGCTCATCTACGCCTCCATTCTGGGCTGCCTCACACCGGTGGCCATCATCGCCGCAGCCATGTCCTCCCGCTCGCCCTTCCTGAGCCCGCTGGAGTTCCGGGACCAGGCGGACGAGGTCAAGGTCAGGGAGTTCGGCGGCGCCAAGTCAGACGCGCTGGCCGTCCTCGCTGCGTACCGCGGCTGGGAGGCGTCTAAGGCGGGGCGCGGCTGGGGGGCGCACCGCAGCTACTGCAGCGACATGTTTCTGTCGTGGAGGTCTCTGGAGACGATGAAGGAGATGGTGGAGGAGTTCCGGAGGCTGCTGCGGGAGGCGGGGTTCATTGCGAGGGGAAGGAGGGGTGGGTTGCAGGCCGCGGGGGCGGCGGCGGCGGCGGGCGGGGGCGAGGGGTGGGAGTCGTGGCAGGAGGGGCCGGATAGGAGCAGGGGCGGCGGCTGGGTTGACCCGTGCGACGCGCACGCGGACAACCTGATGCTGGTGCGTGCGGTGCTGGTGGCGGGGCTGTACCCCAACGTGGTGCGGGTGGAGCACCGGAGCGCCAAGGTGGTGTTCAAGGGGGCCAAGGGCAGCGGCAAGGAGTCCTCCACCACCAGGCCCAAGTCCCCCAAGCTGGTGGCACAGGTGCAGCTGCCGGACGGGCGTGCAAAGGAGCGCAGGGTGCTAATACACCCCAGCAGCGTCAACTACGACGTCAAGCGGTACGAGTCGCCCTGGCTGGTGTACGGCGAGGCGGTGGAGAGCAACAACGCCATCTACCTGCGCGACTCCACCATGGTGACCCCCTACCCGCTGCTGCTGTTCGGGGGGCCTATCTCCGTGCAGCTGGAGGGAGTGGCGGCGGCGGGCGCGGGTGGAGCAGGGGGCTGCGTGTGCGTGGGTGACTGGGCGCGGCTTCCGTGCGCCCCCAAGGTTGGGGTGCTGTTCAAGGAGCTGAGGGCGCAGCTGGACGCCGTGCTGCAGGTGGGCGTGGATCAAGGGGGTGTGGGATTAGGGTTTGTGAGTCGGAGGCTTGTTGGATGCGGCTTACGTGAATGGGTTTGGCAGGAGCGCCCGAGGCAGGGCCTGCATGCGGGGTGTGGCGCCAGAGGCACAGGTACACGCACGTCATATTGGCATCGTCTTGAGAGGGCGCGTTGCAAAGTTGGCGATGGGTGACCTGTCTGTGCAACTTGCGCATGAGACCCTTGAAAAGGAGTCGTGGTACATCATTTCGCGCAGCCGGAGCAAATGGCTTGTCCGGCTGTCCCTGCTTGCGGCCCGCGTCAGCTGCTTGACCTCCCCTTACTGCCTTTTGCATAACGCCCGCAGGAGAAGATCGAGCGGCCGGACACGGACGTATGGGAGCGGGGTGGCCCCGTCATCTCCACCATCCTGCAGCTGCTCACCACAGAGGAGCTGGGGCCGGTGCCCGAGCCGCCGGCTGCGGCCCCAAAGCAGAACGAGAAGCGCCCTCAGGGTTCGGGACGGGAGGCCAAATCAGGGTTGAAGGCAGAGGGGGGGACGGAGGCTGAGGTGGAGGGGATGAACGACACGGATGCGGACACTGACGTTGAGGTGGAGGCCGCGGAGGAGACGGGGGCGAAGGCGGGGAAGGGAGCAAGGGGAAGGGGCGTGGTCAGGCCGGGTAGGGGCATGGGGCGAGGCAAGGGGACCGGCGCGGACGCGCGCTCCGGCGTGAGGGTGGCGAGCAAGGCGGGGGCGGCAAAGAAGGCGAGGGCAGGGGCGGGCAGGGCCCAAGCCAGCGCCGGGGCGGGCACGGGGGAGAGCGCGCAGCCAGAGGCGGAGGCAGAGGCAGAGGAAAGGGGCAATGGCAGCACGGGAAGGGGCGGTTATCGCAGGGAAGGGGCGGGATTCAAGGCGGCGGCGGAGGCTACGGTGGGGAGGAGGGCAGGGTTCCTGGTCGGGGTGGGGGCAAAGGCGCAGGCGGTATCAGGGAAGGGGTCAAAGCATAAGGGCGCGGTCAGGATTGGGGCATCCCGGGAAAGGCGGGAGTAGGGGCACGGTGGTTGGAACGGGGGTGACAGCGTAGGTGGAACCGTGAGGGGCAAACGCAGGCAGGGAGGAAGCGAAGGGCTTATGAGCAACATTAGGGCCGGGTAGGGTGGGAGGTTGGCACGTAGGGAGGCGGGGACTGGGGCGGTGGTCGCCAGAGGAAGCTGTGTGAGCGTTACGGTATGGGCATGTGTTGGTTGGCCCAGGGTACCTGGTAGGGTTAGTGGGTTAGTGGGGGTGCCTGGTAGGGGTATTGCAGGGTGTGATGGCATGCCCTTGGCACTGCGCGAGTGACGCATTGCAAGGCACTTGGTGGCACGAGGACGGGGACGCTCGTATCCTGGGTTGCGGGGCCCTTACAAAAGGAGAGGCTCGCAGCTTTTTTCGTTCCGATGTTTACGCTACGGCATACATACGCAGTTTGTACTATTTGGAGGAGTGACGTTCCCTGTCGTGCGGCACTGCTGCAATGTTAAGAGTCTCTGACGGAAGAGTAGTGCAGGCGTGAGCACCTCAAGGTGTGTTTCTTTTATGTGCAGGAGCGACGTGTGGGTGTTACTTGTGCTGCAGTGCTTCGGTGCTTCAAGTGAAGAGGGGTATGTGTGACTCTTGTTTGAGCAGCTGGGGACCTGGGGTGTCCTAAGGTATTGCGCAGATCTAGGTCTTGACTCAAGGCAGGACTTCCCTAACTCCCGCCACCCTGGGAGGGTAACGGGAATTAGACGGGAAGGTGGGGAAAGCACCGCTACAGGCACGCTGTCACGCACCAGGTCACAATGCTCTGGCGGATTGCTGGCTGACTTCTTGCGAGGATACGATAGCTCACAGTGGCATTGTTTTCGTTCTGGCGCCGATGCCGGTGATGGGGTTTGGGCTGGCAGTTGGGTGACGGCAGAGGGACGTGCATGGACCCAGGGGCATGGTAAGGGAAGCCTGCCAGACGCGTTGCGCGGCCCTGTTCGTGGTGGTGTTCTAATATACGGGGGGCCTATATGTCCTGGCCGCACAATTACCTACTTCGGCTTCCGCCGATGCAGTGTACCTTGGTTGCAGCGCTGCAGGCCCACCAGGTCGGCAGCCATGCAGGTCAACGTGTGGCTGTTTGGCCTCTGGCCCAAGGTCCCTTGTGCGTGGTCGGGCAACATATGGCAATGCAGATAGGACCGGGTATCTTGGCAGCTTGCTCAAGTCAAAGACGCTGTTGCAAGGCACAGGGTATGCCCTGGGCACTACACGCGCATAGCAGTGGATTGGCAGTACATTCGTGCATGCCAACAAAGATAGACGCAAGGACCAACAAAGAACAACAACAGTACGGCTGCGCATTATTTGCATGGGATCTGATCACTAGAATCCTATCCAATCCCATAGCTGCAAGCACAGAATCCCATGTGGGTTTCGCCAACATCAGCTATATACGCGGACCTCGTTGCATCGCAACTGCGTACGCAATAGTCAAACGCATTCAATCGTCTACCCTGCACCACAAGCCAACACGCCGTACAAGACGCGTCCCCGCCGCCTGTGCCAATGTGGCACGGCCGCAATCTACGGACGATCCTCTCGCAAAAACTCTAGCCTTGTGATCTTTGGAGTCCCAACAAGGCCCCCCCTGTACAGCGGCCTCCTCTCAGTGATCCTCCTCGACTCGACGTCTCAGTGGTTCTCCTTGACCTTGCCCATGGCGATGGAGGCCAGCAGGTCCTCCAGGCGCTTCTGGTCGGCCGCAAAGCCGTCGATGCCCTGCTTCAGCTTCTCCACGGCCATCTGCAGCACACCGGATGTACACGCACAGCACGCAAGAGATGCAAGCTCATGAATGGGTCCCATTGTACGGTACGCGACTCAGCTTTGGGCCCAGGCGTTCACTGTGGCACACAAGCGAAGGCGGATGAGCGCCGGGTAAAGCAGGAGGGGGCAAGAGGGCACTTGCGCCGCTAGATGGTAGCACAGCCAGTAGGGCAGAGTGGGTTTCCGTGGTTTCCTTGCAGGCATGACACCACCCTGCCCAGCTTCATGTGTGCCAGCGTATGGCGCTACACACACGCACGTGCACCCCACAACTGGTCCCCCACCTCGCTCTTCGCAGGCCGACTGTTTCCGTTTGCCCCTTTGCCGCTTCGCGGTTACCCACCTGGTCCGAGCCGTGCAGCTTGTCGAACAGCGCCTGGGACATGTTGTTCAGCTTGAGCACGTCCGTGATGGCCCTGGACGGCACAAGCAGCGAGGGGCGGGAAGGTTGAGCAACGGCGACGAGAGAGGGACAAGATGCACAGGGCGGTGTCGGTGCATTGCGATGAGACAGTGGGTGCCGGTCAAGCTGAGACAGTAATTAACGCAGCTCCATGGCAAGTACCGGAGGGCGCTTTCCGATTGCCTTACGAGCAGTTGACGGCCTAATGTACTGATGCATACATGCATTGCCGTGATGCCCGGTGTCGGGTTAACGCGCGTGCGAAGTCAGCTGCCCGTCCTGCCTGACTACCCGTCTGGCTCACCGCTCGGGGCTGAGCTTGCGCTCCAGGGAGCCGGGCGCCTTCTCCAGCTCGTCCAGCAGCTGGGGCGAAATGGTGATCTTGTCGCACCTGTGTCGCGACCGTGGACGGGGGCCGAGGGCGCAGCACAGAAGTCAAACGCTACCATACATCAATCGGCACTGTCAAGAAGCGGCATACCATGCGATACCCTGGAGTAGTGCCGCCCAACCCGCCCAAACACTGCAGGCTAACAGTTGCTGCTTCCTAGTTCGCACACGGTACAGCCTCGTGCACGCCTTCCCGCCTTCCACCACGCACACACGCACACCACGCGCCCCGCCTCACCCGGCCAGCTCGCGGATCTCCCCTGCGTTGCGGAACGAAGCGGCCATGACAATGGTGCGGTAGTGGTGTGCCTTGTAGTAGTTGTAGATGCGGCGCACCGACAGCACGCCGGGGTCCTGCGGAACAGCGGCAGGGAAATGAACAACGCACGCTCCGGTGCTCAGTAGCGCTGGCGGCAGGCTAACCGCCAGGCTAGCACGTGCACGCGAGTCGGGTTGGCTTGCACGTGTGCACCTGTTTACGCGGCATGCCGCAAAGCGCACCTCGTGCGGGGCGAAGTCGCGGCCCTCCTTGGCCTTGTACCAGTCCATGATGCGGCCCACGAAGGGGGAGATGAGCGACGCGCCGGCGTCGGCGCAGGCGGCAGCCTGGGACCAAGGGGGGTTACCAGTAACCGCAGAGCAAGGGGAGGGGTGGGGAGCCCATGGGGCGAAGTGCGTGGGTCTTACGTCCAAGGAGGAGCAAGCCGTACCGGTGCCGCACTACGCCGGCAGTACGCGTGAGCGGAGGTTCAGCATCACAATGCGACGACAGATGGTAAGAGTGGGTTTGCCAGGCGGCTGCAGCGTCCAGAAGGATCAGGGCTGCACGCGTGTGCGCACACCTGTGCGAAGGAGAAGAGCAGCGTCATGTTGCAGTTGATGCCCTGCTTCTCCAGGCGCCTGCACGCCTCCACGCCCTCCCACGTGGAGGCCAGCTTGATGTAGATGCGGTGCAGCTCGATGCCGCGAGCAGCGTACATCTCCATCAGCCGCAGCGCCTTGTCCACGCTGCCCTGTGGGGCGCGGAGACGTGTAACACGTTGCTTGAAGACCAGGCATAAGAAGTCGCCAGCACGTTAATGCGCCTTGCCTACGTTGCCTGGTGTGTAGCGGTTGTGTTCTGCGGGTGGAATTCTTGCGGGTCAGCAAGCTGCGTAAGCGCTGCAACGCAAACATATTGATGCAAAAGGAGCCAGCAGGAAGCTGGGACATTTGCTAATTCGGACATCTCTTGCGTCCTGACTATCGGCAGGGGGCTGCCACCCAGCACCAGGCAAGCACCGGACGGCAGTGGCACCGCCCACACTGGCCATGCCCACCTGCGTCGAGTGCGACAGGTTTGCGTCCACCTCGGTGGACACGCGGCCGGGCACCACCTTGAGCAGCTCCAGGCCCAGGTCCACGGACAGCTGGTCGGCAACGCCTGTCAATACACACAGGGAACACACAGCGGCACGGCACCTTGTGACTACATGGTACTACAGGCTTAGTCGGGTTGTAAGGGTGGTAGCATTGCGGAATAGTGGGACAGCTGAATTCGATGCGGGGTGCACAAGCTACAAGGCTCCTTCGCGGCTCAGGGCGGGGTTGTGAGACCGCATGGCGTGAGGAGCCAGCCCTAGCGGCTGTGCGCAAGGCTAGCTGTGTAAGAGTGCGCGAAGGTGTGGCGCCCCAAACACTATGACCCACTTTGCAGCTTGCACGTGTACCTTCGCAGCAGCGTGACAACCCTGCTTACCTGCGTCCTTCACACGACACGCCGCACCGCCCCGCCCCGCCCCGCTCCTGCCCCCCGACAACCCTGCTTACCTGCGTAGGGACGCGAGACGCCCTGGTGCACGTGCTCGGGCGAGCGCTTGTCAGCTGCCAGGGCCTTTTCCAGGAAGTGACGGTTCTCCGGCATGGACAGGGCCTTGTACACCAGGCTGCAGAGTAGGGAGCAATCGAACAGGTTCGGAGGGGCCCATGTTTACCGAGGAACCCGTCACGCGTCAGAGTGCCGGGCGAGGTCAGCGCCCGCAACACTGCTCGCGCCATCCTCCTTCCAACCGTGCAAACACACCTTGGGTTTGTCGTGCAGTCGACTGGGTGGTACTTCTTGACCAGCTCCTCTTCTCCCGTTTAGGGAACGAGGGGATGACTGGTGGTGTTCGGACTGGGCGCTGCCGCACTAGCCTGTTACACCTATATTGTGTATGCGTTTGAAAAGATTCAGAGTGAATGCAGCTTGAGGCCGGCGAAAGGGACCGTCGTAGTTGGGCTGCCGCAAAAGGCAACGGAGGCGTGGCGAGGAGGGACAAGGCTCTTTCGAAGCCCTTTAAGTCATGTTGTTGATACATGGAAACTCGTTGACTTCCAGCTGGGCATACGGAGGCTCCCGTATCCTCGGACACATGGCCCCATGCTACTCGCCGTGCCCCGTGTAATTGCCCTGACGCAGTCTACCCTACATCCAACCAAGTGACCAGTGCCGAGCACGCTGTTCAATACACTTGGGCCCAGGAGTACGCACGCTCAAACGTAAACGAGAAGCCAGTGCAAGCACATTGCGGTTCACCACATTGCACGCAACCTGTAACCACACCGCATCCCACTACACCTTGTCCCCAGTGCAATCTGCATGTCCCCCTGCACACATTTTCCAGTGCCCCATGTAACCTCGTTCATTATACTGGCCATTCTAACCGAAAGCCGTTCATTATAGCACCTGCCACCGCAAACACGCACTCACGCACGGTATCTTTCACGTGTCGAACCGTCAGCTAGCCCAAGCAACACAGTGCACCAACGGCCTCGTGGCTACCGCACCCGTGCCGTATGCTGCTACGCTCCAAGAGCCACTACACGGCGGCATACAGGTACTGTTAGCAATGCGCCCCAGCCGCTGTTCGCCCGAAACCTACCTGCTCGCCCCCCAGTATGCATTTGCCTATGCCAGCATTAGCCTATGCACCCACAAGCGCCCTTGTCCCCAGTCAGACGCAGTACTTATTGACCAGCGCCATTCTGCCTCCGATGCCCCAACCGCTCACCATGCTCACACCCGCCGCTCCCAGGTGCTTGAGGACGCCACCGCCACGCTACTCTACGCTAATCGTACGCCCCACCTGCGCCCAGCCCACCCTGGCATCCCGCCGCGATGCCTGACGTCCAGCATGTGCTGTCCAGGGCGGCCTCCAGTGGCATGCCCTCGTCCTCCACGTACTCAATGCCCTCCACCTGCTCCTCCCCCTGCTCCTGCTCGAGCAGCCCCGTTTCGTACAGCCGCTGCTCCAGCCCTTCCAGCCTCGGCTCCCCGAGCGCCTTGAGCGCCTCGACCAGGTCTTGGGGGTAGATTTCTGCCCACACCTGCTGCTGGAAGTACGTCAGCAGCGCGGCCTTCCTGTCAGCCCCTATCTTCCACTCCTTAACATACCGTCCATTTTCGTCGGTCTTCCTAACAACCCAAACCACCCTCCCCCGCACTCTCGGCGCCGTAGTGCAGCCCCGCGGCCGCCACTGGTGTGGTTGTGCCATAGAGGTGACAGGGGCACCCAATTCCTGCGCCAGCAGCCTTTTCACATCCTCGCCTGGCTGCTGGGGGAAGTTGCAGATGATGAAAAAGGCTTCCGCCCATGGCGCCCCACGAGACACACTACCCGCCACGTTGCCCAGCTTGGAAATATGGGTCCAGTGCGCGTCCACAGCGGCGCGACCGCCCTGCAGCATGAGGTTGGCCACGGTGGCCGTTACGCCAGCGCCAGCGGCCGCCTCGCCGCCCAGCTTGCCAATTGCGGTAAAGTGCGCAGTCACAGCGGCGCGGCCACCCTTGGCCATGAGCTTGGCCATGAGGGCATCTCCGCCCGCCTTGCCTATCGCACTCATGTACTCCTTTATTGTGATCTCCTCCGCTGCCTTGGCGACCGCAAGGCCCTCCACCCATGGCTCAAGCTGCGCGCGCAGCTCCGGTGGGCCGTACTCATCTGCTGCTGCCAAGATGGGCAGCAGCTTGGCGGCCTCCACCGACGGGGCACCCCCACGGGACTTGATGCGTTCGGCGAGCTGTTGCGGCGCAACGTTGTGATGCGTCTTCTTGCCGCCCGTGGGTACGGCGTTGGCACCGCCGTGCCTTATCTGTGTTTTGAACAGCACGGCCGCTAGTGGCTCCCCGGCGAACTGCCGGATGTCCTTGGCTGTGACCGTGCTGTGCCCACTCTCGACCACTTCGTCACGGGCCTCGCTGATGGCGGCGCTGTTGAAGACAACGCCCTGGTCCACGTCGCAGCCCAAGTCCCTGAACCGCTGCACCAGCCGTGGGAAGGGGCTAGTGTTCTTGGTGTTCAGGTGAGCACCTGTGCCGGCTTTCACGAACCGCTGCTGCAGGCTGGTGCTTGTCTCTCCGGCATAGTTGATTGATATTTCTTCTTCGCTGTCTGCTGGGTAGAGGTTCAGGATGCGCCATGCCCAAGCCTTCTCCGAGGGAGAGGCCCTGGGGTCACTGCGAATGGCGTCTGCCACGCGCCGCGCGACCGTTATGGTGCAGCGTATCCATGCCACATAGACGGTGCCCACATCGTGAGGCGGCCGCTTCCTCGCCTCTGCGGTGCCGAGCTTGACGCTTTTGATGCCGCATGCCGCTGGGCTGCGGTGCAGCCGGTGGCGGCCATGGATTACCGCACTTGAGCTGGGATAGCCGGCTTTGCGGCACAGGACTGCCACCGCCTATGATACCCAGGGGCCCTGGCGTGCAACTACGTCCTCTTCCAGCTTACACTCGTTGACAAGGGCCTCGAGGTCGTCTTGCTGGTCGGGCCCCTGCGGCACAGCACAGGGCACCGCGCAAGGTTAGCGCCACGCGGGCCAAGACGGACGCGTCAGAGGCAACCCCACCCCGCCTAAGCCCTACGCCGTACGTGGCACAGCGCACCGCGTGAGGTCAGCACCAACTGGGTCAGGGCCAACGAGCCGTGCCTGGGGCCGCCGGGAGGTGGGCTTACCGGCGGAGCAGGCTGCGGCTCCTGCTGCTGTGCGCCCCGCGTGGGTACCGGTTGCTGGTCGAGGTCGGGCCCCTGCGGCACAGCACAGGGCACCGCGCAAGGTTAGCGCCACGCGGGCCAAGACGGACGCGTCAGAGGCAACCCCACCCCGCCTAAGCCCTACGCCGTACGTGGCACAGCGCACCGCGTGAGGTCAGCACCAACTGGGTCAGGGCCAACGAGCCGTGCCTGGGGCCGCCGGGAGGTGGGCTTACCGGCGGAGCAGGCTGCGGCTCCTGCTGCTGTGCGCCCCGCGTGGGTACCGGTTGCTGGTCGAGGTCGGGCCCCTGCGGCACAGCACAGGGCACCGCGCAAGGTTAGCGCCACGCGGGCCAAGACGGACGCGTCAGAGGCAACCCCACCCCGCCTAAGCCCTACGCCGTACGTGGCACAGCGCACCGCGTGAGGTCAGCACCGTGGGGCTGCGGGATGCAGGCTTACCGGTGGGGCGGGCGTGTTCTTCTTCTTCTTCTTCTTGTTCAGGGAGCCTCGTGCGGGTGCAGGCACCTGCGCAGGCATGATATGCGGCACGTGCAACGGCAGCCCGCGCAGTTGGGTCAACACCGACCTGGGTCGGGGCAAACAAGCAAGCCGTGGGGCTGCGGGATGCAGGCTTACCGGTGGGGCGGGCGTGTTCTTCTTCTTCTTCTTCTTGTTCAGGGAGCCTCGTGCGGGTGCAGGCACCTGCGCAGGCATGATATGCGGCACGTGCAACGGCAGCCCGCGCAGTTGGGTCAACACCGACCTGGGTCGGGGCAAACAAGCAAGCCGTGGGGCTGCGGGATGCAGGCTTACCGGTGGGGCGGGCGTGTTCTTCTTCTTCTTCTTCTTGTTCAGGGAGCCTCGTGCGGGCGCAGGCACCTGCGCGCGCAATGGAGAGAGGCGGTTGTATGGTTAATCCGATCTGGGTCAGGGTCAGGTAACCGTTTCGGCGGCGGCCAGCAGTTGGCCTACTGTTCCCACCGGCGGCGGAGGCGCCATGGACTTGAACGTGGCCTTGAACTTGCACGACAGGCTAGCGATGCTGCCGAGGGCACACGCCACGTCGTGCGCTGTGGTCTCACGAGCGACCTCACTGAGCTTCTCCTCGGCCTTCTGCACCTTCGCCTTCGTGAACACGCCCACTGCTCCCTCCGCCACTGAGTGGTCACGGGCTACCAGTTTTTGGGCAAACGGATAAGCCCGCCAATCCGCTGCTGCTGCCTCTGCCGCCGCTGCCGCCTTCCGAGTTAACCTGCGTTCACGCTTTGATCGTCGCTGCTCAGCCTTCTTCTCCTGCTGCTCCTCCCGCAGACGCTGCTGCTCGCGCCGCTCCTGCTCCAGTCGGGCCTCATCCCCAGCCGTGTTGAACCTGGCTGACAGCTGTATAGGCTTGAGGCCCCTGCCAGTGTTCTGCGCCTTGGGTTGCTGTTGGGTGCTAGGTGAATGCTGTACAGGCGATTGTGGGTCGCGTTGTACCCCTTTATACGTACTGCGACGCCGCCCGCACGGTGACGGGGGAGCGGACATGGCCCTGCAGGGGCAGGGTCGGGCGAGAGCGCCTTCAGCAGGGCTCAGGTGACCCCGGCGCTGGCGCTGGCCCTGGCGCTGGCGCTCTAACGCTGCGTGTAGCGACATACGATTAGGCAATCAAACCTTTTCATCGCTTACGATCGCTTACGATTGGGCTTTAGCGTTGACAAGGATGTCGCGGGCGACGCAGGCAAGCTCGCCGTCTTCCGCACAGCGTCTACTTGCCCCTAGCGCGATTGCCTCTTAGAGGAAGAGCATGAACAAGCTCACCACTTGCAAGAGCAAAACTTGCGCGCGGTCTAGGCGTCTGGACGAGGTGTCCAAAGCGGTGTTGAGACAAGAAGCGCGACACAGAGAGCAGACGCTGCCGCTGTTTCAAAAGCGGCAAGCGATAGTATATTGATATCACAAGTGATTATAGTTGTGATAAATCCTATGGCAGCGCCTCTCTACAAACTCTGTCCATGCGACGGCAAATTTGCCCGCTCTGGTCTCGGGGCTGTCCGTCGGTTGTCCGCGAGTCAGACCGTGCCACACCACGGTGCGGGGCGTTCTGTTTTATAAACAAGCAAACATACAGCTGAATTTACTGTATTTCCCTGCCTGGCACAACCCATGCTGCAGCAAGGCACCAACTGCCACCCACCGTCAACAGCCGTCAACAGCCGTCAACTCCCGTATCCGCGACCACCGTGGATACAGCCTTAAGCGCCTCGAGTTGGTTCTTGTGGATGGCGACACCAGAGGAAATTGGCGAAGCCTTCTCTTCTAGATAGGCCCGGACTGCAACACTGCGTGGACGTGCCACGCAGCGCCGGGGCTTGTCGACGTGGGCATGCCCCGTAATTGGACGCCGAGCAAGCAGTGCCATGCTGTCGTGGCAGCACACGGAGAAGCAGTTTGTCGCGAGTGCTGTTCTTTGTGTTCAGCAGGTGCCGTCCTGGTCCCTATGAAGCAGACTGGAAGGGGACAGCCTTTCGAAACAGGGCCTGCTTCCGAAAAGGCGCCGGGACCCTTTCCGCAAGCGTCTCTACTCAGCTTACTAGGGTTGTAGGTCAGCGTATGGGCAATTGAGTGGCAATTGACTATCTCGTGCCTTATGACGCTTTCACGCTTATAAGCGCTGCGCTGACACGACGTTTCCGTTGGCCGTTGCCATTGCTCGAATTCCAGCAGTTGCTGAGTCGCCCAAAACCCCAACCGGTAGAGCCCTATACCTGGACACGGCCGACGCACTTCACTTTTAGGTTGAAATATTGCAAGCTGCCTGAAAGGGGCTGCCATGGTTGAAGCGTGCTTACCCACAGCGATTGCCCCGTTAGGTCTATGACGAAGGCTCCTCGTGTCACCGTTTGAACCCAACAGTTTCGTGCAGTGCTCTTAGGAATAAATATTAAATGAGTAGCAAAAGAGGCTGGATCTTGCTTGGTGATCGTGTTCTACACCCATCTACACACGTGTTGTCCCGACGGGCTTACTCTGTAGAGCTACTGGCGCCACGACTAGTGCCCTACTTGAAGTACAGTGCCAGTGTACGCGCGCTTTAACTGGATACAGGCTCCTTTTCCGTCGTTGCTAAGTGTGCCCTTGGGAGCTTCGGGCTACGGCGCTCTGCGTGTTGCACTGGTAGCGGGCCCCTACTGCCTTTGGATGTGGCCGCGGGAGCTGCACTGTTGGAGTTCTTTGTTTGCTGCCCTGGAATAAAGTCACATCGTTTTGCGTTGGACTCGTGGAGCCCTCAGGCTGCATGTTGTTGTTGGCTCGGGAGCTGCAAGGTAGCAGCTCTTTGTTTGCTGCCCTGGAAGTGGCCTTCGGAATTTGTCCGTTTGGGCAGAGGGAGGTGCGTTGCGCGCGAAAGACACATATGCGGCAGATACCTTTTAGGTGCTGAAGGTGTTGCTCTGTATGAGTGCACAATCACCAGTTGTACGCCCTGGTTTCATGTGTGGAGACCCTTGAGCCCCCGGCTTGTACACGTCGTACACGGGTTGTTGCAAATGCGGAGGGGAGAACCCTCGCCGTGTAACACTGACTGACTGACCATACCATACATGTGTTCTCCGCGGTCCATCTTATATGACGGCAGCCCCTGGTATGCTACAGGTCCTTGTGATGCCTTTTGCTACTGTGACGAGGGGCCCGGATGGAAGTTTTTTTTTTTTTTTTTTTTTTTTCAGGAGAAGGGTTATGGGATTATCGGAGACCTATTTTTTGCGG
>VFQN01003359.1_pt1 | contig 23080 bp, 14 predicted proteins | sample 3512371 | NCBI WGS metagenome assembly VFQN01 (sample SAMN10412370, study PRJNA504923) | tailings metagenome | isolation source: Replicate 2 from Balatoc abandoned mine | place: Philippines: Itogon, Benguet | collected 2017-08-28
TCAATGTTTGCCAGTTCCTGGTCACTGAGAGCTGGCCCGAATTCTACGGTCACAGTGCCCACCTCATCACCATCCAGCGGTATGAACGCCTGCATCCCGGAAACCTGTTCCCGGCCATTGTCCTGACTGGCTTCCCCCTGAATCCCACCAGAGGTCTGCCTCCCGATTCCACGATCCGGATCGCTCGAGAATTTGTTGAGTAAAACTCCGAATCTCCCGGCATTTCTTCAATAACACGACGCAATCCGCCGTGACTTTTCTCCCCGCATCACATCGCAACCTCACAAGAAACCTGAAACTCACGCAAAAAGTCCGGACACTGCCGTTTTTTTCTAGAATAAACGCGAGTTGATACGAGTGGTTTCACTGCTGAAGACCACTGGCACATACTACAAATCGACCACCATATGGCAAACACTTATCCACCAACCTGCGCAAATTTCAAGTGATCCATCCTTTGTCCGGACACTAAACCGGCACGAACCAACCACGGGAAATCCAGTACTCATCAAACCGGAGAGGATCGTCAACCAGCGCGCTCGCTCACCCCCTCGTGTCTATAATTGGCCCGCGAACCCACGACCGATGCACGTCGACTTCCGGGCAGCTGACTACTGGACTTCTCGTACGGAATTGAACCTTGGAATCAATGAACAACAGCAACACCGGGACGAATGGCTGGCAATGGAACATTGCGGTCTTTTGCGGCTCCAGCACCGGAACACCTGATCTTTATCGCCGGGCAGCGATGGCAGTGGGGCAGAGTCTGGCCCACCGCGGCGGCACGTTGATTTATGGCGGTGGCGCGATTGGCCTGATGGGCGTTGTGGCAGATGCCGTCCTGCTCGGGGGTGGTGACGTGACCGGCGTGATTCCGGAGTTTCTGGCAACGCGGGAAATCGCGCATCCGGGACCGGTCACGCTGGAAGTCGTGAACAGCATGCACACTCGCAAGGCTCGCATGGCGGAACTGGCCAGCGGATTCGTCATTCTTCCCGGAGGTTATGGAACCTTTGACGAACTCTGTGAAATCGTGACCTGGGCGCAGCTGGGACTACACAGCAAACCGATCGGCCTGTTGAATGTCGCGGGCTATTTCGACGACTGGCTCAGCCAGGTGGACAAGGCCATCAGCGAGGGCTTTTGCCGTCCCGAACACCGGCAGCTGTTCTTTGTCGACGATGATCCGGAGAGCCTGCTCGATCGGCTACCGCGGTATCAGCCGCCGGAAGTCGCCAAATGGCTGAAGCCTGGGCAGACGTGAAACCGGATGCTGCCCTGGACCGACCCTGACTGCATCTGTCGCGGCACCAGATGGATTTCCGGCAAGATTTCGACACATCTTTTGACGCTGTTTCTCGCAACGTGGTACACTCGGGCGGAATGCAGCGCCCGCAGCAGGGATTGCCCCGTCCTCAGCCTCGCGATTCCCTGTCGTCCAATGCCGTCGTTCGCTCGTGGATCAGTCCGGTCGTTCGGCAGGGATGCTGTTCCCGATCCGGCGGCAGCCTTGCAAAAACCTGTCCCTCCCGCCGGTTGCCATCGAAGGTGTCGTCATGTCGACGAACGCTGACGCCGTTTCTTCCAACGCAGCGGCTGATGCCCATGCCCGGGAGGAAGCGCCTGTAAAGAAACTCGGCAAGTACCTGATCGAGAAAAAACTCGGTCAGGGCGGCATGGGAGCGGTCTATCTGGGTCGGGACTCCGAATTGCGGCGTCTGGTGGCCATCAAGGTGTTGCCGCGCGACAAGGCCAGCAATCCGACCCTGGTGCGACGATTCAAGGCCGAGGCCCAGGCAGCTGCCCAGCTGCGTCACGACAACATCGTTGCCGTGTACGACAGCGACGAAGCCGGGGGCTATCTCTTCATCGCGATGGAGTACGTCGACGGACACGACCTGCATGAGATGATCAGTCGTCGCGGTACGGTGCCGGTGAAACGCTCCATCGAGATCATCCGGCAAGTCGCCGCCGCCTTGCAGCATGCCCATGAACACAAGATCGTGCATCGGGACATCAAACCGTCCAACCTCCTGATCCGTAATGACGGCGTCGTCAAACTGACAGACCTCGGCCTGGCCCGATCCGTCGATGACACCATTGAAACGGGAATTACGCGAGCCGGGACCACCGTCGGCACGGTGGATTACATGGCCCCGGAGCAGGCCCGCAGCAGTCAGGCGGCCGACATCCGCAGCGATCTGTATTCCCTGGGATGCACTTGGTTTCAGATGCTGACGGGTCAGCCTCCCTATCCGGAAGGCAGTCTGACCAACAAGCTGCAGGCTCACGCCATCAAGCCGATTCCGGATCCGCGGGAGAAGAACTCCAACGTCACAGAAGGGCTGGTGGCAGTCCTCCGCCGGCTGATGGCGAAGAAACCGGAAGACCGCTATCAGACGCCGGCCGAACTGCTGGAAGACCTGGCGTCGAGCACGCTCACGCAGGCCGCCTTTTCACAGGAAATCCTGAACGCGATCGACGAGGAAACCGGGACGCCGGACCGCCCGGAAAAGGCGGGAGCAGACGCAGTGGAAGCTGCAACGCCCGTCTCTTCGCGGCGATCACGGAAAGCCGCGCGGGCCGCCGCAGAGACTGAAGACGAGCCCGTCGAACCGGAAACGCGCGCTGCAGCCCGAGCGACCACCAGCCAGCAACCCGCGACAGCCAGCCGGGCCGGGAAATCCCCGGCCGCATCAGGCAAGCAACTGCCGCCCCCGCGACGCCAGAGCCTGCAGGAGTCAACGGACGAACGCCCGCCGAGTCCCTGGCTCGAGCGATTCAAGGTCATTCTGCTGATCGGCGGGATCATGGGGCTGGTGGGCGGAGTGGGCTGGCTGGCATCCGGGCTTGGAAATGCCTTCGGGTTGTCGTCCGCGATTACGGTCGTGCCGAAAATTGATCCGGAGACTCTGGTTCCCATTCCTGCTCCGGAGGCCTTGCCCGAACAGGCAATGGCGAATGCTACGGGAGAACGCAAGGAGATCCCCACGGGAGACGCCACGAATCCGGCGGATGCAAGCAAGGGAACGGGCGCTGCTCCTGGAACGGGTCTGCCGTCACACGCCATTTCCGCTGCAGCTGTCGATCAGGTGAGGCCGACCGATCCCCAACAGAAGCCGGCCTGGAAACCTGCCCCTGCTCCGAAAGGAGCCGGGTTTTCGGTGGGGCCCGGACCTGTGACCGGACAACATTTCCGCTCGCTGAACGATGCCCTGCTGAAATTGCCGGGCGAGGGCGGCGTGATCAAGCTGATCGGCAACGGCCCCTTCCCCGTGACCCTGACCACTCCGGTCAAGGTTCGTCAACTGACGGTCCTCGGCGACCCGCAGGCCCACTCCGTGATCATCCTGACTCCTGGTCCCGATGACCGGTTGGGCCAGCTCTCGTTCGAGGGCAACATCGAATTCAGTCACACTCACCTGCTGGTCGATCGCCATCAGCAGACCAGCAGTGAAGCGCTGACCATGCTGACGGTGCGACAGGGTTCGCTGCTGATGTCCGACAGCAGCCTGACGGTTCTCAGTCAACATGGCTCGCAGAAAACCGGAGCGACAAACAGCAGTTCATCCAGCAGCGGCCCGGCGATCACCGGACTGGCAATGCGCGGGGAACAGACACCGCAAGCCCTGCATCTTCGTCGCACCATCATTCGCGGAGAGATGACGACGGGTCTGTTGCTGAAGTCCTCTGCTATCGATGCTGTAATCGATGAGTCGCTGCTGGCGGTCGGCAACGGCCCCGTTTTCAGGTTTGAGGGACAGTCGGGGCTGTCCGATCCGACGCGCTCCAGTCGCTGGTTGCGGGTCTTCGCCTCGACGCTGTGCAGCAATGCCGGTCTCGTCGATCTGACAGCAGAGTCTTCCCTGCCCCAACCTCCACGAACAGAACTGGTCTTTCGCGACACCCTGGGTTGCACGGGCCCCGCAACAGGCGCCAGAACACTGCTGAATGTTTCCGACTGGCTGCAACAAACGGTACGCGACCAGATCACCTGGACCAGCCGCAACTCTGCCTTTCCCGGGTTCGCGCGGCTGATCGATCTCGGTCAGAAGTCAACCTTCCGGGCCGATAACGCGACCGAATGGCGACAGTTCTGGCGGCAGTCCGTCAGCGATGCGGAGTTCATTGCCGGCGCGTGGCCAGAGGAGATTTCCGGCTGGGGACATGTGACACCCGGCGAATTTCAGCCTCAGCAGCTGCCGCTGGAAATCCGTCAGGTCGCGGAAAACGGGGAAATCCCCGGCGTGCGACCGGAATGGCTGCGATTTCCGGACGAACTACAGCCCGAGCGATTCTCGGCGATTGCCGCCCGGCCTGTCAGGCCGACGCTGACCGGCTTCAAACCGGCGGCAGGCAACCTGGCGATGATCAACCTGCGTGAGCAGGACCTGGGACAGGTGCTGGCGCGAAATGAATGGCCGGATGGTGCTGAGATCCGGGCCGTCGGTTTCGGCATTTGTCAGATGACTCCCGTTAAAATCCAGGGCAAGAAACTGAGACTGGTGTTTCTGCAAGAAGCGGACAAGGGACCGTTACGGATCGTCCCGAGAGAATCGACGACCGGTGCGGAAGGCCTGTTCGAGATCGAGGACGGAACTCTCGAATTGAGAGGACTGCGAACTCAGTTGCCGGACTTCCGGCCACGTCATCCCGGCTGGGTGGTTAGCGGCAGGAATGCCGTCATCTCCCTCGATGGATGCGAGCTGCGCGGACACGATGCGACGGGAGAAAGCTTCCAGGGAATCGTGCGCATCTCTGGCGGTCCGACAGAAAAATCGACCCCGTCGACCCTGATGATTCAGCGTTCGTTCCTGGTGGCTCCCGGGCCATTGCTGCGGTGTGAGGGTGGTGCCCGTCTGTTCGCCAGCAACAGTATTTTCGTCACGAACGATCGCATGTTTGAGATCAGCCTCGCGGCAGACGGCACCCGCGTCTCCGGCTCAGCTGACGTCACCGACTGTACGCTGTCATCGGCAGGCAGCGTGTTCCGGATCTCGCCTGCCAGCCTGCCTGCCGTCGCCACCTCTGCGGCAGGCGTTTACGTGGATCGCTGTGCGTGCGTGCCACCTGCCACATGGAAGGTCTCTGCCACGCAGGCTCCCGTCTGGCTGGCGTGCGATGCGACAGTGCTGGAGCAAAAACAACTGGACTGGTGGGGCCAGGAAAACGGTGCTGCCAAGACGGTGCGCACCCTGATGGCCATCAACAGCGTTCCGCCGCGCGAGCTGTCCACTCCGGAAGAAATGCTGGCAGTTCTGGGGGCCGGCCACGAACAGAAATTCCTGCAGGATTCTGACGGAGTGGTGCTGGCCAATCCGTTACCGTCGCGGATCGATCAACTGGAACCGTCGCAGTTCGCCCTGCATGCGTCCAGCAAAGCCGCGAAATGGTCCCAGGGCAGCCCGATCGGCGCAGACCTGGCAGAGTTGAAAGCGGTCGGCCCACAAGTTCTGAAAGCGTCGTCCCCGGGGAAGAAGGCAACACCGAAGTCGTCTGGACCGCAGACTCCCAAAAAATCCACGCAATCTGCCTTCTGAGCATTTGCAGCATCGTCACCCTGCTGACAGCTTTTGCCACAGGGGCGGCCCAAGGATCAACAGCCCCACCACCACGGCAGTGATCCCCAGCAGCAAAACAGCCCCGGCCGAGACATCCTTGGCGACTTTGGCCTGCTCATGGAACTGCGGCGATAACAGATCGACCAGAGCTTCCACAGCGGTATTGATGGTCTCGCCGACCAGCACGGCTCCGATAGTAATTGTCAGGATGCTCCAGCGGACGAGATCCAGATCCAGCCACGAACCGAGAGCGATGACGATCAGGGCCGCCAGCACATGAATCCGGGCATTTCGCTGGGTTCGGAATGTGATCCAGACACCGGCGAGGGCGTGTCCGAAACTGCGCCACAGGGCGGGTTGTTTCACAGGTGATTGATCCCGTACAAAGTCGGGCCGCCGGCCACTCCTTACCGACTGGCCGTCCCCGGGTTTACGGCATGACCGGTTCGTCACTGCGGTTCCCGCACCAGCCGTCAATGCCGGCCATTCGCGACCAGTCGCTCCGGGGACTTCGCGACCTGAGCAGAGCGTACCCCCGGGCGTGGTTCCAGCGGCGCTTCGCCCAGCGCGTTCAACCAGTAATCCTGAAACGCAAAGATCCGCTCTTCGCGGACAGAAATCAACCCGCCCCCGTGAGGCCGGTCTTTTGACACTGTCCCACGGTGGACGGACGGATAAATTCCGGCGTCTTCATCCTGCACCTGGGCCGAAACCTTGCGGCCGACGCGATACAGAATCCGGTGCATCAGGAAGGCCCACCAGCTGTCCAGAGGACCACTGTCGTGCAGGGTGACCCAGCGGGAACGGCAGGTGGATGGTCCCGTCGGCCAGACCATCTGGATGTAGTAATAGGGGTCTGCCCCGCCGAGAATCACGTTCGGATAGCGCAACAGGTGATGCCAGGCATATTCCACCTCGCAGCCGGTGAGCTGCTGCACCAGTTTTGCGGGGCGGACGGCGCTGGGCTCGTCCTTGTAGTCGTGGATGTAATGATCGTAGGTCTCGTGCATCCGGTGTTCGCAGTGTTCTGCGACCGGATAGCGCTGGAACGATTTCGGATGCACGCACTCGATGTGATAGGCTTCCAGGATATTCTCGACCGCGATCTTCCAGTTGCAGTTCAGGTGCAGGTCACGCACCAGCGTCAGTCGATGCCGGGACGTGAACTTGCGTTCGATGATCCCGACGAATTCCTCACCCAGGAACGAGCGCAGATCTTCCGGGTCCGGATTCAGCGAGACGAAGATCAGCTGGCCGATCGTTTCCGTGCGATACTCACGAAGCCCCAGCTCTCCCTTTTTCAGCGGGCGGAACGACTGGGCATCGGGAATCTTGCAGGTATTGCCCTGTTTGTCGAATTCCCAGCCGTGATACTGGCATTTCATCCGGCCGTGGAAGCAACCTTTAGGCTTGTCGGTCAGCGTGGAAAAACGATGTGTGCACACGTTGAGAAACGTATGAAACCCGTCGTCGGTTCGCCAGACAATCAAGGGTCGGCCGAGAATCTCCGTCGTCAGATAGTCGCCGACTTTCGGCAACTCGACGACGGCCCCGACGCAATGCCAGCCGGGTTCAAACAGGGTTTCGATTTCCCGTTCGGCGATTTGCGGATCAGTGTAATGTTCGACCTTCAGCCGCTGCGGCAAATGGGTCGTGTGCAGGAACATGGCGAAGCCTTGACTTTCCCGGATGAAACCCGTGCAGGCAGCATCCTGTTGAGGCCCTGGGCACTGGCAGATATCAGCTTCCCTGCTTGACTGCAGCCAGCACGTTTTCAGATCCAGATCGGCAAACCGGCAGGGAGGGTTGTATTCTTCCCTGATTCCGCCAACGGGGGCAAGACGGGTTTGAGCCCCTTACGCACGCGATCCCGGCAGAATCTGCTGAACTTCAACGATGGCAGACCCGGCGGCAGGCCGGATTTCGGCACTTTTGACCGGGAGCACCTGATGTTGACCGGTACAACCTGAACTTGACCGGGTAGCGCTGGAAGTCCACTCCCGATGCCGCGCGTTCCGGCACTGCCTGGCCAGGGTCTCCCCTCGCGACAAAAATCGGCGGCGGCAGTGAGCGACCGCCATCTGGCCCGGGGAGCAGCCAGGCATTGCTCACCTGCCAGCAGCCTGCTCGCCAGATTTCAGTCCCGGGGTCAGACTGGGAGGTGACCGCGCCGGAACTCGCGTCAGGACGAAAGCCGGACACCTGCCCTCCTATCACTAACAATCCCTGCAACCCGGTCCATCGCGACAAGCGTTTCCGGCATCACGCCCGCCCCCTGCAGCAAACACAGTCCAGGCGCTGTGATCGTCCTTTCACGCAGAGACTGCACTTCTCGTCCGTGACCAAATTTGCCGACACGTTGTCGACGATTCACAGGTGAGGTGACAGCGCGTGGCTGCTACCCGATCTCACCTCGCCCGATCAGGATCTGTGCCCGGAGAATTGAGGCGATGGTGAGCGTTCCGCTGGCAGCGACTGCGACGAACCTGTCAGCCGTCGATTCTCTCGATCGCCTGCGGGCCGGCATCGACGAACTTTCCAGCGAAATCAGTTCCGGCCTCTCGGATCATCAGTTTTTGTCCGCACTGAAACGACTGCACGCCCTGCAGACCACGATGCAGGCAGCCTGCGGCGTCGTTCAGTCGCAGGGATCGCTCACGGAAGATCTGCTCGTGAGACCCAGGCGGTAGCGCAGCCATCCCGTCGTTCCGCGGGCCGTTGAAATGCGCAGTTGAAATCCACAGCTGACTGCCCTGCACAGACCAAGCCATACCAGACCGAGGTTGTCGGAACCCGTCAGCCATCCGCGAACGGTTGCGAATTCCCTGCATCAGCCTTTAGCCGGTTGCAAGGCCGTCTCCAGGGCTGACAACTGCAGTTCCAGGTCCTGTAATTCCGCGGCCGGCAGGATCTCGCCGCCATAACGGACCCGATACAGCGCCCGACTGATGTGCAGCGGCAACTCGACCAGCCCGGGACTGACCGCGAGACTCTGTAGACGGTTCTGAACCTGCAGGGCAAATTCTTCCGGAGTCTCCGTCCTGCGACGCTGCAAGCCCAGTGGTTTCGTCAACCGGACAAAGCGTTCATAGAACGCGACCATCAGTTGCGGTTGACCGGATTTTGCCAGCCATTTGATCCAGCCCGAGGCCCTGATCCAGCGAAGCAGGATCAACAGGCCGCGACCCAGAATTGCCAGCGAGGCCAGCAACACGAACGTGACAATTCCTCCGGTGACACTGAACCATTCGGAGGGATGCGTGATCACGTAAACCACGCTGCTCCACAGGGTCTGCCAGGAACTGGTGAGCCGGCGCACGGTGGCGACCACCTTGTCGAAGAATTCCCGCATCGGGCCGTACACGCGGTCCTGTTGCTGCCGCAAGCTGACGTTGACGACGTAATCCTGCCAGATCGTGGTGGTCGACGAGCGCAGGCGTCCCCAGAGTCCCAGTTTGGCAGAGACCGTTTCCACGCTTTCCGAGCGGGCTGCTGCGGGAGTCGCATCAAACGTCAGCCACAGTTCATGCTCCTCGCTCCAGACTTCCGTCCAGGCATGGGCAAACCGCTCCTGCACTTCCCAGGTTCCGCGCAGACCGTTCAGCTCTGCCCCCTTGAACCCGCTGACGAGTCGAGCAGGCACACCAACCGCCCGCAACATCAGCGTGAGCGTGGAGGCAAAGTATTCACAATGCCCTTCCCTGCGGTTCAGCAGAAAATCCTCCACGGGATCGATCGTGGGGTCCTTGATCGACAACGACAGCGTGTAGCCGAATTCACCGGAATCGCGCAGCAGAAACTGAAAATCCTCGGCCAGTTCCAGGTCTGTCGGAGTTCTGCCCAGCTTCTGTTTGAGCTCATTCTGGCGTTTGAGTGCCAGTTCCTGAACGTGGGGCAGCTGGGTGGCATCAAAAAATGCATTGCGACTCAGGTAGCCGGATTCAATGCTCCGGGAGAGCAATCCCTGGGGCATCGGCGTGGCATGCAGTTCCACCAGCGCCAGCGGCAGGGGTGCGACATAAGCGGTATAGGACAGCCGGCTGCGCTGGTCGGACCGCCGTTCCCGGCTCAGGACGCCGGTCGATAATTGCAAATAGGCATCCTCGCGCGGTCCGGAAATCTCCACTGCCTGGGGACTGCCGACACAGAACAGGATCTCGTCCGCCGTCGGTTCCAGCACCACTTCCTGGGCATAACCCGGCCGGTTGAAGACGCGACCGACCTTCACCGGTTGGTCATTCCGCTCGGGAAACCAGCGTCCTTTCGCATACTCGGTCATGACCGTTCCGCGAAACAGCGGTTCATCGTTCCCCATCCGCTCTGCAACGGTCTGGAGCGAAACGGCCTCTCCGGTCAGGGCATCCAGACAGCGAATCGAGAACACCGGATTCACGCTTTCCAGAATCTCGCCCATTTCACCCAGGCGAACCTCGCGAGCAAAGCCGGTGCTGGAAGGACGCCGGTTGGGCGCTGACAGCATCTCGTCCCCGAAAATGTTTCGGGGTCCGAACCAGATGCGCGGCGTCAGCGTGAAGAACCCGGCGCTCACTCCCAGCGACAGCCCGATCAGCAACACCAGCCCGCCAAAGAACCGCCGCGTCAGCCATTGATGGGATTCGTCATACTGCACCGCAGGCCGCACAAGCACCGCTTCTGCCGCAGTGACGTCGTGCAACTGTTCGCGCCAGCGCCAGCCGGCATCGCCCGTCGCAAACTGCTGCTGCACCTGATAGAGCGCCGCAATACTCATTGTGGCCAGGGCAGCACACACATAGCACAGCAGGCTCACGCCGTACCAGGGTCCTGGCTGCAGCACCGACGCGACCGCCACCTGCAGCACGCCCAGTGCCATCACCCACCAGTACAGCCGGTAGGTCTTTTCCTGGAACATGACGATCCAGGTGGCATAAATCAGCAGGTGCGCACCGGCCAGCAACTTGGATTCCGGCCCCGGCGTACTGAATTCCAGACCGGCCGCGGCAACCGCCAGCGCGCCGAACAGATTCGCCCAGCCCGCCGACAGCGTGCGGCCTCCCCGGGTCTCCGTCACCAGGTAAGCGATCAGCAGCACCGGCAAGGTCGCATACGGCACCCAGCCTTCTTCCGCTCGTCCGAGAATCCAGGCAGCCAGCGCGGTGAGGGCATACAGACTGAACTTGAAGACGCTCACCAGTTCCATCACACCACCCCCGTCGTTGTCGGCGCCGCGGTTCCCTGGGATTGCAACGCTGCGGTCGCGATCCCCCTTCCGGATGCCGACGCTGCGGGACCGGCAGGCGACCGGCGGTCTTCGGGGTAGATCACCAGCGCTGCGTGCTGCGGCTCGCTGGTCGAGAGCCAGTGAAATGTCGGCAAACTGGCAAGCGTCTGGGCAGAACCCTGAAAGCGGGACATCCCGTCCACTTCCCGACGGGTGCTCACAATCACCATCCTCGTTCCTGGTGTGACGTGAGCAGTGGCTTCGGTCAGGCGGTTTCCGAAATCATTGTCCAGGGTCGGCTGGATGACGGCCAGCCGATCCAGCAGGCTTTCCAGGGCTGACGAGTTGGCCCGCGCTTCCCAGCGCCATTGTTCCTTGCCGCAACCGATGACCGTGAGCGTGGCCCCCCGACAGCTCTTGCGATGTTCACAGCAAATGGTCGCCGCCAGAGACAGGGTCTGCTCGATCAACTTCGCCTCGTCACCTTGAGAATGAACGTGTCCCCACAAATCGATAACCAGCAGCAGGTGGTGCTCGCGATTCTGCTGGTACTCGCGGACGATCAACGTGTTGCGACGCGCCGAACTCCGCCAGTGAATCGCCCGCGGGTTGTCGCCGGTGCGGTATTCCCGCAGGTGATGATATTCGTCCTCGAAGACGCCGGTACGCGGCTGCGGCGTCTCGATCAGTTCGCTCGCCCCCATCAACCGGCGTTTCCAGTGCGGCGACAACCGGCCGATCCGCGGATAGATGAGCATCTCGCTGAACTCGCGAAACACATTCCCGCGTTCAATGAGTCCAAGCGGGAACCGCGAGGTCACCTGCACAGGACCGAACTTGTGCCGCCCCCGTTGCCAGAGTTGCATCTGGTAGTGTCCCGACTGGACCGTCCCGGGGGCCACGCGGGTGAACAGCACGGTGGGATCGCAGGTCTGATCGCCGCATGTCAGCTGATCGTGAACCACCATCATCCAGAGCGACATCATCGACATCGGATTCTGCAAGTCCACCTGGACGCTGAACAGTTCTCCGACCATCGCCCGGCGGGGAGTCTTGCGCAACACCCGCGCATTCTTCAGCATCGTGTAGGCGACAGAACCGTTGACGACGAACGGTCCCGCCATCGCGGCGAACACCAGCAGCAGGGTGTTGGACTGCGTCAGCGATGCCCCCACGAACAGCACGCCCATGATGAGCAGAAAGCCGATCCCTTCGCGAGGGATAGACACCCGGTTCCGGCCGACGGATGGCCACCAGCGTTTCCAGCGGGGCGGGATGAAGGGTGCCACCAGTACTCCCAGACCGAACAGCAAGCCCACGCAGACGAGTGTCCAGAACAGCCGGTGAATGGCAGGGGGCAGCCAGTGATGCCAGCGTGACCAGCGGTAATAGACCACCAGTCCCCCCAGCGACGTTCCCATCGCCAGGATTCCCGCCAGTGTCAGCGGTTTCAGCGGATACCACACGCGGCGGCGTTCAGTCATCGGCGAGCGGGGCTTTCATGAAACGTTCCTGCAGCAAACCATGCTCAATTACAGACGTCCGACCCCGGCACGTCCAGTCTGCACGCGGGAGACTTCACCGGAATTCACAACTCGTCCGGGATCGAAGCCGGGCAGGAGACCAGGGTGCGACCGGCAATTGATCGCAGATTTTTGCGATGCGACAGGATGCGAGAGCCCCACGCGAGAGCTGCCGGATGATTCCCGTGAGGCGATCCTGCGCCGACGGCCGTTCCGTGACAGGCCATCCAGGCAGCTCATCCGCAAGTCCCCTGGACTCACCAGTCCGCAGCGCCAGCGACGATCTTGATCACAGGTGGGTTTCACGCAGGAGAAACCGTCCTGACAGCAGGGAGCGGCGCGCTCAATTGCAACCTGGCAGATCACACGGGCAGATCGATCGCACAAAAAGAAAGCCCGGAAGCAATGAAGTCCCAGGGGGGCGTAGGACTCACATCGCTTCCGGGGCGATCGGACACTGAAGATGTCTCGCTGGCTGAACATCAGCGGCCGGAGCCGCAACATCCTTGTCGCGACCCAGACGCTTTCCCGCAGGCACCGGGCACCGTCACAACATCCTTGTCGTGCCGAACCCTCGCCCCGTCTGCAACCGGTCCAGGGACCGGATCAGCAGAACCACGGGAGACTGATGTTTCACTGGCGAGTTGCTGGCACCGCTGGCAATCAGCGACACCGGGCGGGCGAATAAATAGGCGGTTTTCCGAAATCGGTCAACAGCGTTTTGTGTCGTTGCGCACTTTTGTAAGAACTGCCAGACCGATCCGAAACGGTACCAATCTTCAGTGCAGCGGCAGTTCCGTGAACCGGCACCCGGGATTGTCCCGAGACCTGCGTTCCGTGGAAGTTCGTGCGGTCGAAGTTTTGTTCTCCGTCAATATCTCACCGGATGTCACCGGTCCGGCAGGCGGTCTTCCCCAGGGAAATCATGTCCCTCTCTGCCACGCCCATTTATCAACGCCAGTCGATGGGTTATGCTGGAGCGTCCGCGTGCATCTGCTGCCCTGCCCTGACTCGCCAGGAACTGTTTCAATGCCCGGTCCTGCACTCCCGGCCCGGAATTTACTCCGCTGGCTCACGCTTTCCGCCCGGATCAGGCCATCGGCACTGATCCTGATGGCCTTGGTCAACAGCGCCAGTCTGCACGCTGCCGACCGGCTGCAATTCAATCGCGACATCCGGCCGATCCTCTCTGCCAACTGCTTCGCGTGTCACGGCTTCGATGCCAAAACCCGCGAAGCCGGCCTGCGGCTGGATACCGCCGAAGGTGCCTATGCCGCTGTGAGCGAACGAGCGGCGATCACTCCTGGAAAACCGGATGACAGCGAGGTCTGGCATCGGATTACCTCGAACGATCCCGACGTCATCATGCCGCCGTCGTCGTCGCACAAGAAATTGACGGACGCCGAAAAACAGACGCTCCGCCGCTGGATCGAGGAGGGCGCCGTCTATCAAAAGCACTGGGCGTTTGAACCGCCCGTTGCGCCCACAGTGCCGACGATTCTCAATGGCCCCTGGCTCTTCAATGACATCGATCGCTTTCGCGTGCCGCAGATGCAGGCAGCCGGTCTGAATGCGAACGAGCAGGCTGATAAACCCACGCTCATTCGCCGTCTGGCCTTCACGCTGACAGGGCTCCCGCCCACCCTCGCAGAGACGGAAAGCTTCCTGGCGGATCACTCACTGGACGCCTACGAAAAGCTGGTTGATCACTATCTGGCCTCGCCGCGCTACGGTGAAGAGATGGCCCGGCACTGGCTGGATGTGGCCCGTTACGCCGACACGCACGGTCTGCATCTCGACAACGAACGCGAGATGTGGGCCTATCGCGACTGGGTGATCTCCGCGTTCAACCGCAATCTGCCGTTCGATCAGTTCACCATCGAACAACTCGCGGGCGATCTGTTGCCGAACGCCACCAAAGATCAACTGATCGCCACCGGCTTCAATCGCTGCAACGTGACGACCAGCGAAGGCGGTTCGATCGCCGAGGAGTTTCTCTACCGCTATGCCGTCGAACGCGCTGCCACCACCACACAGGCCTGGATGGGACTGACCGGCGGCTGCGCCGTCTGCCACGATCACAAGTTCGACCCTATCTCGGCGAAAGAGTTTTATTCGCTCTATGCATTCTTCTACAGTGCCGCCGATCCGGCAATGGACGGCAACGTGCGGTTCACGAATCCGTTCTTGTCGCTGGCGACGCCGGAACAGGAGCGGGCATTGGCCGAATTGAAGCAGCAGGAGCAGACGGCACGGAAAGCGCTGGAGGGATGGACGAAGAAGTTGGACTATGTCGATCCGGCAATTGCGAATCCGCAAGCGGCGGCGGCGGTCCCGGTGGAGGATGTCTGGTTCGATGATCTGATTCCTGAGGCCGAGCGAGTGAGCACTACCAGCCGGAACAAGGCCACCTGGTCAATTTCCGGTGAGGATGGCTTCGAAACTCCTGCCGGCAAACGCGCGCTACGGCAGTACGGCGGCGACCTGTATCAGGATCAGTTCACCACGCTCAGCGCCACCTGGATGATTCCGGAGCAGGCGGAAATCGAAGTCCGGGTTCGCACCGACATCCAGGAACCGCCGGCTGCGATGATGCTGCAACTCCAGACCACGCGTGGCGTGCGCCGGTTGGTGCTGGGCGACAATGCGAAACTCGGTGGCGGCGGCAAAGCGTCAGCAGACCGCATCATCCGCGAACTCCCGAAACCTGGCGAATGGACGTCGTATCGGGTCGCAGCCACCGACTGGAACCTGAAAGCGGGTGACATCGTTCAAAGCCTGTCGTTCGAGGAATTCGGCGGCATCTGCTGGTGGGATGGGCTCAAGGTGCGCGGCGAACTATCCCCCGCCAAAGATCCGCGAGAATCATTTACCGCATGGTGGAGCAGTCGGCAGAAACAGGAGACCACCGGCATTCCCGGCGAACTTCAGGCCCTGCTCAAGGCCGGTCCGCCCGCGAGCCCGGACGAGAACGCAGCCGCCGATGCCCAGCAACCACTGAACTCGGACACAGCACTCAAGACGCAAGCGGACATCGGGAAACTTCGGCACTACTATCTCACGCACGTCGCGCGGCCACAGGGAACGGAATGGATCGCTGCGGCTCAGCAGCATCATGTCGCTGAGGTCGAACGGGCAACACTGGAAGACGACATTCCCGGTACGTTCATCTTCCGCGATCTTGCCGAACCGCGCGAGGCTTTCGTCATGCTGCGGGGTGAATACGACAAGCGGGGCGAACCGGTTGTCCCTGCGGTGCCTGCAATTCTTCCACCGCTCAAGCTGGCCGATGGCAAAACCCGCGCCGATCGGCTGGACCTTGCCCGATGGCTGGTGTCGCCGGAACATCCGCTGACGGCGCGGGTCACGGTGAACCGCTTCTGGCAGCAGGTGTTCGGTGTCGGGCTGGTCAAAACCAGTGACGATTTCGGATCGCAGGGCGAGCCGCCGATCAATCCTGAACTGCTGGACTGGCTGGCCGTCTGGTATCGCGATCATGGCTGGGACACGAAGGCACTGATGAAGCTGATGGTGATGTCAGCCGCTTTCCGTCAGGACTCTGCGGAAGAACCGCGCGAACGCAGCATCGATCCGGAAAACCGCTATCTGGCCCGCGGTCCCCGATTGCGACTCGACGCGGAACAGATTCGCGACAACGCCCTGTTCGTCAGCGGCCTGCTCAATCTCGACATGGGCGGTCCGGGAGTCAAGCCGTATCAGCCGCCGAACATCTGGGAACCGATTGGCTATGGCAACAGCAACACCCGGTACTTTATTCAGGATCACGGCGACGATTTGTATCGCCGTAGCGTGTATGCCTTCCTGAAACGCACTGCTCCGCCGCCGTTCATGACGAACTTCGACGGCCCGAATCGCGAACAGTTCTGTACCCGTCGCGAACGCAGCAACACCCCGTTGCAGGCATTGCAGACGCTCAATGACACGCAGCACATGGAAGCCGCCCGGTCGTTTGCGGAACGCATCCTCAAGGAAGGCGGTGACACCCCGTCCGACCGGATCGCGTTCGCCTGGCAAACGGTGCTCGCCCGTCAGCCCAACGCCGACGAAATGCGGCTGGTGCTGAACTCCTTGCAGACGTATCAACACCGCTTCGGCAGCGATCCTGCTGCCGCAGATGAGGTGATCCACATCGGCGAATCCCCCGTCCGCACTGTCGCCCCGCCCGCCGAACTCGCCGCGTATACGCTGGTCGCCAACCTGTTATTGAATCTGGATGAAACCTTGAACCGGAATTGAACGAGGCGAGCGGGGGACGTGAGTTCCAACTCATTGGGTGGCATGCTCGCCCCTCAAGGCGAGCATGGGCCTTTTGCCTGATTCATACTCTGGAATGTATCGCCAGCCGAGACTGATCATGCTCGCCTTGAAGGGCGAGCATGCCACCCACCGCAAAAGGAATGCTCTCATGCAGGATGCCCGTCCACGCTGGAAGGTGATGTTGCTCACAGGCCTGTTCGTCGCCGCAGCCGCGGGCAGTTTCTGTGTGGCAGAGGAGCAACGAGGTCTCGACCCGGCTCTCCAGGGCAAATGGAGCCGACAGGTGAAGACGCCGACCGGCGTCGCCACCATCATCAAGGAACATCTGGGCGACAAGACCATCCTCACGGCTTACGACGATCAGGGAAAAGTGATGTACGCCCATGAGTCGAAGTTTGCATGCGAAACCTCCGGCCGGGTGAAAATCTTCACCATCCTGCAGCGCAGGATCACCGTGGGACCGGGCGCCGGTCAGGTCACCACCGAAAAAAATCCGTTCGTTTACCGGATTGTGGATGACCAATTCATCGAAGTGCGGGGTGTTCTTGAAGAAGACCCGAATCCGCCGGGCATGGTGGTGTGGAAACGGGTGAAAGACAGCGAAACGTAGTGAAGATCAATCGCGAAACGCAAGCGATGATTGATGTCTCCGTTTGAAGTGTGATGTCTCGGGGAGATATAACTCATGTCACCAATACACGATTACCAGCGCTATCTCACCCGCCGGCAGTTCTTCGGCGACACCGGCATCCGCCTCGGCGCGCTCGGCCTCACCGCTGCCGTAGGCTCGCTTGCGGGTTCGCGATCCGCGAGCGCTGCGGAACGCATGCAACCCGGCCTGCCGGAACTGCCGCACTTCCCGCCCCGTGCGAAGTCGGTCATCTATCTGCACATGAACGGCGGCCCGTCGCAGATCGATTTGTGGGACTACAAACCGCAACTCGAAAAGCATTTCGACGCTGACCTGCCCGACAGTATCCGCAACGGGCAGCGGATCACGACCATGACCAGCGGCCAGAAACGGTTTCCGGTCGCGCCATCGAAATTCAAGTTCACGCAGCACGGCGAGTGCGGTCGCTGGGTCAGCGAACTGCTGCCGCACACCGCGAAGCATGTTGATGACATCGCTCTGGTGAAATCGGTCCACACGAACGCCATCAATCACGATCCTGCCTGCACGTTCGTCATGACCGGCAGCGAAGTCCCCGGCAAGGCCAGCCTGGGTTCGTGGCTGGCGTATGGCCTGGGAGCCGAAACCAACAGTCTGCCGGCGTTCGTGGTGCTCACGCCGACCTGGTCTTCCGGCACCGCGGCCCAGGCCCTGTTCAGCCGGATGTGGAGCAGCGGCTTCCTGCCGACCACTTACACCGGCGTGGCGTTGCGCAGCCAGGGCGATCCGGTGTTGTACATCAAGAATCCGCCGGGAGTTTCTGCCGAGGATCGCCGGACGATGCTGGATACGCTGGCGGAACTGAATCAACGGCGGTTCGCGGAACTGGGTGACCCCGAGATCCAGACGCGAATTTCGCAGTACGAAATGGCGTTTCGCATGCAGTCCAGCGTGCCGGATCTGGTGGATCTATCAACAGAGAGCAAAACCACGCTCGATCTGTATGGCCCCGAAGTCCTGCAGCCCGGCACCTTCGCTGCCAGTGCCCTGCTCGCCCGGCGCATGGTCGAACAGGGCGTGCGTGTGGTGCAGATCCTGCATCGCGGCTGGGACCAGCACGGCAGTCTCCCGCGCGATCTGGCCTCGCAATGCAGCGATACCGATCAACCGATCGGCGGCCTGCTGACCGATCTCAAGCAGCGTGGCCTGCTTGATTCCACACTCGTCGTCTGGGGCGGCGAGTTCGGCCGCACAGTCTATTCGCAGGGCACGCTGACCAAAGAGAACTACGGCCGCGATCATCACCCCCGCAATTTCTGCATGTGGCTGGCCGGCGGCGGCATCAAGGGCGGCGTCTCCTACGGCGAAACCGACGACTTCAGCTACAACGTCGTCGACCAGCCCGCCCACATCAACGACCTGAACGCCACCATCCTGCACTGCCTCGGCGTCGATCACGAGCGGCTCGCCTACAAGTTCCAGGGGCTGGAACAAAAACTGACCGGCGTGGAGCAACAGCGGCCGATCCGTGAGATTCTGGCGTGATGCACAGGAGTTTTCAGCCACGGATTGAACACGGATGAAACACGGATCAAGGCAGGAATGGCACGCGAGAACAACTGAGTTTGATGTCAATGGTCCAGAATGCCGCCTGTGAATTCCGTTATGTGTCTCGCGAAAGAACCACAGCCGACTCAAGGTTGTCGGGTTAAAACATGGCTCTACCGATAAATAAAGAAGCTCGCAGCTTCGGTTCGCCACGCGCGACCCTGATCACACTGACAATACTGCTGGTCATTCCCGTCACGGGGTTAATGATTCTTTGGGGAATTGGCAGCCGACCGTTCCAGACAAAGCAGAAATTCATCAATCACGTGCAATCTGAGCAGTTTGACGCAGCGAAGGCAGTGATCGATCCAGGCGATCTGGAAAGCATCCCTGAAGAATACTGGGAACAATTCCGCGGGCGGCCTCCGGTCGACTTTTCTTCCCCAACACCGTGGGTTTTTCTGAATGGCAGATTGTCCATGTGGGTCAAATATAAGGAACCGGTCGAAGACTGGCGTGAGAAGATCGATATCCGGTTTGAAATTGATGGCAACAGGATTCGAGTTCGGGAACTACGCGGTATATAGCGGGAAATCTGTCCGCAAGAACATCAGCTTCGCAGGTAGCCGAGAATTCTCATCCCCCATGAAACGATATGTACAAAGCACTTTCACTGCTGTTGCCCACCATTGCCGGAGGCCTGATTCTGGTTCCGGGCGGCATTTGGCTCAACAAGTATATGAATCGTCCTTTTGAAACCCAGGCACAGTTTACGCGGCATCTGAGGAATGAAGAATTCGCTGCCGCCAAAGCCATGATCGCCACTGCGGATCGAACCCGAATCCCAGACGCCTATTGGGAACAGTTTCGCTGCCATCCGCCAGAATCCTTGATTGCTCCCACCGGAGTTACATATCTGGACGGTAAAATGGCGTTGACACTCATGTGCACCGACAGGAACGGACACAGTCTTCAGAAGATCTCAGTGAACTATCTTGTTGACGGAAATCTCATCCGAGTTCAGCAAATATCGGGCACGGCGGATTCGCCACAGTAATTCTAGCCATCAAATCCGTGTTCAATCCGTGGCTAAACAACTCCCTTGGCCTTGTCCCCTGACTAACAAAGAACAGAAAACATCAATGGCGAATGTACGTGATTTCGGAGCAATGGGCGATGGGCACTTCGACGATACGGACGCGATCCGGCATGCGCTGGCGGACGGCGATGGCGTGCTGGAGTTTCCCAAGGGAAACTATCGCATCACGTCGACGATTTTGATCGATTTGAAGAAGTTCGGACGTACCGCGATTCATGGTTCCGGCGGGACCGCCAAGATCCTGATGTTCGGGGCGGGTCCGGCGTTTGAACTACGCGGCACGCATACTGGTTCGGCAGACCCCAACAGCTTCCGACCGGAGGAATGGGAGCAGGAACGGATGCCGACGATCTCTCAAATCGAAATTGAAGGCAAACACCCGGAAGCCGACGGTGTCAAGATTGTCGGCGTCGTGCAGCCGACGCTGACCGGCGTCCTTATCCGTCGCGTGCGGAATGCGATCGAGATCACTGAACGGGCCCGCAACGTCCTGATCGATCACTGCCATCTGTATCACAACACCGGCATCAACATCTGGCTGAACCAGCTGAACCTGCACCAGATCATCATCTGCGGCAGTCACATCAGCTATGGTCGCCTGGGCGGAATCCGGATTGAAAACAGTGAGATCCGCAATCTGCAGATCACCGGGAACGACATCGAGTACAACAACAACCGGGCGATCAAGGTGCCGGACGCCGATGCGATTCCGACTGCAGAGATCTACATCGACTGCGGAGAGACGGGCACGGTTCGTGAAGTGACCATATCCAGCAACACCATCCAGGCGACCTACAGCCCGAACGGTGCGAACATTCGCATCATCGGCAGTGCGACGCCGGAGAGTCAGAAAGCCGGGATGATCACCATCAGCGGCAACATCATCGGCAGCCAGAACACGAACGTACACCTCACCAATGCCCGCGGGATCACGCTGGAAGGGAACTACATCTACAGCGGCCACCACCGCAACCTGCTCGCAGAGAACTGCAAGGGTCTGGTCATCGGGGCCAACAACTTCGGCCACAATCCCGACTACAAGGAAAAAGAACTCTGCACCGGCATCCGCCTGGAAAACTGTGAAGACTGCACGTTGACCGGTCTGCACATTCAGGATGCGCTCGCGGGCGAACATACGGTCGCTGGAGCCGTGCCGATCAAACGCCAGGGTCTGATCGAACTGATCCGTTCCAAACGCCTGATGCTGACCGGTGTGCAGGTGCTGGAAGGCTTTCCGTATGCCCTGGAGATCGAAGACTGTACCGAACTGATGCTGACTGGCTGCACGATTCTGGATACGCGTGATGAACCCAAAGCGAAAGCCGCCATTCACTGGACCGGTAAAGGCACCGGCAGCCTGATCGCGAATTGCCGCGTCAATCGACCGGTGGAGATTCCGGACGACGTGACGGTCAGCGGGCTAATCGAAGCGTGATGTTGTACAGTGAAGTATGTCCTGATCCCGCCTGGCTGGCATGCTCGCCCTGCTACCCCGGCGACCATGATGACAGTCATCTGGCGACCGGGAAGCTTCCGGAGCGATCGCATGCTCGCCTAGCAGGTCGAGCATGCCACCCGACCAGGCATGTCGACCGCAGCATTCGCTCGCGGTGACTGACCGGAGGCTGAGACGAGCCGATGCGATTTTTTTTGCAATAGTCCAGGGAACCCGCCATGCGTGCCCTTTCACGAGACGAAGTGCGCGAGATCGATCGTCGCGCCATTGAAGAATACGGCCTCTCCGGACTGGTGCTAATGGAGAATGCCGGACGGAATGCCGCGATCCTGCTGGATTCGCTGTCCACCGGCGGTCGTATCGCGATCGTCTGCGGCAAGGGGAACAACGCGGGTGATGGATTCGTGATGGCCCGGCATCTGGAGAATCTGGGCCATCACGTGCGGATTCTGCTGGCAGCGGCTCCGCAAAGTTATCAGGGCGATGCCGCCGCCAACCTGCAGATTGTGCAAAAGGCGGGACTTGAGATCGTCGATCTGTCGACGGCGTCGCGCAGCGTCTGGGATCAGGAGTTGTCCTCTGCCGGCTGGATCGCCGATGCACTGCTGGGAACCGGCCTGACGGGCGAGGTTCGCCAGCCGCTCGGATCCGTGATTGAAGCCATCAATGAATCCTCGGCCCTGATCTTCGCGGTGGACCTGCCCTCGGGAATGGATGCGAACACCGGCCAGCCGCTGGGAATCTGCGTCCGTGCAGTTCACACCGCAACGTTCGTCGCCCGCAAAACCGGTTTTGACACGCCGGGTGCCGCTGACTGGACGGGTCCGGTCTCGGTTGTGGACATCGGCGTTCCCAGGCGGTTGCTGGACGAAGTGTCCGCCGCCCGGCCGTAATACTGGCAGCGGCTTGTCGCTCGCGCGGAGCTTGATGAATTTTTGCTGCCGCCGGCATTTTGCAAGAAAATCAAAATCGTTTTTTCTGCCTGAAAACCATCTGCTGAGCAGTTTTCTCTCACGATCTGCCCTGGAGTCGATGACGGCGCTCTGCATCCCGGATTGACGCTTTCGGCAGGATTTAGGTATATCCCCCCACCTCATCTCCCAAATTGTGTTTTGATCCCTTCTGAATGACAGCGTCCCGGTCTCCGTTCGCGGCAGATCGTGGTCGTGATTGTCAACGCCTGTCCCGTTGTGTTCCCGTCAGATCGGCCGACAGTGGATGTCATGTCTGCACGGCTGCGCCTGAATTTTTGATGTATTGACGACACCGCTGCAGCGGAGCGATGCTGCAGCCAGACACGCCAGTGGTTGTGGTGCGACGGGTCCGCCGTTGTGCTGCGGCAGCGGGTGGTGTCATCTGGAACGTCGCGCCCGCGACGGATTCGCAAGGAAGCGAACATGCTGTCATTTCCCGGCCGCAGCCTGCGCTCTGCAGGACTACTGGATTTCAATGCCGCAACGCTGCGGCAATTGCTGGCATTATGCCTGGCAAGCATCTTCCTGCTGCTGACGGCCGTTCCGGTCCTCGCCGCCGATGATGAGACGGAAGAATTTTCGCCGTCTCCGCCGGTCACTGGCGCTGAGGACAGCGACGGAGAGGAGATGGAAGCGGCAGACGAAGCAGAGGTTTCAGCGGAAGACACCGGAGCAGGTTCCGGACTGCCGCAGCCGTCAAAAATCTCCTCAACGGCGACGGAAGACGGCCCCGGAGTGATGGGCAATATCGGGTTCATGGGCATGCAGACGTTCGGTCGCGAGGACTCGATCGCGCCGGCAGAAATCATGCCGTACATCCGGCTGGATGGA
>VFQN01003360.1_pt1 | contig 23076 bp, 22 predicted proteins | sample 3512371 | NCBI WGS metagenome assembly VFQN01 (sample SAMN10412370, study PRJNA504923) | tailings metagenome | isolation source: Replicate 2 from Balatoc abandoned mine | place: Philippines: Itogon, Benguet | collected 2017-08-28
TCTCCGATAGACTTTGAAAAGCAGTTCAATCAATCGGCTGAACAGTGTCTACAAAGTTAGTGGCGATTCAACAAGATATCTTGCAGATAGTGGAATTTGCGACATGAATCGATCGCCCAAACCTACTTTATTTCCAAACTGCACTAACGTTTTTTCAAAATAAGCTATTGCAGAAAGAAGCGCACCAAGTGGATGAACTTTGCCCAGTTTTTTAAGGTTTTCTAGTTCAGAGTCATTAGCAGGTTCACGCATTTTTAGTGCAATAAGATCTTTTTCATCCGCAAACTGCGCAATAAGTTCCTCGAAATCCTCTTTGTAATGTTCTTTAATAACTGTTCGAAAAAATTCAAGTGCCACATTCATGTAGAAAATTGCCGTTAATTCGTTCGGTGAGCCGAACCGATGTTGCAGAGCGTTGCGCTCATCAATTAATAATTCCAATTTATTTAAATATGGAACGACAATTTTCTTAGCAGTTAGCGTTTCGATACAACTATTAATCGTAATTGTTTCCTTGGGATTTTTGTATATAGATTCCCCGCTATCAAGAACCATATCCTTGAGTAACAATTCAACCGAATTCGATAAATGAAGAATTACCAATTTCCGATCAAGTTCACTAGTTCCATTAAAGTGAGTCACAGAGTGACCTAATAGCTCCATCGAACTTTGAAACAATGGAGATTCAATAGCCATAGAAGTCTTTCACCTGTAATAATTAGTAAATTAATTACCAAATAACTTTCTTGCTTTATCACTTTTTGTTTCAACTAAACTAGCTAAATTAATCATGTCTCTTTTCTCTATTACTGAATCATTAAGTGTTGCAATAAGTTCGCCATCATCAATTATTAATAATTCAGGAATATATTTTTCATAAGCAAAGTCCATCTCTGGATCTTCACACTTTTTCTCCACTAAAATTACAGTAAATATATTACCTCCTCGTTCTAATTCGCTTGAGTATTGCCTCCATACCAATTGAGGATTAAATATCAGTTCTGCATTTTGATGTTTCTTTAGTTGCTTCCATCTCAAGTCATCATTTTTAGTAAGTAGAAGTAATTCACTAAATAGCTGCTCATACTTATTCATACATCCTCCGAGAATGATATCCAATCATTTATAGATTCTTTTAAATCAGCGATATTGCCTGAGTTGGCATGCTTATGAATTTCAATTGCATGACGTCCTCTTTGAGAAAAATGCGATATAAAATTTACAGGAACATTCCTTTGTAATGATGCTATTTTTGTTTTAGACGCACTGGTCAAAGGAGTCGCATCGTCTGGGATTCTTGAAACGTCATCAATTAAATTTCTTAATCGTTGCTTTCTTCGAAATTTCACAATATTCGCTTTGATGCTTTGAATATAAAGGAGTGAAACTATTGAAATAAATAGTGACAAGATTGATGCCCAGCCGGAGTACATTGCAAGATCTTCTGCACTCATAAAAAGCCCCCCTTAAAAATCGACAACATTCAGTTAATTTTCAAATTATTTTGGATACTTTGAAATTGCATTTAATGAATTATCTATTATTAATCAACTTTCGTTATTTGAATTCGATAATCCCCAAAATTCATACTATGATCGCAGCGCATCCAAAAATGCTTTTCCATATTTCTGCAACTTAGCCTGTCCTATTCCGCTAATCTGTCCCATTTCATCCAAGGTTTGCGGTTTTCTATTATGGATCTCCAGCAAAGTACTATCGTGAAAAATCACATACGGTGGTACGCCCTGTTCTCTTGCCAGTTCCAGCCGCTTGGCTTTAAGTGCTTGCCAAAGTGGATCATCATTTGCACCTTCAAATGCTTCTTTGGCACGGGCGCTACGCTCGGCTTTACTCAAGCGTTTTTCGGGTTCGGCATCGCGGCGTAGCCAGACTTCTTGCTCGCCTTTTAATACTGGCCTGGCAGCTTCAGTGAGTTTCAAGCCGCCATAGGCAGCCATATCGGCCTCTAATAATCCTGCGGCAATCAGCTGGCGATAGACACCGCTCCACTGGTTTTGATTGAGGGTTTTGCCTATGCCGAAAGTGCTGACTTTGTCGTGACCGAAGCGCTCGACTTGTGCGGTGACTTTACCAATGAGCACATCAATTAAATGACCGACACCGAATCTTTGGCCGGTGCGGTAGACGCAGGAAAGTGCCATTTGGGCAACCTGGGTGGCTTGCCAGGTTTCGACCGGGTGCAGGCAGTTATCGCATTGCTCGCAGGCGCCGGGATGGCTTTCGCCAAAGTAGCGCAGAATGCTTTGATGACGGCAGGCGGTGGATTCGCAGTAGCCTAGCAAGGCGTCGAGCTTTAAGCGTTCCAGCCGTTTGCGTTCTTCGGAGGCTTCGCCGCTATCGAGCATTTGCCGCATAGAGACGACATCGCCCATGCCGTAGACCATCCAGGCGTTTGCTTGCAAGCCATCGCGCCCGGCGCGGCCGGTTTCCTGGTAGTAGCCTTCCATGCTTTTTGGGAGGTCCAGATGCGCGACAAAGCGGACGTTAGGTTTATCGATGCCCATGCCAAACGCGATGGTCGCGACCATGATGATGCCTTCTTCACGCAGGAAGCGGCGCTGGTGATGTTCGCGTAATTGTGCGGGTAAACCGGCGTGGTAGGCTAAGGCAGGCCAGCCTTTTTCAACCAGCCAGGCGGCGGTTTCTTCAACCTTTTTGCGGGACAGGCAATAGATAATGCCGGCGTCATTGGGGTGTTCGCGCTCCAGAAAGGCCAGCAATTGCTGGCGGGCATTTTTTTTAATGCCGACGTGATAGCGGATATTTGGTCTATCAAAACTGGAAACAAACTGGCGGGCATTTTCCAGGTTGAGCTGGCTGATGATTTCGGCACGCGTCGGTGCATCGGCGGTCGCGGTGAGCGCGATGCGCGGCACCTCGGGGAAGCGGTTATGCAATATCGTCAGCTGGCGGTATTCTGGCCGGAAATCATGCCCCCATTGTGAAACGCAATGCGCCTCGTCAATCGCAAACAGAGCCAGGCCGACATGCTGCTGTACTTCATCTAGCAGTGCTAAAAAACTGCCAGCCATCAGGCGCTCGGGCGCTACATACAATAATTTGATTTCGCCACTGACCACCTGGCGGGTGATACGGCCGTTATCTTCCGCACTTAAACTGGAATTGAGGAAGACGGCGTTGACGCCCAATTGTTGCAGGGCTTCCACCTGGTCTTGCATCAGCGCAATCAATGGTGAAACGACAATCGCCAGGCCTTCGCGGGCCAAGGCGGGAATCTGGTAACACAGAGATTTGCCGCCGCCCGTAGGCATGAGCACCAGCGCATCTTGCCCGGCGATCACATGCTCGACGATGGCTTGTTGCTGGTGGCGGAACTGGGTGTAACCGAAGACGGTTTGAAGGATGTGCTGCGGAGATTGGTTTGCCATTTAAATAGCAAACCTAGAGTTTGTTATATGGATTGATCAGTTGGTCTACGAGTTCGTGTAAGGCTTTACGCATCTGCTCTTCACTGACTTCCATCAGCAAGCCATCTTCCAGCGCATCTTGTGCAATCTGTTTCAGTTCATCAAAATTTTCGGCCATGACTTTGACCTTTTCGGTGCAAGAAACCACCGAACCGTCATCGCGTACCCATTTTGGCCATTCGTTACTCATCTACTTATTTACTCACTTAATGTTTTCAGTTGTTGCAGCAGTTTGGCCATCGCCTGGCCGCGGTGACTGCGCTGACTTTTAATCTCAAGCGGTAATTCTGCCACGGTTTTGCCTGTCTGCGTATCCAGAAACAGCGGATCGTAACCAAAGCCTTCGGTACCGCGGAATTCGCGCAGGATTTCGCCGCGCCACATGCCATCGGCAATGATGGGCTGCGGGTCTTGCGGATTGCGCACCAGCACGACCACGCTATAGAAATAGGCACGCCGGTCGGCCAGACGTTCCATGACCGTCAACAATTTATCGTTGTTGCGTTCGTCTTGCGTGAGCAGGCTTTTGGCTGGCTGTGGCCCGGCGTAGCGCGCCGAGATCACGCCGGGTGCGCCTTGTAAGGCATCTACGCACAGGCCGGAATCATCGGCCAGCGCAGGCAACCCCGTATGCTGGCTGGCATGGCGGGCCTTGGCCAGGGCGTTTTCAATAAACGTGCCATGCGGCTCGGGGCACTCTGGCACATTGAACTCGGATTGCGGCAGTACTTCTATATTGAGCGGCGCCAGCAAATGTGCAATTTCGCGGATTTTGCCTTTGTTGCCAGAGGCAATAACCAGTTTTTCAAACGGCAAGGCCATCTTACTTCTCCGTGATTATTTTGCCAGCGCCTGTGCTTGTAGCTGGGCCAATTCAGTAATACCTTTGGCAGCGAGGTCCAGCATCTGGTGCATGGTTTCGCGGGCAAACGGTTCACCTTCAGCTGTGCCTTGAACCTCCACAAAGCCACCATTCCCCGTCATCACCACGTTCATGTCGGTATCGCAGTCCGAGTCTTCGATGTAATCCAGGTCCAACACTGGCGTGCCTTGATACACACCAACAGAAATAGCAGCGACAGAATCCTTGATTGGACTTTCAGTCAGCAGGCCTTTTTGCAGCAAGGTAGACACGGCATCGACCATGGCGACATACGCGCCGGTAATGCTGGCGGTGCGGGTCCCCCCATCGGCCTGGATCACGTCACAGTCAAAATGAATGGTACGCTCACCCAGTTTTTCGAGGTCGATCACCGCGCGCAGGCTGCGGCCAATCAGGCGCTGGATTTCCTGTGTGCGGCCACTTTGCTTGCCGCGAGCCGCTTCGCGGTCCATGCGCGAACCGGTAGAACGCGGTAGCATGCCGTATTCTGCCGTGACCCAGCCCTGGCCTTTGCCCTTCAAAAAGCCGGGCACTTTTTCTTCTACACTGGCCGTGCATATCACGTGGGTATCGCCAAACTTCACCAGCACAGAGCCTTCGGCGTGCTTGGTGTAATGACGGATGATTTCAATGGCGCGCAACTGATCGTTGGCGCGCTGGCTAGGTCTGCTCATGGTTTAACACTTTCTGTTATTTAATATGTTGCTGGGCTCTGCCCAGCGCTTCTTGTATTTCGGCAATGGCTTTTTCAATTTCATCATCGGTGAGGTCCAGTCCATACGGGCTGGACGAGGCCGGAATTTCATTCATCATGGTGGTGGTGACATCGACTGGTAAATCCAGCGTTGAAATCGTTAACGGGCTCACCACACGCTGCCCCCACTGCAAGGCAATGGCGCTCATATTGTCGCCCACCGTGATACTGGCTGCATCGGCATCATCCAGCAGGCGGCTCACGCCATCATTAATATCCGCAGCCAGCATATGCTGCGCCATATGGATTTCAGGCACCGTGTTCCATACACCATCAGAGCAAAGCATGATGACATCGCCTTCGCGCAGCGGGATAGGCGGAGTCAACTCGACCTTGGGTGGTCGCTCACCACCCAGGCAATTATAAATTTTATTGCGGTGCGGATGATGATCTACCTCAGCTGCGGTGATTTTTCCTTCACGCAATAGCGACTGCACCACCGAGTGGTCTTCTGTCTGGTGCTCCACCAGGCCGTTGCGGTAGTGATAGAGGCGGGAATCACCCACATGGGCGCAAAACAACTTATTGTGCTGGATCAGCGCGACCACGATAGTGGTGCGGGGAGACTCCATCAGGCGTTTTTGCAAACGCACATTTTCAATCACTTCATGTGCCTGGACAATCTGCGTGCGTAAAAACTCCGCTGGCTGGGAAATTAATGGTTTGGATTCGCGCTGAAACGCTTCTACCATGGTTTTGACTGCGACCTCGGCCGCGACATCACCGTGCTGGTGTCCGCCCATACCATCAGCCAATACCATGAGGATGGCATGCCTATGGTAAGAATAGGCCAGCCTGTCCTGGTTGTAGGGCCGCGGCCCCTGGCGACTCCCCTGTGCAATGGTGAATTTCATAGCGGTTTGTTCAGTACCTTGATGATTTTATCGACCAGCGATGCCCGTGGATCTGCTGCCACGTGGATGCCGATCATTTTTTTCTGTAGTGAGAACACGCTTTGCGGCCGCGACAAATAGTCGAGTTGCATACATTCATCAATGATGGCCAGCAATTTTTCGGAGTATATCTGTTTGCCGAGCTCGACCGCCGGCACCAGTGTATCTTCTTTCAGGCGCTGGTTGGCCGAGACAGGGGACGCCCGCTGCAAACATGCATACATGCTAGCGCCTATGCTGTAAATATCGCTCCATGGGCCCAAATGCTTGCGGTCTATATACTGTTCTGGCGGCGCAAAGCCCGGTGTGTAGGTCGGCGCCAGCGTCACTTCAGACAAAGCCTGGCGCGCCGATCCGAAGTCCAGCAGCATAGGCGAACCATCAAGACGGATATAAATGTTGGCCGGTTTGATATCGAGATGCAGTAACTTGCGCGTATGCACTTCGCGCAAGCCATTGAGCAATTCAATAAACATGCGGATGAGAAAGCTCTCTGGTACCGGCTGCGACAAGGCCATGATGTAGTCTTGCAGCGATTTGCCGCGCTCATATTTCATGACCATGTAAACCGTATTGTTGGCACGGAAGAAGTTTTTCACGCGGACGATATTCTTGTGCTCGATGTTGGCCAGCGCCAGGCCTTCTTCAAAAAAGCATTTCATGCCATGTTTGTAGGCGGCCTCGTTCTTGCCATTCGATCGGATATGCGTATGTTCGTCGCGCTCGGCCAGCGTCACTGGCATATATTCCTTGATGGCGACGGTATTTTTTTGAGGATCTTGCGCCAGATAGACGAAACTGAACCCGCCCAGACTCAACACCTTGGTAATGGTGTAGTCATGCAGCGCAGTGCCTACCGGCAAGGCAAAATCAAATTTATTAGAGAGCTTCACTAGCGCTTTAACGTCACCATCATGGCTTTTATTAAGGGAAAGCCCGCATTGTGTGACCTGAATCACGGGTTTTCTTTTATGGGCACTTCTATAAATTCAACTTCCGTCGCGATACTGCGTTGCTCATAAAAAACTTCTCCTTACATATCAACTTATATGCAGCGTCCAAATTTTTTACTCACGCCTTGTCTGGCTTAGTAATTTGAATTTATAAAAGCACCCTTATCTTTTTGCTATTTTCGCATATCGATAGCGCATTTGATACAATCCCCCCGTTTGCTTCCCAGCCCAAGACGATGAACATGACAGCCAAAAAATCCGCCAACGATCAACCTATTTTAAGCATGACCGGCTTTGCCGCAGCGGAGTCACGCTTCCCTGGCGGCCTGCTGCTGATCGAGTTACGCGCGGTGAATCATCGCTACCTCGAACTCAACGTCAAAATTGAGGATAGCTTGCGCCAGTATGAAGCGCACATCCGCGAGCAGTTGCAAAACCGCCTCGGCCGCGGCAAGGTGGAATGCCGGATTAGCCTCAAAAGCGATAGCGCTGCGACCAACCTGGCATTAAACCCGGCCATGGTGGCGCAAATTTCGCAAACGCTTGGCGAATTACAGCAACATTTCCCACAGGCGCAACCTGTTAACCTGGTCGAAGTGTTCAAACTGCCAGGGGTGTTGCAAAGCGAAGCGGTCGATGCGGAAACTTTGGCTCAAAGTGTACAGAGTGGTTTGTCACAAGCGATAGACGAACTCATTGCCGCCCGCCAGCGTGAAGGCGAAAAACTCAAGCAGGTACTGCTGGACCGCCTGCAAGGCGTGCGTGAGCAGATCAGCATCGTCAAACCGCTACTGCCAGCGCTGGTGAGCCAGTACCAGGAAAAACTGACCACCAAATTACGCGAGGCCATGCAGGCAGATGACGACCGCGTACGCCAGGAAATCGTGCTGTATGCACAACGGATTGATGTTGATGAAGAATTGGCGCGATTGAACTCCCATATTACCGAAATGGACCGCATCCTGAGTGCAGGCGGTGCCGTGGGTAAAAAGCTCGATTTCCTGATGCAGGAAATGAACCGCGAAGCCAATACGCTAGGCTCAAAATCAGTTGCGATTGAAACCACGCAGGTGTCCATGCAGCTCAAAGTACTGATTGAGCAAATGCGCGAGCAAATCCAGAATATTGAATAAATCCAACACTTCAAACACTGTGGGGCCTTTACCAACAGTGAATTGGCGCTTTATTGAACGCATAGTGGTATAGTGGACTGAACGGCATCATAGTAGGCCAAGACTCATGCATCTTCTACGCTATGCTTTTTTCTCCTTACTGATGCCACTAGCGGCAATGGCTGAAACTACTACCCTGGCGATTCCTGATCAAGGCTGGGCTGTCACCTTTGATGCCCCGCCACTCCGGCCAGTACGTGAAGCAGATTCCAATGACCACTACATGTATTCGGCCAATAACAATCACTTTGCCATCACATTGTACGTAGATACGCCCGCTTGCAATGGGGATGACTCTCACGAAGCAGTGCTAAATTGCTTTTGGGCTATAGGCAGCAAAGATCCGCTGATCAATCAGGCCAGTGTGGCCAAGAGTTGCAACCAGCAATACTGCAAAATCAGTTACGATGTTGAAAACACCTTCCAAGGTGCGCCTATCAGGCAAACACATATTCACTTGCTGTTTACGTATCGTGACAGATGGTCCAATCTTCACGCGGCTGTTTCCAATCCCACCGACAATGATTTGAAACTGCTCGAGACATTTACGCACTCTTTTAGCTATCAATAGCCTCTTGCGCATTTTCATGCTGAACGTTGCACCACAATCGGCATGAATAAGCGCACCTTTATGGTGCATTTTGCCATTCCACGCTCAACAAAATTTAAATAACCGATTGATTTAAATCACTATTATTAGCTGGCACACGGCTTGCTCTTATTTAATTGATTTTTACAAGCAAGACAAAGGTCCAGCATCATGACGCAATCAGCCAAACAGTTTTTTGATGAAATGCAGGGCTATGGGGGCAACGTACGGGCCATTTACCAGGCATACAAGCATTGGTTAAGTGATGTGCCTACGCAACAACTGGCCGCCAAGCGTGCCGAAGCTGAAGTTTTGTTCCGCCGTGTCGGGATTACCTTTAACGTGTATGGCGAAGAGGATGGCGCCGAGCGTCTAATTCCGTTCGATGTCATTCCTCGCATGATTTCTGCCAGTGAATGGGCGCACCTGTCCAAAGGCGCCGTCCAACGCGTCCGCGCGCTTAATATGTTCCTGCATGATATTTACCATGATCAGGAAATCATCAAAGCCGGCATCGTGCCGAATAACATTTTAAGTAATGCGCAATACCGGCCAGAGATGGTGGGTGTGAATGTGCCTAACCAGGTGTATGCGCATGTGGCTGGCATTGACCTGGTCCGCACCAGTGAATCCCAGTTTTATGTGCTCGAAGACAATCTGCGTACACCGTCTGGCGTGTCTTACATGCTGGAGGATCGCAAGATGATGATGCGGCTGTTCCCTGATTTATTTAAGAAATATCCGATTGCGCCCGTGGAGCATTACCCACATGTATTGCTGAATAACCTGCGTTCGGTGGCACAAACCGGCGTCACCGACCCGACCGTTGTGCTGCTTTCACCGGGGGCCTATAACAGCGCCTACTTTGAACATGCCTTCCTCGCCCAGCAAATGGGCATAGAACTGGTGGAAGGCCAGGATTTGTTTGTCCGTAATAACGCCGTCTACATGCGCACCACGCAAGGCCCGCAAAGGGTGGATGTGATTTACCGCCGCATCGACGACGACTTCCTTGACCCTCTGGTGTTCAAGCCCGATTCCCTGTTGGGCGTGCCAGGTCTGCTCTCCGTTTACCGCAATGGTGGCGTCACATTGGCTAACGCTGTAGGCACCGGCGTGGCCGATGACAAGGCGACGTATATCTACGTGCCGGAGATGATCAAGTTCTATCTGGGTGAATCTCCCATCCTGCAGAACGTGCCTACGTATCAACTCAGCAAGGAAGATGATCTGGCCTATGTGCTGGATCATCTGCCCGAGCTGGTCGTGAAAGAAGTACAAGGCTCCGGCGGCTACGGCATGCTGGTTGGCCCGACTGCCAGCAAGCAGGAAATTGAAGAGTTCCGCTTGCGCATTGTTTCCAAACCATCGAACTACATTGCACAGCCCACCCTGGCACTCTCCACCTGCCCGACATTAGTCGATCAGGGCATTGCCCCGCGCCATGTGGACCTGCGCCCATTTGTACTGTCAGGCAAAACCGTCAGTGTGGTGCCAGGCGGCCTGTCACGCGTGGCACTTAAGGAAGGCTCCCTCGTCGTCAACTCCTCACAAGGGGGTGGCACCAAAGATACCTGGGTGCTGGAACGTGATGATGTCTGTGCCGAAACCCTGCAACCACAAATGGCTGCACAACAAATGAATCAAGAGGTCGTCATATGTTAAGCCGTACCGCAGACCACTTATACTGGATGGCACGCTATATCGAGCGCACCGAAAATGTCGCGCGCGTGCTGGATGTCACCTACAACATGTCATTGCTGCCTTCTGACAGCAGCAATGAAGAAGAGCTCTGGGATACGGTACTCGAAATTGCCGGTATCCGCGATATTTATGACGCGACCTATAAAGAGCTCAATGCGACCAATGTGATCAAGCATCTGGTCATGGACAGCAACAACCCATCCAGCATTTACAGCTCCCTGCGTAGCGCACGTGAAAATGCGCGCGCCGTGCGCGTCGCCATGACCACCGAAACCTGGGAGAACATGAACACGTTATGGCTGGAATTCGGCCAGTACATCAAGCAGGACCTGACAAAAACCGGCCTCAGTGAGTTTTGTGAGTGGGTGAAAAGCCGTTCTCACCTGTTCCGCGGCGTGTGCTTTGGCACCATGTTGCGCGATGAAGCCTTCAGTTTTGTCCGACTGGGCACGTTTATGGAGCGCGCCGATAATACGGCACGCCTGCTGGATGTGAAATATGAATTTTTAATCCCCATGCAGGAAGCCAATGATGGCGCGGTCGATTACTATGAATGGAGCGCCGTGTTACGCTCAGTCTCTGCCTTCCAGGCTTACCAGAAGGTGTACCGTGATGCGATTGAGCCGATGAAAGTGTCTGAATTGCTGATCTTGCGCGAGGACATGCCGCGCTCGCTACACGCCTGTTATGCCGAAATCATGCCGATTTTGCGCCAGGTGGCCGGAAGCCGCCAGACAGAGGCTGAGCGTTTAGCCGGGCAAATGCACGCGAAACTGCATTATGGCCGCATGCTGGATATCGTCAGGGATGGGGTACACCATTTTCTGGATGACTTTATTCTTGCCAACCGCAGACTGGGTGAAGAAATACAACGTAATTTTTTAAATGCGACGGCGTGATGCGATAAGCGTACACATGATTTCGCCATAGATTGCCATGAGCCCCTCGTGCGCAGACTGTTATAAAACAGCGCTGCGCTTTTTTACTTTAACCCAGACCACATCATGCTGCTCAACATTGAACACCAGACCCAATACGTTTTCAGTGAAATGGTGCAATACACCATACAGCAGTTACGCCTGACACCGCGCGACGGTTATGGGCAACAGGTCAAACACTGGCAGATCAAGGTCAATGGCCAATTGACGCCATTTGAAGATGCCTTTGGCAACCTTTCGCATACCCTGGTCATAGACCAGCCCCATGAAGCACTGCTGATTACCGTGTCTGGCGCTGTGGAAACTGGGGTGAAAACTGAGCCGCCAGTGCAGGCCTTGCCGCCAGAAATTTACTTGCGTGATACACCCCTGACGCAGGCAGATGCCGCCATGACCGCCTTTGCCCGGCGCTTTGCCCATGCACCCGTAACAGACATGATGCATGCCTTGCGAGAGCAAATGCAGTACATCAAAGGGGCTACTCAGGTCGACACGCCTGCGGCAGACGCTTTCCGGCTGGGTAAAGGAGTTTGCCAGGATCATGCCCACGCTTTCATTGGCTGCTGCCGTAGCCTGGGACTGCCTGCGCGTTACGTGAGTGGTTATTTGTTTACCGTGGATGGCAGCCTCATGCAGACCCATGCCTGGGTGGATATCTGGCAACAAGGACTGTGGCTAGGACTGGATGTCTCTAATGGCACATTGGTCAACGAAACCCATGTCAGGCTGGCGCATGGACTGGATTACCGCAGCGCCAGCCCGGTCACCGGCTCACGCATGGGGGGTGGCATAGAAGGCATGGCCAGTGTGGTCAGCGTGAACCAGCAAGCAAGCCGGACCAGCCCGCAAGACCAGGAGCGCTTGCTGCAACAGGCACAAAGTGCACAGCAATAGCTGGCGGGTGCGTGCTATGATGGCTTTCTGATTTCATTTTTTTACCGCTGACTGTTTATGACTTACTGCGTAGGTATTTTGCTGGAACAAGGCCTGGTCCTGGCGTCTGACACCCGCACCAATGCCGGTGTTGACCAGGTAGCCATTGCGCCCAAGATGCATGTGTTTGAAGTGCCGGGTGAACGCGTGATCGTGCTGCTCACGGCTGGCAACCTGGCCATTACTCAATCAGTGGTCAACCTGTGCCGTGAACAACTTAAGTCAGCCGAACCGCATGCGCACCTGCATAATGTGCAGTCGCTGTTTGAAGCTGCCAGCGTCGTGGGCGCAGCCATGCGCACCGTGCACCAGCGCGACGGCAATGCCCTCAAGGAACACAGCATAGACTTTAGCGCCAGTATACTGGTGGCCGGGCAAATCAAGGGCGAAAAACCGCGTCTGTTTAATGTCTATGCAGCCGGTAACTTTATTGAGGCCACGCCAGACACGCCTTATCTACAAATCGGCGAGACCAAATATGGCAAACCCATCATAGACCGTGTCATCAAACATCAAACCAGCGTCACAGATGCGGTAAAATGCGTGCTGATTTCGTTTGACTCTACGATTCGCAGCAATATTTCTGTGGCATTACCGATTGATTTGATGATATACCGTACTGACAGTTTAAACGCCGATTGCCGGCACCGCCTGATGGAAGATGACCTTTATTACGCCAGCATCCGCAAGGGCTGGGGTGAAGGGTTGAAAGCCGTTTTTTCCTCTCTGCCTAACCCGGCATGGAGTGCCTCATGAGCCAAGGCCATTTGTTTGTGATCTCTGCTGCCTCTGGCGCAGGCAAAACCAGCCTGGTGCGTGCCATGCTTGCACAAGACCCGATCCTGAAACTGTCGGTTTCACACACCACACGGGCACCCCGCCCCGGTGAAGAAGATGGCATTCATTACCACTTTGTCTCTGAACATGCATTTCTCGACATCCTCGACAATGGCGGTTTTCTTGAAAGCGCGCATGTGCATAGTGCCCGTTATGGCACGGCGCAAAGTGAGGTTGAAAATGCCCTGGCAGAAGGCCGCGACGTGATCCTCGAAATTGACTGGCAAGGCGCGCAACAGATACGCACCTTGTTCCCACAGGTCACTTCAATATTTATCTTGCCACCCTCCATTGAGGCGCTGGCGCACCGCCTGAACAGCCGCGGCCAGGACAGTGACGCCGTCATCGCGCAACGCCTGGCAGCTGCACGCGAGGAGATGCGTCACGTGCATGAGTTTGATTATGTTACAATTAATGATAATTTTGACGTGGCTTTGCAGGACCTGATGGCAATTGTGCGTGCCCAGCGCTTGCAATTAAACCGCCAGGTTGCCTGCCACGCGTCATTGATTCAATCACTCACCTGACCAGCGCATCAGCGGGACGCTTAGTCTCAAAAGGTCAGGTTCACATTTTAAGAGGTTTTTATGGCACGTATTACTGTCGATGATTGCTTGGACAATATCCCTAACCGTTTTCAATTGACGCTGGTCGCGGCTTACCGTGCACGACAGCTGGCTAATGGCTCTGACCCGTTGGTAAGCGGTTACTCACAAAAAGATAAAGCCACCGTGCTTGCTTTGCGCGAAATCGCAGCGGGCAAAATCGGTGTTGAGCTGCTAGAGAAAAAGGGCCAAGCATAAGTAGCTATGCCCCACACCCAAGGCGATTCTGCCCACCGCAAGTCCAGGCCTCCTATGGAGGAGGTCGATTTGCTCCCAGCTGACCGTGAGGACTCTCCCCTTACCCAGCTGATCCGCAAGTATCTCAATGAAGAAGAAGTGCAATTGGTTTGGCAAGCGTACCGCTATGCTGACCAGGCGCATGCCGGCCAAACCCGTAAAACCGGCGAACCCTATATAACCCACCCCATTTCCGTAGCCTGCATCCTGGCCAGGTTGCACCTGGATTTACCCACCCTCTTGGCAGCCTTGCTGCACGATGTGGTGGAAGATACCGAAGTGGATAGTGCCGCCATTACCGAACGCTTTGGCAAACAGGTCGCGGACCTGGTCGACGGCCTGACCAAGCTCGACAAGGTAGAGCTGCAAACCGCCACCCAGGCACAGGCTGAAAATTTCCGCAAAATGCTGCTAGCCATGAGCCAGGACGTACGCGTGATCCTGGTCAAGCTGGCAGACCGTTTGCACAATATGCAGACCCTGGATGCGATGCGGAGCGAAAAACAAAAGCGCATCGCACGTGAAACACTGGACATCTACGCGCCGATTGCCAACCGCCTGGGCCTGAACCCGATTTACCATGAGCTGGAAGACCTCAGCTTCAAATATCTCTACCCTAACCGCTACCGCGTGATTGACAAGGCCATCCGCACGGCACGCGGCCACCGCAAGGAAGTAGTCAGCAAGATTCAGGAAGCCATCCAGAACCAGCTGACCCAGTACCAGATTGAATATGACGTAGAAGGCCGCGAAAAGCACTTGTACAGCATTTACAAGAAAATGTCGGAAAAAGCGATGAAGTTATCGCAAATTGGCGACATTTACGGCTTCAGAGTGATTGTGAAGGATACTGCTGCGTGCTACCTCGCACTTGGTGCTTTGCACGCTTTATACAAACCGATTCCTGGCCGGTTTAAAGACTATATTGCCATTCCCAAGGCCAACGGCTACCAGTCTTTGCACACGACCCTGTTCGGCCCGTTTGGAACGCCGATTGAAGTACAGATCCGCAGCCAGGAAATGCACAATATTGCCGATGCAGGCGTGGCTGCGCACTGGTTATACAAAACCACCGATGCGCACCTGACCAAGCTGCAGCAGCAAACGCACCAATGGTTGCAACGGCTGGTGAAAATCCAGACCGAAAGTGATGACAGCCACGAATTCCTTGAGAACTTCAAGGTGGACCTGTTTCCCGATGAGGTCTACGTGTTCACGCCCAAAGGCAATATCATGGCTTTACCGCGCGGCTCAACGGCGGTCGACTTTGCCTATGCCGTGCACTCAGATGTCGGCAATAGCTGTGTCGCGGTTAAAATCAATAACGAACTGGCACCTTTGCGTACCGAAATGCGCAATGGCGACCATGTGGAAATCATTACCGCACCATTGGCCAAACCCAATCCGGCCTGGCTCAATTATGTGGTCACAGGCAAGGCACGTTCGCATATCCGGCATTACCTGAAAACCGTTAAGGTGGAAGAATCGGCGCAATTGGGCGAGCGCATGCTGAATGTGGCATTACGCGCCATGCATATCGAACCGGCGGCCCTGACAGACAAGCAATGGCAAAAAGTCATGAATGACTACGGCGTTAAAACACGCCAGGCCATTTTGACCGATATCGGCCTCGGTAAACGCAACAGCCTGATGGTGGCGCACCAGTTGGTAGCCCATCCGGCGGAGGCAGAAGAAAAATCTGCCAAAGTGCTGGATACCATCACCATCCGCGGTTCGGAAGGCATGGCCGTCCAGTTTGCCCAATGCTGCCGACCGATTCCTGGCGATCCTATCCTGGGCTTTATCAATAAAGATAAAGGCCTGGTCATTCATACGCATGATTGCCCGGCTATCCGCAAATTCAAGCTGGATCCGGAAAAATGGCTAGATGTGGAATGGGATGCCGATCCGAAGAAACTGTTCAGCGTCAACTTGCGCGTCACCGTGGTGGACGAGCGCGGCATGCTGGCCAAGATTGCCGCCACCATCTCCAATGCGGATGCCAACATTGATAACGTTAGCGTTGAAACCAGCGATGGCAGCCAGTATTCCAACGTCAACTTCACCGTGCAGGTGCATAACCGTGTGCACCTGGCAACCCTGATCCGCAACCTGCGCAAGATCCAGCAAATCGTACGGATCAACCGGGTCAAAGGCAACCAGCTGGAACAGCGCATCCAGTAACTGTCCCTGCCCGCATGCGTCCCTTGAGCGACATCAAAGGTTTTACGCCTGCCCTGTGCAGCCAGCTGGATAAACTGGGTATCCGCAGTGTGGAAGCGCTACTACTGCACCTGCCCCTGCGTTACCTCGACGAAACCCGTATCACCGCCATCCGCGATTTACGGCTTGGTGAGCAAAGCCAAATTGAAGGGGTAGTGGTGCATAACGAGGTGAGCTACAAGCCGCGCAAAATGCTCAATGTGCGGGTACAGGACGACACTGGTGTTATCAACCTGCGTTTCCTGCATTTTTACCCTAGCCAGGTCGCCGCCATGCAACCCGGCCAGCGCTTACGCGTCTTTGGCGAAGTCCGTCCCGGATTTTTTGGCTATGAAATGGTGCACCCCACCCAGCGCAAAGTGAACGAGGATACCCCCGTCAACAGTGCATTGACCCCGGTCTACCCAACCACCGCCGGCTTAAGTCAATCCGCCATCCGCAAAGCGGTGAAGCTGGTGTTACATAGTGAGCACTTGTATGAAACCCTGCCAGAATGGGTATACCAGGCCATGCAGTTGCCAGATTTTGCCAGCAGCCTGCGGCTATTGCACCAACCTGGTCCAGAGACCGCTCTTAACACACTGGAGGATCGCACGCATCCGGCCTGGCAGCGACTGGCCTACGATGAACTACTCGCGCAACAGCTGTCCATGCGCCAGCATTATGCGCGGCGTAAACAATCGCAGGCGCCCGCCATTCCCGGCTCACAACACCTGGTCGCCCGCCTGCTTGCCAGCCTGCCGTTCGCCCTGACGGCAGCCCAACAAAATGTTGTCCATGAAATCCAGCAAGACCTGGCACACCCCCATCCCATGCAGCGTTTGCTGCAGGGTGACGTCGGTAGCGGAAAAACCATTGTCGCCTGCGTGGCGGCTTTACAGCTGATTGAGCATGGCTGGCAAGTGGCCATGATGGCTCCCACAGAAATTCTGGCCGAGCAGCATTACAAAAAGCTATGCAGCTGGTTACAACCATTGGGGATCACGGTCGCTTGGCTCACTGGTAGCCAACCTAAAAAAGAACGTGAGCAATCACTCTCACTCATCACAAATGGTAGCGCCATGCTGGCTGTGGGCACCCACGCCCTCTTCCAGGACGATGTGCAGTTTAAGCAACTGGGGTTAGCGATTGTCGATGAACAACACCGCTTTGGCGTGGGACAACGCCTGGCACTGCGCAAAAAAGGGACTGGAAAAAAGGACACTGTATCAAGTTGGGAACCCCACCAGTTAATGATGTCTGCAACGCCCATTCCGCGCACCTTATCCATGAGTTATTACGCCGACCTCGATGTATCGGTCATTGACGAATTACCTCCTGGCCGCACACCGGTCATCACCAAACTGGTGGCGGATGACAGACGGGATGAGATATTGCAGCGGGTACATGATGCCTGTGCCCAGGGCCACCAAGCTTACTGGGTATGCCCGCTGATCGAGGAGTCGGAAGCTCTGCAACTGCAAACCGCCAATGACACCTATGCCTATATGCAACAGGCGTTCCCGGAATTGCGCGTGGGGCTGGTGCATGGCCGCATGAAGCCCGCCGAGAAGCAGGCCGTGATGCAGGCGTTTGCCGCCAACGAAATTCATTTGCTGGTGGCCACCACCGTCATTGAAGTCGGCGTCGATGTGCCGAACGCGAGTTTAATGGTGATTGAACATGCCGAACGCATGGGCTTGAGCCAGCTGCACCAGTTGCGGGGCCGCGTTGGGCGCGGTGCGGCCAAGAGCACCTGTATTTTGCTGTACAGCAAACAGCAATGCTCACAGATTGGCCGCCAGCGGCTCAAAGTCATTTTTGAAAGTAACGACGGTTTCCAAATTGCCCAAGCGGATTTGCATATCCGTGGACCAGGAGAGTTGCTGGGTACCCGCCAGAGCGGGGTGCCCATGCTCAAAATTGCTGACCTGGAACGCGATGCCGACTTGCTACACGTCGCCAAAACCAAGGCTGATCAATTACTGCAACGCGACCCTGCGGCGGTAGCTGCCCATTTACAGCGCTGGCTGAGTCAGGCAGAAGATTGGGTCAAGGTTTGATATTCCATTAACAGGCCCTAACAGCATTAAGCCTTGCCAGGCAATGCCTGCGCCTGTTGCAGATGAGAAGGTTTGGACAGGGGTTGCGTGGCGGAGAGCAGGCTGCCTTCAAACGCTGGCAACGGGAGTGGCCGGCTGAACAGATAACCCTGGAAGCAATGGCAGCCCATGTCTTGCAACAGTGTCACTTGCTGCTGCATTTCCACGCCTTCGGCAATCACGCTGTGTCCAAGATTCTTACCCATATTGATAATGGTCTGCACAATAAATGCATCGTAGCTGTTATACACAATATCCTTGATAAAGCTGCGGTCTATCTTCAACTCATCCAGCGGCAGACGCTTCAATACCAACAGCGAAGATTGGCCGATGCCAAAATCATCCAGCGAAAAACTGATCCCCAGTGCTTTTAAGGCATCAATTTTCTCTATCACCTCATCCAGGTTTTTTACAATCAGGCTCTCGGTCAATTCCAGGCACAAGCGCCTGGGGTCACAGCCACTGGCCTGCACGGTCTCTGTCACGATCTGTACAAAATCTGGCTGGCTGAACTGGATCGCACTGACATTGACCGATAATTGCAATGACGCTGTCGCTGGAGAGTGTGACCAGCACTTGAGTTGCTGGCAGGCCTGGGCCAGCACCCATTGCCCAATCGCCACAATTTCACCGGTCGCCTCGGCAATCGGGATAAACTGGTCAGGCGGAATCATGCCCAGCGTCGGATGTTGCCAGCGCAATAACACTTCCGCACCAATGGGCTGTTGCTGGGCATCCACCTGCACCTGGTAATACAGCAGGAACTGGTTGGCCTGTAAGGCAAATGCCAACTCATTTTCCAACGTGGCCCGCATTTCTATGGCTGGATGCGTGGCTTCGTCATACATCTGTATGCTATTCAGGTTATCGGATTTTTTGGCCTGGTACATGGCAATATCAGCGCGCATTAACACGTCAGCCTGGCTGCAGTGATCGCCCAGGAACAGGCAGATCCCTATACTGGGGGCGGTGCGGTACCTGGTGTTTTGCAACTGGAACGGCTGCGAGAACACCGACATCATTTTTGCAGCCGCGGCCTGTGCGGCAGCAGCCGCCTCAGCCTTGTCAGTCGATAACTCATCCAGTACGGCGATAAATTCATCGCCGCCCATACGCGCAATGGTATCTTTTTTTCGTAAGCACTCTTGTAACCGCATGGCTACCTGTTGCAGTAACTCATCCCCAGCCTGGTGGCCTTTGCTGTCATTGAGGCCTTTAAAATTATTCAGGTCCAGTGACAACACCGCGCCGTAGCTTTGGTTTCGCGCACAGCGCGCGAAAGCCTGGTTCAGGCGGTCTGCCAGCAGCCGCCGATTGGGTAAACCGGTCAGGAAATCATAATAAGCCAGCTGGTGGACTTTCTGATTATCCAGGTTGGAGGCAATGCGCAGGGAAATATTTTCGCGCAGACTTAGCGCGAGGCTGCGGCCAGCCAGGGTGACATAAATCACATAAACAATAAATAACACAGCCAGTGCAAGTGACACCGAGCTCCCATGCATAATGAAGCGCGGAATCATGAACACCACAATACCGCCACTAAACAGGTTACTGGTGAAGGTGTCTATCGAATAAATGATAATCGCGGCGCCAGACACGCCTACCAGTGCAAAAATCAGGAAGGCCTGGTGTGCGGTATCGGTCTCTGGAAACAGCAGAATGCCCGCCAGGCCCCAGGCAACACCGCAAAAGCCGGTACTGACGCGAAACCATTGCAACCAACGCCCGCTATGCAAGGCATGCTGCTGGTCCTTTTCGTATTGGCGGGTCAGAAAGGCGCGCGCACCATAGGCAGTGAGAAAAACACCCGTCCAGACGCCGAGAATCGTATGATTGATCAACGGTTGCTGTACCAGCAAGAGCGCAACCATGACCACAATGGCGGCCATCAGCGACCTGCGATTGTTTGCGTACAGCATGTCCACAATTTCTGCGCGCAAAGCGGATGATTCCGCGACCGTGTTCAACGCATCTACCCCCTGCAGTTATGTCATATGTCAACAACGGGTCATTCAGGCATAGACTTTAGTCTATGCGGGTATCATGCGCTCATACGTAGAAAAAAACACTATTCCTGGCGGCGTTTTTCATCCAAACATCGCAAAAAAACTCTAAGAAATGTCAGCGGTGCAGCCAGTGCCGTACGAGCTTGACGTACCGTGGCATCACCACATACACCATGAGTGCCACCACCACGGCAGTCACAAAAAAGGTATGTGCCACATGATTTTGCGGCAGGCCAGCAGCATCCAGTACAGGCACCACCAGCAATGGCACCACACTTACCAGCGGGAAAATCGCCGACCAGGTCAGCAGAAACTGCTTCCAGCGCACGGGCGGCTTGGTGGACGCAGCATTGGGCTGCATAAACAGGAAGTCCAGGCCACTGCTAACCTGATATTCTTCCTGCCCAGCTAGTAAGTGGGCCGCTTTGGCAATCAGCGTTTGCCGTTCGGGAGAGTCCAGCCATTGCGTGAGGTGCCGCTCGGTTTCATAGCGAATCATCACCGAGTAGGTATCGGTATAGCCGGCAATGGGTCGGATAATATGCCAGTCGAGCAGGCCTGCCGATGACCGGCATACCGGGCCGATCTCCTGTAACCAGGTTTCATATTCGGCCTGCAATGCCGGATTCACATGATGCGTAATCACCACGCTGGCACCTTTTGTTTCCGGGGTTAAAGAGGCATTGTTTGTCATGCAAAGGCTCCTCGCCTGAAAAAGAATGTGTTTTTTAGGAATTTAGTAGAGGCTTTAAACTAGCCACTGCCAGGTCAATAAAACCACGTAATTTGGGTGGCATAAAGCGCTGTTTAGGGTACACCAGGTGCACCGCATCTGCCTGCCCACGCCACTCAGGCAATATTCTTTGTAACTCGCCCGCCTGGACACTCGGCTGGCAAATAAAGGTGGGCAATAAGGCAACCCCCTGCCCGCTTTCGGCCATGGCCCGCACGACGCCTATACTATTGACCAGCGTACGTGCTGCCAAAGGCACGCGGATTGCCGTGGTGCCGCGTTGCAAATCCCAATGATGACGGCCCATGGGCGTGAACTGCACACATTGATGTTGACCCAGGTCTGTTGGCGAGGCAATTGCGCCCGCCTCATGCAGATATTGCGGGCTGGCAAACAATGCCCATTGTATGGTGCCCAGTGATTTGGCAATCAGGCTGGAATCTCGCAGTTCGCCCGTACGTATCGCCACATCCACGCCTTCTGCCACCAGGTCTACATACCGTTCAGTCAACATCAACTCCAGCGACAAAGCCGGATAAGTCTGCTGCGTCTGCGCAATCAGGCCGCCGAGCAAGGCATCACCCAAGTCAGCGGGGGCAGTCACCTTTAACACCCCTTGCGGCTGCTGTCGTGCTTCATCCAGTGCAGCCTCAGCCTCCAGCAAATACCCCAGGCCGGTTGAGGCATGCTCAAAATACAGCGTCCCCGCCTCGGTCAGGTTGAGCTTGCGCGTGGTTCGTTGCAGCAAGGTCACCCCCAGCCGTTTTTCTAACCGGGCCACCCGAGTGCTGATGGTCGAAGTGGGCAACCCTAGTTGCCGGGCTGCAGCGCTAAAGCTGCCCGCCTGTACCACCCTCACAAATACCGCGGCTTCGTTAAAGTCCATGGCCTATTGTTCATTTAATTGAAAAGTCATTTCACATTTAACCATCTAGTGTATTAAAAGTCATCTGTTTATAGTGTGAACCATGCAATCACGAACAACGAATCAATAAAATTTTTGAAAGGAAACACCATGAAAAAACTGTCTTTTATCAAACGTAGCAATGGTAATCACTGGGTGGGTGACGGCTTTCCGGTACAGAGCATTTTTTCATACCGTGATATCGCCGAACAGATTTCACCATTCCTGCTCATGGACTATGCCGGCCCAGCCAGCTTTGAACCCACGACTCAACGCCGTGGTGTCGGCCAGCACCCGCACCGTGGCTTTGAAACCGTGACCATTGTCTATGACGGCCAGGTATCACACCATGACTCCACCAATGCGGGCGGCACCATAGGCCCCGGTGAAGTGCAGTGGATGACCGCTGGCAAAGGCATTATCCATGAGGAATACCATGGCGATGACTATGCACGGACTGGCGGCCCGTTTGAAATGATCCAGTTATGGGTCAACCTGCCGGCCAAGGACAAAATGACGGCACCAGGTTATCAAGGCATCACGCGTGAGCAGATACCTGAAGTGGCGTTGCCAGATGAAGCAGGCAAGGTACGTGTGATCGCTGGTGAATATGCAGGACAGAAAGGCCCAGCCAACACTTTCAGCCCCATGAATGTGTGGGATGTGCGCCTCAATGCCGGCACACGCACCACCTTCACCCTGCCTGAAGGCCACACCACTGCCATTTTTGTTCTGCATGGCGCGGTGAAAACCGGTGAGGTGCATACCATCCGCCCTGCCGAACTGGCCGTGATGCAGCGCGAAGGCAACGAACTGGTATTGCAGGCGCAGCAGGACACCGTATTGCTGTTATTGAACGGTGAACCGCTGAATGAGCCAGTCGTTGGTCATGGACCATTTGTCATGAACAGCTGGGAAGAAATTGACCAGGCCATTAATGACTACAACCAGGGTCGTTTTGCAACTGCTTAACCATCAACATTCAACCATTTTTAAAACCAGGAGGCCCGGCCGTCAGTACTTAGTATGTACCGCTGGCGGCCGTGATCTCAAACAACGACACTTATCTTGAGAGGATATACACTATGAACAACAAACCTTACGTACGCCTGGACCGTGACAACGCCGTAGTATTGCTGGTAGACCATCAAGCCGGCCTGCTTTCACTGGTACGCGATATCG
>VFQN01003361.1_pt1 | contig 23075 bp, 16 predicted proteins | sample 3512371 | NCBI WGS metagenome assembly VFQN01 (sample SAMN10412370, study PRJNA504923) | tailings metagenome | isolation source: Replicate 2 from Balatoc abandoned mine | place: Philippines: Itogon, Benguet | collected 2017-08-28
CCCAGCGCTGGCCGCGGAAATCCGCCACCAGCGGCGAGCGCACGCGCCGGCGGAAGCCGATCCGCGAGAACGGAACGGCGAACCGTGCGTAGAAGACCAGGGCACCCAGTAGCTTCTTCATGCCGGCACGATGCCGCGCCGCCCGCTTGCGCCCCGTGAAGGCCGGCTCAGCCGGCCAGGCGCCAGGCCACTTCGGTGCCCGCGCGCAGCGGCACCAGGGCGCTGGCCCCGCTGCCGAACTCGGCCGGCACCACCCAGGGCTCGCGCACCAGGGTGATCGAATCGGTATTGCGCGGCAGGCGGTAGAAATCCGGGCCGTGGAAGCTGGCGAAGGCTTCGAGCCGGTCGAGCGCGTTCTCCTGCTCGAACACCTCGGCATAGAGTTCGATGGCGCCATGCGCGCTGTACATGCCGGCGCAGCCGCAGGCCGCCTCCTTGGCGCCGCGCGTGTGCGGCGCGCTGTCGGTGCCGAGGAAGAACTTCGGGCTGCCGCCGGTGGCCGCGGCCACCAGGGCCAGGCGGTGCTCTTCGCGCTTGAGCACGGGCAGGCAGTAGTGGTGCGGGCGGATGCCGCCCTGGAAGATCGCGTTGCGGTTCATCAGCAGGTGGTGCGGCGTGATGGTGGCCGCCACGTTGGCCGGCGCCGCCGCGACGAACTCCGCCGCCTGCCGCGTGGTGATGTGCTCGAGCACGATGCGCAGGCGCGGGTAGCGCTGCACCAGCGGCTTGAGCAGGGTCTCGATGAACACGGCCTCGCGGTCGAACACGTCCACGTGCGCGTCGGTGACTTCGCCGTGGATGAGCAGGGGCAGGTCGTGCTGCTGCATGGCCTCGAGCGCGTCATGGCAGTTCGCGATCTGGCGCACGCCGGAATCGGAGTTGGTGGTGGCGCCGGCCGGGTACCACTTCACCGCGTGCACGTAGCCGCTGGCCTTGGCCTCGGCGATGTCGGCCGGGGACGTGCGCTCGGTCAGGTACAGCGTCATCAGCGGCTCGAAGGTCAGGCCGGCGGGCAGCGCCGCCAGGATGCGCTCGCGATAGGCGCCGGCCAGCGCGGCATTGACGACCGGCGGCACCAGGTTGGGCATCACGATGCCGCGGGCGAAGCGACGGGCGGTGTCGGGCAGCACGCGGGCGAGCATCTCGCCGTCGCGCAGGTGCAGGTGCCAGTCGTCGGGGCGGGTGATCGTGAGGCGGGCGGTCATGGCGGTGGCGGGGTGCGGGGAGGTGCGGATTGTAAGGCCAATGGGCTTCGCGCCCGGGCCCTCTCCCCCGGCCCCTCTCCCGCTTGCGGGAGAGGGGTTGGGGAGAGGGCTCACCCCAGCAACTCGAAATCCCCCCACCCCAATCGCCCCACCCCGCGCACGTACTCCCGCGTGTACCCCGGGAAGATCGCCACCACCTTCCCGCCCTCCAGCCGGTACCAGCTCCGGCACTGCGCCCACACCGAACGCGCCAGCCGCGCCTGCAGCGCCGCGTTGTGCGCGCGCATCGCCTCCGCCCGCACCTCGATGCCGCGGTGCCCGCCGGCGCGCACGGCCTGCATGCAGCGCAGCGCATGCCGCATCGCCGGTTCGATGTAGAGCAGCGTGGAGGTGTGGCCGGTGGCGGTGTTCGGCCCCAGCATCAGGAACAGGTTGGGGAAACCGGCCACGTGGATGCCGTGGAAGGCCTCGGGGCCGTCGCGCCAGGCCTCGGCCAGCGTGAGCCCGTCGCGGCCGCTGATGCGCAGGCTCGAGAGCAGGTGCACGGTGTCGAAGCCGGTGGCGCAGACCACCGCGTCCAGCGGCCGCTCGACGCCGTCGGCCGTGACGATGCCGCCGGCGCTGAAGCGTGCGATCGGCGTGGTCACCAGCTCGACGTTCGGCCGCTGCAGCGCCGGGTAGTAGTCGCTGGAATAAATGATGCGCTTGCAGCCCAGCGGGTAGTCGGGCGTGAGCGCGGCGCGTTGGGTGTCGTCGCGGACCTGCACGCGCCGGTGCCGCGCCGCCCACCACAGCATGAACCGACGCATGAGGGTGCCGTCCTCGAAGCCGCGTCGGCCGAGCTCGAGGAAGGCCACCCAGCCGTGCCGCACCGCCCAGGCATAGGGCGGGATCCGCGCCAGCAGGCGGTCGAGCCAGACGTACCGTCGCTCCAGCCGCGGCAGCACCCAGTTCGCGGTGCGCTGGAACACGTGCAGCCGCGCCGCCTCGCCCGCGATCGGCGGCACCAGCTGCACGGCGGTCGAGCCCGTGCCGATCACCGCCACGCGCTTGCCCGCCAGCGCGGGCTGCGCGGGCCAGCGCGCGCTGTGCAGCTTCGCGCCGCGGAAGTCGGCCAGGCCCGGGATGTCCGGCCAGCGCGGCTGGCTCAGCGGCCCGGTGCTGCAGATGAAGAACCTCGCGCGCAGGCGTTCGCCGCGGTCGGTCTCCAAGTTCCAGCGGCCCGCCGCGGCATCCCAATCCGCTGACACCAGGCGCGTGCCCAGGCGCAGGCGCGCGTGCAGTCCGTGTTTCTCCGCCAGCGCCTGCTGGTAGGCGTGGATCTCCGGTGCGTCGGCGAAGCGCTGCGTCCAGCGCGGATTCGGCGCGAAGGAGAACGCGTAGGCCGGCGCCGGCACGTCCACCTGCGCGCCCGGGTAGCGGTTGTCCCACCAGGTGCCGCCCAGTCCCTCGCTCTGTTCGATCATCAGGAAGTCGCGCCGGCCGGCGCGCTGCAGCTGCATCGCCGCGCACAGGCCGGACATGCCGGCGCCGAGGATGAGCGTGTCGAATTCGCGCACGCTGGCCGCCGGCGCCGCGGCGCCATCAAGCGCGCGCTGCACGAAGCGGGCGATGCGCGCCACCGCCGCGGTGGCGCCGGGCAACGAGCCGGCGTGCAGCTGGAACACATGCCAGCGATCGGGCACGGGTTCGAACGTCAGCGCATTGCCGGCCGCCCGGAGCGCTTCCGCCAGCGCCTGCGATTGCGGGAACAGGGTGTCGTCGGTGCCCGACTGCAGCAGCACCGGCGGCAGTCCGCGCAGGTCGCCGAGCAGGGGCGAGACGCGCGGGTCGCCGGCCAGGCCGGGCGCGTAGGCGGCGACGTTGGCGCGCAGCCAGTCCGGCGTGATGTAGGCCTCGCCGCGCGGCGCCGGGCCCACCGCCTGCTCGCGCAGGTCCACCGCCGGGGACAGCAGCACCAGCGCCGCCGGCATCGGCCCGCCGCGATCGCGCAGCTGCATCGCCGCCACCAGGGCGAGGTTGCCGCCGGCGGAATCGCCGGCGATGACGACCGGGCCGGAGGCCGCCAGCGCCTCGAAGGCGGCGAGCACGTCCTCGAGCGCGGCCGGGAACGGATGCTCCGGCGCGAGCCGGTAGTCGGGCACGTGCACGGGCAGCCCGCTGTCGCGCGCCAGCCACGCGGCGAGCGCCGCATGCGTGCGCGGCGAACCGACGGTGAAACCGCCACCGTGCAGGTACAGCACCGCGCCCTCGCGCACCGGCGCCACGCCGGCCTCGAGCCAGCACTCGGCGGGCACGCCGCCGGGCGCGCCGCGCGTGCGGGCGATGCCGCGCGGCCAGCGGTCGATGCCCGACAGGATCTCCAGCCAGCGCCGCTGCCGCGGCACCGGCCAGCGCGGCGACAGTGCCGGTTTCAGCAGCAGGCGCAGCGTCGCGCGCAACCCGCCCGCCACCAGCCCGTCCACGGACGCCATGCCCTGCCCTCCCGAATCGTCGCCCGAGCATAGGCGAAGCCGCGTGCAGGCGGCATGGGCGGAAACCGACGCCCGCGGGGGCGCCGCCGCCCGCGGAGATCAGCCCGCGCCGGCGTCGCCCAGGAAGCCGTGCACGTGCGTGGCGAAACGCGCGGCGTGCTGGAACAGGAAGCCGTGGCCGGCGTCGGGATACAGCACCAGCTCGGCCTGCGGCAGGCGCTGGCTCATCGCCCAGGAATGGAAGGCGTGCACCATCACGTCGTGCGCGCCGTTGGCCGCCAGCACCGGCCGGTCGAGCGCGGGCAGGCGCGCCCAGGCCGAGCCGAGGCCGCGGCCCCATTTGCCCAGGGCCTGCATCTGCGCCATCACCGAGGCGGGCTTGACCGGCGGGCCGTCCGGTTCGACGCGCCGGCCCAGGCGGGCGAGGTGGGCGCGGCCGGCGGCGATCGCGCTGGCCGATTCCGGGAAGAAGAGATAGAGGAAATCGGCGTCGTCGTTCACCGGCTTGCCGGCCACTTCCCAGACCTTGTCGGGCGTCGGCGGCGCGTCGGGCGTGCCGCCGGGGCCGGTGCCCGCCAGCACCAGCCGGTGCACGCGGCCCGGGTGGTCGAGCGCGAGCAGCTGCGCCACGGCGCCGCCCATCGACCAGCCCAGCACGTCCACCGGCCCGTCGGCGAGGTGGGCGATCACGGCGGCGGCGACGTCGGCCATCGCCGCGATGCTGTCGGGCGCGGTGCCGGTGCTGCGGCCCACGCCCAGGCTGTCGAACAGGATCACCGGGCGCCCGGCGGCCAGCGCGTCGAGCAGGTCCGGGTCCCAGTGGTCGAGCGTGCCGCGGAAGCGCTGCATCAGCACCAGCGGGCGGCCCTGCGCCGGGCCGAGCCGGCGCCAGGCGATCTGCTCGCCGTCGATGTCCAGGACCTGGGTCGGCGCCTCGTTGGCGCGCAGGTGGATCGGGGTGTCCATGGGCGTCTCCGGGTCAGGCGCGCGGGGTGCGCAGGGCGAAGGCGCCGTCGCCCAGCAGGGCGTGGGCGATCGAGGCGGCGATCAGGAAGGCCGGGTATTCCCAGCCGCCGTTGGCGGCGGTGAACACCCAGCCATTCGGCCAGTGGATGGCGGTGGCGCCGACCAGGATCGGCAGCAGGGCCAGCGAGGCCCAGCGGCCGTGCCAACCCAGCAGGATGGCCAGGCCGCCGGCGGCCTCGGCGATGACCAGGGGCCAGGCCAGGGCGGGCGGCAGGCCGATGCTGCCCAGCCAGGCCGACAGGCCGGCGATGCCGAAGGTATGGAGCTTGAGCAGCAGGCCGTGGCTGAGCCACATCAGGCCCAGAGACAGGCGAAGCAGGAAGGCGCCGTAGGGCGCGGTGGCGGGGGTCGGGGCAGCGGTCATGGCGGGTCTCCGGTCCCGGCGGCGCCGGGCGTGGCGCTACGATGGGACTGGCTGCTTTGCATGACCATTCGCTAAAGTCGCCGAACCGGTATGCAAATCCGGAGAGCCGACGGGAGGCCGCCATGCCCCAGCGACACGCCCGTGCCCCGCTCGCCTGGGGCGACCTGCAGGCCTTCCTCGCCGCCTGCGCCGCGGGCTCGTTCTCCGGCGCGGCACGTTCGCTGGGCGTGGGCCACGCCACCCTTACCCGGCGGCTGCACGCGCTCGAGGCCGCGCTGGGCGCGCCGCTGTTCCGGCTGGAAAACGGCCGGCCCACGCCCACCGCCACCGGCCAGGCCCTGCGCCTGAACCTCGCGGGCATGGCGGACAGGCTGGACGAGGCCACCGCGGCGGCGCGCCATGCCGACGACCAGCTGCAGGGCGTGCTGCGCCTGACCACCACCGACACGCTGCTGCAGGGCCTGCTGGCGCCGCACCTGCGCCGCTTCCGCGCCGCGCATCCGGGCATCCGCCTGCAGGTGACGATCCAGAATCCCTTCCTCAACCTGTCGCGGCGCGACGCCGACGTCGCCGTGCGCGGCACCAACCACCCGCCCGACAACCTGGTCGGCCGCCTCGCCGGCCGCATCCGCACCGGCCCCTTCGCCGCGCGCAGCTACCTGCGCACGCGGCCGGCGCCGCACGTGCTGGAGGCCCTGGATTGGGTCGCGCCCGATGATTCGCTGGCGCACCTGGAACAGGCGAAGTGGCTGCGCCGGCACATCGACCCGGCGCGCATCGTGCTGCGCATGGACAGCCTGGTCGGCATGGCCGAGGCGGTGGCGCGCGGCCATGGCGCCGGCATGCTGCTGTGCCCGCTGGCGGCGCGGCACCCGGAGCTGGTGCCGCTGGCCGAACCCGACGACGCGCTGGACACGCAGATCTGGGTGCTCAGCCATCCCGACCTGCGCCAGGTCGCGCGCGTGCGCGCCTTCACCCGGTTCCTGCACGACGCGCTGCGCGACGACCCCGCGCTCGCGCACTGAGGCCGCCATGGACTGGGACGCCCTGCAGACCTTCGCCGCCGTCGCCAGCCGCGGCGCGGTGGCGCGCGCCGCGGCCGCGCTGGGCGTCAACCATTCGACCGTGCTGCGCCGGCTGGCCGCGCTCGAGACGGCGCTGGGCACGCGCCTGTTCGACCGCCTGCGCGACGGCTACGCGCTCACCGCCGCCGGCAGCGGCCTGGCCGCGGGCCTGCGCGGCCTGGAGGAACAGGTGGAGGCGGCGCAGCGGCACGCGCTCGGCCTCGATGCCGAGATCCAGGGCCGCATCCGCATCACTTCCAGCGACGTGGTGGTCGAGAGCGTGCTGATGGACGCGCTGGCGGCCTTCCGCCGCCGGCATCCGCGCGTGCAGCTGGACGTGGTGTCGGGCTATGGCTTCGCCGGGCTCACCGGCGGCGAGGCCGACCTGGCGGTGCGCGGCGCCGACGAGGCGCCGCCGGGCCTGGTGTCGCGCCACGTCGGCGACGTCGAGACCGTGCTCTGCGGCGACCGCGATTACCTGGAGGCCATGGGCACGGCGCGGCCGCTGGCCGGGCACGACTGGATCGGCCTGGACGAGGGCCTGGGCTTCGCCGCGCTGCGGCAGTGGCTGGAGGAACGCGTGCCGCCGGAGCGCGTCGTGCTGCGCGTTGATTCCATCGCCGGCGTCGCCGATGCCGTCGCCGGTGGCCTGGGCATCGGCCTGGTGCCGCGGCCGCTGCTGCGCGCGCGGCCCGGCCTGGTCGAACTCGCGCCGCCGGACCCGGCGCTGCGCAAGCGGCTGTGGGTGCTCATGCATCCCGACCTGCGCCACGTAGCGCGCATGCAGGCGCTGATGCAGTTCCTGGTCGAGACCCTGCGCGCCGATCCGCGCCTGGCGCACTGAGCGCGCGCGGCGCGGGGCTCAGACCCGGCCGACCACCGGCACCAGCGCGCCCGTGATCGCCGCGGCCTCGTCCGACAGCAGGAAGGCGATGGCGGCCGCGAGCTGCGCCGGCGCCACCCAGCGCGAGAAGTCCGCATCGGGCATGTCGGCGCGGTTGGCCGGCGTGTCGATGATGCTGGGCAGCAGCGCGTTGACGGTGATGCCGCGGTCCTTGAGTTCCTCCGCCAGCGCTTCGGTCAGGCGCGCGACGCCGGCCTTCGAGGCCGCGTAGGCGCCCATGCCCGCGCCGGCCTTCACCGCGCCGTTGGCGCCGATGTTGACGATGCGGCCGCCGTCCGGCAGGTGCGGCAGCGCAGCCTGGATGGCCGAGACGGCGGTGCGCAGGTTCATCTGGTAGAGCCGGTCCCAGGTGTCGAGCGAGCCGCCGTCCACCTTCTCCCAGGCGAAGCCGCCAGCGATGTTGACCAGGCCGTGCAGTCCGCCGTGGGCGCGGGCGATGGCGGCGAACGCGGCCTTGGCGGCGGCGCCGTCGCCCAGGTCGACGCCACCGTGCAGGTGCGCAGCGCCCAGCGCGGCCGGGTCGCGCGGCGCGGCGGCGACGTCGATGGCGACCACGCGCGCGCCTCGCGCGAGCAGGGCCTGCACGACGGCGGTGCCGAGCGCGCCGAAGGCGCCGGTGATGGCGATGGTCTTGCCGGTGAGGGACATGGCGTGGCTCCGGTGAAACACGGCGCGATGTTACCCGAGCCCGGCCAGCGCCGGGCCGGTCGCCGGCATCGCCGGGCTAGCGCGCCGAGAACCAGGCCAGTGCGGCGTAATTGGCGAGGTTGTAGGACGCATGGAAGGCGTGCGCGCCGAACAGCCCCGCACGCAGGTAGAACGCGGCGGCCACCAGCGAGAAGACGAAGACCGACAACCAGCGGTCCGGATGGATGGCGGCGAACGCGGCCCCCGACAGCGCGGCCGACGCGAGGGCGGGGCCGCCGCGGGCACGACCGATGGCGATGGCGCGGAAGAAGGATTCCTCGACCAGGGACTGCAGCAATGCCGACAAGAGCAGGAACGACACCACGAAGCGCAGGTCAACGTGCCATCCGCGGATGCGGGCGGGATCGGTGCCTCCGAGCGTGAAGGCCAGGACGTAGAACGCAAGCCCGGCCAGCACGGCCAAGCCCAGGACACGCCGGCTCCCGATGGCCAACCGCCATTGGAGCCCGATGAAGTCCCGCGCGGCGGGCGACGCCTTCGCCGCCAGCGCCGCGCCCGCCAGGAGCATGACCACCGCCAGGACATGCGTGGCATCGTTGCGCGGCACGCCGGGCAGCAGGCGGGACGACATCGCGGCGGATGCCATGACCAGGGCGAAGAACCCCGCCACGGCGAGGAAGCTCCGCGACAGCAGGTCGCGGACGGGCGAATCGGTGGCTGGCGTCATGGGATTGCGCAGGGGTCCGGCCGGCGGCGGGCTCGAATCGTGCCGCGAGGCGCGCGACTCTACGGAGGTGCGTGGAGCCCGTGAATCCCGCGCGGCAACTTGTCGAATTCAGCTAACCGGGTTATCCGCACGGGCCTCGGCCACGAGATGCATGCGACGCGCCGCGGCGGGGACGCAGGCCCTTCATGACTTTCGACACTGCGCGACGACCCGCCGGCGGCGGCTACATCGGCCTTCCGCCCGCGAGGGCCGCCCCGGACGCCGACCATGGATGCCTTGCTCAACGCCCTGCTGATGGGCCTCGCCGCCTGGGGCCTGTTCCTGCTGCTGCGCTGGCCGGCGCCGGCCTGGCCCTGGCGCGCGGGCCTGCTGTTCGCGGCCTATCTCGCGCTCGATGACCTGGCCACCGCACTGACGCAGTGGCTGCCCGCCGCCAACCTGCTGCCGGGCGCGTGGAACTGGGAAGGCAAGCTCGCCAGCCTCGCCCTCGCGGGCCTGGCCATCGCCGTGTTCGACCTCGACCGCGCGGCCATCGGCTGGCAGGGCGTGCAGCGCAACCCGCGCTCGACCTGGATCGCGGTGGTGCTGCTCATCGGCCTGAGCACGTGGCTGGGCTTCGTGTTCCAGCCCGGCGCACCGGATGCGGAAACCGTGGCTTTCCAGCTGCTGATGCCGGGCATGGTCGAGGAGCTCGTGTATCGCGGCATCGCACCGGCGTTGCTGCTCGGCGCCCTGCTCAAGCGTGGCGGCAGGCCCGGCATCCCCTGGCGCGCGGTGGTGGCGACGGGCCTGCTGTTCGGCCTCTGGCACGGCCTGTCGGTGGACGACGGCGTGCCGGCCTTCGACTGGATGCCGGCGGTGCTGCCGCTGGTCGGCGGTTTCGCCTATGGCTGGCTGCGCTTCCATTCGGGCAGCCTCTTGCCGGTGGTCGTGGCGCACGCGGGCGGCAACCTCGCCTTCCACCTGCACGCGCTGGTGCCGGCGGGTTGACGCCGCCGGCGACCCGGTTCAGCCCGGCAACGCGTCCGCCGGCACGCGCACCGCGCCTTCCATCAGCACGCGCGCGCTGCGGCTCATGATGGCCTTGCGCACGACCCACTGGCCGTTCTCGTTCGCGGCCTCGGCGCCCACGCGCAGGGTGCCGCTGGGGTGGCCGAAGCGCACCGCCGTGCGCGCGCCGCCGCCGGCCGCGCGGTTGACCAGGGTGCCCGGGATCGCCGCGGCGGTGCCGATGGCCACCGCGCAGGTGCCCATCATCGCGTGGTGCAGCTTGCCCATGCTCAGCGCACGCACGCACAGGTCGATGTCGGCGGCGGCGATGGCCTTGCCGCTGCTGGCCACGTAGTCCTGCGCCGGCGCCACGAAGGCGACCTTGGGCGTGTGCTGGCGCTTCGCCGCGTCCGCCACGTCCTTGATCAGGCCCATGCGCACGGCGCCGTGGGCGCGGATGGCCTCGAACATGGCCAGGGCCCTGGCATCGCCGTTGATGCGCTCCTGCAGTTCGGTGCCGGTGTAGCCGATGTCCTTCGCGTTGACGAACACCGTCGGGATGCCGGCGTTGATCATCGTCACCTCGAGCGTGCCGACGCCAGGCACCTCGAGCGAATCCGTGAGGTTGCCGGTCGGGAACATGGCGCCGCCGCCCTCGCCTTCGCCCTCGTCGGCCGGGTCGATGAACTCGAGCACGATCTCGGCCGCCGGGAAGGTGACGCCGTCGAGTTCGAAATCCCCCGTCTCCTGCACCTGCCCGTTGGCGATGGGCACGTGGCAGAGGATGGTCTTGCCGATGTTGGCCTGCCACACCTTCACGGTGAACACGCCGTCCGCCGGCAGGCGTGCGGGGTCGATGAAGCCGTTGGCGATGGCGAAGGGCCCGACCGCGGTGCTGAGGTTGCCGCAGTTGCCCGACCAGTCGACGAAGGCGGTGTCGATGGCGACCTGGCCGTAGAGGTAATCCACGTCGTGGCCCGGCATCGTGCTCTTGGAAATGATCACGCACTTGCTGGTGCTGGACGTGGCGCCGCCCATGCCGTCGGTGTGCTTGCCGTAGGGGTCGGGCGAGCCGATCACGCGCATCAGCAGCGCGTCGCGCGCCGGGCCGGGCACGCGCGCGGTCGCGGGCAGGTCGTCGAGGCGGAAGAACACGCCTTTCGAGGTGCCGCCGCGCATGTAGGTGGCGGGAATGCGGAGCTGCGGTGCGTGCGTCATCGTTCAGGCGACCTTGTTGGATTCGAGGAAGTCCTGGGCGAAGCGCTGCAGCACGCCGCCGGCATCGTAGATGGAGACTTCCTCGTCGGAGTCGAGGCGGCAGCGCACGGGCACATCGACGCGCTCGCCGTTGCGGCGGTTCACCACCAGCGTCAGCGTGGCGCGCGGCGAACGCTCGCCGATGACGTCGTAGGTTTCGGTGCCGTCCAGGCCGAGCGTCTTGCGGGTGGTGCCGGGCAGGAACTCCAGCGGCAGCACGCCCATGCCGATCAGGTTGGTGCGGTGGATGCGCTCGAAGCCCTCGGCGACGATGGCCTCCACGCCGGCCAGGCGCACGCCCTTGGCCGCCCAGTCGCGGCTCGAACCCTGGCCGTAGTCGGCGCCGGCGATGATGATCAGCGGCTGGCCGCGGTCCATGTAGGTTTCGATCGCCTCCCACATGCGCATCACCTGGCCTTCCGGCTCCACGCGCGCCAGCGAGCCCTTCTTCACCACGCCGTCCACCACCGCCATCTCGTTGATCAGCGTCGGGTTGGCGAAGGTGGCGCGCTGCGCGGTCAGGTGGTCGCCGCGGTGCGTCGCGTACGAATTGAAGTCCTCCTCCGGCAGGCCCATCTTCGCCAGGTACTCGCCGGCGGCGCTGTCGGGCAGGATCGCGTTGCTGGGCGAGAGGTGGTCGGTGGTGATGTTGTCGCCCAGCAGCGCCAGCGGGCGCAGGCCGGTGAGCGTGCGCGGCTTGGCCAGCGCGCCTTCCCAGTAGGGCGGGCGGCGGATGTAGGTGCTCTGCGGGCGCCAGTCGTAGAGCGGGCTCACCTTGGCGGCGCTCTCCACGGCGATCCTGAACATCGGCTCGTAGACCGCGCGGAACTGCTCGGGTTTCACCGCCGACGTCACGATCGCGTCGATCTCGGCGTCGCTCGGCCACAGGTCCCTGAGCAGGATCGGCGTGCCGTCGGCGCGATGGCCCAGCGCATCCTTCTCGATGTCGAAGCGGATGGTGCCGGCGATGGCATACGCCACCACCAGCGGCGGCGAGGCCAGGAAGGCCTGCTTGGCGTAGGGGTGGATGCGGCCGTCGAAGTTGCGGTTGCCGCTAAGCACGGCGGTCGCGTACAGGTCGCGCTCGATGATTTCCTGCTGGATCTTCGGGTCCAGCGCGCCGCTCATGCCGTTGCAGGTGGTGCAGGCGAAGGCGACGATGCCGAAGCCGAGCTTCTCGAGCTCCGTCTTCAGGTCGGCTTCCTCGAGGTACAGCGCCACCGCCTTCGAGCCCGGCGCCAGCGAGGACTTCACCCAGGGCTTGCGCACCAGGCCGAGCTCATTGGCCTTCTTCGCCAGCAGGCCGGCCGCGATGACGTTGCGCGGGTTGGAGGTGTTGGTGCACGAGGTGATGGCGGCGATGATCACCGCGCCGTCGGGCATCAGGCCTTCGGCCTCCTGCGCGCGGGCGGCGGCGAGGTTGCCGGCGATGCCCTTGGCCGCGAGGTCGGTAGTCGCCACGCGCGCATGCGGGTTCGACGGTCCGGCCATCGTGCGCACGACGCTCGACAGGTCGAACTGCAGCGTGCGCTCGTACTGCGCCGTCGCCAGCGCCTCGGCCCACAGGCCCGTCGTCTTCGCGTAGGCCTCGACCAGCGCCACCTGCTCGTCGCTGCGGCCGGTCAGGCGCAGGTAGTCGAGCGTATTGCCGTCGATGAAGAACATCGCGGCGGTGGCGCCGTATTCGGGCGCCATGTTGGAAATCGTGGCGCGGTCGCCGAGCGTCAGCGCCGCCGCGCCTTCGCCGCGGAACTCCAGCCAGGCGCCCACGACCTTCTGCTTGCGCAGGAACTCGGTGAGCGACAGCACGATGTCGGTGGCGGTGATGCCCGGCTGCGGCTTGCCGCTCAGCTCGACGCCGATGATGTCGGGCAGGCGCATCCAGGAGGCGCGGCCCAGCATCACGTTCTCGGCCTCGAGGCCGCCCACGCCGATGGCGATCACGCCCAGCGCGTCCACGTGCGGCGTGTGGCTGTCGGTGCCCACGCAGGTGTCGGGGAAGGCGACGCCCGGCCCTTCATCAGTATGTTGCACGTAGATCACCGGCGACATCTTCTCCAGGTTGATCTGGTGCATGATCCCGTTGCCCGGCGGGATCACGTCCACGTTCTTGAACGCCAGCTTCGTCCAGTCGATGAAGTGGAAGCGGTCGGCGTTGCGGCGGTCCTCGATGGCGCGGTTTTTCGCGAAGGCATCGGGATCGAAGCCGCCGCACTCCACCGCCAGCGAGTGGTCGACGATCAGCTGCACCGGCACCACCGGGTTCACCTGCGCCGGGTCGCCGCCCTGGGCCGCGATGGCGTCGCGCAGGCCGGCCAGGTCCACCAGCGCGGTCTGGCCGAGGATGTCGTGGCAGACGACGCGGGCCGGGAACCAGGGGAAGTCGAGGTCGCGCTTGCGCTCGACCAGCTGGCGCAGCGAGGCCTCGAGCGTGGCCGGGTCGCAGCGGCGCACCAGGTTTTCCGCCAGCACGCGCGAGACGTAGGGCAGTCCGTCCCAGGCCCCGGGCTGGATCGCCTCCACCGCCGCGCGGGCGTCGAAGTAGTCCAGGGACGTGCCGGGCAGCGGCTTGCGGAAGGCGGAGTTCATGGGGCGGGGCCTGGGGCGTGGATCGGGCCCGCCATTATCCCGGCTCGCGGGCGACCCGCCCACCCCGGCCCCCAACCTTTCACACTGCCCGCCCCCGGCGGGGCTGCTAGGGTGGCCGGGCACTCCACCGGGGAAATCCACCATGCGTGTCCTTGCCTTGTCCGCGGCGCTGGCCGTCGCGCTCGCCCTGCCCTCGTCCCTCGCCACCGCCGCGCCGGCGGCGCGCCCGGCCGCGTCGGCCAGCGCCATAGACCTCGCCGCCCTGCGCATCCCGCACGAGACCTTCGTGCTCGACAACGGCCTGACCGTCATCGTGCACACCGACCACAGCGTGCCCCTGGTCGGCGTGAACCTCTGGTACCACGTCGGCTCGCGCAACGAGACCCGCGGCCGCACCGGCTTCGCCCACCTGTTCGAGCACTTCTTCTTCAACGGCAGCGAGAACTACCCGCACGGCTTCCGCGAGGCCATGGACGACCTCGGCGCCAACAACCGCAACGGCACCACCAGCACCGACCGCACCAACTTCTTCGAGGACGTGCCGACCTCGGCGCTCGAGCGCACCCTGTACCTGGAAGCCGACCGCATGGGCTTCCTCGCCGGCAACCTCAGCGCCGACATGCTCGAGCGCGAGCGCGGCGTGGTGAAGAACGAGAAGCGCCAGGGCGAGAACCAGCCCTATGGCCGCGTCTGGAGCCGCATCTCCGAGACCATCTATCCCTACTCGCACCCGTACAGCTGGTCGACCATCGGCAAGATGGAGGACCTGGACGCGGCGACGATGGACGACATCAAGCAGTGGTACGCCGACTACTACGGCCCGAACAACGCGGTGCTGTCCCTGGCCGGCGACATCACCGTCGAGCAGGCGAAGGCGCTGGTGACCAAGTACTTCGGCGGCATCGCGCCGGGCGCCCCGGTGGCGCGCCAGCAGGCCTGGGTGCCTAGCCTGGACGCCGACATCCGCGACAGCATGCAGGACCGCGTGCCGCAGACCCGCATCTACCGCGTCTGGCACGTGCCCGGCCTGGGCACGCGCGAGGCGCATGCGCTGGAGCTGTTCGCCGGCACGCTCTCGGGCAGCGAGAGCTCGCCGATGGACCGCCGGCTCGTGTTCGACACCCAGCTGGCCACCGACGTCTCCGCCGCGGCCTTCACCTCCGAGCTGTCGGGCCTGTTCCTGATCGTGGCCAGCGTGCGCCCCGGCGCCGACCCGGCCGAGGCCGAGCGCGAGCTCGACGCCGTGCTCGCCGAGGCCCTGGCCAAGGCGCCGCCGGCGGCCGACCTCGAGCGCGCCCGCACCCGCGAGGTCGCCGGCTTCGTGCGCGGCACCGAGCGCCTGGGCGGCTTCGGCGGCCGCTCGGACGTGCTGGCCGAAAGCGCCACCTACTTCGGCCGCCCCGACGCCTACCTCGACCGCTTCCGCGACTTCGCCGCCATCACCCCGGCGGAAGTGCGCGAGACCGCCGCGCGCTGGCTGTCCCGGCCCAAGTACACCCTGCAGGTGGATCCGTTCCCGGCCCTGAAGGCCACCGCCAGCGACCTCGACCGCAGCGTGCTGCCGGCCCTGGGCGAGCCGCCCTCGGTCGAGTTCCCCGAGCTGCAGCGCGCCACCCTGTCCAACGGCCTGCAGGTCGTGCTGCTCGAGCGGCACTCGACGCCGCTGGTGAACATGGCCCTGGCCGTGGACGCCGGCACCGCCGCCGACCCGGCCGAGGCGCCGGGCACCGCCAACTTCGCGCTCAACCTGCTGCTCAAGGGCACGACGACGCGCGACGCCTTCCGCATCGCCGACGAACGCGACGCGCTGGGCGCCACGCTCGGCGTGGGCAATTCCAGCGACCAGTCCTTCGTGCGCATGAGCGCGCTGCGCGGCAAGCTCGAGGGCTCGCTGGCCCTGTTCGCCGACGTCGCGCGCAACCCGGCCTTCCCCGCCGACATGGTCGAGCTGCAGCGCAAGCAGCAGCTGGCCGGCATCGCCCAGCAGAAGGCCAACCCGAACGGCGCCGCCTCGCGCCTGCTGCCGACCCTGCTGTACGCACCGGGCAGCGCCTACGCGGCGCCGGGCGGCGGCCTGGGCACGGAGGCGGCGGTGTCCTCGCTGTCGGCCGAGGCGCTGGCGCAGTGGCACGGGCGCTGGTTCACGCCGCGCAACGCCACCCTGGTGGTCGCCGGCGACGTGACGATGGCCGACCTGGTGCCGGCGCTCGAGCGCAGCTTCGGCGCCTGGCAGGGCGGCGAGCCGCCGGCGAAGGCGCCGCTGGTCGCCGGCCCCGCGCCGGGCACCGGCAAGGTCTACCTGGTGGACAAGCCGGGCGCGCCGCAGACGACCATCGTGGCCGCGCACGTGGCCTCGGCCCCGGGCGGCGACGAGGACCTGGCCATCGAGACCGTGCTGCGCAACTTCGGCGGCATGGCCACCTCGCGCCTCAACCGCAACCTGCGCCTGGAGAAGCACTGGTCCTACGGCGCCTCCGGCGGCGTCAGCGGCAGCCGCGGCCCGCGCAGCTTCGTGGTGTTCGCGCCGGTGCAGACCGACAAGACCAAGGAGGCGATGGCCGAGGTGATGCGCGAGATCCGCGGCGTGGCGGGCGAGCGCCCGATCGCCGGCGAGGAGTTCGAGAGCATCATGCGCAGCCAGGTCGCGCGCCTGCCCGGCCGCTACGAAACCCTGGACGCGCTGCTCTCCGCCGGCATCGACGTGGTCAACACCGGCCGCGACCCGGCCTTCTACCGCGACTACGCCCGCAACATGGGCGCGCTGACCGCCGACGACCTCAACGCCGCCGGCGCCGCGACCGTGAAGCCGGGCGAGTTGACCTGGGTGATCGTCGGCGACCGCAAGCTGATCGAGGCCGGCGTGCGCGAGCTCGGCTACGGCGAGGTGGTGGTGCTGCCGGCCCTGCCCTGAGGGCCGCGCGGCGCGGGGCGACGGTCAGGCGGCCGTCGCCTCGTCGCCCGCGTCGTCGCCGGCCTCGCCTTCGCGCGCGGCCAGCCACTGGTCGAAGGCATCGCAGGGCATCGGCCGCGATATGAAGTAACCCTGCGCCATCTCGCAGCCTTCGGCCGCGAGCGATTCGAGCACGGCCTCGTCCTCGACGCCTTCGGCGACGCAGGCCAGGTCCATGCCGCGCGCCAGCCGCAGCGTCGCGTCGACGATGCGCGCGGCATCCGGCGAGCTGAGCATGCGGCCGACGAAGCTGCGGTCGATCTTGATCTCCGACAGCGGCAGGCGCACCAGCTGCGACAGCGAGGAATAGCCGGTCCCGAAATCGTCCAGGCTCAGCCGGAAGCCCTTCAGGCGCAGGCGCGTGAGCGTGTCGAAGCAGTCGGCGGTGCGGTCCATCGCCGAGGATTCGGTGATCTCCAGCACCAGGCGGCCGGGCGCGATGCCGTGCGCCGCGCAGTCTTCCGCGATGCGGTCGGCCAGCGCGACGTCGTGCAGGCAATGCGTGGCGAGGTTGACCGACAGGCTGCCGCGCCGGCGCAGCGGGCTGCGCGCGAACCAGGCCAGGGCCTGGCCCAGCACGTGGTGGGTCAGCCCGTGCATCAGGCCGTGCGCCTCGGCCAGCGGGATGAAGGCATCGGGCGGGATGAAGCCGCGCTCCGGGTGCTGCCAGCGCGCCAGCACTTCGGCGCCGACCACGCGGCGCGTGGCCAGGTCGAGCTTGGGCTGGGCGACGATGGACAGCTCGCCGGCGGCCAGCGCGCGCGCCAGCTCGGCGGCGCAGACCGGGTCCGGGGCCGGCCGTGCGCAGGGACGCTCGCGCGGCGCGCGCGCCAGCACCGCGGCCAGTTCGCGCGGACGGAAGGGCTTGGGCAGCAGGCCCAGCACCTGCAGGCCGCGTTCATCGGCGGTGGCGCGCGCGGACTCGAGCACCTTGTCGCCCAGGCCGCTGGCGAGCACGAGCGCGGACTCGCAGCCATCGATCGCCAGCCGGCGCAGCACTTCGACGCCATCCAGGCCCGGCATCACCAGGTCGAGCATCAGGTGGCTGGGGCGGTCCCGGCGCACCGCCGCCAGGAAATCGGCGGGGTGCTCGAAATACTCGACGCGGAAGCCCTGGGCCTCCGCCACGGCCGCCACGAGGCGGCCCACCACCCTGTCGTCGTCAAGGACCATCAGGGTCCGTGGCGCTGTCGTCATGCATGGACTCCGGTGCCGGACTCCCCCTGGGGCGACACCTTAGCCCGCAGGCACGACGACCTGGCTGAACAGGGCGGCATGCGCTGCCCGTTCCGCGGCGCGCATCACGCTTTGTGCGCCGGTCGCGACCTCAGGCCGGCGCGGGATCGAAGGCGTAGGGCGTGGCGATCGCCGAGGGCCGCCGGCGCACGTGGTCGGCGAAGGCGAGCAGCGCGGGATGCGCGGACAGATCCACCGGATTGCGGAACGGCAGGTGCTCGAGCAGGGCGAACAGCATCAGGTCGAACAGCGGCAGGCGATCGGCCGGGAAGCCGGCGCGGATCGCCGGCAGGTTCGCGTCCAGCCAGGCCAGGCAGCCCAGCAGGCTGGCGCGGCGCTTGCGCGAGGCCACGTCCGGCGGGCGCTTCGCGACCAGCTCGTGGAAGACGACCTCGACCTGGGCCGCCATCGCGTGCGCGACCACCTCGTGCGCGTTCATCAGCCGCGGCGTGCGCGCGTCCTCGGGCCAGAAGACGCGCGCCTCGCCGCCGGGGGCCTGGCGGGCGATGGCGCGGCAGGCGTTCTGGCTGCCCCAGGTGACCGCGTCGCCGATGCGCACGGCCGGCAGCTTGAGCGCCGGGTTGCCGCCGAAGGTCGCCGGATCCTCGCTGAGCAGGTCATGGATCGGCTCGAGCGCGTGCGGCACGCCGAGCTCGTGCGCCAGCATGCGCACGACGCGCGTGTAGTGGGAGCTGCTGCGGCCGAGGACGACGAGCATCAGCGTCAGGCCGAGGCCGGCGCGGCGCCCGCGCAGTTGAGCGCGAAGGAGACCACGTCCGAGCCGCGCCGCAGCGTGAGCAGCGTTATGGTGCAGGCGCGGCCGCCGGCGTCGACATAGGCGGCCGCCTCGCCCGGGCGCAGGTTGACGCGCTCGCTGCCCTGGCTGCGGTCGGCCGAACTGATGTTCACGTAGACGTTGTTCGGGTGGACCGAATACAGGCCGAGCACCGTGCTGGCGTCGATGCGCATGGATTCGCCGCGCGCCAGCAGGACGTCGTAGCCGCCCTCGACGCCGCGGCCGGCCTGCAGGTTGCGCTGCATGGCCTCGTTCTCGCGGCGGGCGAAGTCCAGTTTCGCCAGCACCTGGTCGTTGAAGGCGCGCAGTGATTCGCTGGCGGCGCGCACTTCGGCCAGTGCCTCGCGGCCCTGCCCGTCCACCGATCCGCGCAAGGCATCGAGGCTGCGCGCCAGCGCGTCGAAGCGCTCGGCCTGCTGCTCGGCGAGCCGCTGCACGGAATCATCCGGCGGCACCATCTTGTCGCGCACCCAGCCGTAGACGTCCTGGCCGATGAAGCTGGCGAGCGCGCCGGCCACCAGCAGCGAGCCATTGCGGACGCGGCCCCGCCAGGCGCCGGGGGCGGCGGAGGTCTGGTCCGGCGCGGCGGAGGCCGTCGGCGTCGGCGTCGGGTTCGGATTCGGATTCGGCGTGGACGGCGTGTCGGTCATGGATCGGTCCCCTGGCTTCGGCCCTGTCGGCCGCGAGCCCGGAGTCTCCCGCCGGCCCCGGTCATCCGCAAGCGCGAATTTCGCCCAGGCGCGCCGCCAGGCCGCCGGCGCGCCGCAATGCGCGCGCCAGCGCGGACGCCACGCTGGCCTGCGGCGCCCACAGCTCCACCGCGTGCTTGGCGCGCGAGAGACCGGTGTAGAGCAGCTGGCGCGAGAGGATGCGGTGCTCGGGATCGGGCGGCAGCACCACCGCCACGTGGCCGTATTCGCTGCCCTGGCTCTTGTGGATCGTCAGCGCGAAGGCGGGCTCGTGCGCCGGCAGCGCGGCCGGCGCCAGTGCGCGCGCGCCACCGCCCTCGGCCTCGAACCACACGCGCAGCGCGCCATCGGCATCGCGCAGGCACAGGCCGACGTCGCCGTTGAACAGGCGCGCGCCGTAGTCGTTGCGGGTGACCATGACGGCGCGGCCGGGATACCACGTGGCCTCGCGCGGCACGCCCCAGGCCTGGCGCAGATGCCGTTCGATGGCGAGGCTGGCGGCCTCGGCGCCGAAGGGACCGTCGCGCAGCGCGCACAGCACCTGGCGCGCGCCGATCGCCCGCAGGGCGCGCGCGGCGACGTCGGCGGCGCCGGCCTCCGCGGGCAGCGTCGGCGGCGGGCCCGCGGCGGCGAGGTCCTGGCTCCAGTCGCGCAGCCGCCGGGCCAGCGCCGGCGCGCCGTCGATCGCGATGGCGCGCGCCACGTCGCCGGCGCCGGCCAGGGCCGCGTCGAGCGCGGCCGGATCGCCCGCGCGGACCGCTTCGTTGACCGCCACCAGCGGCGCCACCGCGCGGAAGCTGTGGCGGAGCCGGACCAGGGCCGGCGACGCGGCGGCGTCGAGCACCGCCACCAGGTCCATCAGCACCGAACCGACCCCGATCGGATCGAGCTGATCGGCGTCGCCGACCAGCACGAGCGTGGCGCCGGGGCGCAGCGCCGACAGCAGCGCGCGCAGTTGCTGCAGGTCGAGCATCGAGGCCTCGTCCACCACCACCACGCCGGCGGCGACGGGATCGCCCGGGCCGCGGGCGTAGCGGTTGCGGCTGGGCGACCAGCCCAGCAGCCGGTGCACGGTGAGCGCGTGGGCGGTGGGCAGGGCATCGAGGTGCTGCGCCCAGGCCGGCGGCAGCAGGCCACGCAGGCGTTCGCCCTCGTCGCGCAGCGACTGCACCAGGCGCTGCGCGGCCTTGCCGGTGGGCGCGGCCACGGCGATGCCGTCGCGGGCGGCGATGCCGTCGCGCAGCAGGCGCAGCAGCATGCGAAGGACCGTCGTGGTCTTGCCGGTGCCGGGCCCGCCGGTGAGCACCAGCAGGCGGCGCCCGCCGACGGCGCGCACGGCGGCGCGCTGCGGGCCGTCGGTGGCCGGGTCGCCGCCGGGGAAGAGCCCGGCCAGTTCGGCCTCGTCGATGTCCAGCGGCGTGCCGTCGGCGAGCCGCGCCGCGAGCGCGGCGGCGACTTCGCCCTCGTGCAGGAAATTGCGCCACAGGTAGAAGCGGTCCTGCGCGTCGAGCACGAAGGGCGTGCGGATGCGGCCATCGCCCACCAGCGGCTGCGCGCGCAGGGCGTCGGCCTCCTCCGCCGGCAGCGGCGGCAGGGCGGTGTCGCCGTGCAGCTCGGCCACCGCGGCGCGCGCGGCCAGCGCGGCCAGAGCCTCGCTGCCGCCGTGGCCCAGCACCCAGCGCGCCAGCGCGCGGGCCAGGGCGCGTTCTGGCAGGCGTCCCTCGAGGTCGATGCGCGGCTGCAGGCGGTAGTCCACGTGGCTCATGCCGGCGCCTCCACGCTCGCGAACACGGCATCGACCGCGCGCACCAGGGCCGGGTCGAAGGCCTGGGCCCAGACGCCGGCGCCGGGCGCGTGGCCGGCGGCGCGCACGAACAGGTAGATCGCCTCGCCCAGGTGCGTTCCGGGCGAATAACCGGCCAGGCGCTGGCCGAGGTAGCGATGCACGGCGACGGTGTAGAGCAGCGCCTGCAGTCGGTAGTGGTGCTGGTCCATGGCCTGCACCAGCGCGGCGCCCTGGTAGTCGGCCAGGCGCTCGCCCAGCCAGTTGCCCTTGTAGTCGAGCACGTGCACGCGGCCGGCGTGTTCGAACACGAGGTCGATCTTGCCGGTCATCAGGCCGCGCAGTTCGCCGAAGGACAGCGGCGGCACCAGGCCGGCTTCACCGTGCGCGGCGCAGGCCTGGCGCAGGGCGTCGAGCCGGGCGCCGTCGAGCTTGAAGTGGAAGGCCATCTCGGCGCGCTGGGCGCGCTCCGGCACGTCGCCCAGGCGCAGGCCAGGCAGCAGCTCGGCCTGCAAGGCGGCGTCGAGCTGGGTGGCCAGGCGCGGCACCAGGGCCTCGAGCGGCTCGCCCGTGGCGCGCACGCCGTGCAGCGCGAGCTGGCGCGACAGCAGCACGGCCTGCTCCGCCAGCGGCCTGCCGTGGTCGCGCGTTTCGAAGGCCAAGTGCACCGCGTTGCCGAAGGCCGGGCCGCGCACCGCCGCCAGCGCCAGCAGGGCCGGATGCGGGGCGTCGTCGATCTCGGCGAGGGGCTCGGACGCGGGCGCCGCGGCCTCGTCGTCGGCCGGCGCTTCTTCCTCGGTGCCGCGGCGGGCGCCGCCGACCAGGGCGGTGAAGCTCAGGCGCTGGCGCAGGCGCGCGGGCGGCGGCATCGGCAGCGCCTCGCGCGTCGCGCCCCTGTCGCCGTCGCGCGGCAGCGGTCCGGCGCCCTCCGGCCAGCCCTCGAGCCACTGCGTGCCGGGCAGCGCCGGCGTGGTGGCGGGGATGCCGAGGCGCTCGAGCATGGCATCGAGCGGCGAGCGTTCGGGATCGGTGCGCGGCGCCGACGACTGCTTGTCCCTGGGCCGGTCCGGCGGCAGCACGTAGACGTGGCAGGCGTGGATGGCGCGGGTGAGCGCGACGTAGAGCACGCGGAAGCGCTCGTCCTGGGCCTCCTGCCTGGCCAGCTCGCGCGCGGCGGCGTCGAAGCGCGCCTCGCGGCCGGGCTGGCCGCCGGCGGGCAGCAGGTAAGGCGCACCCTGCCGGTCATTCCAGACGTGGGCCCACATCAGCGGCAGGAACACGAGGGGGAACTCCAGACCCTTGGCGCGGTGCAGGGTCATCAGCTGCACGCGGCGCGCGTCGGATTCGATGCGCAGCTGGCGCTCTTCGCTGTCGGGCGCCTCGGCGCCTTCGTCCAGGCGTTGCGCGGCCAACCAGGCCAGCAGCGCGTGCGGGCCCAGGCCCGCTTCGGCCTGCTGCTGCAGCAGCTCGCCCAGGTGGCGCAGGTCGGTGAGGTCGCGCTCGCCGCCCGGATGCGCCAGCAGGCGCGGCGCGGCGGCTTCGGCCAGTGCAAGCACCACCGACAGCACGCCCTCGCGACGCCAGAGCACGCGCAGCGACTGCAGGCGCCCGGCGATGGCGTCGCCGGCGTCTTCGCCCGCGGCCAGCGCGGCGACTTGCGCCAGCGTGCCGCCCCAAAGCCTCGTGAGCACGGCGGCGCGCTGCACGCCCTCGTCCTCGGGGCTGGCCAGGGCCTGCAGCAGCACCTGCAGCTCGAAAGCCCAGTCGCTGTCGAACACGCTGGCGCGCGCGCCGCCGACGCAGGGCACGTTCAGGCGCAGCAGCTCGGCGCGCAGGGCGCTGATGTCGCTGTTGGTGGGCAGCAGCACGGCGATGTCGCCCGGCGCGAGGCGCTCGCGGACGATGTCCTTGCCGCGCTTTCGATCGATGGTTTGCGCCGGGTCGGCCAGCAGCGTGGCGATGTGCGCGGCGCAGGCCTTGAGCGCGGCGCGCTTTCGCGCGGGCTGGGCCGCGGGCGGATCGCGCCACAGGTGCAGGGCCAGGGGCGCGGCCACGGGCTGGCCACCGATGAGGTACGGCGTCTGCGCCTGCCGGTCGCTGGCTTTCACCGCCTCGTAGCGGATCGCGTCGTCGCCGCGCGAGTTCAGCGGCGCACCGGCGGCGGCATACAGCCCGTTCACCGCCCCGACCAGGGCCGGCGAGGATCGGTGGTTGGTGTCGAGCGAGAGCCGGTGCCCGGCGTGCTGGCGCGCGCGCAGGTAGGCGTGCACGTCGCCGCCGCGGAAGCCGTAGATGGCCTGCTTGGGGTCGCCGATCATCACCAGCCGGCCGCGCGGATGGCCTTCGGCGTCGCGATAGAGGCGGTCGAGGATG
>VFQN01003362.1_pt1 | contig 23073 bp, 19 predicted proteins | sample 3512371 | NCBI WGS metagenome assembly VFQN01 (sample SAMN10412370, study PRJNA504923) | tailings metagenome | isolation source: Replicate 2 from Balatoc abandoned mine | place: Philippines: Itogon, Benguet | collected 2017-08-28
CCGCCTGACCGCGGTCAAGCTGGTGTCGACGCAGGTCGAGGGCGACGATCTGCTCCGTCTGGTCGCCGAACAGTTCGGGATCGAATGGGAAGGCGAAAGCAAGGCCGAACTGCTGCGCTCGATGGAACAATATCTGCGCGAACAGGCGCGTGCGGGCAAACGTACGCTGCTGATCGTCGACGAGGGGCAGAATCTGGCGATTTCGGCGCTCGAAGAGCTCCGGATGTTGTCGAACTTTGTGCTCGGCGGCCATTCGCTGCTGCAAATCTTCCTGCTGGGTCAGCCCGAATTTCGTCAGACGCTGTTCCATTCGCCGACGCTGGAGCAATTGCGCCAGCGCGTGATCGCGACGCATCACCTCGACCCGATGGAGCCCGAGGAGGTCGAACCCTATATTCTGCACCGGCTGGGCAAGGTCGGCTGGACGGGCAACCCCAGCTTCAGCCCCGACGCGTTCGAGGAAATCTTTGACTATAGCGAGGGCGTGCCGCGCAAATTGAACGTGCTGGTCAGCCGCTTGCTGCTGTATGGCGCGGTCGAACAGATGACGCGGATCACCGCGCAGAATGTGCGGTCGGTCGTCGCCGAGATCGAGGCCGACCGCGGCATCGACGCATCGACGCTGGCGCCGCTGCCGGTCGAAGAGGTCGTGGCGGCAGCCGCCGCTGCGGTCGCGCCGACCCCGGCGCCCTTTGCGGCCCCGACCCCCGCCAATGAAACGGCGCTTGAATGGCCTCAGCGTGCTGCCGACGGGCGCCCGCCCTTCGCCCAGCCTGCCGAGACGGTCATCCTGACCCCGCCCGATCCCAGCGCCGACGAGGTTCTGGCGCGGATGGCCGCGGCGGATGGCGATGCCCCGGCAGCACCCGCGATCGACCCCGAACAGCTGGCGGCGCTCGAAGCGCAGATCGCCTCGCTCGAGACGCGGCTGGTCGAACAGGACGCGACGCTGCGCCGCGTGCTCGACCTGCTGATCGAATGGGTCGAGCGCGATCCCGAGAACGCGCCGAACCCGGCGACGTCGCGGACCTGGGCGGCCTGACAGCGACCGCGAAATCGGCTAGTCTGCGGATGAAGGTGAGAAAAGATGCAGAACGGCCTGTCGGTCGATGTCGAGGACTGGTTCCAGGTCGGCGCCTTTGAGCGCACGATCGACCGCGCCGACTGGCCGACGCTCGAGTGCCGGGTCGAGGCGAATTGCGACGCGGTGCTGCAGATTTTCGCCGACGCGGGCGCCAAGGGGACGTTTTTCACGCTCGGCTGGGTCGCCGAACGCTATCCGGCGCTGATCAAGCGCATCGTCGGCGCGGGGCATGAACTCGCGAGCCACGGCTATGATCACAAGCGTGTGTTCAACATGACCGCCGACGAATTTGCTGCCGATCTCAAAAAAACGCGAGCGATCCTCGAGGATCTGGGCGGCGTCGCGGTGCGCGGTTATCGTGCGCCGAGCTTTTCGGTCGATACGCGCACCCCTTGGGCGCATGCGGTGCTCGCCGAGCAGGGCTATGCTTATTCGTCGAGCGTCGCGCCGGTCGTCCACGACCATTATGGCTGGCCGCAAAGCCCGCGCCATGCGTGGCGGCCGCTGCCCGATAGCGATCTGGTCGAATGGCCGGTGACGACCGCGCGCTTTGCCGGGCGGACGCTGGCGGCAGGGGGTGGGGGCTTCATGCGGATGCTGCCCTATGGTTTCACGCGCTGGGCGATCGCGCGGATGAACGCCGAGGGGCATCCGGCGATCCTCTATTTCCACCCGTGGGAAATCGACCCCGGCCAGCCGCGCGTCGCCGATGCGCCGATCAAGTCAAAAATCCGCCATTACAGTGGCTTGTCGGCCATGGCTGGCAAACTGAAGAAACTGCTCGCCGATTTCGAATGGACGCGCGCCGACGCGTTACTGCCCGCGCAGCAGCGGCGCGCCGAGCCGTGGCGCGCCGCGGCGTGAATGCCCCGACGCGTCCGATGATGCAGGGCTTTTCCGGCGCGCCGCTGTCCGACGCGGCGGCATGGGATCCCTATGTCGCGGCGCATCCGCACGCGACACCCTTTCACAGCCGTGCCTGGTGCGAAGCAATCACCCGGGCGACCGGGCATCAATGCCATCTGGTGACCGCGCGCGACGCGCGCGGGACGTTGACCGGGCTGTTGCCGCTCCACCATGTCCGCTCGCCGTTGTTCGGGCAGGCGCTGGTCGGCAGCGGCTTTGCCGTCGACGGCGGTATCCTCGCCGATGACCCGGCGGTCGCCGCGACGCTGGCTGAGGGGGCAGCGGCGATGGCGCAATCGCTTGGGGTACCGTCGGTGGAACTGCGCGGCGGGCCGCAGCCGGACGCCGACGGTTGGCGCCGCGAAGATTGCGTTTACGCCGGGTTCGCGCGCGACCTGGCCAGCGACGACGATGCCGAATTGCTGGCGATCCCCCGCAAGCAGCGCGCCGAAGTGCGCAAGGTGCTGGACAGCGGCCTGACCGTGACGTCGGGGCGCGATGCTGACGAACGACGCGACCATTATCGCATCTACGCGACCAGCGTCCGCAACCTCGGCACGCCGGTATTCCCCAAAGCGCTGTTCGATGCGGTGCTCGATGCGTTCGGCGACGATGCCGACATTTTGACCGTGCGCGCGGACGGGAAACCCGTCGCGAGCGTGCTCAGCCTCTATTGGCGCGGGACGGTGATGCCCTATTGGGGCGGCGGCACCGCCGATGCACGGCGGCTGCGCGCTAACGAACTCATGTATTTCGCGCTGATGCGCCATGCGCGCGCCAAGGGCTGTACGCGCTTCGACTTCGGGCGGTCGAAAATGGGCACCGGCCCCTATAGCTACAAGAAGAACTGGGGATTCGAGCCGCAACTGCTGGTCTATGCGCGCTGGCTGGCACCGGGCGAGACGCCGCGTGACACCAATCCGAACAGTGCCAAATACCGGTTGCAGGTCGACCTGTGGAAAAAGCTGCCGCTGTGGGCGGCAAACCGGATCGGGCCGCTGATCGCGCGCGGATTGGGGTGACCCGCGTGCTTTCGGATACATCGTCATTGCGAGCGGCGATGCCTGAAATCCTGTTCCTCGTTCACCGCGCGCCCTGGCCGCCCGACCGCGGCGACCGCATTCGCAGCTGGCATATGTTCGAAGCGCTGGCGAAGCTGGCGCCGGTGCATGTCGCGTCGCTGGCCGACAATGAATCCGACGCTGCACAGGCACACGAAAAAATGACGCCGCTTTGCAAGAGCCTGGCGATCGAAGTGCGCAAGATCTCGCGCCCGCTCGCGCTGGCTTCGGCGGTGCTGCGCGGCGAACCAGTGTCGAACCGGCTGTTCCGGAATGCGGCGCTCGCGCGCCATGTCGATGCGCTCGTCCACCAAGGCAGCATCACCCACATCGTCGGCTTCTCGGGCCAGATGGCGCAATATCTGCCGGCCGGTTTTGACGGGCCGGTGTTGATGGATTTTGTCGATGTCGATTCGGCCAAGTTCGCGACCTACGCCGAGCAGGACCAGCGCCAGCCGCTGAACTGGGTCCACCGCCGCGAGGCGCGCGTGCTCGGCGCGTATGAAGCTAAGGTGGCGCGGCACGTCGACGCGAGCCTGTTCGTCAGCGAGGCGGAGGCGGCGTTGTTTCGGACGCGCAGTGGCCTGGGTGGCGACACTGTGCATGCCGTCGAGAATGGCATCGACACCGACCGTTTCGACCCTGCGCTGGGGTTCGACCCCGTCGATACCGACGCAGGACCACTCGCCGTTTTCACCGGGCAGATGGATTATCGTCCCAATATCGACGCGGTGCGCTGGTTCGCCGCCGACATCCTGCCGCTGATCCGTCGGCAGCACCCCGACGCGCGGTTCGCGATCGTCGGGCGCGCGCCGACCGACGAGGTTCGCGCGCTGGCCAAGCTGCCAGAGGTGCTGGTGACTGGCGAAGTGCCCGACGTGCGGCCGTGGCTTGCCGCCGCCGCCGCGGTGGTCGCGCCGCTGCTGCTGGCGCGCGGGGTGCAGAATAAATTGCTCGAGGCGATGGCGATGGCGCGGCCCGTGGTGGCGAGTGCAGCTGCCGCCGAGGGGATCGATGCGGCAGCGGGTCAGCATCTGCTGGTCGCTGACGATGCCGCGAGCATGGCGGCCGCGGTGGGCTCACTGTTCGATGACCGGGCAACTGCCGCGAGCATGGGTCAGGCGGCACGCGCGCAGATGATCGCGCGCTATGGCTGGGACGCGCGGCTGGCGCCGCTCGGCGACCTGCTGGGACTGTCCGCATGACGCTTTGGCAGCGCCATCTCGCCGCGCTCGCCCTGCTGTCGGCGGTAATTCTCGCGCTCCTCTGGCGCGACGCTGCCGATATGGCGGGCATCTGGTGGAACAGCTCGACCTTTACCCATTGCCTGCTGATCGTGCCGATGATCGGCTGGCTGGTGTCGCAGCGGATCGATCTGCTGCGCCCGCTGAATCCCGCCTTCTGGTGGCCCGCGCTCGTCTGGATGGCGGGGGCGGGGCTGGTGTGGCTGGTCGGCGAAGCGGCGGGGATTGGGCTGTTTCGCCAGCTCGGGTTGATCCTGATGCTGCAGGGCGCGGTCGGCGCGACACTCGGCGAGAAGCTTGTGCGCGGGCTGCTCTTTCCGCTCTGCTACGCGCTTCTCCTGGTGCCGTTCGGCGAGGAACTGGTGCCGCTGCTCCAGACCTTTACCGCGCATATCAGCGTCATCCTGCTCCACCTGTCGGGCATTTCCGCCGAGATGGAAGGCGTTTTCATCACGACGCCTGCCGGCTTCTTCGAGGTGGCCGAGGAATGTTCGGGGGTCAATTTCCTGATCGCGATGCTCGCCTATGCGGTGTTCGCGGCGCATCTCTGTTTCAAAAGCTGGACGCGGCGCATCGTCTTTATCGCCGCGGCGCTCGCGACGACGATCCTCGCCAACGCGCTGCGCGCTTATGGCACGATGGTCGCCGCCGAGATCTGGGGGATCGAGGCAGCGGGCGGGATTGACCATATTTTCTATGGCTGGATATTCTTCGGGCTGGTGATCGTGATCGTGATGCTGGTGGCGCGGCGCTGGTTCGACCGGGCGGCAAATGATGTCGCAGTCGATGTGCGTGGGCTGGACGGTGCGCCGCGCTTCGCTGGATCGGCAAGGGCGGTGCTGCCCGCAGCACTGGCGATCCCGCTGATCTTTGCTGGCTGGGCATGGCTTGCGGGCGGACGCAGTGCACCGCTGCCCGCGACGATAGCGGTCGAGGCGCCGCGCGGCTGGAGCGAAACGCGCGCCGAGGGCATGGCATGGATGCCGCGCTTCGACGGCGCCGACCAGCAGCTGCTGCGACATTTCGTCGATGCGAACGGACGCCGGGTGACGGTAGCGATTGGCGGCTATGAACGCCAGGCCGAGGGCCGCGAGGCGGTTGCCTTCGGACAGGGTGCAGTCGATCCGGACAGCAAATGGGCGTGGAGCGCGTCTTTGCCCGCGGTCGACGGCGCGCGGACCGAACGGTTGCTCCACCCCGGCCCGGTGCTGCGCGATGCGGCGACCTGGTATCTTGTGAACCGGGCGATTACAGGCGACCCGCGGGGCGCCAAGCTCGCGGGGCTGAAGGCACGGCTGTTCGGCGGCGATCCGCGCGCGCTGTCGCTGATCGTGTCGAGCGAAGCGGGGCAGGGCGGGCGCGATGCGATAGAGGATTTCGTTTCCGCGTCAGGCGGAGCCAAGGCGATGGCTGACCGCGCGCTGAAACTGCGTTAGGGATCGCGCCATGTGTGGGATCGCGGGCATCTATCATCTGGAAACGGCGAAGCCGGTCGACCCGGCGCGCCTCCGCGCAATGCTGCATCCGATGGCGCATCGCGGCCCGGACGGGTCGGGCGTCTGGACCGCTCCCGGCGTCGGGCTCGGTCATTTGCGCCTGTCGATCATCGACATCGACGGCAGTCCGCAGCCGATGCCGAGCGACGATGAAGCGGTAACGCTCACCTATAATGGCGAGATCTATAATTTTCGCGAGCTGCGCTCCGAGCTGGAGGATCGCGGCCACCGGTTCCGCACCAGCGGCGATACCGAGGTCATCATCGCGGCGTGGCGGCAATGGGGGCCGGATTGCCTGTCGCGGCTGAACGGCATGTTCGCCTTTGCGATCCACGATCATGCGCGCGGCTGCCTGTTCCTCGCCCGTGACCGGCTGGGGGTGAAGCCGCTGCACTATGCGCGGCTGTCCGACGGGTCGGTGGCGTTCGCATCGGAACTGAAGGGGCTGCTGCGCAATCCGCTCTTGCGGCAGGAAGCCAATCTGACCGCGATCGAGGATTTCCTCGCCTTTGGTTATGTCCCCGACGACAATTGCATCGTCGCGGGGGTCGAGAAGCTGCCCGCGGGCCATTATCTGCTGCTCGAACGCGGCAAGGCCATCCCCGCGCCGACGCGCTGGTGGGCGCCCGATTTTTCGCGGCGTATCAAGGCCAGCGAAGGTGAGGCGGCCGAGCATCTTGTCCATCTGATGCGCGCTGCGGTGACCGACCGGATGGTCGCCGACGTTCCGCTCGGCGCCTTCCTGTCGGGCGGCGTCGACAGCAGCGCGGTCGTCGCATTGATGGCCGAGGCGAGCGCGAAGGCGGTCAAGACCTGCACGATCGGCTTCGATCAGGCGGCGCTCGACGAGACCGAATATGCGCGGCAAATCGCCGAACGCTTCGCGACCGATCACCGCACCCGCACCGTATCATCGGGCGATTTCGGGCTGGTCGACACGATCGCCGATCATTTCGACGAGCCCTTTGCCGACGCCAGCGCGCTGCCCACCTATCGCGTGTGCGAGCTCGCGCGTGAAAATGTGACGGTAGCGCTGTCGGGCGACGGCGCCGACGAGGCGTTTGCGGGGTATCGGCGGCTGGTGTTCCAGCATCAGGAGGAGCGGCTGCGCGGGTTGATCCCGGGCTTCCTGCGCCGCGGGGTGCTGGGGCCGCTGGCGAAGGTGTGGCCGCAGATGGACTGGGCGCCGCGCCCGCTGCGCGCGCGCGCAACGCTCGCCAGCCTGTCGAAAAGCGGCGCCGAGGGCTATGCCGAAGCCGTCGGGGTGACGGGGCAAGCGCAGCGGTCGCTCCTGTTCAACGATGCGGCGCATCATGCGCTGGGCGATCATGTCGCCGAAGCACGCTATTGGAAGGCGATGGCCGAAGCCCCGGCGCGCGAGCCGCTCGACCGCGCGCAATATGCCGACCTGATGATCTGGCTGCCCGGCGACATTTTGACCAAGACCGACCGGATGAGCATGGCGGTGAGCCTCGAGGCGCGCGAGCCGCTGCTCGATTACCGGCTGATCGAATTCGCCGCGAGCCTGCCCGCGTCGATGCGCGTCAAGGGATCGACCGGCAAGGCGATCATGAAGCAGGCGATGGAACGCTATCTGCCGCACGACATCCTGTATCGGCCGAAGATGGGGTTTGTGACCCCGGTGTCGCAATGGTTCCGCGGCGCTTTGGTCGAGCAGGCGAGGGGGCTGGCGACGTCGTCGACGCTGGCGCGGTCGGGCTGGTTCGACATGGCCGAGATCGAGCGTATCGTCGCGGCGCACCAGTCTGGGCGGCGCGACCATGGGCGGCTGATCTGGCAATTTTTCATGCTGGAAAAGTCGCTGGCGAAACTGTTCGGGATTTGAGAAAGATTACCCCTCCCCTTTAGGGGAGGGGTAGCGAGACTTGGTCCGGCACAGCCGGGCCTTTAGTCGAGTGGGGTGGGGGCCGTCGGCCTTGCGCAACATCGACAGCCCCCACCCCAACCCCTCCCCTAAAGGGGAGTGGCTTCAGATGAATCACCACCTCATTTTAACGCTTCCCTGCTAACCTCCACCCGATGACGGTGCACCCCGCCTTTCCCGCCGACGCCACCCCCGCCGATCCGCTGACGGTGCGTATCGTCGACCCGCTGGCGCTGTCGCCCGAACTGGCGGCGGCGTGGGACCGGTTGGCGGCGGAGGCCAGCGAACCCAATCCCTTTGCCGAACGCTGGTGCCTGCAATCGGCGCTGCACCTGCTCGATCCCGAACGGCACGCGCGGCTGGTCATGGTGCGCGACGGCAGCGACGGGCCGGTGATCGGCATCATGCCGATCGCCGCTGCGCCGCATTACGGCCGCCTACCGCTGCGCCATGTGACCGGCTGGGCGCACCCCAATCATTTTCTGGGATTGCCGCTGGTCCGCGCGGGGTTCGAACGCCTGTTCTGGTCGATCCTGCTCGGCTGGTGCGACGCGGCGCCGTGGGCGCGGACCTTGTTGCATGTGCCGCGATTGACCGAGGATGGACCGCTGCACCGCGCGCTGGTCGACGTCGCGCGGGTGCGCGGCGGCGAAGCCGAGATCGTCCATCGCGAAGAGCGCGCGCTGCTCGCCAGCGACCTGTCGCCCGCCGAATATTGGGACACCGCGGTGCGCGCCAAGAAGCGCAAGGAGCACCGGCGCAGGCCAATCGGCTCGCCGAGCAGGGGGGCGTGCGTTTTCGGCGCTGGCGGGCGGGAGAGGCGATCGAACCGTGGATCGACAGTTTTCTCGACCTGGAGGCGCGCGGCTGGAAAGGCCGCGCCGGATCGGCGCTCGCCAGCCATGGCGATACCGAGGCTTGGTTCCGCGCCATCATCGCCGGTGCCGCAGAGGCGGGACGGCTCGACATGCGTGCGCTGGACCTCGACGAGCGACCGCTGGCGATGCTGATCAATTTTCGGGCGCCGCCCGGGGGCTTTTCGTTCAAGACCGCGTTCGACGAGGAATATGCCCGCTTTTCGCCCGGGGTGTTGCTGCAACAGGAAAATCTCGACCTGCTGGACGACCCCGCGATCGCGTGGGTCGACAGCTGCGCTGCGCCCGGACATCCGATGATCGACAGCGTCTGGCGCGAGCGCCGCGCTTTGGTGTGGGTCAACGCCGCGCTGTCGTCGCCCGCCGACCGGCTGCGCTTTGCGATGCTCGCCAGGATCGAGCGGCTCTGGCGACGCTGGAAAGCTCCCACCGCCGTCGAAAATGAAGTAGAAAGCCCGACATGACTGCGCATCAGCCGATCTCTGCTCCCGTTTTCCCCGCCGACACGCTGGCGGCGATGGCGGCGCTATATCCTTTGAAGGCGGGGCTGCTGCGCCATCATCTGCCCGACCATCCCTTGCTGTCGATCGAGGCGCTGGCAGAGCTTGCCGAAAGCATGCCGGCGAGCGCGGTCGAATATAATCCGGGCAATGTCCCGATCGGTATCCGTCCCGAGGATGTCCCGTCGAACGGCTTGTCGATCGGCGAGACGATCCGCACTATCGACACCAATGGCAGCTGGGCCGTGCTCAAGAATATCGAAAATGTTCCGGCTTATCGCACGCTGCTGATGGACCTGCTCGGCGAACTCAAATCGGTGGTCGAACCGCGGACGGGCGCGATGCTGACGCCGCAGGGGTTCATCTTCATTTCGTCGCCGGGGTCGATCACGCCTTATCACTTCGACCCCGAACATAATATCCTGCTGCAACTGCGCGGCACCAAGGTCATGAACGTCTGGCCCGCGGGCGACGAGCGTTTTGCCGATCGCCGCGAGCATGAACGCTATCATGGCGGCGGCCACCGCAACCTGCCGTGGCAGGACGATTTCCATGCCGATGCGCAGCAGGTGCCGCTCGCTCCCGGCGACGCCGTGCTGATGCCGGTGATGGCGCCGCACTTTGTCGCCAATGGCGATGCGCCGTCGATCTCGCTGTCGATCACCTGGCGCAGCGAATGGAGCTATCGCGAATCCGAAGCGCACGCCGCCAACGCCGCGCTGCGCCGCATGGGGCTGGACCCGGCGATGCCGCCGCGCTGGCCAAGCTATGCCTGGGCGCGGTCGGTGGGCTGGCGGATCGCGCGAAAGCTGCGGCTCGTTGCGTGACAGACTGCTTTCCATCGCGGCATTTTGCGGCTATGGGCGCGCATCCTTATTTTGTGAGATCCTAGAGGACTGATGGCGAAAGAAGAACTTCTGGAGATGCGCGGCCAAGTGGTCGAACTGCTGCCCAACGCGATGTTTCGCGTCAAACTGGAAAACAACCACGAGATTCTGGGCCACACGGCCGGAAAGATGCGCAAGAACCGCATCCGCGTTCTGGTTGGCGACGAAGTGCTCGTCGAACTCACCCCCTATGACCTGACCAAGGGTCGGATCACCTATCGCTTCAAGTGAGCGGCGCGGCGAAAACTCCTGCGCCCATGCCGGTACTGGTTCTCGCTTCGACTTCGCCCCGGCGGCGTGAGCTGCTGGCGCGCATCGGCGTGATCCCGGCACGGATCGCGTCCCCCGACATCGACGAAACGCCGCTGAAGGGCGAACTGCCGCGTGATTATGTCGCGCGGCTGGCCAAGGGCAAGGCGCTGGCGGTCGCGCGTGCGGCGGACGAGGTGGTGCTGGCGGGCGACACGACCGTCGCGGTCGGGCGCCGCATCTTGGAAAAACCCGCCGACGAGGCGGATCTGCGCCGCATGCTCGGCCTGCTGTCGGGGCGGCGGCACCATGTCTATTCGGGGCTGTGCGTCGTCGGGACCGATGGCAAGGCGCGCGTGCGCGTCGCCAACACCATCGTCGCGTTCAAGGTGCTGAGCGCCGCCGAGATCGACTGGTATGTCGAAAGCGGGGAGGGTATGGGCAAGGCTGGCGGCTACGCGATCCAGGGTCGCGCCGAGGCCTTTGTCCGTTTCCTGTCGGGCAGCCATTCGAATGTCGTCGGGCTGCCGCTGTTCGAAACACGCACCCTGCTGACCAGCGCGGGCATCCCCCTTGGCTGAATGGCGGTACGAAGCCGGGATCGGCGAAGCGCGCGCGGCGCTGGTCGATGGCGATGACATTCTGGAGGCACGGATCGAGCGCGAAGGCGCCGGGCCGCGCGTCGGCGCGGTGGTCGCGGCGCGGCTCGTCGAAGCCGGGAAATCGCCTCTGGTGACGCTCGACTGGCCCGGCGCTCCCGCCGCCAGCTTGACCGGATTGCCGGCTGCCACATCGATCGGCGCCGCGCTGACGGTCGAGATCACCCGCATGGCGCTGCGCGAACGCGGGCGGGACAAACCGGCGCGGGCGCGGGTGGCCGAGGCGGGCGCGGTCATCGGCGACGGACCCGACCTGCGCGCACGGATCGCGGCGAGCGGCCTGCCGGTGACCGAGCTGCGCGCGACCGATCCCGACCGGCTCGAACAGGCGGGCTGGTCCGAATTGATCGATCATGTCCGCACCGGTCACTGGCCCTTCGACGGCGGCGCGCTGTGGGTCGATGCGACGCCTGCGATGGTGCTGATCGATATCGATGGCGACGGCGATGCGCTGGCGCTGGCCACAGCCGGTGCCAAGGCTGCGGCGGCGGTGATCCGCTGCTGCGACATCGGCGGATCGATCGGCATCGACTTTCCTTCGCTGCCGGGCCGTGCCGGGCGTCATGCGATCGACGCTGCGGTCGATGCGGCGTTGCCCCAGCCCTATGAACGTACCGCAGTCAACGGATTCGGGCTGATGCAGATCATCCGGCGCCGCGATCGTCCGTCGCTGATCGAACAGGTCGTGCTCGACCCGGTCGCTACCGATGCGGCGCTGTTGCTGCGGCAGGCCGAGCGTGCGGTGGGGACGGGGGTGTTGACACTGACCGCGCGCCCCGCGGTGATCGACCATATCGCAGCGCATCCCGCATGGACGGCGCTGTTGCAAACGCGCACCGGGCGTCCGGTCCAGCTCACCGTCGATGCCGCCAGCAAAGGAACCGGACATGCCCAATAAACCGCCGCGCTGTCCGCTCTGCGGCAAGCCGCGTGAGCCGGAGTTCAAACCCTTTTGCAGTCGCGGCTGCCGCGACCGCGACCTCTTGAACTGGTTCGGCGAAGACTATCGCGTCGCCGCGACGCAGGCGCCCGACGGGACCGCCGACAGCGATCGTTTCGACGAAAGTTGACGCGGAAAATCGGACATCACAAAGCCACTGGACAGGACTACAAGCCCTGCCTATAGCCGCCGCTCGCCAGCGCGACCAACGGGTCGCAGCGGCCCTGCCCGGGTAGCTCAGTTGGTAGAGCATGCGATTGAAAATCGCAGTGTCGGCGGTTCGATCCCGTCCCCGGGCACCACTATCCCAGCCGCTGGAATCAAGCCGCCCGAACTTTGACCGGGCGATCCGCCGGTGCGTTTTCGCAAGAGCGTCGCCGACAGCTGGCTGGAGATCGTCATCACCGAGGGACGCAATCGTCAGGTGCGGCGGATGACCGCGGCAGTGGGTTACCCGACGCTACGGCTTGTGCGGTTACGCATCGGCGCCTGGGCGCTGGGCGATCTGCCACCCGGCGCATGGCGCGCGGTGGACTAGGGCATTTGCAGGGCTTTCGGGATTTGTGCGCGACACTTATGTTGCAGTGCAAACTGTTGCTTTTCGGACACAAATGCGAAGAAAAACGGCATTACCTGATGCCGCCGCGTTGACGCGGCGCGCGCGGCAACTACAGCGGCCTGTTCCGGTGGGGCATCTCCCTCTTTGGCCGCAGGGCCGCGCTTGCACCGGTTTGGAGAGAGAGAGACATCATGACTTTGCGCAACCTTTTGCTGGGCGCCACGATGCTGTGCGCCAGCGCCACCCCCGCCATTGCTTTTGCCCAGGACGCCGCCCCCGCCGACGACAGCGCGGTAGCGGTCGACGATACCGATTATGGCAATGATATCATCGTGACCGCGTCGAAGCGGTCGCAGACCCTGCAGGACACGCCGGTCGCCGTTTCGGTGACGTCGGCGGCGCAGCTGGAGGAATCGCAGATCCGCGACCTCATCGACCTGCAGACCGCGGTCCCCAGCCTGCGCGTGTCGCAGCTCCAGTCGAGCGCCAACACCAACTTCATCATCCGCGGTTTCGGCAACGGTGCCAACAATGCCGGTATCGAACCGTCGGTCGGCGTGTTCATCGACGGCGTGTATCGGTCGCGCTCGGCCGCCCAGATCGGCGACCTTCCGAACGTCGAACGCATCGAAGTGCTGCGCGGGCCGCAGTCGACCCTGTTCGGCAAGAACGCATCGGCAGGCGTGATCAGCATCGTCACGCAAAAGCCGCAGTATGAATTCGGCGGTTCGGCCGAAGTGACCTATGGCAATTTCGACGCGATCACCGTCAAGGGCGACGTGACCGGGCCGATCAGCGAGACGGTCGCCTTCTCGATCGGGGGCAGCTACAATCGCCGCGACGGCTATGCGCAGGATCTGAAGCTTGGCACCGACGTCAACGACCGCAACCGTTGGGGCGTGCGCGGCCAGCTCCTGTTCGAACCGACCGACGCGCTGTCGATCCGCCTGATCGGCGATTACGACAAGATCGACGAAAATTGCTGCATCGCGGGCAATGTCATCGCCGGTCCGACCGTCGCGATCACCAACGCGCTGGCGGGCGGCCCCAGCGTCGATGCCAACAACCCCTTTTCGTACAATGTGTACAACAACTTCCTGTCGTCGAACGAGATCGAAAACTACGGCGGTTCGGGTCAGATCGACTATGACCTCGGCAACCTCGCGCTGACGTCGATCACCGCGTACCGCAAGGTCAAGGCGCTGACCAACCAGGATTCGGACTTCACCGGCGCCGACCTGATCGGTGAAAACAGCCAGGACCTGGGGATCAACACCTTCACCCAGGAACTGCGCGTCACGTCGGATTTTGACGGCCCGATCAACTTCCTGCTCGGCGGCTATTATTTCAACGAAAAGATCCGGCAAAAGAACGACATCCGCTTCGGCACCCAGTTCCGCCCCTATGGCGACCAGCTGATCCGCGCCGCGAGCGGCAACGCGCTCAACGTCGCGTTGCTCGAAGGCACGTTCGGCGCGCTCGAGGGCGCCCCGACCCGCTATCTCGGCACCTTCTTCCGCGCTGGTGACGGGCTCGACGAAGCCTATCGGATGAAGGACGAAGCGTTCTCGATCTTTGGCACGCTCGACTTTGAAGTGACCGACCGGCTGACGCTGTCGCTGGGCGGCAACTACACCAAGGACCGCAAGAATTTTTCGACCAATGTGATCAGCACCGACACCTTCTCGGGGCTCAATCTCGACGCGCCGCAATATGCGCCGTTCCGCAACCAGCTGCTGTTCCAGGGCGGCCTGGCGCAGACGATCGGCGGCCCGAGCGTGCTGAACCTCGGTCGTTCGGCGACCGCGGCTGAAATCGGCGCGTTCGCAGCGGCGAACCCGGCGGCTTTCGCGGGGATTTCGGGACAGGTGCAGGCTTTTGCCAACGCCAACCAGAACAACCCGGCGGCGAACCCGCTCAATGGATTGAAGGCGTTCCAGTTCCTGCCGCCGTTCCTCAATGTCCCCAATTCGGTCGAGGATGGCAAGACCAGCGACGGCGATTTCTCGTACAGCGTTCGCGCTGCCTATGAGGTCACCGACACGGTCAACGTCTATGCGACCTATGCGACCGGCTTCAAGGCGAGCTCGGTCAACCTGTCGCGCGACAGCCGTCCGCTCGCGTCGGACCTGGCGGCGATCACTGCCGCTGGCCTCCGCACCCCGAACCTGGCGACGGGCTCGCGCTTTGCGGCGCCCGAGGAATCGACGGTTTATGAATTCGGGATCAAGGGCCAGTGGGACGTCGCGGCGGTCAACGTCGCGGTGTTCAAGCAGTCGATCAAGGGCTTCCAGTCGAACGTGTTCACCGGCACCGGCTTCGCGCTGGCCAACGCCGGCAAACAGTCGACCTTTGGTATCGAGTTCGACGGATCGGTGCGCCCGGTCGAGGGGCTGAACCTGACGCTCGCGGCGACCTACCTCGATGCCAAGTACGACAGCTTCGTCAATTCGGCGTTCGGCGACATCTCGGGCACGACCCCCGCGGGCATCCCCGCGCTGTCGATGTCGATGGGCGCCACCTACACGCATGAATTTGCGGGCGGGACGAAGGCGATCGCGCACGTCGACTACAGCTATGAAAGCCCGGTCCAGATCGTCGAAGGCCTGAGCGGTTTCCCGGCGGGCGTGGTCGAAAGCCTGCAGCGCGAGGTGAACTCGCTCAACGCGTCGTTCACGATCCGGCTGACCAACGGGCTCGACGTCGGCGTGTGGGGTCGCAACCTGACCAACGCCCAGTACCTCACGACCATCTTCCCGGCCGTGGCGCAGGCGGGCAGCGTGTCGGGCTATCCCAGCCAGCCGCGCACCTATGGCGGCACCGTTCGCTTCAAATTCTGATCGCGGCGGGCTGGAGCGCTCGAACGCTTCGGTCCTCCGGTCAGCGGACAAAAGAAACCCCGGCCTCTCGATGGAGAGGCCGGGGTTTTTTGTCGGCGTTGCCGCCGGTCGCTTAGAACTTCACGCCCGCCGCGATGCCATAGCGGCGCGGTTCGAGGGTGAAGATGTTGGTGTAGTTACCCGACGACTGGTCGGTGATGTACAGGCCGGTGACGCTGGCCGAGTCGAAGACGTTCTGGATGAAGCCTTTGACATACCATTTCTCGTCGGGGCCGTTGAGCTGCAGCTGGGCATTGACCTGGGCATAGCCCTTGATCCGGTTCACATTGCCGTTGAAGATGCTGCCGTAGCTTTCGCCGGTGTAGGCGAGGTCGAGACGGGGAACGAGCGTCATGTCGCCGCCGCCCAGCCGCGCGGTATATTGCACGCCGGCGCTAAACTTGTAGTTCGGTGCCTGCGGCAGCTGGTTGCCCTTGATGTTGACGGGAACCCCGGCAGAGAAATATTCGATCCCGCCGAAAGCGGTCGGATTGAGCCCCGCCCCGGCAAAGGCGCCGGCTGCTGCCGCTTCCATGACGCCGCAGATGCTGAACGCGCCGGTCGACGCGATGCCGCCGTCGGCAGGGAAGGCGGTGGTGGGTTGCAGGCCGGCCCCGCCCTGGACACCGGGAACGAAGCCGCCGTTGATGACCTGCTGCACCCCGTTCACAAAGGCATTGACCCCGGCGACGTTGCCCGACCGCGACGCCACGGCGCAGTTCGCGGCATTGGTGATGTCCTTGATGATCACCGCGTCAGAACGGCCACCACCAAAGTCGCGCGGATTGCTGGTGAACTTGTCGTCGCTGACCTTGCTGTGCAGGTAGCTGAAGCCCAGGTTGATCACCAGGTCCGGGTCGGGCCGCACGATCGCTTCAGCTTCGAACCCGTAAATGTTGGCGCTGACATTGTCGTTGACCGCGGTGCGGGCGACGATCTTGCTCAGCTGAAGATCCTTATATTTGTAATAGAAGGCGGTCAGGTTCAGCTGGAGCGCGCCGTTGCCGAAGCTGTTCTTCGAACCGATTTCGAACGCGTCGACCTGTTCGGGGGCAAAGCTTTCGGGAACCGCAAAGATCGGCTGCAGCGGCGGGTTGATCCCGCCCGATTTATATCCGCGCGAATAAGACGCATAGATCAGATTGTCGTCGGTGACCTTGAAGTCGAGGACGGCGCGTCCGGTCAGCTTGTTGAACTTGACCTGGCGTGACTGGATGATCTGATTGCCCGGCGTGCCCGGATCGGCGTCGAACGACCCGACGAACGGCGATCCGAACACGGTGTCGCTGGTTCCGCCGTGCGGGGCCAGGAAGCTCGCGAGCGTCGAGCGCGCCGTGACCGCCTTTTTGTCATTGTTGTAACGCAGGCCCGCCGTCAGTTTCAGCCGGTCGCTGAACTCGAAATAGGCTTCACCGAACAGGCCGTAGGACGTGATCTTGAGGTCGTCGGTGTTGTTGCGGAAAAAGGGCGTCGCCAGGAACGACGGCGGCAACGGACCGCCCGCAGCGGGCGGATTGGTCGCCGCGGTGAATGCACCCAACACCCCGGTCAGATAATCGATCGGGAAGGCGTTCACATAATAGCTGTTCTCGGTCAGATGATAATCGGCATAGATGCCGCCGACCAGGAAGTTGAACGGTCCGTCGAAATCGCTGGTCAAGATACCTTCGACCGACCAGCTGCTGTTATTCTGGTTCGACCGGTCGAATTGCAGCGACTGATCGCTACAGATTTTTTTGCCGCCATAGGCGCCATAACCCGTTTCCTCGGCGAGCGAGGTGCAGAGCTGCCCGGTCGGCCCGTTGGAAATGATCGCCGCGGCAACCGGCGCAAAATAGGGGGCGAACGCAGCACCCAGCGCGCCGCCAGCAGCCGCCTGCAAGGTCGCGAGGCCGCCCGCGTAGAGCGCGCGGTTGCCGACATTGCTGTTATAATCCTGCGAAGCGTCCAGTTTGACCTTTTGATACTGGCCCGACACCTGCAGCGACACGGGCCCGAAATTATGCTCGATCTGGCCCTGAAGGGTCAGTTCGCTGGTGAAATAGCTGGGGGTGTAAGCGGTGTTCACCACCCGCGGATCGGCGGGAACGGTGGTGTTGGCATAGACGTCGGGACCGTAGAGGCTGCCGAGTGCAAAGGCCTGCGGAATCCCGCGAATGGCGAGGAACTCGCGCGAGGTCAGCGCCGCGGTAAAGGTGGCGTTGCCGTTGAACGGTGCGTTGTCGCGGCGGGTGTTGAGACAGCCCAAAATGCCGGTCGGATCGCGCTGGCAAAGCTGTTTCTGGATACGGGTGCGTTGGTCCCTTTCGTGGAAATAGGACGCCAGAATGTCGATCGTCGTGTCGTCGCTCGGTTCCCAGCGCAGCGAGCCGCGGACCGAATAAAGGTCGCGATCGTCGATGCGGGTATTGAGGAAGGCGTTGCGGGTATAGCCGTCGCGGTTCAGGTAGATGCCCGCAACGCGGAACGCCATATTGTCGCCGAGCGGGATGTTGACCATCCCCTTGCCCTTGATCGAATTATAGTTGCCATATTCGCCCTCGGCCGCGGCTTCGAACGTCCCGAGCTTGGGCTTGGCGGTGATCACGTTGACCACGCCCGACGTTGCGTTGCGGCCGAACAGCGTACCCTGCGGCCCGCGCAGAACTTCGACGCGTTCCAGGTCATAGAATTCGGTTTCGAACAGGCGGGTCGAAAACAGCGGGTCGCCGTTCAGATGGATCGCGGTCGCGCTGTCGCAGGTGGTGCCGACGCAAAGGTCACCGATGCCGCGGATCGTAAAGCTGGCGCCGGTAAAGTTGGTTTTTGTAAAGGTCACATTGGGCAGGGTCAGCTGCAAATCCGACGGCGTCTTGATCTGCTGCGCTTCCAGGGCTTCGGACGAAAAGGCGCTGACCGCGATCGGCACGTCCTGGAGCCGTTCGGACTGACGCTGTGCCGTGACGACGATTTCGCCGCCGAACGCGTCGCGTTCGACTTCCTCCGCCGGATCTTGCGCCCACGCGGGTGTCGCCACCGCCATCGCAAGAATCGACGTTCCGATCAGTGCCTTGAACTTCATTTACAGCCTCCCTTTTTCGAACCCGCGCACTGCGGGGCCGCCCAAATTCAAATTGTGGTAAGGGGAGGGGATAGGACCAGACATGGCAAAGGCTGTCCGACCGAAACGGCCGGATGCCCGGGTGTATCCCACTTGCCAGCTGTGCTGGTCATCGTCCTCTCCCACCGGCGTCGGGGAAAAACGCCGGCCTCTCCGGATCACGACCCGCTTGAACGGGTTCTGTAATGCAACCCAAAGGTGCGCTTAGTTGACGCGAGCGTCAAGCCACTTGTTCGATCTGGAAAGCGACATGAAATGGGGCAGTTGCAATGATGCAAAATCCCAAGTTTCCGCAACGTAAACTTGCGCACACCGCAATATTGTTGTCGTGCGACCCTTGTTTATCTAGGCGTGGGCACCGAAATGTGCGGCAAGAATGCAACAGTGAAAGTGGGGCGATGAGCGACAGCAAAGTTGAAGTGGGAGCGGACGGCAAGGTGGTCGTTCCCGACCATGTCGCGGACGCGGTGCGGACGCTGATCGAATGGGCCGGCGACGATCCGGCGCGCGAGGGATTGCTCGATACGCCCAAGCGCGTGGCGCGCGCGTGGAAGGAATATTGCAGCGGTTATGCCGACGATCCGGCGATCCACCTGGCGCGCACCTTTGAAGAGGTGGGGGGCTATGACGAGCTCGTGCTGCTGAAGGATATTCCGTTCCAGTCGCATTGCGAACATCATATGGCGCCGATCACCGGCAAGGCGTCGATCGCCTATATGCCGCGCGACCGTGTCGTGGGCATTTCCAAGCTGGCGCGCGTGCTCAACGGCTATGCCCGGCGGTTGCAAGTACAGGAACGGCTGACCGCCGAGGTCGCGCGCTGCATCTGGGACAATCTGCACCCGCACGGCGTCGCGGTGGTGATCGATGCGCAGCATGGCTGCATGACCGGGCGCGGCGTGCGTACCCCCGGGGTGGGGATGGTGACGAGCCGGTTGCTCGGCTGTTTCCTCGATGACCAGCGCAGCCGCAAGGAAGTGCTGAGTTTGATGGGGTATTGAGGGGGGCGTTTGCGGCCGATAGCGGACGTAGAGAAAATGCAGCCCCTCCCCTTCAGGGGAGGGGCAACGAAGACTTGGCAGCTTGCTGCCTAGTCGTAGTGGGGTGGGGGCCAGCGGCCTTGCGCAAGGCCGCTGGCCCCCACCCGCTGCGACTAACGAACAAGTTCGTAAGTCTCGCTGCCCTCCCCTGAAGGGGAGGGCGTGTCTTTGTCGCTAACTCCGCTCCCACCTTCAAGCCGCCATCCGCCGCCAAAAAAGACGCTTTCCTACAATCTTCGGCTGTGCCAGCCTTCGTCTCAGCTCTTTCCATATGTAGCCAAAAAGCGGTCGCCGCCTGGTTTCCGGATGCGGCGAAGACTCGACCGCCCTCTGTCCGCCGAGCACGACAATCCGGGCGCCGCAATGGGCTGAACTTTCCTGAACTTTGGGATGATGGCGCGGGGCACGCGCCGCGCGGATCGCGGCCCCGGCCCGCGATAACCGGGGACGGAAAAGCCCGCTTCCTGCCGATGGGCTGACATTGAACCCAATGGAAAGCCAAAGAAAAAGGCTCCGGAACGCCAGGTTCCAGAGCCTTTCCTGTCTCGTGCGAGAGCGAAGCGCTTAGGCCTCTTCGTCCTCGGTCGCAGCCGGAGCTTCCTCGGCAGCGCGTTCCGACGGCGGCGTCGCGTCGTCGAATTCGTCTTCGCTGTCGGGTTCCAGCGCCGAAGCGACGGCTTCGGCCTGTTCTTCCTCGAACATCGCGGCGATGACGTCGATGCCCTGCTTCTGCATTTCGGCTTCGTCGGGCGAGCGCGCGACGTTGACGCCGACGGTCACGGCGACCTCGGGGTGCAGCTTGACCTTGACGTCGACCAGGCCGAGCGCCTTGATCGGGCGTTCCAGTTCGACCATCGACTTGGTCACGCCGGTGACGCCGTCTTCGACGAGGGCGTCAACGATGTCGCGGACCGAAACCGAACCATAGAGCTGGCCGGTGTTCGACGCCTGGCGGATCAGGACGATCTGTTTGCCGTCGATGTCCTTGGCGCGAACTTCGGCTTCACCGCGACGTTCGGCGTTGTCGGCCTCGATCTTGGTGCGGTTGGCTTCGAACAGCTTGCGGTTGGCGTCGTTCGCGCGCAGCGCCTTGTTGTTGGGCAACAGATAGTTGCGGGCAAAGCCGTTCTTGACGGTGACGACATCGCCGATGCCGCCGAGTTTCTCGATGCGTTCGAGCAGAATGATTTCCATCAGACCAGCCCTCCTTACTTCACAATGTAGGGCAGCAGGCCGATGTGGCGCGAGCGCTTGATCGCTTTCGCCAGCTCACGCTGCTTCTTGGCGGACACCGCGGTAATCCGCGACGGGACGATCTTGCCGCGCTCCGACAGGTAACCCTGGAGCAGGCGGACGTCCTTGTAATCGATGACCGGTGCGTCCTTCGCAGTGAAGGGGCAGGTCTTGCGGCGACGGAAAAAGGGTCGTGCCATGGTCTTTATCCTTATTCTTCGCCGTCGCGGTCACGGCCGCCACGGCCGCCCCGACGTTCCTGCTTGCGCATCATGACCGACGGGCCTTTTTCGAGTTCGTCGACCTTGATCGTCATCCAGCGGATGATGTCTTCGCTGATCGCGGCCTGGCGCTCGATCTCGGCGATCGCTTCGCCCGAAACTTCGGCCGACAGCATCACATAATGACCCTTGCGGTTCTTTTGGATCTTGTAGGCGAGCTGCTTCAGGCCCCAGGTTTCGGTCTTGTGGACCGTGCCCTTATATTCGCCGATGACGTTGGTGACGGTTTCCGCCAGCGCGTCGACCTGAGCCTGGCTCAGGTCCTGACGCGCAATAAAAACATGCTCGTAAAACGGCATGGTGCGCTTCCTTCGATTTGGCCGATCGCTGACCTGCGCCAATCGCAGGCCCCTCCGGCTGTCGTCTTGCCCTGCGAAATCGGTGCAAAGCAAATGGGGCGACGGCAAAGCGCCTCGCCCCAATGGAGCGCGCCTATACAGATTCGGCGGCGGAAAGCAAGGGTTCGTGGGGAATATGGTTCACGCAGAGACGCGGAGACGCGGAGGCGCGGAGAAAATTTTAGATCCGTTCGCCCTGAGCTTGTCGAAGGGCCGTTCTTCTTCTCGCGACGGCAAAGAAAAGGACTGTGCTTCGACAAGCTCAGCACGAACGGGGTTGGTGCTTTCTCTCCGCGCCTCCGCGTCTCCGCGTGAACCAGAATCTCTGCGTCCTCTGCGCCTCTGCGCGAATCGTTTCAACCGAGCTTCCCCAGCAATTCCAGACCGAAGTCGGTGAGCGTGTCGTCGCGCGCGCCGAGGATCAGGATGCGGTCCCCCGCCCTGGCTTCATTGAGCATCGCGGCGCCGCAATTGGCGCGGGTGGTCAGGTGGACCGCATCGCCGCCGCCCGCAACGATGTCCGCGACCAGCGCTTCGCTGCCGATGCTGCGGTCGACGGTACCGCCGAAATAGACGGGGTCGCACACGAACAGCCTGTCGCCGTCGCGCATGCCGCCCGCGAAACTCGCCGCGAGTTCCTTGCCCATCTGGCGTAGCGGCCCGTACCCGTGCGGCTGAAAGAAGATCAGCGCGCGGCCGGGAAGCTCGGCCACGGCGGCGAGCGTCGCGGCGACCTTGTCCGGGTTATGCGCGAAATCGTCGATGACCGTGACGCCGCCGGCCTGACCCAGCACCTCGTGCCGGCGCGCGAGGCCGGTGAAATCGGCCAGCGCCGCGGCCGCATCGGCGACCGATATGTTGATCGCGCGCGCCGCTGCGATCGCCGCGAGCGCGTTCATGGCATTGTGGCGCCCGGGCATGCGCAGCCGCACCTCGTGCGTGGTCGCGAGGAAATGGACCTTGAAGCGGCAGCCGTCGGGCAGCGGCTCGAAATCGCTGCCGCGCACCGCGGCGCCGTCACCAAAGCCGAAGCGCAGATTATTGTCAGCGTTGAACAGCGCCGCCGATTCGGGATCGTCGGCGTTGATCACCGCGATCCGCGCCTTGCCGACAAAATCGCCGAACAGCGCGTGGAGTTCATCGAGGCTCTTGTGGTCTAGGCTGATGTTGGTGACCACCGCGACATCCGGGCGGTAAAGCGCGATCGACCCGTCGCTTTCGTCGACTTCGCTGACGTACAGCGCTTCGTCGCCGACCAGCGCGCTGGCAAAGGGTTGGTCGGCTTTCGCGAAATTGCGCATCACCGCGCCGTTCATCACCGTCGGCTTTTCCCCGGCGCGGTCGAGGATCCAGCCGATCATCCCGGTGACGGTCGATTTGCCGCTGGTCCCGCCGACGCCGATCGCCTTGTCCGCGCCATTGAACAGGGCCGCATTAAGGTCGGCGCGGGTCATGCGCGCGAGGCCGAGCCTGTTCGCGGCGGCAATGTCGGGAACGCTGTCCTCGACCGCCGCCGAGGCGACAAGCGTCTGGCCCGCGGCGACGCCGCTGCCGTCCTGCGCGAAGAGCGCGATGCCCTGACCCTCGATCCACGCGAACTTGTCGGCGCTGCGTCCCTGGTCGCGGCTGCGGTCCGAGCCCGACACGCTGGCGCCGCGGGCCGCGACGATCATCGCGAGCGGCAACATGCCCGACCCGCCGATGCCGCAGAAGAAATAGGATTTGTTTTCGGCCATCGCGGCGCGATATGGGCTTGGCGAAGGGTTTGCAACCGGCACTCACCCCAATTTCCGTTCGTGTCGAGCGAAGTCGAGACACATGTCGGGATGGCGTAAGGCCACAGGGCATCTCGACTTC
>VFQN01003363.1_pt1 | contig 23073 bp, 19 predicted proteins | sample 3512371 | NCBI WGS metagenome assembly VFQN01 (sample SAMN10412370, study PRJNA504923) | tailings metagenome | isolation source: Replicate 2 from Balatoc abandoned mine | place: Philippines: Itogon, Benguet | collected 2017-08-28
GCTCGTCGACGCCCGCTGCTCGCGCACGACCAGCGCCACCGCGCGGTCGAACAGCTCGTCGGCTTCCATCTCGGGATCGTCCTCCTCGTCCTCGACATCGCTCTCGAGGATGACGTCGACGTACTCGGGCTCACCCTGCAGCCGCAGATGCGCCGCAACCTGCTCGACCTCCTCGTCGGAGACGAACGGCCCGTGCACGCGCATGATCGAGCCGCCGGAGCCTGACGCGAACAGCATGTCGCCGGCTCCGAGAAGCTGCTCGGCGCCCTGCTCGTTGAGGATCGTACGGCTGTCGATCTTGGAGGCGACCTTGAAGCTGATGCGGGTCGGGAAGTTGGCCTTGATCGTGCCGGTGATGACGTCGACGCTCGGACGCTGCGTCGCCATGATCAGATGAATGCCAGCGGCGCGTGCCATCTGCGCGAGACGCTGCACCGCGCCCTCGACGTCCTTGCCAGCGACCACCATCAGGTCTGCGAACTCGTCGACCACGACGACGATGAACGGCATCGGCGTGAAATCCAGCGGCTCGCTCACGAACACCGGACGCCCGCTATCGGGATCGAAGCCCGTCTGCACGCGGCGTGCCAGCTTCTCGCCGCGATCGCGCGCCGTACGCACGCGCGTGTTGAACATTTCGATGTTGCGCACGCCGAGCTTGGACATGCGCTTGTAGCGCTCCTCCATCTCGCGCACGACCCATTCGAGGGCAGCGGCGGCCTGATGCGGATCGGTGACGACGGGCGTCAGCAGATGCGGGATGCCGTTGTAGGCGGAGAGCTCCAGCATCTTCGGGTCGATCATGAGGAAACGGCATTCCTCGGGCGTCAGGCGATACAACAGCGACAGGATCAGCGCGTTGACGCCGACCGACTTGCCCGAGCCGGTCGTGCCCGCGATCAGCAGATGCGGCATCCGCGCGAGATCGACGACGATCGGCTCGCCAGCGATGCTCTTGCCGAGCGTGATCGGGAGCTGCGCTTCGCTCGCGGTGAACGCCTCGGCCTCGAGCAGCTCACGCAGAAACACCGACTCGCGGCGCGCATTCGGCAGCTCGATGCCGATGGCGTTGCGGCCGGGAACGACGGCGATGCGGGCCGACGCCGCGCTCATCGAGCGTGCGATGTCATCAGCGAGGCCGATCACACGCGACGACTTGGTCCCGCGCGCCGGCACCAGCTCGTACAGCGTCACGACCGGGCCGGGCCGGATATCCTTGATCTCGCCCTTGATGCCGAAGTCGGCGAGCACGTCCTCGAGCAGACGCGCGTTGCCACGCATCACCGCTTGGCTCACTTCAGCGCCGGACTTGGGCGGCGGCGGGCGGCGCAGGATGTCGAGCGACGGGCGCGCGAAGCGGTTGCGCGCGTGAGGTTGCTGGCGTGCGCGGCGCGGCGCAGCGGCAGGCGTCGGCTCGCGACGCACCGGCTCCGGCGGGAGCTCGTCCTGCATCTCGTCCAGACGAGGCTCGCGCTGCCGGCGCGGCGCCGCGTGCGGCACTGTTTGCGGACCGGGCGAACGCACGCCACCCGCCGGTGCAAAGCGGCGGGCGATCTCCGGGCTGTGAACCTCGGTTGCCGTGTCGAACGTGCGCGGCGGCGGATCGTCGTCCCGGTAGCCTTGGTCCCGGAAATCGCGATCGTGGAAGTCCGGCGCATAGCCGGCGGTCTGCAGCTCCGGCCCGCGCGGCGCCGGCCAATAGCGCTCCATCGACTGGCGCTCGCGGGTGAACCAGCCGAGCGCACGGTCGAGCAGCGCGCGCGGTGACATCCGGCGCGCGCTCGGATCGGCGTTGGGATCTGACTGCCAAAGGAGGGCGTAGTCGCGCTGCGTCAGGCCGAGCGCCGCCGACAGGCAGCACATACCGGCGGCGAACAGCACGAGACCAGTCGCCAGACCGGCGCGGGCCGCGTTGATGTTGGAGAGGAGGCCGGAGACGAGGTTGAAGGCCACGGAGCCGATCATCCCGCCGAGACCCTGATGCAGCGGCCAGCTCGCCGGCGCCGGTAGCGAGGCGAGCGCGCCTGCGAGGATGAGCAGCGCCACCGGCGCGACGACAAACCGGACCCGCATATCGGCGAAACGGCGCCGCATGATCAGCTCGGCGCTCCAGAAGGTCGCGATGACCATGCCGAAGATAGCGGAGAGGCCGACAAGTTGCAGGAGCAGATCGGAGACGATGGCGCCGAGCGGGCCCATCCAGTTGCGGGTTGCGCCGCTCGCCGCGTGGGTGAGGCTCGGGTCCTGGGCCGACCACGTCATCAGGCTCAGCCAGCCAGCCGCCGTCAGCACCGCGAGCACGATGCCCGCAAGTCGCGAAAGGCTGCCCCTCAGCCGCTCTTCCAGCGGGCGTGGAAGCAACGGCCGGGGCTCGTGGTCGGAGCCATACAACGCCTTGTTCCCATGCTGTTCTACGCCTCGGCCGAAACGATACGCTGGAGGGCCTCCCGAATCGTCGCCACATCATGCACGAGTGCGACTCGGATGTATTGTTCGGCGGGATTGGCCCCCTGCGCGTTCGGCTGAGCCAGATACGCACCTGGGACGACCTTGACACCGCAGCGTTTCCAAAGCGTTACGGTCGCCGGTATAGAGCCGCCGAGATGGCTCATATCGAGCCACAGGAAGAACCCGCCGCCTGGGCGCTGGTAGCCGAAACGGCTGCCCAGTACCTCGTCGCAGACGTCGAACTTGGCCCGGTAGGCCTGCCGGATGACGCCGACGTGCTGCTCCTCGCTCCACACGGCCACCGAGGCGTGCTGGACGACCCCCGGCATCTGCGGCGCCATGAGGTTGCGGATCTCGGCGAACATCTCGAGGAAGTCGGCGTCGCCAGCGGCGAATCCCGAGCGCAATCCGGGCAGGTTCGACCGCTTGGACAGCGAGTTGAAGACGATGAGGTTCTTGAAGCCTTCGGGCGTCCCGGCCGCGACCTGTAGACCGCCGATCGGCGGCTCGCGAGTGTAGATCTCCGAGTAGCACTCGTCGAAGAACAACATGAAGTCGTAGTGGCGGGCGAGCGTCAGCGCCTTGCGGATGTAGGCAGCGCTTGCGACGGCCCCCTGCGGATTGGCCGGCGAGCAGAGATAGAACGCGACCGTGCGCTTGAGCGTCTCCGTATCGTTTTCGAGGGCGTCGAGGTCGGGCAGGAAGCTGGTCGCGGCGGTCGCGTCGAGGAATACCGGCTCGCAGTTGGCGCCATACGCCGCGCCGAGGTAGGCGTGGTACATCGGGTTCGGCAGCAGCACGACCGGGCGCCCCTCGACCACCTTGCGACCGACTGCGGGCAGGATCGCGAAGAACAGCCCTTCGCGCGATCCGTTGAGCGGGTGGACGTGGCGTAGCGCATCGACGCTCCCCGCGATGCCATAGCGGCGCTCAATCCAGGCGCCGATGGTCTTGCGCAGCTCCTCGCTGGTGCGGATCGGCGGATATTTCGCGAGCGTCGCCTTGGCCTCCACCATCCGGTCCGGCACGAACTCCGGCATGGTCTCGCGCGGCTCGCCCACCACCAGCTCGATCGGCGGATTGATCCCCGGCTCGACGCCTTCGAGCAGGCGGCGGAGACGGGTAAACGGCGAGAGGATCACGCCCTGGGCGAGCGCATGCAGTCCGGTCGGTGCGGCAGTCATTTGCGGTCCATGATGCGGGGCGGGGAAGGCGCTCAGTCGACGATCGCCTGTAGCACGAGGTTGCGGATGAGCTGGCGATAGCGCAACCGCAGAGGCCCTGGCGCGACGATCATGGCGACGACGGTCATGTTCTCGGCTGGATCGTTCCAGAAGTAGGTCCCGTACACGCCGGACCAGTAGTAGTCGCCGGGCGTGCCGTTGGCGGCGGCGATGCCCTGCTGCTTGCGTACGGCGAAGCCGAGGCCGAAGCCATAGCCGTCGAAGGCCGGGTCCATCGTCGTCGCGATGCGGTTGACGATCTTGTCGCCGAGGTGATCGGACGTCATCAGCGCCACGGTCTTCTTGCCGAGCAGACGCTTCCCGCCGCTGACACCACCATCGAGCAGCATCTGCGTGAAACGGAGATAGTCGGCGGCCGTCGAGACGCAACCACCGCCGCCCGATTGCCACTTCGACGTCTTGCCTGTCGCATGATGGACGACCAGCGGCTCGCCGGTCAGCGGATCCTTCGGCAGCGCGCGGGCATAGCGCTCGCGGGTCGTATCGGTCAGATCGAAGCCGGTGTCGGCCATGCCGAGCGGCTGCCACAGACGCTCGGACAGGAAGTCGCCGAGGCGCTGGCCACTTACGGCCTCGATGACGAAGCCGAGAATGTCGGTCGAGACGCCGTACTCCCAGGTCGAGCCGGGCTGGAAGAGGAGCGGCGCCTTCGCGAGGAGGCTCAGGAACTCTTCCTTGCCGTGCACCGCGGCGACGCCATGCAGCGGATAGGCGCGGTAGGCGGCGCTGGTGCCGCGGTTCTGGTAGGAGAGCCCAGACGTGTGGCGCAGCAGGTCCTGCACCGTCATCTCACGCTCGGCCGGCACCATCTCCAGCACGTCGCTGGTGATCGACTTAGCGACCTTCATGCCGGCAAGCTGCGGCAGGTACTTCGATACGGGATCGGCGAGCAGCAGGCGCCCTTCCTCGGCGAGCATCATGATGCCGACCGAGACCATCGGCTTGGTCATCGAGGCGATCGAGAACACGGCATCCGCCCACATCGGCGTGCCCGCTGCCTTGTCGCGAAAACCGTAGCCCTCGAGCATGGCGAGCTTGCCATGGCGCGCGATGCCGACCACCGCGCCCGGGATCATGCCGGCGGCGACCTCGCGGTCGATCGCCTCGCGGATGCGGCCGAGCCGCCCCGGATCGAAGCCGAGCTCGGCGGGCGCTGCCCGCTGCAGGACCGGGGTATTCGCGGACGACGCCATGGCTTCGGATCTCCCGTTGAACTAGTGGCCGCCGCCGGCCAGCGTGCCGGCGGCGCATCATACGTCTGTCGTTAGTCGACCAGCGCTTGAAGCACCAGCGTATTCACGAACTTCCGATAGTAGGTGCGGATCGGCCCAGGGCCGGCCGACATGAAGACGGCGGTGAGCTGTTCCTTGGGGTCATTCCAGAAGAAGGTGCCATAGGCGCCGCCCCAATTGTAGTCACCTTCTGTGCCGGACACGCCGGCGATGCCGGGCGTAAGGCGCACGGCGAAACCGAGCCCGAAGCCGTAACCCTCACGCGACGGGTCCGTGAGCGAGACGTTGTTCGCGATCTCGGGTCCGAGATGGTTCGACGTCATGTACTCGACGGTCTTCTTGCCGAGGATGCGCTTGCCGTCGAGAACGCCACCGTTGAGCAGCATTTGCGAGAAGCGGATGTAGTCGGCCGCCGTGCCGACGGCGCAGGCGCCGCCGCATTCGAACTTGATCGGCTTCGTGCCTGCGTGAAGCACCGACTGCGGCTTGCCCGTCGTCGGGTCATTCGGGAAGGCGCGCGCGTAGCGGGCCTTCTGCGTCTCGCCGACGACGAACGAGGTGTCCTCCATGCCGAGCGGCTTCCATATTCGCTCCGACAGGAATGCCGACAGCGGCCCGCCGGTGATCGCTTCGACGACAAGGCCGAGCACATCGGTCGAGAGACTATAGTCCCACGCCGTGCCGGGGTCGTGCAGTAGTGGGAGAGTTGCGATCTTGTCGAGCAGCTCCGTGCCTGTGTAGTTCAGCACAGCGACGCCCGAGCCAGCCGGCCACAGCTTGTGCACCGGCGTGTTGCCGCGCGCACCATAGGTCAGCCCCGAAGTGTGACGGAGGAGATCCTGGATCGTCGGCTGGCGCTTCGCCGCTCGCGTACCGATCGTCACCTTACCGTCCGGCTCGGTCTTGACCTCGGCGACCTTCATGTCCTTGAGCTGCGGCAGGTACATGCCGACGGGATCATTGAGGAACAGCTTGCCTTCCTCGAGCAGCATCATGATGGCGACCGAGACCATCGGCTTGGTCATGCTGGCGAGCGAAAACACCGCGTTCTTCGGCATCGGCGCCTTGGTCGCCGGATCGACCACGCCGAGCGACTCGAAATAGGCGAGCTTGCCGCGCCGCGCGATGGCGACCACGACGCCGGGAATACGACCCTTGTCGATCTCGGCCTGGAAGGCAGGCGCGATGCGCGCGAGGCGTTCCGCCGACAGGCCGACGGACGCCGGATCGACGCGCGGTAACGGGGCATCACCATTGGCAAGTGCGGCGGTGGCGAGCGGTGCCATCAGCACGGCCGTGCACACCCCTTTCATGGGCATCGAAATGGTCATGGTTCCAATCCTCCCGAGGAAGCCCGGCGCTGTTGGTCACGGCGAGGCTTGAAGGCAGGATAGACCAGAGCGGGAATGCGAGCCACAGGCCGGCGACGCCGGACAGATCACATCCCATCGCTATGCTGCGGGTGCGAACACGCCGTCAGCGGGCGAGCGCCTCGTTGACGAGCTTGGTCATCAGCCGGCGGTAGTGATAGCGGAGCTTCCCGGGCTGCTGGGACATGAAGACGACGGCGAGCCCGGCTTGCGGATCGTTCCAGAAGTAGGTGCCGTAGGCGCCGCCCCAATTGTACTCGCCGACGTGACCCGGGGACGTTCGTGTGCCGGGAATGAGCCGCACCGCAAAGCCGAGTCCGAAGCCGAAGCCCTTGCGCGTTCCTTCCGCGTCGACGCCGAAATCGGCGCCGAGATGATTGCGCGTCATGTCGGCAACGGTCTCGGGCTTGAGGATGCGCTTGCCGTCGAACTCGCCGCCGTTGAGCAGCATCTGCGAGAAGCGCAGATAGTCGGCCGCGGTCGACACTGCGCAGCCGGTACCGCACTCGTACTTGAGCGGCTTGCCTTGCGCGTGCAGGACGCGCTGCGGCTTGCCCGTGGTCGGGCTTTCCTCATAGGCGCGTGCGTAGCGGTTCATCTTGTCCGGCGGGATGGCGAAACCCGTGTCCTTCATGCCGAGCGGCTGCCACAGTCGCTCCGACAGGAAGACCGAGAGCTTCTGGCCCGAGATCTTCTCGATCAGCAGGCCCAGCACGTCGGTCGAAAAACCGTAATCCCAGGCGGTGCCGGGATCGTGCAGTAGCGGCAGTTTGGCGATCGTCTCGAGCAGCTCGTCGCCGGTCATGCGGACGGCCGCACGCGCGCCGCTGTAGGGCCACAGCTTGTTGACCGCGGACTTGCCGCGATTGCCGGACGTCATCCCGGAGGTGTGGCGCAGCAGATCCTCGACCGTCGGCTGGCGCCGGGCAGGACGCGTCTCGACCGGACCGTCGCGCTCGTCAGGATCGACAGCGACGCGCAGGCTCGCGATCACGGGCAGATGCTTGCCGATGGGATCGGCAAGTGCGACCTTCCCCTCCTCGACCAGCATCATGACGCCGACCGACACCATCGGCTTGGTCATGCTGGCGATGGAGAAGATGGCGTCGGTGGTCATGGGCGCATCGGTTTCCGGATCGCGGTCACCGAATGCCTCGAAATAGCCGATCTTGCCGTGACGGGCGATGAGCAGCACGGCGCCCGGGAGCTGCCCCTTCTTGACGTCTCCTTCGAGCGTGTCGGCGATGTACTGCAGGCGGTCCGGCACGAGGCCCATCGATGCCGGATCGGCGCGCGGCAACGGGTCCTGGGCGAGGGCGTGACCACACGCCAATGCGAATGCGGCGAACACCATCGCGCCGCACGCAATGCCGGAATTGGACAGGGTCATGGGTGGACACCGTAAGCGGGACCAGCCGCTCGTCAACGGCCGACATGGGACGCAGCATGTCCTCGCACACTGAACGGAACCTGAAGGTTTCCGCAGATGCCGGCGCGGCTACCGCATCCGGCGCGGGTTCATGTAGAGGTCGGCTTCCTGGCGGTCGATCTTCGGGATGATCTTTCCAGCCCGCACACCGCGATACAGCGACTTGAGGTGATGGCGGACGTCGCGCGCGAACACTTCCTTGGCGCAGAACAGCTTCAGCACGTGCAGAAGGCGCGGGTCGGCGTGATCGCGCAGGATGCGACAGCGCCACTTGCCACCGATCGAGAACACCTTGCCATCGAGGAAGCCGACCACGTTGCCTGCCGCGTCGAACAGCTTGAAGTCACCGCCGATATCGATGAGGTCGCGCCGCAGCCGGTAGAAAATCGGCTGATGACCATCGAGCACGAAGAATGAGTAGTTCTCCGGCATCAGCGGCCACTTGTTGGCCGACCGCTCGAGATAGATGTTATGGACCTGCTCGCCGGTGTTGATCGAGTACGCGGCAACGGGCAAGCCACGGGCGCCGATGGTGAGTTGCAGCGATCGCGCAAGCATTAGGTCCATGGTGGCGCGCCAGTTGAGCTTGTCGCCGAACAGGCGAAGCACGAGCCGGCGGTCCATGCCCTCCTGCTTCTTCCACAGCTCCTCGCGGTAGGCGATGAGGCCGGTGCGTTCGCCGTTCTCCAAGACCTCAGCGAACACGTCCATGTCGGTCGTGAACTGGCGGGTCTTGGCGCGGTTGCGGCTGTGCTTGAAGATGCCGAACTCGACCGAGTTCAGGTTGGTGATCCAGACATCGACAGTGAACTCGTGCCACTCGCCCTTGCCGCGCCGGACGCGCTGGGTGCGCTTGCCGGACGGCGCTGGCAACGTCGACTGATGCTGCTGGAGGACCTCTTCCTTGGCCTCACGCGCCGCTTCTGTCGCGGCAGCCTCCGCCTCGATTTCTATTGCCCTGCTGCCATCTGCCATGACCGGCCTCCGCTAGAACGGGCCCGCACGCAGAGACAAAGCATGGGCGAATCACGCGCAAACAGTAGCATCCGCCGATAATCGCGATGCGTCCGCGCCTGTGGATAACCGTTGGATGAGATGTTGGTTCCGCAAGTCCGGCGAGGGATCAGAACATCGCCGGGTGGACGCGATCCGGCGGCGCGTGGCCGTCGAGGAACGTCTTGATGTTGATGATGACCTTCTCGCCCATGTCGACGCGGCCTTCGAGCGTCGCCGAGCCCATGTGCGGCAGCGCCACGACGCGGGGCGAGGCGAGCAGCTTCGGATTGATCGCCGGCTCGTTCTCGAACACGTCCAGGCCCGCGCCCGCGATCGCGCCGGACTCGAGGAGCCGCGCGAGCTCGTTCTCGTCGATCACCTCGCCGCGCGCCGTATTCACGATGTAGGCGGTCGGCTTCAGCAGCTTGAGACGGCGGGCCGACAGCAGGTGGTAGGTCGCCGGCGTGTGCGGGCAGTTGACCGAGACGATGTCCATACGCGCCAGCATCTGGTCGAGGCTGTCCCAGTAGGTCGCCTCGAGGCCCTGCTCGATCTCCTCTGAGAGACGGCGGCGATTGTGATAGTGCACCTGCAGGCCGAACGCGCCGGCGCGACGCGCCACCGCCTGGCCGATGCGGCCCATGCCGATGATGCCGAGCCGCTTGCCGAAGATGCGATGGCCGAGCATCCAGGTCGGCGACCAGCCGGTCCAGTGACTGCGCGGGTCCTTGAGCAGCGTCGCACCCTCGACCACGCGGCGCGGCACCGCGAGGATCAGCGCCATCGTCATGTCGGCAGTGTCCTCGGTCAGGACGCCGGGGGTATTGGTCACGGTGATGCCGCGATTGCGCGCGGTGTCGAGGTCGATGTTGTCGACGCCGGTGCCGAAATTGGCGATCAGCTTGAGCTGCGGCCCTGCCTGCGACAGCACCGCCCGGTCGATGCGGTCGGTCACCGTCGGCACGAGCACATCGGCCGCCTTGACCGCCTCGACCAGCGCCGCCTGCGACATCGGAGCGTCATCGAGGTTGAGGCGCGCATCGAACAGCTCCCGGCAGCGCGTCTCGACGATCTCCGGCAGCTTGCGCGTGACGATGACGAGGGGCTTCTTGGGGCTGGTGGGCATGTGAAATGTCCAGTCATTGGGGGAGCGGCGGCGGCGGCACGTTCCTTCTCCGCAATCCGGCCCTGTCTAGCAGATGCCCCTGCCGAACACAAAGCCGGGTAATCAGCGTGCGTTGCACACAAAACGTGCGCCGGGCGCCGCCGCTAACGGCGCCCGCATTGCCTCGCCCGGCGGAAGCCGTTAGAGCAGGCGGGACGTCGCGATTTTCACAACATCAATCGCAACACGCTGAAACCCGCTCAACCGAGAGCCCGCCCATGCGCCTCACACGCTTCTTCCTGCCGGTCCTGCGCGAGACGCCGAAAGAGGCGGAGATCGTCTCCCATCAGCTCATGCTGCGGGCCGGCATGATCAAGCAGTCGAGTGCCGGGATCTATTCGTGGCTGCCACTCGGCTACCGGGTGCTGAAGAAGATCGAGCAGATCGTCCGCGAGGAGCAGAATCGTGCCGGCGCCATCGAGGTGCTGATGCCGACCATCCAGCCGGCCGACCTGTGGCGCCAGTCGGGCCGCTACGACGCCTATGGCAAGGAGATGCTGCGGATCAAGGATCGCCACGAGCGCGACATGCTCTACGGGCCGACCAACGAGGAGCAGATCACCGAGATCTTCCGCGACAGCGTGAAGTCCTACAAGGACCTGCCCCGCAATCTCTACCACATCCAATGGAAGTTCCGTGACGAGGTGCGCCCGCGCTTCGGGGTGATGCGCGGCCGCGAGTTCCTGATGAAGGACGCCTACTCGTTCGACCTCGATGCGGCCTCGGCGCGCCACGCCTACAACCGCATGTTCGTCGCGTACCTGCGCACGTTCGCGCGCCTTGGCCTCAAGTCGATCCCGATGGCGGCTGATACCGGCCCGATCGGTGGCGACCTCAGCCACGAGTTCATCATCCTCGCCGACACCGGCGAGAGCCAGGTCTACTGCCACTCGGATCTCGTCAACACGCCGGTGCCAGGAAAGGACGTCGACTTCGACGCCGACCTGTCGCCGATCATCAAGCAGTGGACCTCGCAGTATGCCGCGACCGACGAGAAGCACGACGCGGCGAAGTTCGCGGCCGAGGTTCCCGCCGATAAGCAGGTCTCCGCGCGCGGCATCGAGGTCGGGCACATCTTCTACTTCGGCACCAAGTATTCCGAGCCGATGGGCTGCAAGGTGCAGGGCCCGGACGGCAAGCTCGTCTCTGTCCACATGGGCTCGTACGGCGTCGGCGTGTCGCGTCTCGTCGGCGGCATCATCGAGGCGAGCCACGACGACGCGGGCTGTGTATGGCCGGTGCCGGTCGCGCCGTTCGAGGCCGGGCTGATCAACCTCAAGTCTGGCGACAAGGACACGGACGCCGCCGCAAATGCCGTCTACGAGAAGCTGACCAACGCCGGCATCGACGTGCTCTACGACGACACCGACGAGCGCGCGGGCGGCAAGTTCGCGACCATGGACGTGATCGGGCTGCCCTATCAGGTCGTCATCGGACCGAAGGGCGTGAAGGCCGGCGAGGCCGAGATCAAGACGCGCAAGGGCGGCGCCAAGGAGACGATTGGCATCGACGCCGCCGTCGCAAAAGTCATCGACCTCGTCAAGGCGGGCCGCGATCTGGCGTAGGGTGGCCGAATCGCGGGATAATCGGTTGCATGAGCCAGCCGGATTCCGTTAATCGCGCCCAGATCCGCACCTTCATCGAGATGCAGGCGGCCGAGAAGGGCGCCGCCCGCAACACGCTCGACGCCTATGCGCGCGATCTCGAAGACCTGGCCCAATTCCTCGATAGCCGAGGGCGCGCCGTTGAGGATACGACGCCCGACGACATGGCGGCGTACGTCCGCCACCTTTCCGAAGCCGGTTTCGCGACTACGACACGCGCGCGCAAGACCTCCGCGGTGCGCCAGTTCTATCGCTTCCTGATGCTCGAAGGCGTCCTCAACGACGATCCGGCGGCGGGACTCAGCGGTCCCAAACTCGAACGCGCGCTCCCGAAGACGCTGTCGATTGCCGAGGTCGAGCGTTTGCTCGAAACCTCGCAGCGGCGCACGGAAACGGCGACCGGTCGTGCGCGTCTCGGCGCCTTCCGCCTGCACGCAATGCTGGAGGTGCTGTACGCGTCGGGGATGCGCGTGTCGGAGCTGGTGGCGCTGCCACGTCAGGTGCTGACCGGCGATCCGCGCGTGCTGACCATCACCGGCAAGGGCAACAAGCAGCGTCTCGTGCCGCTCAACAATGAAGCGCGGATGGCGCTCGACCGCTACATCACCGCGCTGTCCGATCCCGCGAACACGTCGCCGACGCTGCGGCCCGCGAAGTGGCTGTTTCCCGCGCGCAGCGCCGAGGGCCACGTGACACGCCAGCATCTCGGCCAGGAGCTTAAGGAACTCGCCACCGAAGCCGGTCTCGATCCCGAGCGCGTCAGCCCGCACGTGCTGCGCCACGCCTTCGCGAGCCATCTGCTCGATCGCGGCGCCGACCTGCGCTCAGTGCAGCAGCTGCTGGGCCACGCCGACATCTCGACGACGCAGATCTACACCCACGTCCTCGAAGAACGGCTGAAAAAAATCGTCAACGAGCATCACCCGCTGGCGCGGCTCAAAACTGACGCCGCCGAATAGCCCGACCTTCTCACCCCCGCGCGCGTGACGTTCCAGAATGCGCCGAGGATGCCCGATGACCAGTTGGCGCGGATCGCGCTCGAGTTGCGCCGGTCTCTGACCTGAAATTTCTGCGACCTTCCTACCCTGCGCAGGGCCTCGCCTTTGTCATCTCGGGGCTCTATCGTGGACCGCCTTCCACGAAACTGAACGGAGCACTTCCACCAGATGCGCATTCTCGTGACCAACGACGACGGCATCAATGCGCCGGGCCTCCACGCGCTGCGCGAGATCGCCGGTCAGGTCGCGGGGCCGGACGGCGAGATCTGGGTTTTCGCGCCCGAGACGAACCAGTCGGGCACTGGCCACTCGCTATCGCTCAACGATCCGTTGCGGATGCGCGAGGTGAGCGAGCGCGTCTATGCCGTGCGCGGCACGCCGACGGACAGCGTCATCATGGGCGTGCGTCACGTGATGCGTGACGGCCGGCCGGATCTGGTATTGAGCGGCGTCAACCGCGGCGCCAATCTCGCCGAGGACGTAACGTACTCGGGCACGATCGCAGGCGCGTTCGAGGGCACACTGCTCGGCATCCGCTCGATCGCCATGTCGCTCGCCTACGGCGCGACCGCCGACAACATGCACTGGGAGACCCCGATCGCGCTCGGACCGGACCTGATCAGACGCGTGCTAGCGGCGGAATGGCGCGAGGGCAGCCTCGTGAACATCAATTTCCCGGATTGCGCGCCTGATGAGATTCGCGGCGTGGATGTCACCGAGCAGGGACGTCGCGATATCAACCCGCTCGGTGTCGAGGAGCGCCATGATACCTGGGGCGTCCCCTACTACTGGCTCGGCTTTGCCCGTCGGCGGTCAAACCCGCCGCAGGGCACCGATCTGTGGTCGATCTACAATGACCGGATCTCGATCACGCCCCTGACGATCAACCTGACCGACCAGGCAATGCGCGAAAAATTGCGAGGCAGCCTGACTGGCTAGCCAGGCTGCCTCGATGCGGGGGCGCGCGATCGTTGCGTACGAAGGGAGCAGCGCCCCGGTTCTGTGTCAGCCGAGGCGAAACCCCGACTTGGTCGCCAGCTTGACGTCGCCTTCGTCGGCGTGCTCCGGGCGCGAAAAGATGCTCTGGACTAGATTCCAGACTGCCTTCGAGCGCTCGATGCGAGCCTGACGCATGTGCTTCTCGACCAGTTCGGTCGTGATTTCGGGGTATTCCCGGCTGATCTTGCTCATGTTAGCTCACCTCAACTCGATTTTTGTTTGTGAACCATATATGGTGTAATTCTGCCAAGGCTTCAAACGATGGTTTCTCACGACATGGATGAGATAATCTAATATCAAATGCCTCGCCTCCTGCCTCCGCTGAACGCGCTGCGTGCCTTCGAGGCGACCGCCCGGCACATGAGCTTCTCGCGCGCCGCCGAGGAGCTCGGCGTGACGCCGGCCGCCCTCAGCCATCAGGTCGCGGGTCTCGAAGCGTTCCTCGGCGAGCGGCTGTTCCACCGCAACGCAAGGTCGATCTCGCTGACCCCGCCGGGGGATCTGCTCTATCCTGGCCTCAACGCCGCCTTCTCGCAGATTCGCCAGTCGGTAGAGCGGGTCATGGATACGGGTGACGCCCAGATCCTGGTCGTCAGCGCGCCGCCGGGGTTTACTGCCAAGTGGCTGGTGCCGCGGCTCCACCGCTTCCTCGCCGCCAACCCCGAGCTCGACGTGCGGGTGTCCGCGAGCCTGACGCTGGCGAGCTTCGCGGGTGACGGCATCGATGTCGCGATCCGGAATGCGGTCGGGCCGTTCACGGGGCTGTGGTCACAGAAGCTGTTCGCCATCGAGACGCTGCCGATCGCGAGCCCGCGCCTGATCGAGCAGTACGGGCCGCTCGTGACGCCCGACGACCTCGCGCGTTTCCCGATCATCCACGACGACTCGCTCGGGCGCATGTTCGGCCTGCCGACTTGGCTCGACTGGCTCCGCGCTGCAAACGCCGAGCATGTCGACATCGGCCGCGGCCTGCACTTCTCGAGCGCCGATCATGCCATCGAGGCGGCGCTGGAAGGGGCGGGTGTGCTGCTCGCGCCCAGGGTGCTGGCCGCCGACGACGTGCGCCTCGGCCGCCTGGTCTTCCCGTTCGCGCTTTCGCTGAGGTCCAACCGGTCGTTCCACATCGTCTGCCCCGAGGGCCACGAGACGCGGCCGAAGATCGCGGCCTTCTGCGCCTGGATCCTCGACGAGGTAGCGAAGCTCGGCCTCGAATCGGGCGAGAACGACGCGCCGGGGTCCGCTACTGCTGCTGCTGCTGCTGTTGTTGCTGCTGCTGGAAGTGATCCCAGCCCTGCCGCGCGAACGAAATCGGCATCCCGTCGGAGCCGAGGACGCGCACGTCTGGCCCGGGAGTGATTTCGCCGATGCGCGTGACGGCGATCTCGGCCGTCACAGCCGCCGCTTCGAATGCCGCGCATGCCGCAGGATCGACAGTGGCGAGGATCTCATAGTCGTCGCCTGAAGCGATCGCCGCACCGATACGAGTCGGATCAGCACCGAGTGCGCGCCGCATCGCCCCCGACAAGGGAAGCCGCGCCGCGTCGACACGCGCGCCAACGCCGGACGCACGGCACATGCGGCCGAGGTCCTTCAACAACCCGTCGGAGAGATCCATCGCTGCGCTCGCGTGATCGCGGAGCGCCGCCGCCAGACCGAGGCGTGGTTGCGGCCGCAGATAGCGTCGAAGTGCGTGCGCGGCCTCATCCGCCGATAGACAGAGTAGCGGCGCCAGTGCCGCATCCGTCCGCAGCGCGAGGCCGAGCGCCGCGTCGCCGAGCGTGCCCGACACATAGATCGCCTGCCCGACTCGCGCCGCCGCGCGCCGCACCATGCGCCCTGCCGCCACCTCGCCGATCACGGTAATGGCGATCGAGAAGTGGCCGGGCGTGCGGTCGGTGTCGCCGCCCGCGAGCTGAATGCCGAATGCGCGCTGCACCTCGCCGAGGCCGGCCGCGAACTTGGCCATCCAGGCGCGCTTCGGAGCTTCGGGAAGCGACAGCGCCATAAGGTAGAGGCGCGGCGTCGCCCCCTTCGCGGCAAGGTCCGACACGTTGACCGCCAGCGCCTTCCACGCGATGTCGGCTGGATCATCCTCGGCAAAGAAATGGACGCCGGCCACCACCGGGTCGGTCTTCAGCACCAGCTCGGTGCCAGGCGTCGGTGCGAACCGCGCGCAGTCGTCAGCGAGCCCGAGCGCGCCCTCGAACCCGGCCGCCAGCGGCGCCAGGAACTCGCGGACGAGGTCGTCCTCACCATCGATGCGCGGCTCTTCCGTCATTGTCCGTCCGCCAAAACTTTTCCAATGCTACCACCGACTTAACCCCACCGCACGCAATCACGGTAGGCACGGAGCGGCACGCTGTGGCACATCTTGAACGAAACCAATGAAAAACAACTCCGGATACGCCCCCTCATGACCCAATTTCCGCATCTCACCGCGCCCCTCCGCGTCGGCGGCCTCACGCTGCCCAACCGCGCGATCATGGGGTCCATGCATACCGGCCTCGAATACATGGACCGGCATATCGAGCGCACGGCCCGCTTCTACGTCGAGCGCGCGCGCGGTGAAGCGGCGCTGATCGTCACCGGCGGCTACTCGCCCAATGCCGACGGACTGTTCGGACCCGACGGGCCGGAAGTCAGCCGACCCGAGCACCTTCCCGAGCACCGCACCATCACCGATGCCGTGCACGCGGCGGGCGGACGCATCGCGCTGCAGATCCTGCACGCCGGACGCTACGCCAAGCACAAGGGCCTCGTCGCGCCATCTACGGTGCAGTCGCCGATCAACCCGCTGGCGCCACGCCGCATGACGGTCGCCGACATCGAGCGGACGATCGAGGACTTCGCGATCTCGGCGGCGCTGGCGCGCGAGGCGGGCTACGACGGCATCGAGGTGATGGCGTCGGAAGGATACCTGATCAACGAGTTCACGGCGAAACGCACCAACGATCGCGACGATGACTGGGGCGGGAGCCTGGAGAACCGTCTGCGCTTTCCGGTCGAGATCATGAAGCGCGTGCGCCAGCGGGTCGGCGACGACTTCCTGATCATCTATCGCATCTCGTCCATCGATCTCGTCGAAGGCGGATTGACCGGCGACGAGATCGTCGCACAGGCGAAGGCGATCGAGGCGGCCGGCGCCTCGATCCTCAACCAGGGCATCGGATGGCACGAGGCGCGCGTGCCGACCATCGCGCAGAAGGTGCCGCGCGCGGCATGGGTATTCGCGGCCCGGCGGCTGAAGCAGGCGGTCTCTATCCCGGTGATCGCGTCCAACCGCATCAGCACGCCGGCGGTTGCAGAGGAGATCCTTGCGGCCGGCGATGCCGATCTCGTATCGATGGCGCGGCCGTGGCTCGCCGATCCGCACTTCATGGCGAAGGCGCGCGCCGGCAAGGCCGACGAGATCAACGTCTGCATCGCCTGCAACCAAGCGTGCCTCGACTACATCTTCTCGAGCCGCGCCGCGAGCTGCTTGGTCAATCCGGTGACTGGGCGCGAGCTCGATTTTGACGCGATGCCTGACTCCACGAGAAAGAAGCGCGTCGCCGTCGTCGGCGCCGGTCCCGCGGGTCTCGCGTGCGCGACGACGGCCGCCGCGCGCGGCCACCAGGTGACGCTTTACGAAGCACAGCCACGCATCGGCGGCCAGCTCAACATCGCCCGTAACATCCCCGGCAAGGAGGAGTTCGACGAGACCGTTCGCTATTTCGGCCGCATGATCGAGACGCGCGGTGTCGCGCTAAAGGTCGGCACGGCGCCCGAGGCCCGCGATCTGGCCGTCAACTTCGACGAGGTCGTCGTGGCGACCGGCGTCCGCCCGCGTACGCCCGACATCCCCGGCATCGACGATCCGCGCTGCGTTTCCTACATCGACATCCTGACGGGCAAGGTCACCGCCGGCCGCCGCGTCGCGATCATCGGTGCGGGCGGCATCGGTTTCGACGTTGCCGAGTTCCTGTCGGGGCCGAGCCAGGCGGAAGCAGCAAGCATCACGCACTTCCTGCACGAGTGGGGCGTCGAAACCGCCAACTCGATGCCAGGCGCGCTGGAGACACCCGCCGAACCCGAGATCAAGCGCCAGATCGTGATGCTTCAGCGCAAGTCAGGCCGCCTCGGACGTACCCTCGGCCTCTCGACCGGCTGGGTGCTGCGCATCGCGCTCTCCAAGCGCAAGGTCGCGCAACTCGCCGGCGTCACCTATGTGAAGATCGATGCCGAGGGCCTGCACATTCGGGTCGGCGATGAATCGCGCGTGCTGGCCGTCGATACGATCGTCCTGTGCGCCGGGCAGGACAGCGAACGCTCGCTCGCCGACCGCCTGATCGCGGCCGGCATAAGACCACATCTCATCGGCGGCGCCGACGTCGCGGCCGAGCTCGATGCCATGCGCGCGATCGATCAGGGCGTACGGCTGGCGTATTCGTTTTGACCGCGCGCCGCCGCCTACCCCATCAGCTCTCGTTCGGTCCAGCCGAGCATAGCCATCTCGGGGACGCGCGCGTTGGTGTCGGCGGGGCCGTCGAGAATGAACTCGTCGAGCTGCGGCGGCTTCACCGACGTGCCGGAAAGCATGGCGTGGACCTGCCCGCGATGATGCACTTGATGCAGGAACAGATGCGCGAGGACGTCGTCGGTGCGCGTGACCTGGATGCCTCGCGTACGATGGATGCGCGTCTCGCCTTCGAGCTTCTCCGCCGTCAGCGTCCGGCAGAACGCGAGCAGCCGCTCGTCTACCGCCGCTTGCGCCTCGGCCAGCGGCGCGACCGCGTCGAAGGGCTCCCGAACCTCCCACGCCTTGGCACCGAGCTTACCGCCCTCGAGGGCATCGACATAGAACCAGTCTATTGTGAGATTGTGATTGAGCGTCGCCTTGATCGACGGGAAGAAGCTCGTGCGCGGCGCCTCGAACTCGCCCGGCTGAAGCAGACTGCAGGCGTTGAAAAGGCGCAGGTTCGCGAGCCTGTTGGCCTGGGCGAGCTTACGGAAGTGGCGTAGACTCATAGCATTCCCTCGACACCCATTCGACTGATGGAGAATTCATTACATCGTGGCTGCTCTATTATATGCAGCGGGAATGCGCGTGAAGCCGTCGACCCTCGTGTCCTCGGCTGTTCATGACACAACGTTGTCAGGAGAGCCGGACATACCGGCGAGACCATGCCTGAACTCTACGACTTTCGCGGCACGCGCCTCTTCGTCGAAGCCGATCTCGAGCCCGGCGCGGCGATCGCGCTGTCGCGCGATCAGATGAACTACCTCGTCAACGTGATGCGCCTCGACGACGGCGACCTCATCCTCGTCTTCAACGGCCGCGACGGCGAATGGCGGGCGCGGATCGAGATTACCGGCAAGCGGCAGGCGCGCCTCGTCGTCGAGAACCAGGCGCGCGCGCAATCGGGCGGGCCCGATCTCCATTATCTGTTTGCGCCGCTGAAACGAGCGCGGCTCGACTACGTCGTGCAGAAGGCTACGGAGCTCGGCGTCGCGAGGATGCAGCCGGTGATCACGCGCCATACCATCGCCGAGCGCGTCAACGGCGAGCGAATGCGCGCCAACGTGATCGAGGCCGCCGAGCAGTGTGGCATCCTGCGCATTCCGTCGATTGCCATCCCCGAGCGCCTCGACCGCATCCTCATGACGTGGAATCCGGCGCGCCGGCTCGTGTTCTGCGACGAGGCTGCGCCGATCGCCGATCCGGTCCGGGCCTTGCGCGCGCTGTCGCCGGGTCCAATGGCCGTGCTCATCGGTCCCGAGGGGGGATTCTCGCCGGAGGAGCGCGCGATGCTCATCGCGCTGCCATTCGTCGTCCGCCTCGCGATGGGGCCGCGCATCTTGCGCGCGGATACAGCCGCAGTTGCGGCGTTGACCCTGGTGAATGCGGTGCTGGGTGATTGGAAATGACTCTTTCCCTCTCCCCGTCCTTACGGGGAGAGGGAGAAGTAAATCACTTCTTCCCGACTCTTCCATCGCGCGTGTAGGGGTACATGTGCGTGATGTCGGCGCCCGACCAGTCCTTCTCGAACTTGTTCCACACATCCACGACGGTCGTCGCGACCTGGCTCGGTATCTCGCTCTTCTTCGCGCTCTCGAGATAGAGGCGGACATCCTTCGCCTGCAGTGCCGCGGTGAAGCCGGCGTCGTAGGCCTCGTTGATGATCCGGCGCGGGAACTTGTCGTCGGTCGCCGTATTGCGCCCGGTCGAGACGTTCACGACCTCGAGGATCTTGGCCATCGGAATGCCCTGCTTGACCCCGAACGCGATGGCCTCGCAGCTCGCAGCCTGCGCCACGCCCGAGAGGTAGTTGTTGAGCAGCTTCACGGCCTGGCCCTGACCGGGGCGCGGGCCGATGTGGAAGGGTTTGCCCATGAGCGCCATGATCGGCTTCACGCGCTCGTAGTCCGCCTCTGCGCAGGCAAGCATGACCGAAAGCGTCGCCTTGTCGGCGCCCGCGATCCCGCCCGAGACGGGCGCGTCGATATACGTCACCCCGGCAGCGGCGAGGACGGCGGCCGCTTCCTCGGCCGCAGCGATACCGATGGTCGACGTATCGACGACGATCTTGGCCTTGCGGTTCGGCGCCGCCGCGATTTCCTTGGCCACGAGCACGCTGATCTTGCCATCGGGCAGCGAGAGAATGATGGTCTCGGCGCTCGCCGCGACCTCGGCATTCGACTTGGCGATCTTGCTGCCTTCGGGCGCGCGCGCGGTGCTGCCGGCGTCCGCCACGACGAGCTTGTGGCCCGCCTTCGCCAGATGCGCCGCCATCCGGTGCCCGATGCTGCCCACGCCGATCCAGCCAATCGTCTCGCCCATAGCGCGCTCCCGTGTGTGAATTATTCCCTTGCGGCATACCGAATTGGCGGCCCGCCCGCAACGGGCATGGCCGCATGGCGGCGCGGCGAGCCGGGCGTAGCCGCCATCCGATGCCGCGCTATCTCTCGCCGCCGCGCGGCGATAGACTTAGTGGCTGCAACGAGGAGGAATGGTTGATGGCCTATACTGTGGCGATTGCAGGGCTTGGCGCGATCGGCTTGAGGGTGGCGCGGGCAGTCGATGCGGGCGAGGTCAGCGATATGACGCTCACCGCCGTCAGCGCCCGGGATCTCGCCGGTGCGCGCACGCGTGTCGCCGGGCTGAAGAAGCCACCCAAGGTCGTGCCGCTGGCCGAGCTCGCGAGCCACGCCGACATCGTCGTCGAATGCGTCCCGGCGGCGGCTTTCCGCGACGTGGCGGAACCGACCATCGCGGCCGGCAAAGTGCTGATGCCGCTGTCGGTCGCGGGGCTTCTCAACCACATGGATCTGGTGGACAAGGCCCGCACCACCGGCGGCCGCATCTTGGTGCCGACAGGAGCCCTGATCGGCCTCGACACCGTGCGCGCGATGGCCGTCGGCAAGATCCACGAGGTCCGGCTCGAGACGCGCAAGCCGCCGGCCGGGCTCGCCGGGGCGCCGCATCTCATCGAGAACAACATCAGCCTCGAGGGCCTCAAGGAGCCGTTGTGCGTGTTCCGCGGGACGGCGCGGCAGGCGGCGAAGGCGTTCCCCGCCAACGTCAACGTGGCGGCGGCGCTCGGCCTCGCCGGCGTTGGGCCAGACAAGACCATGGTCGAGGTGTGGGCAGATCCGGGCGTCGATCGCAACCATCAGTCGGTGACGATCTCGTCAGACGCGGGCGATGCGACGATGAAGATCGCTAACGTCCCCTCGCCGGACAATCCGCGCACGGGACGCATTGTCGCCAACAGCGTCATCGCGACGCTCAAGCGCTTCACGGATCCGCTGGTCGTCGGGAGCTGAGGTCTCAACCCATCGTCGCCGGCAGCGCGTCGCGGATCAGCAGGCCGACGACGACCAGCTCCGGGCTCGTCTTGCGATAGGTCTGCCCGACCTCGAGGAAATCGGCGCGGTCGGCGTCGGACGGGCGCGGGCGCGAGGCCGTAACCGGCGGTAGCGTGGCGAGCACCGCCGGCACCGCGGCATCGATACGCGCGCGCAGCGTGTCGAAGGCGGCCATACCTTCCGCGCTGGCAATGCGCGGGCGCAGCACCGTCCCCAGATGCGCGACGAGGCCCGGCCAGTGGCCGAGCATACGATAGAGTCCCGGGACGAACGGCTTGCCGCCCATCTCCGAGGCGAACAGCAGCACGGCATCGCGCGCCGCCGGATCGAGCTTGGCGAGGTCGACCATGGCGGGCGGTGGCGGCAGCAAGGCCGGCGGAGACCAGCGTTGCGTCGACGCCGTGCCACCCGGTGCGCGGCCTTCGAGCAGAGCCTTGACCACTCCGGCGAAGATCATGTTGACCGGCGCGACGCGGATGAACCCTTCGGCGGCATCCCTGACCGTCGCCAGCGCCTTGTCGTCGACGCCCCAGACGCGGAGCGCCGCCGGTGGAATGGGATCGAGCGGGGCAAGCGCGAGGCCCGCGGCGGCACGCCATCCAGCCTCCTGCGCTGCACCGCTGCGGAACGCCGGCGCCACGGCCGCCCACGCCCATTCTAGGAAGCCGGGCTTGCCGGCGAGATAACGATGGATCGCGGAGACGTACGGCACCGCGCACAGCGTGCGCAGCTCGGCGAAAATCTCGGCGATCTCGCCCGTCGCCTCATCCTCACCGATCTCGCGCGCCATCGCCGCCTCCCCGCTACGCCTTGATGTGGCGGAACATGTTGCGGCGGGCTTCCTCGTCGTTCTCGGTCTTGAACTTGAAGCGGTCCTTCAGCGCCACGGCGCGCTGCGCCGCCGGCCGCGCGTCGATTTCATCGACCAGGCGCTTGAGGTTGGGCAACTTGGTCCACGCATCCTTGCCGAGCACGAACGGCACCAAGCGCGCCCACCCCCACACGTCCATATCGACGATGGTGTAGGTCTCGCCGACCATGTACTTCCGCGTCGCAAGCCGATCGTTGATGATGCCGAAGTGGCGATCGGCCTCGAACACGTAGCGCGTGATCGCGTACTCGATCTTCTCCGGCGCATAGTGCTGGAAGTGCACCGCTTGGCCACCATAGGGCCCGACGCCGGACGCGACGAACATCAGCCACGACAGCAGCTCGCCGCGATTGGCTGGCGTATTGGCGGGAAGAAACTTGCCGGTCTTCTCGGCGAGGTAGAGCAGGATCGCGTTCGAGTCGAACACAGTCGCGTCACCGTCGACGATGACCGGCACCTTAGAGTTCGGATTGAGCGCGACGAACTCCGGCGTGAACTGCTGCCCCTTGCGCGTGTCGACGGCGATCGGCTCATATGCGAGCCCCGTCTCCTCGAGGAGCAGCGCGACCTTGGTCGGATTGGGAGCACCGGAGAAGTAGAACTTGAGCATGCGACGTTCCTCCTGTTTTTGCAGGAGGCTCGCAGCCGACGCGTCCCGCATTCATTCTCGGCCAGCACAGCCTCGAATCGCTGCCATTGCAGCGTCGGGTCGCATCGGAGAAGGTTCGGGTATGCTAGGACTTCCGGCCCACGCCGACAATAGTGAAGCCGTGCTTGCTCACTTCGTCCGGCCGGTAGACGTTGCGCAGGTCGACGAACATCGGGCTCGCGACTAGCGACCTGAGGCGGGCGAAGTCGAGCGACTTGAA
>VFQN01003364.1_pt1 | contig 23070 bp, 29 predicted proteins | sample 3512371 | NCBI WGS metagenome assembly VFQN01 (sample SAMN10412370, study PRJNA504923) | tailings metagenome | isolation source: Replicate 2 from Balatoc abandoned mine | place: Philippines: Itogon, Benguet | collected 2017-08-28
GGCACCCTAACGTGCCTCTAACGTGCCTTTTACGTGGTCACCCGTAGCCCTAGTGAATGGACCAACACTTAATCACACATGATACGTTGATACCGGTCGGTGTGGTCAGGACCAATATTACGTGCGGTCCTTACGGCATCACCACCTGCTGGGATGTAACACAAAATGCCAAAAGTCGCTGGTTACGAGGGTAGGAGAGACTAATAACCCACGGGAGTCCTCCCTTCATCCATCTCACAAGGCCTCATCCCGCTGTACGCATCGTGATTGTTTGTTGTCCGGCCAGGTCCAGCCTAGTACGAGAAACAAACTGAGAACGAACCCAAGGCACCATCCGCAGCCTCACACCCACCGGTTAGGGGGAGCGGCGTGACACTGTTTTTGGTAAATCAACTCACTGTACCTCCTGTGCACGTCGTAGGCCATTCCAGACGCTGGCATGCGTGCTGCCGAATGCTGTGGAAGCCCTCTCTTGGGCAGGGGTCTCCGCGCTTTGTGGGGGCAGGCAGGGCAGGGCAGGGTTGCGAACGGAAGCAGGCTCGGGGATTGCAGATCTGCCTCGATCGCGGCCTACCTAATCGGACACTCCTTTTGGATGGCAGATATCTAATGTCTGCCCTGTCACCCTTGTGCCGCACGCCCGACGTCACATGCCCTCGTGACCGTGCACATGGCGACATGTGCGGTTCATGCCGTACAACCTTTGGCTGGGGAAACACAAGCCCGACCCCGGAGGAACGTTACGGAACACTGATTCTTAAATAGTAGTCCCCGAACCATGTAGAACAATATGTCTTCAAAATGTCGCCAAGGACGCCTGCGCGCACTTTAATATCCCACTCGAACTTCGCATTCGCCTACCGCACAGTGACACGTGCAGCCGGAGGCTGCAAAGGACGACCGAATTCATACAAAGTATAACATACCAGCGTCTTGTGGACAGGGAGCCTCGTCCGCGCAGCGAAAGGCAAGGCCTGGCGTGTCAGCCGTGGCCGTTGACATTGTACATAAAGAACAAGCATAGTATTCTTTGCTAAGTACATTATGAAGAAGGAATGGGTCATTGTTCGTCATGTCGGACACAGCACCCATTATCGACACCCCTGCGGCAGCGGTGGATGTGGCTGGACAACGGATGTATTTTCCTTTTGCATCGCAGTGTTTTCCTGCCCAAACATGACACCGCGTGGCCCTACGTGCCTGGGCGCCGGGAAGACCACGTCTACGCTTCTTGATGAGCTCTTCAGCGAGCCTCAGGCAGTCAAGGAGAGCTCTGTGTACCACACATCTCCAGGTATAACCAAGCGCTCGTAGTAGTCACGTCGCATCAGGGCCAACAAATTTTCCAACAACCCAGCGTGCCAACGGTTTCCCTGTCGTTCCCTGTTAGGACACAGGTGCAGGGAAGATGAAATGCCTTGATGCAACAACTTTTGTGCCATATATTCAATTATAATTGTCGTTTCTATTCTGTCCAGGTCGCAGCCCCGTCCCAGAGCTACATGCCGAGGCCTGGCCTGGGGCCACAGAGGTAAGCGTGTGCCGCGACGCTACCTACAAACCAACAATGCATCATGGCTTGCACCTCATCTGTACAGTGTGCCAGAGTGAAGAGGCCAGCCGTCCTCTTAGCATCTTTGGCTGAGCACCAACAAGGCTGACAGGGTTTAAGATGAGGCGTCGGGGGTCGTCAGGTTGGGGGTAGGACCCATGAAGTAAGGTTGAGCGCCTCCTGTGACCGTGAAATACAGGCTATGGAAAGGGTAGGAAGACATTGGCAGGGGAATGAGACCGGCACTGGTTGGTGAACCAGGGATAAACTGGTGTAACCACAACCGTGAGGCAACAGACATGTATGTCCCCTGCCCCTGCGTGTCTAAAGTGGGCCTCCACACCTGCGCGGCCACACGAGGTCGTCTGTTACCGCTAGGGAGCACCCCCTTTACCCACCATTGCATGCTTACCGTATGTACTCATCCCGTTTCCCGCCTGTCCCGCGGATTGCTGACAGAGCCTTGACTTCGTGCAGCTCCTACCAGCGTGGGATGGGGACTGGGGCCTGCAGTATACAAACTCGAACGCCGGTGGCAGCAGCCAGGTTGCTTCCCTGCAGCCAGCAGCCCCCAGCTGCCCCCCTTTGCATCCGGGAGTGGCACAGGCCAGTACCCATGCACTTGGCGCTGCAGGAGCCACAACGGACAACCACTCCGGAACCGTGCGGCACGGCAGCACAAGCGGCCAGGTAGGCACTGCCGGGTGCGACTGGTAGTATGCAGTTTAAGGAGGGAAGAGCTCAGAGCGGGGAGGCCCCGTCTAGCTCAAAGGGTAGGACTGGCAGCTTGAGCTAAAGAATGTGTCCACAAAGCGGTCAAGCGATACCGTAACCGGCCAGCTGCCACACCGGCACCGCTGCCCTGCTGATGACAGCTGATACCGGTATATATCCCCTGGGCAAATATGAGATGCGGCTCGTCCACTCAGTACCGTAGCTGCCAGATCAACGCCCTGGATGTTATTGCTGACGTGCAGCAGTGTCGTGTGTCTACTTTCCTGCCTCCTGCCCACCTCCTACTCTTGTACCTCCGGACCACTGCCCTCGCTCGCCCGTCGCCCCTCAGAACGCCCAGGCGCCGCCCCAGCCACCGGCTGCCCAGGAGAGCGCCACAGTACCGGCAGCACCGCAGCCCTTGTGGGCCCCAGGCCCTAGCCACGTGGCAGGCGGAACAGATGCAGCGGACCTCTGCACCGCTGCCGGTACGGCGGCATCCGCTGCTGCGGCGGCCGCCGCCGCCACGACCACCACCACCACCACCGCCGCCGCAGCAGCAGCAGCAGCAGCGGTCCCTTGCTTCGATCGGTTCAGCGCGCACAGCGCGCCGCATGCTATACCCGCCGGCGTCAGCCCGCAGCCGCAGTTGCATCAACCGCTGCCGTACAACGACGTACCGGTCACGGCGTACGGCGGCGGCATCGAGCGAAGCGCCGCCATGCAGGGCGCAGCGTTGCATGGCCTAGCTGCATCAAGCTTGGGCATGGGCGGGGAACCGCTGGGCAGGTGCATCGGCAGCAGCGACGGCAGCAACACGCACAACACCTACCCGTGGGGGCAGCAGCAGGGGCATGACACACCACACGTGCCTTTTGCCCAAGGCCTGGTGCAGCCTCTGGGGCGGTTGCAGGGCCAGCAGGCGTGGATGCAGGCGCAGCTGCAGCAGCAGTGGCAACAGCTGCCGCCACTGCCGCCGCCGCAGCAGCCCCCGCCACCACAGCTGCACCAGCAGCTCTCTGGGGGGCCTCTCGCGGGCTGCTTGGTTGCCCAGCGGCACGCTCAGGGGCTAACACACATGCACACAGGTGGCGGTGCCGCAGCAGCGGTGGCAGGCAGCGCGGGGGGCGTCGGCCAGTTCCCTCGACACCTGCTGCCCCAAATCCCTTCCCGCCTCTGCGTGCCGCCTATGGTACCGCCGCCCATGTGCACGGAGCCTGCGCCAACCGCACCGCGGTGGTCCCAGGCATCTTCCATGGGTATCCAGGATCGCCGGAGCTGCTCCTCTTATCCCTCCTTCAACTCCAATTCGTCCGAGCTGATGCGATCGTCCCATGGGTCCTTCCCGCTCAGTGGCAGCGGCCGTAGCAGCAGCAGCAGCAGCAGCGTCGTGCTCACCATGGCCCCACACGCCCCTCCAGGCGTAAGCGGCTGGGCAGCCGGCACCGCAGTGGCACACCAGGGGCCGCCGGTGCAGGCGCTGCCGTTGCTGCAGCAGCAGCAGCAGCAGACCTGGCGGCACACTTGGCAGCAGCAGCAGCAGCAGGAGCAGCAGCTGGGGCAGCTGAAGAGGTCGTGGTCGGACGCCGCCGAGGCTCTAGGCCCGTGCGCACACGTGCCTCTCCAAGCGCGTCCTCGCCGCCCACCAGGACACAGCGTATGCGGAGCCTTCCCCAGCCTGGAGCTATCCCGCACCGCCTCCCTCCCAATAGGTGTTTCCGGCTGCTTATTCCCGGGCACCGTCCCACGGGTCAGCGTGCCGCAGGATCACCCCTGCGCGCCGCCGGTCGGCTGGGCAGCAACGACTCATGGGTCACCCGTCGGCCCGGGTCACCCGTCGGCCCGGAACACGGTTGCGCCAACCGCTGCAACCGCCACGGGTGCCCCATGCGCTCCTGCGCTTGCAGCATCAAAGGCGGCGCCTACGACCCACGGGTCGCTCATCGTCCCGGCGGCTGTCAACTGCGCACGTGTCCCTTGCGCTCCAGCGTCCGCGGCACCAGGCGTATCCCAGCTGCTCGCGCTAAGCAGCGGCCCTCAATTCGGCCCTGCGGCCGGCAGCCTCGCGCCCCTCCTGCCCGGCTGGCTGTGGCACAACGGCCCCGAAACCGTCCTGGACGCCCCGGTTCCGAGCCATGTGGGTGGAACTGCCTGGGACTTCAGCGCCAGCGCGACTGAGGCACTGGTTTCTCCATTCGACCAGCTACCCGGCAGTCAGCCCAGAGGCTCTGCCACCATGACGTCCTCCCTTGCCGCCGCCGCTGCTCCGGCACAAGACCCAGAGGCCCCGCCCTCGCCCCCAGAGGCGCCCCCGCCAGGAGCCTTGCCCATGGTCACGCAGCCCCCCGCAGCAGTCTCTGCACCAGGCATGCAGCCTGTGCTTCACCCGCTGCCACCTATCCCGACTACCCACCCTGCCCTCAGACGTACGTCTGTTGCCCCCACACGCGCCCCCACGCACGCCGCTGCCACCGCCGCCGCCACTGCTGCGGCGGCGGCAGGAGAAGTAACGGCCGGCTCGCCGCCAGCCTCGGCCGCCTTTAAACGCTTCCAGCTGCTGTTCGATGCGCCGGCGCGCGAAGCAGCCCACTCGCTCGGCATATGCGCGTCAGAGTTCAAGAAGCGGTGCAGGCGGGCGGGTATCATCCGGTGGCCGCAGCGGAGGCTGCTCAGCCTGGTCCGCATGGCAAAGCGGGTCCAGGCCGATAAACGCATGGGCCGGGACGACAAAAAGGTGCGCGGGTGCAGGCGGGCATCTGAAGGTGCTGGCATGCCGCACAATGCGTCGTGCTGTGGATGGTTTCGTGTCCTTGGGCGGTTGGGCTTGGCGTGGGCAGGTCAGGGCCTTGTGTAGCCCCGTATTCGTAGCTGCAAAGGCGTGTGCGTATCACAGCCTTGGGAAGTCGTCAACGTGGCTTGTTGCCCTGTGCCGAGGATGGCCCGCCCCTGGCGGGGTGAGCAAACCTGGCACAGACGACACGAGCTCCTTGCGCCCCAACGCGCGCTTGCCCCCGCACAGACTGCTACTTCGTATTTCTGCTGTTGCACAACCCTTTCGGATCTGCGTTACGGATCTCCCTTACGGACTTCCCTCGCTCCCTAACGGACCTCCCGTACCCCAGGAGGTGCTGGCCCTGATCGCCGCGAACCTGGCTGAGATCCGCGCGGACCCGTCCGCGCCGTACAACCCCCTGTTGGATTCGCTGCGGAAGTCGCAGTACAAGCGGCGGTCCGTAGCGCGCAGATCGTCGCGGGGCGCTACGGCAGGCAGCGCGGCGCGGGGCGGGCGGGGCGAGCACGACAGCTCGTCGGACAGCGACGAGAGCGGCAAGTGTGACGAGAGCGATGAGGGAGCTGAGGAGCAGGAAGGGGCTGTGTGCTAAGCCACAGGCACGGCCCAGGTGCGGGGGACTAGTATGGGCGGGGCCAACAGCAGTGGGGTTACGGGAGCTGCGGCGTGTTTGTGGGTATATGTAGTTGTTGAAGAGTACATCGTGCGCTTGACCTGTTCAGCACGCACTGAGCTTGAGTCGCGTGTTCCTGAGGCACTGGGATCTGTGGCACCTTGCCAGTTCCCAAGGGAGCGCCGGAGGCTGATTTTTTCGCGAATTGAGGGGCTCTTTTTGCTGAGGGTGTGGAAATTGCAGGGTCTGGGATGGCGTGCGTGTTAGGGTGGCTCCTCTGGGCGGGGGTTATGGTAAATGCAGGGGCACGGGGAATGGCGTGGGCGTGAGGGGGTGAGAGGGTATGAGAATGCGAAATGCAGGGACACCGCGGGTTGCCAGTGCGGGGCGAGGGGGACTGCTTTGGGTGAAGGGTATGGGACTTGCAAGGGCACGACGGGTTGCCTGGGCGCGAGGGGGCTCGTTTGGGTGAGGGCCTGCTGGGGACGGCAGGTACATGTCAGGTAGTGTGGGCGTGAGGGTATTACGGCTGACGGCAACCTTGCCTCTCCTTGCACTGACGGCCGGAGACAGTTGGCACTCGTGCGTCGCACAATGTGACCCTGCGCATTGTGATCCTTCCTAAAAAAACAGAGTGAGAGCCAGTTGTTTGGAGTTCTGGCATATGTGGGCTTCATTCAAGGTGATGGAGCTCTACAGTATGCGCGGCGGTCAAGGTGGCTTCGTACTGATCCTCCATCCTGCTGTCGATGGGTCACAGGGGACGGGAACGCGTCTTGGCGTCTTCACTTGACCGCTTTCTTTGCTTTCCTGAAGTAGCGAGTGAGATGAAGTAGGGACATACAATGCCTGTCGCTTTGGGTTGCTAGGGGGAGCTTGGAGTCATGGCTGCACGCACGCACAGCACAGCACACTTCCACGCGTCATTGAGAGCGATCGAGGCGTGCTCCATTGCACGGTGTGCGGGAGATGAATAGCAGGGTTAGTTGCAGGTATGGGGCGCCTTGTATTGTAAGTTTGGTCCGTGCAAAGAGTGCTTGGGAGGGTACTCGACGGGCACTGGGGGTCACATGGGCTAATGAGGGAGCTGGTTTTGCGGGGAATGCATTCAGACATACGTGCTCGACGGGTGCTGGGGGTCACATGGGCCAGGGGAGCGGGTTTTGCGGGGAATGCATTATTTCATACATGAATCTGCTAGGCGCTTCATGCGACCTCTGACGTAGGGGGCTGTCGAGTGGCATGCAACAGGGAGCTTAGGGGATCCGCAGTGTTGGGGCGTAGTGGCGTGTTTGAAATTCGGTCAGGGAACTGTACATTATGACAAGCAGATCACTCCAGGCTGACAACTGGCACTAGCGGGCGAGGCCCCAGATGTAGCGGCGGCACGAGGGCAACCTTTGCCAGCGGCAGGGTGCGAGCTGGATCTGGATCTGGCTGGAGTGACGAGTAAGAAGCGATGGCTTGGGGGCTGCGGGTGTGCGAAGGGCTGCGGAGGCGCGGCTTGGAAGAGCGGGCATGCAGCTTGTGAGTTGCAAGTGGGTGACGGAGTTCATGCCTAGGTGCGGCACGGAAACGCCGGGCGTGCGGCCAAGTTGTGAGTTTTGGAAGAGTTGTGGGTGACGGGCTCTTTTTCCGGTGTGGCGCAGGGAAGAGCGAGCGTGCGGCTTGCAAGCAGTCAGTGGATGACGATTGGCAAGAGGTGCGACATGGGCGAGAGGGCGTGCGCCTGGTGCCGAGCTGTGGATGGGTGACGGGACTGCACAGGTGCGGCATGGACGAGCTGGCTGGCGGTGTGGGAGGTGTTGGATGGATGACGGGTTTTCAGGTGTGGGGCACGGATGAGCGGCCTTGCGGCTTGAGGGCATGCATTGCCTCGGCTGCGGCGGCGGCGGACGAAAGTGCCTTGTGTCGTCGGTAGTGGTGGGGACTTTAGGCCCCATGGCGTGCGGTTTCATACGTAGGAGTCAGTCAGTCTTAGACGGCGAGGGGCTTTGTGCGACAACGCATACGCAGTGGCTCTTTTCTGTCGCAGGTGCTCGCAGTCGCCGGCAGTCGCGTTTTGTGCGGGTAGCACGTTGTGCACGGCGGCCTGCTGTGGCTCATGCATGTATGACATCAGCATACGCACCAGAAGCCACAAGCTGCGAACGCGCTTCCTTTGTTTGTTGCTGCTCACTTGATGGCTGCCCTAATGCTTTGTGATATGGCCGACATGGTAGCATTTGAATTGCATGTGGCACGTGCGCCGTGTCACGGCATCCCTGCTCTTTCCTTGGTGCCACGCCTGAAACCACCACGTCAGGACACGAGCTTTACGTGCAAGCTATTGGACATACGTTCCATCAGTTGTTATCGCTTCTGCTATCCTTACGCAAGGGGAGCATCTGCTAGTTCACGACGAGGGTGTGCTGTGCCAATGCAGGTGCCACAGGGGCAAGCACAGAGCTCCCCTGGTGGGACCCTGCTTGGGATGATCGATATTGCGCACGCTTGGGAAGGATGTACTTGGTGGTCCGAACTACTACTGGATATATACAAACCAAGAGGCATCCGCCTCCCTCGCATGCTTATTGTGGATAGGATGCTTTGTGCTCAAGGTTGTGCGCATGCGCTTTTGTGCCGTTCGTGACTGGTGCTGGGCTAGTGCCAAGGTTTCGCTTTCCTAAATTGACAAAATATTGTATTCACTATTCCGAAGGTGGAGGATGTTCGTTGGCAACTGTTACAATCCCCACACCGTAGAATTGTTGCTGGGGGCTGCCCGGTTATGTTCGTAGATGCTATGGTTGAGGTCTCCCCTGGTTGAGGTAGGATGGGCGGCCGGAGCATGCGAGCTGGTGCAGCAGAGGCATGCCTGCTGGCCCGCCGGGCCGCGTGGGTTGAGGTGTGAATGCCTCTGGCCTGCGCTACGGAAGGCAGCGTGACAGTGAAGGACGTGGGTAGTGTTGCGTTGTGGTTAGTGTACCGGTGGGACAAGCGGGTGCGCCACCGACCTGCTTTCCGGTTGCGCCCTTGTGGGCAGAAGCAGCAGGCAGAATCAGATGGAGGGCTGAGCCCTGCTGCTAAGTGGGTGGTGGTTATTACGGATTTACGGAGTCATGCATGAGAGGAGGTGACACAGACGTGGCCGCTCCGTTTTGCCGTTGGTAGTGGGCATGCGGTACCCAGCGACCAGATAGCCTGAAAGCGACGCTTCTGTGCTAGCTAGTGTGCCTCCGGGCATTGGACCTGTGATCAGCGGTTATGTCATGGAGGGTATCGGCATTGGTGCAGTGGGGATCTGGGGGGTGCGGTGGTGGCCTGGACGCACGGGTGTGCAACTGACCTTGCAGCATGCATGGGCTTATGAAGCTCTCTGGCGTACGTGGGTGCACTCGCACGTGGGAGGTTGTATGCCATTGTGAGAGTAGGCACAACCGCGTGGTCTTTGCGCTGCTCGCGCCGGGTGTGGACGAGAGGGCACGCGCGAACAGAAGTCGCTGCGCGCAGTGTACCGGGGTTCACGGTCTTGCACCAGGTTGGGTGGCGGGGCGTCCTGAGCGATGGCCTCATGGTGGTGGTGCTGATGGATAAATGTTGGCTACGCACAGCAGTTTCCAGCAAATGCTGACCAGTCGTCTCTACTCTCGGTGTGTCACACCGTGCCGCCAAACCCACCGTACATGTCTGTACAATCAAATGCACTTCTGTATTATGCATGCGTATCTGGTGTCAGGGTGTCTCCCCTGTCTGGTGTGCTTTCAGTTGCAACCGAGCAGGGTCAGCGCGCCCCTACCTGCAGACACCTACCTGCTGCAAGTCAGAGAGACGAGCCCGCGCAGGCGCGAAAGCGACGGCCGCCACCGACAGATTTGCCGCCACCAATGAAGCAATCGACAAACCTGCCCCCCCAACCCACTTGCGCGCACCAGGCCATCCCCGGCTCGCACAGCAGAGCGCACTGGAGAGCAGGTACCGTACTACAGGAAGCCCCTGGACCGCCATTGTTTCGCATTGGGAGCTAGCCATGCATGTAGCCAGCAAGCATTGGGTGCGTCTCGCCTATCCTGGGATGACGCCAACGACTGAGTCTGGTGGTCACGTACGTCCAGGTGAGGCCCTTGGCACGTGCTACTGTGCGCAGTGCCCCAGTAGTGGCACGCCCCGGTCAGCAGGCCATGCGTAATAGGGTGCTGCTGACCGTAGGACAGAGCTACACCCACAGTGGTAAAGTCTTACTGGGGCTTGCTTTGACGCCGGTGCATGAAACATCGGTCGGCGCTACAGTAACGGTGCCTCCCGCGAACGGGAGAACCGCTTTGCGTTATCGCGAAAGCAGCATCGGTGGCACCCTACCACCACTCTAAGTTCATAAGGTTGAGCTTTTGAGCGCAACGGAATTGAAAGACAGCCTGTGCGAGTAGGGCTAGGTAGGAAATACGGGTACTGCGCCCCTACATGAGCAAGCATTCGCTCCCTGATTACCTCTGACATAGAGACATATTACTATCTCTTAATCGGAACCATCCCAGGTCAAAGCACGCGGGGCTTCGTTCCAGGGGCTCGGCGGTCGTAGACACTGATTTGATAGACTGTTGCTGCGTGGACGAAGGTTGCGAGCTCGCGCTGGTCACCATGGCTAATACTTTATAACATGGTCAGGGTCATGGCATGCTGTCTTTGCTTTGGACGAGAAGCAAAAGGTGCTCCAAGCTTCTCAGAGGAGGGCCTTAGGAGCGAGCCCGTGTCTGCAGGCCCGAGTCAGTCAAAGGCTGGCAAAGATGTTAACTTAGATGGGGAAAAGGGGACCTTACCGGCTGAAGTGGAGTGTGAGGAATCAACCCGGAAACGGCCAGTCAAGCAAGACACTTGCTCATCAGCTTGTGGAGATGCTCAACTCTCAGCTCAGGACAGCAAATCTTCTCCTGGTGAAGGGGAGGAACCATGCCGCACATCCCATGCGAATTCTTTGGTAAGCCGAAAACCTGCTATGGCGCATATGCCCATTTCTACAGCTCTCGGCACGGCAACTGATGCGTTTGCGTGGTTCTACAGGTCGACGAGGGGGCTGTTGCCGCTGCTAGGCTGGCCATGTCACAGCGCTCCGTGGCGTCCTACAGGCGGTTGGACTCATACAAGAGCGTCGTAAAGGTTCGTACCGTCCTCTTCATCGGAAGTGCCAGCGCTCATCCTGTGGTGCAGCTTCACGGTCCCCCCCGTTCCTGCACTCCCAGCGTTCCTTCATTCCAGTACCCCGCGTGCCATACCCCACGACAAGTCAACCCAGGAGTTCCCTCCCACGCCTTCCCTTGCTTTTGGCCCAGGCTGCGCTCTGAAGCATCCAGCAGGGTCAGGCAACGCCCGGCTCTTCCTGGTACTACCGTCGTGTACGCCACCCACCCTGCCAACGGCCTCCTTAACACAACCCCACTTATGCCGAACCCTGCCCCTCTCAGGATGACCAAGGGCAAGAGATTGTGGTGTTCGACCGGCCTCGGCCGCCCCGCGCCAGCCGCTGCTCAGACATCTTTGCAGACTCAATCGGGGTCTGCAGCCGTCAAGAGTCCCTCGCGGGTTTCGACGTCTCGCCATCCGCAAGCGCCGTCCGGGTGAGCCCCGGAACCCCCCGAGCCCTTACTCTGCACGCCCTGCCTGCGCTTGATTTGCAACCCAACCTCGTACCATGCCTTACCTAACACCTGCGGGCAAAAGCTCTGCACGCCCCGGACCTGCAGTCACTGACGTTTCCGTACTTATGAAACCCTCCTACGCCGCCCGCACTGCCCCAACGCCAACCCCGCAGCTACAAGGCAGCTCCTTCGCAGCCGGCGTCCTGGCCTCCCGGATGTACAGCTTCACAGCGGACAACCCAGGCATCGGTGCTAACCCACCCGGCGGCCCCAAGCCGAGCTCCCTGTCCTGGACCCAGGCACCAGACGCAGACAACGGCGCTACGGCCAGCTCCCCCAGGCGGCTGGCCCTGCGCCACGACTCCCCGCTCTCCCGCCCGGCCCCCATCCAGACCACCGGGCTGACCTCCTCCTGGGGTGGGGGGGCATGCGGGTCCCCAGGCCTCGCCCCTTCGTTGCGCTCCCCGTCGGGCTCCTGTTGCGGGGATGACGACGATGCGCCGTCGCCGCGGAGGACGGTGCTAAGACACGACTCGCCGCTCGGCCGGCCGCCGGCACCGCACCCCATCCAGACGGCGGGCTTAGACACGTGCACCAGCTTGGACGGGTCGGAGAGCAGCACGCCGCGACGCCGGACGCTGAGACACAACTCGCCGTTGGGGCGGCGGCTGGGCCCCCCTGCGCTGCAGGTGCAGACGGAGGGGCTGGGGGTGTACGTGCCGGGGATAGGCTCGTGCAGGAACCCGTCGCCCCTGAGCCGCTCCGGGACGTCTGTGGGGGTGATGCAGCAGGGGGAGCCGGGGCAGGGGGAGCAGGAGGGGAGTGGTGGGACGCAAGGGCAGAAGCAGGACATGGGGCCGTGGCTGGCGCAGGGTCTGGGTCTGGGCTTGGGGCAGGGCGAGCTGGACGATCGTGGGCCAGTCCGGCCGCGGCGGACGGTCCTGCGGCACGACTCGGACCTGGGGTATTGCGGTGCGCCTGCGTTGGGCTCGGGCAGTACAGCCAGCTGGGGGGCGAGCGTCGCTGGCCTGAGCAGTGGAGTGCTGGGGAGCGGGCTTGGGGGCGCGCCGTTCGGAAGGTCTGCGTCCGGAGCGCACACCTGGACGAGCATGGATATGGCGAGCGGCGTGGCGGGTGGAGGGCGGCTGGGCAGCGGTATGGGGCCTGGTGGGCTGGCGAGCAACTTCTGCAACCCGGCGGCGCAGCAGGGGGTGCTGTTGCCGCCGCAGGGCGCACCTGCGGCAGCTGGATTTACATGCGCCGAGCCTGGCGCGATGGCAGAAAGGTGTGTAGCGGATGATCGCATGCCATACTGTCCATGCCTATCAACAGCCGCGTGCCCCGGTGAGCGGAACGCACGGCACGCAACCCCACGCCTTGCCATGGCACGCAACCCGACTCCACATGCGGTAGTAACCAGGTGCCCTGCCGTACGCCCCGTGCAGGCCCCGCAACGAGACGCTGTTCTCCATGCCCTCCCTCAACGCCTTCATCGCCCCCGGGACCGGCCTGCCCCTTTCCGGAGAGCTCAGCCTCCTAGTCTCCCAGCAGCTCGGCAGCGACCGGTCCTCCACAAACCCGGAGCAGCGCGGCTCGTCTGGCGGCCGCCGCCCTACGGCCACAGGCGGGGCCGCTGGCGTGCCCGTGTCGCTAGCCGTTGCTCCTCGGAGCTCGCTCGCGGGAAGCAGCGTGGCCGGCCGGAGCCAGCCGGAGAGCTTTGCGTCCCTGCACGCTTGGAGGCAGCTGCCTGCAGCTTCCGCCAGCGCCAGCGGGAGCGGGGAGGTGCGGCTGTCCTCGGGCCAGGGCATGAGCATGAGCGTTGACGTGCAGCAGCTGCAGCTTCACCAGCAGCAGCAGCAGCATCAACAGCTGCGGCAGCAGCTGGGGCACAGCGGGCTGGGGCTAAGACACACGCTCAGCTCCAGCGGGATGCTGAACGCGCCCTCGGTGCGGCCGGGTGCAGCTACCGACGGCCCAGCGCGCTTGAGTGCACTGCAGCTGGACAGCTTGAGCTTCAAGGAGCCGAGGGTAGTGCGCCTGCAACAGCTCCCACTTGCACGCGCGAGTTGTGGCTTGGACAGCAGCAGGCTGCATGAGTCCATGGCAACGGAGCAGGCTGCGCATGAGGAGCCCAGGCGGGCAAGCGGCGGCGTGGTGCTGGGAGAAGAGCAGGCGCGTGGGGTAGCTTCCGTGTGGAGCAGAGGGGCCGGCGTGGCGCCTAGGGCTGCCCAGGCGCTGCTGGGGGTCGGTGGGTCGGCGGGGAGCACGAGGATGATGATGGGGGAGAGCTTTCGGAGGCGGCAGCAGGTGCCGCTGTTGGATCCTGTGGAGGAGGGGAGGACCTCGATTGCAGGCCAGGTGAGTTTCACGGAAGGGCGCAGCTCCCGTGCTCCTGCCGCGGAGGTACCGGGGACTCAGCCTGATGAGGCGTCTGCCGCAGGGGGCGTTGAAGCAGGTTTGGTGGAGCTTGGGGGCGGGGCTGGTCACGAGGGCAAGGAGGCGGAGGGGGACGGGTTACGGGCGTGCGAGGTGGTGCGGGAAGCAGTGGTGAAGCTGGGGAGTGCTTGAGTGAGCGCAACGGTGCGGGGTGCGGCCGGGTGGTCCCTTCCGGAGCAGTCGAACCGTACGGAGGTTGCGGCTGGAGAGGCCTGGGCTGCGTTGGTGGACCAGCCGGCAACGGAGGATGGCCTGTCAGAGGAACACTGAGGCAGGGACCACAAGCAAGGACTGGCTTGCCATGCCGCTGCGCGGGTCAGGACATGCGTGTGGTTTGCCAACGTGGCAGGTTAGGGTTTGTCAGAGTGGTGGTCTGTTGGGGCATGCATGCGCAGGGCACAGCTGGCCTCATGGATGCGTGTAAGGTCGACTGTCGACGGGGGGTTATTAGCCAGGTACTTTTGCCGGTTGCGGCGTTGTTCGATGGGGAAATGGTTCGCTGGGGCACGCGCACTCGCGTTGCCACGCTTCGCAAATGGCATGTGTGCCACACTCTAATCCGTCAGGCAGATGCGGATCATTAAAATCGCGTGGCACGTTGATCAGTATGGGAGCGCCACTCCAGTCTAGCCTTCTGGACTCGCCCCTGCTCGGCTTCCCGGTCTGGCAGTCTGATGCAGCAGGCCCTTCACCTAGAACTTGCGGCTACGTTACTGCCTGCATGCTGCAGATGTGTTGCACAGCAGCAACTTACTTGACTGTGTATATTGCGATGGGGAGGTTTGGACGCGCGCAAGGCCGTGTTGGCGCTTGAGTGCAACGTGGCCGCCCAAATCCTTGCATGCTGGTGGGCTAAGGTTGCAAGACATGGACGGTTTCCCGATGTGAGGTGGCAGACAGCGGGCTGCTAAAAGCCTCAGTCCTGCGGTATCGTGTGGGTGCTGGGTCAAGCCCCACCAAAATATCCCCACCCAATGTAGCATTCATCACCATTTTTTGGGGTTGCGTTCCGTGCTGCTGGTTCACGGGGCATACCATGAGTTGCGCACGGCTTTTGCCTGCTTCACACATTACAAACGTTCCGCCCTATGAGGAAGGCTGTGACGTTGCACCGTATTGCGAGTCTGACCTACTGCTTTGGGCACACGTGCGTGAGGTGTTGACTTGCGGATAGGGCAGCTGTGTGGCATTGCGGAAGCGTGCCTCCCCAGGCGCCAATGACCGGGATGTACGGCCATGCAGTGATGACCCATGGAGAATGCCCGTTGGTGGTATCGTTAAGGGGCCAGGGCGCCAGGGCTGGAATCACGCGGTGTAGTGTTATATGTCGTACTTGGTACTGTTTCAAAGCCCGCTGCAAACGGCGAGGTGCGTGCGAATGGCGGTCGCAGATCGTGAGGGCGCACACGGTGGAAATGCTCTTGGGAGATGTGGCGCATCCAGGCCTATGACTTCGGAGCAGTGTTGTGGCGGCAGTTGTTTTGGTTGCGCTGTACGTGCTGCCCTGCCCTAATGTGTTGGTGTCGGTGAAGCTTTACGCTACCTTGTCATTCATCCGCGTGCAGTTTCACCCGCAGTGGGACGGGCCATTCTGTTGCCCTTGCCTCCTTGCACTCGATACGTGTTTTTGAGCTGAAGGGCTGTGCCATATCCGTTGCTCTACGCGTGTACGGGAGCTGTCATATCTAGTTGCCATCTTGTACGTTGTCCCTGGATACCGGCAGCTTACGGAGCGTGGACGCCCATGTCGTGCCGTTTTTACTACTCTCGAAGGGAAGCATGATACGGAAGCATGGGGAACAAGGGCAACCGAAGAAGTCGTGCGGCGCGGCAGGACGCCATTGCATTTTGGAACGTGAACCGGTTCCCCCTTGTACGCGCTACAGCATGGGCAGCACAGGCACATGCATGGGAGCCGACGGATTTGGTGCAGCTTTCGTCTGCTTGCGCAACAAGGTGCTCGGCAGGGATGCTCGGTGCACGGACACGTGGCTTGCACTGGATGTACATTTTACTGGGATGCATGCCGCCTCTTGCGCTTCACTGCACGGCACAGTGCAGCTGAACTCGCTCACGTTTGCGCACAATGGTGGAGTTGCTGCTTCATCTTAGTGAGCCGGGGCTTACACGTTCACAGCTCGTCCCACGCATTGATACCTGGCCTGGCATTCCCTGTAACGGCGTTGCTATTGCTTCACGGTGCACGTCCGCGGAGGGGCAGAGGAAAGCGCAGAGGTACGTTGCCTGCCTCGATGATTGGGGCTGCGGTTCCTTGAGGCGGGAATTTCGGAAGGTGGCCAAGCTGGCCAACACTGATTGGTCGACATACCGTATGTACGGGTTTCACACCGTGTCTTAGGTCAGCATGTCCAGGATCAGCCAGAAGCGGTATGTATGATGGACGCCAGTTGGGGTCTGCGATTGGTCTCAGGGTCTCCTGGATAGCCGTACTACCGTACTGCATGCATGCGCAGGGGGCTGCGTTCATGACAGCAAGTCGGAGCCGAGGGCTCCGCGCTGCACTACGTAACAGCAACCAGTCAGTCATAAATCGGAGGCGGCAGGGCAGGGCAGGGGGGGAGTGGGTTATGGTACCGGTGGGCGGTTGCACGTGCACAAGCCGATGCCGCACACGCGCACAGGCCAAAAGGCACAGGCGGCGCTCTTGAGGCATCAACAGAACCACGTGGGTACTATCTTATGGTCCCTTGCTGCATCCAGTTGGCCCTGATCTTTGCTGGGGGCGCGGGCAAAGGGGGGAAACACAATGCGGCAAGGCCCCCATTCATATATGGGGGATCGTGCTGCGGGTGTGCGGGATCGGCATGCGAGGAGCCAGCATAACAGCCGCAAGCCCTTTACGCGAATACCATCTTATGTGACTGCTTACTGTTGACAAATGCTTGAAGTGTATTTACGGGTCCGGTAGAGACGAGCAAGGCAGCAACAGCTGCTTGAATTGTGGAAAAGGCGTGCGCTAATGATACCCAAATGAGAATCTTAACTTACCTATGGATCACTTTCGTGTTGTTCTGGGCATCGGGCTGTTCAAAAGGCACCGCCAACGCGCCTCTGGCGTCTGTGACTCTGCAGACGGTCATCGCGAACAGCACACGGGGATGGAATCTGACAGGAGTTCCAGACGCGGAAGTCAATCGGCAAGAGGTACTTCGGGAGCTGAAGAGCGTGCTGAGCAGAGCACATGCCATGCTGCTCCACACCAGCGAGAAGACACCACGGCACATCGCGGAGCTGTCACTCCACGGGGTGGCACCCTTTCTGTCATCGCTGTTCAAAGCTTATGGCACTCGGAGCCCGGAGGACCTGCAAAGCTGGGCCGACCAGGCGTGCAGCTTCTTGACCAGCCAGGCGCAACACCAGCTGGAGCTGTTGCACAGCGCAGGGGTGATCCACCAGGGCACCAGCTCAGCTTCTAGACAGCTGCTCAATGCAGCTGCCCAGGCGCCCACAAACAGCACAGCTGCGTTGGTAGCCAGCGTTTCCGGCTTGCCGTTGGTGCGACGGGTGCTGCTGGCGCAGCTGCTGTCGGCTTGGTTGACCGGATTGAAGGAGCAGCTCCCGCAGTCAACGCCGGTGGACGAGGCTCTGGGCTGCATGCTGAGCCAGGTAGGGCCGTGACCTGCTGACGCACGCACCGCCCGTGCCAGACAAAGGGAACGGGTTGGGGCATGGGAGCTGGGTGCTTGTGAATTCACCGCGCTGCTGTCTTCTGGGACGCACACACGCTGCACGGGAACAACACGTCATGCTCCAGCTTCCCTTCGAAATAAGCTCATATGATCCGCATGCAGCCCCGCACCACGCTCCCCCATACTCCCTTGCTGCCTCCATCCTTGGCCCCGGTCATTGCCTCAGAGCCGCCATGCTCCACTGAGCACAACAAAGCGCTTCTTCGCGTCAACCCACACACAACCTGGTCATGCCCACCTGCGCGACAATCATACACCACCTTCTGCACCCCTGCTCCTTTGCATTTGCGCTGCGCAGCTGCACAGGCTGCAGATCAACGCCGTGATGGCCAAGGGGATACTCGCAAACTTCCACATCTCCAAGGCGGGCGGCACCAGCTGGACCAAGGCAGCAAGTAAGGCAGCAGCAGGATGTACGGTAGTTCCTCAAGCACCGCATCGTACCACCGGCTCTGTGTGGGGCGCGCACACCTAAGCAACCATGCAGTGCCACTGTACCGCACGGCACCCAGTGTACGGCAAACCACGGTACAGCCCTTACAGCAATTTAAGCCATGGGCAAGCGGGCAGTGCGGGTTGGGAGCGGGCTCCTGCGCTTCACGCAGTGCATGAGTGTAGCAACGCATGGCGCATCGGCTCCGGGGGCGAAGCTTACACTTACAAAAAAAATTAAGCTTATAAACTCTATTTAACCAAAAACCTAACTTTTATGCCTTTTTCTGGTTTTTACACCTGCTTCAGCCGCTGGTGCTGGGAAAAAGCTCACTGTCGACCTTGTTCTCCCCTCCTCCTGCGCTTGGGTCTGGAAGCACGCCCGCAAAGAGCATAAAGCAGCAGCGCACGTGTAAAAGGATTGCCTCAACGCAACACCCTTTCTCCTCTCCTGCCTCACGCAGGGCTGAACAAGTGCACCCCTGCCGTGGGGCGCGGCGCGCGGGTGTCTGGCTTTGACGACCAGAACCGCTGGCTGAACCGCACGCTCTTCAAGCAGCTCACGAGACAGGACGCAGCACCGTGAGTAAACCGCTTTGATTACGATCATCAATTACGATTAGCAGCAAGCCTAGAGCCCCCGCATTGGTGACGTCGCACCAGGCATCACGGCTGATATCCGTTCGAGACACGCCAGCTCCCATGCCCCCTGGTCCTGCCTTGCATGCACCCCTGCCGGCCAGCAGATGATGTGCCATTGGCAGGGGTTCCCTTGTTGTTCGAATACTTGCCGATGTGCATTGCTACTGCCACACCAACAGCATGCATCGTGCCCGCTTCCCGTCGCCTGCCGACACAGTAACGGCTAACAACACTTCCTTGTTCTGCTACCTGTACCGTACCCCCATAGGTTGGGCGTGTGGGGGCAGGCCGTTTTTAACCACGTGCCTTGCACTGCTTATGCAGCAGCACCCGCACGCACCGTGTGCCCAACAACAATCCCTGTTACCCGCGGAACCTGCTCCCTGCAGGTGGGGCGTGTGGGGGCAGGTGGAGCGGGCCAGCGGCGTGCACACGTGCCACCAGCGGTTCGCCGACGTGTCGGCACGTGCCTACAACTACATTACTAACGAGTACACGCTGCACGGCGGGCTGCACGACATGTACGACACACACATGTGCCCGCACTTTGTCAACGCGGTGACGCTGCGGTGAGTGAGGTGCCAAGAAACGGGAGGCAGTACGGCACGCATGTGGGGCTGGGAGCAAGGGGCTGCGCTGGCGCTCTCATGGTGGTGGTGGTGGCTAAAAGACCAGCTGCCGTACCAAGAGGCTTGGGGACTCGGGGGTCTTTGGAAACTTTATGTGTGCTGCATGTTGCGGGCAAAGGCCTTCCGTTGGGTGCTTTCAGACAGTCTTCTGCCCCTCCTGGCGTATGTCCTCGTCGTGCCCATGCTGCATCGCAATCCAAAATGCACGACCATGCATTCCCTTATTGTTTATACGCTAACCCACGTCGCAGCGCGCCATGCTTTGCTGTTGAACATGGACCACGTGTCCTCTACCTCGTGTGAGTGCAAATTGGGAAGTCAACGGGTGCTCGCGGTTTGTGGTCCGCCACTCGCAGGGAGCCCGGGGAACGCCTTATGAGCAACCTCAAGTTCATAACCGTCACCATCAACAACCACATGCGCAAGGAACCGGAGAAGCACGCGCGCTTCCGTGAGGTCTTCTGCTCCACCAACGCCACCTTTTGGGAGCAGATGACGCCCGCAATCGCAGACAATTACATCACCAGGTGTGCTCGGTTTGCACGTAATACATACCGTAGCGATGGTCTTAGACTGTTACATGTACTGTAGGGGAAGGGGTGCGGGACGCGCGCCACCGGAACATGTATGTACGCCTGCGGAGTGCGACTGGGCTGATCAGCATGCCGAGGCTCTCGGGGCGCACCAGCAGGGTACACCAATCGCAAGAGGCTGTTGATCCCCGTTACGCGCTGCGCGCGACATGCTTGCGTTATTCAAGACCCGCACCCCGCACCTCATGTTGCACAAGACGCTTGCCTAACGAGAGTTACCCCCGCCACGACCACCCTTCTGACTAGCTGACACTGCCGTCACCGCCGCCGCCTCCCCCACCCATCCTCACTCCCACCGCACCCAGGTCCTTCCTGGGTGAGCGCGGCTTCCACTCCCCGCTGTGGTCTGTTGGCCCCGAGCACGTGGCTCTGGCCAAGGCGCTGCTGCTGCAGTTCGACCTGGTGCTGGACCTGGGGGCGGGGGACACAGCCACGGGGCGAGCCATGCGGGGAGCGCTGGGATGGGGGACCACCCTGTCGGAGGTGGGTTGATACCCTGCCGAGTTGTGAAAGCCAGAAAAGGAGTGGTTGGGGGAGGAGGATGGATGCAGGTAGCACTGGATGGGGTCCGGTGTGACGGGTGCCTAAGGCTGCTGTGTTACCGGGAATGAGGGTGAAGGGGGACCTGGGGGCGGGGCACCAGGCCACAGGCAGGGCCATGCGGGGTGCGCTGGGCTATGGGCTGGGCGCTGGGCGCTGGGCTATGGGCTGGGCGCTGGGCGCTGGGCTATGGGACCACGCTGTCGGGAGGTGGGTCAGACGTAGGAGGACGGGGAGGTCAAGTAGGACTGGATCGGCTTGGGTTCAACAGGTCCGCAAGGCTGTTGTGCTGCGAACCATGAGGGCGAATCGGGACTAGGGGCGGGGGATCAGGTTACAAGTGGGCACGGCCGCATGCCGGGGGGGAGGGAGGGCGCTGGGTTGGGGCACTACGCTGTCGGGTGTGGGTCGGTTTGGGGAAAGCAGGACGTCGACCAGTACGTTGCCTCATGCTCCACATCCTGGTTGTGAAGACACTGGGTTACGTTTTTCGCACTTCGGCTGTGAGCGGCACTTGCATGGGTGCACATGTTCCTTCAGGTCCACATCCTGAACGTGAACAAGCTGACACACACGCATGAACACGGCATGCACAATACTTGCCGGTGTAGTACATAAGTCTGTGTCTATCGTTCACGGAAATATGTCTTCCAGGTCCACATCCTGAACGTGAACAAGCTGGCAGCCAAGTCCAGCGTGGACTTCGATGTGTGCTCCGTGGCGGAGGCGGGGGAGCAGCTGGTGCCGCGGCAAGAGCCCGACAGACAGCTGTACAGGTGGGGCACGGGGGCCGGGCGGTGTCTGGTCTTGGCGCAGCTTTGCGCTTTCCGTAGGAAACTGTGAGTGGTTGGCAGGCAGCTGTACAGGTGGGGCACGGAGCGGGGTTTCATGCAACAGCGAGGTGCGTTGGTGCGCATGGTGGCGTGTTGGTACAGCGCCTGAGGCAGCGCAAGAGGGCTGCGGTGGGAGCCGAACAGGCAGCTGTGTGGTTGGGCTCGGGACTGGGGCACCATGCAGCTGTGGGTTGCGGTGGGGTGCATGAGAGGCGGTTGGGGCAACCGCCTTGGGATCCGGACAGGCAGCTGTGCACGGAGCCGTGTGTCACGCAACAGTGCCAGGCTCGCTGTTCCTCAACACCCCTGCCCCTGACCTTACATCCGAACATACTGTGTGGCTTTTAGCTTCAGTGCCATAATGACTCCCGCATGCATTGTGTGTCCACTCTGTCAGGTTCGGGCGCACGCTGGCACGGCTGGATCCCCTGTCCAGGATTGAGTGCTTTTCCATGCCCCGCCTGTGTTCTAGCAGTATGTGAGTGCTTTATTACTGACCAGGTCCTGCATGTGTTGTGCGTTTGCTCACCAACCTCATCAGGTTCGGCCGCACGCTGGCGCGGCTGGACTCGCTGTTCCTGGACACCGCGACGGAGCTGGGCAGCAAGCCGTGGGCCGAGGGCATGTGGGGACACGTGGAGGTGAGCCGCTGTTACGGAGCAGCTGCTTTCCGGCGTGCAGCTGCGGCACCGCACGGGGCTCTGGGGCTAATACCTGATGATGGGGGCATGTGGGGACATGTGGCGGTGGGTTGGTGGTGACCTGGCGAGCAGCTGCTGTCCGGCGTGCAGCTGCGGCACCGCGCGGACGTGCAGTGTGCAGTGCGCGCTGGGTAATGCACGCCTTAGTGCATGCCTAGCCAACGCGGTGCCATGCAAGGACACAGCGGATGCTTCCCGCCCCTGCCGCCCACTGTGCAGGCTGCGTGTCGCAGCAGGGCCCTGAGCGTTCACCCTGGATTCCTGGCCCCTGCCGTGTCCCCCCTTCCGTGTGCTGCAAAGGGCTCCGAAGTGGGCCTTCCCCTTGCAGTTTTGCCACGCTGCTTGGCTGCGTGCCTTGTAGTCAGCTTATTACCGGCAGAGGCATTCCATGATCGGCTGAACCATTATCGGCTGAACTGCTGCTGCTGTTGCCGGTGGTGGCGGCTGTGTGCTACTGTGTGCGCAGGAGCGGCTTGCTGCCGGAACGCTGCCGTGCGGGCTGCTGGGCGTGGCGGACCGCAAGGCCCTCGTGACGGAGGGAGCGGAGGGCGGCGACGACGACGACTGGACGTGACACATGACACGTGGCAGATGACACGGGGCACGTGGGCTTACAGCCCGTGGGCGCCCCGCCCCGCCCCTCCCGCCACGTGCGGGGTCCTGCCAATGATGTGGCCTGCGGAGGTTGGGAGGGGACCGATGGACTCTCGCCGCAGGCCCGGGCTCGTGCGGCGGGTTCCGCGTGCTGAGTAGTGATGCACACAAGGGACCGGCGGCGTGTGGTTGGGTAGGGGCAGTGCGTCGCACGGTTGTTGTGCTACGTGTGGGCGCAGGCTCACGCATGGGCGGGGCGGAGTGGGGCGTGGGCCTTGCTGTTCAGTGTTCCACTGGCCTGCTGTTGCCCTGTGCATGCTTTATTGCTCCTAGTACCGTAGGCGGCTGTGGGGTGGCGGGAGGTGACGCTTGGCAATGCAGCCTGGGAATGCGCACCGTGTGGATGATGAACCGTAAACACGGAGTGAGTGGAGAGCAATGCGTGGTGTGTGAACCCCTACGGGGTTGCGAGGTGCAAGGCGGCGTGCCCCCGGGGTCGCGGTCTGTGCAACACGGGAGCACCTCCCCTGCTGTGCAACTGCCCTGACACGTGGCACACACTTTAGTAGGAGCCGCAATAGGTTAACCCGAGTTGCCAGGAACGCTCCTTTCTGGAGCAGGAGGTGTGTGGACTGTGTGTCCTACTACACTCTCCCCCCTCTGAAGGGCACGTCCCGG
>VFQN01003366.1_pt1 | contig 23048 bp, 17 predicted proteins | sample 3512371 | NCBI WGS metagenome assembly VFQN01 (sample SAMN10412370, study PRJNA504923) | tailings metagenome | isolation source: Replicate 2 from Balatoc abandoned mine | place: Philippines: Itogon, Benguet | collected 2017-08-28
TGTTGTTGTTGTTGTTGTTGTTGTTGTTGTTGTTGTTGTTGTTGTTGTTGTTGTTACTATTATTGTTATTTTCTTTTAATAGATTCATTATCGCACTATCTTCTAATAATAAGATAGCTTTTGATTTAATCGAATGAACATCATTTAAATAATGAATTCTCTTTTCTTTTTCTTTTTCTTTTTCAAGATGTTTCTTATTCTCTTGGTGTTGATATAATTTATATTTATTATCTAATAAACTTCTCCCGTATATATTCTCATATGACGTACTGCCCCCACCTCCTCCTCCACCTCCTGAGGTAGAGGCTGTGACAATCATCTTATCAATATTTTGTATCTTATGAAGATAAGATTGATCAGAGATCATTGAATAAAAGGAATTATAAAAATAATGATTTTTATTCATTTCTAATTGATGTTGATATGATTGTTGTAATGTTGGTATGATTGAATCAAGACTTTTATTATTACCACAAGTTGATTGAACTAATTCATATTGATTTAATATATAATAATATAAGATTGCTATCTCACGATCAATATTCATTAATTCTAATGGCGTATAAACCACTGTTGATGATGATGCCATGGTACTATTATCATCTACCTCATAACTATCATCACCTCCTTTATTACCCCTGGTAGTAGTAGTCGCGATAAATCGTTGAATGACCATTAACATTAATTGATTTGCTTTATAATAATTCCCTAATGATAAATATAATTTAATTAAATTAATATAAAAAGCTTTTGATAAATTCATTCCTTTAGATAATTGTAAATATTCACTAAAACAATCAATGGCCATTGAATACATACCTAATCCTTGATAGACTTTACCTAATTGTTCAATCATAATACGATATTGTAATAATAATGATGTTACAGTCTTTTCATCATGAAATATTTTATTATTAAATAAATTTTGATTTTTCTTTTGATAATCATAATTTTGTAACTCAGATGATATTAATTGTAATATCCTTTCATGATATTTATCAAGTTCTTCACTCTCCTTTGAATTATGACTGGTGGATGATGTTGTTTTGGCACGTTTTAAGTAATATTCTAAGATTAATGATGGAGTAAAACCACGATAATGTAAGATCTCTTGATAGTTTTGAAGGATTTGAAGTGCATAGAAGTACCAAAGACTACGATATTCTTGTAAAAGTTCAATATAGTCTCCTGCTTCGTCCTCGTTTAGTAATGCTGATTGTTGGGAGGCTTGTAGTTGAGAGAAGAAAGAATTAAAGGTATCACTACGGCGTAAAGGAGTTCTTGTCGTATTTACTCCTGCTGCATCATCCATCGTAATATTACTAATCGTGGAATTCATGCTATTCTGCTTTTGTAGCTTTGGTACTCCTTTGTCATTCATACCTCCTTCTTTCTCTTTCTCTTTCTCGACTGTCCTCGCAGATTTCAGCGGTTCCCTACTTGTATTCTTCCCTGATTTCAGGACATCAGCTTCATCTTTGCGACCTGTTGTCTTTTTACTATCAACTTTCTCTTCCCCGGTTAAACTACCCTCATCGTCATCATCAGGTGTAATACCAATCGATTCTAAAGCAAAATTCGAATAAAATTTCTTTAAAAATTCATCAACCATCTTCTGACGTCTTTGTGAAATACTTTTATTCGCTGATGATTCTTTATTCTTTTCTTGTGATTTCATATTTAAATTAAAATTTAAATAAATATCATAAAAGATATCATCATAATCTTCTTTCTTTTCAATAATAATCTTCTCAATCTCTTCTTCCTCTCCTTCGGCTGTTAATTGCTCGTCATCTTCTAATTCTAAGACACTTTGACTGCCTTTCTTATTATTTCCTTTCTTTTCAATTTTTGTTTTATTTAAATTGTTTTTCTTTTTCTTTAAAAGCATTTTTTGTTTCCTTTTCTCTTTCCTTCTTTCTTCTTGTTCTTTCTCTGATAACATACGCGGTGAGTAATAGTAATACCGTTGGCTTAATTCCATACAAGAGAAAAGTTGAACAAAGGTAAAAGCCTGTGATAAAGACTTCTTATTCTGTTGCTCATGATATTTTTCAAATAATGGTTGATGAAGGAATTGCCTTTCAATCTGACGTATCATTTTCTCAATATTTTCAACATGTAATAAAATTGCTTTAATCACAATCGAATAAGCTTCCATGAAGCAAGAAAAGATGGAATATTCACTAAAGGAATCATCTTGATAACAAGATTCTGTGATCATTTGATACTTTAAACGAGGATTATCATGAAATAAAGATGATGAAGATGGTTGAGGTACAGGATAATTCTTATTTGGTAATTCGAAGATGAAAGATCTTCGTAATTTTTGTTTTAGTTCATGTTTCCTCATTAACTCTACCATTGCTGGTGTTGCTTTCTTGAGGACTCCTGAGATTTGTGTGATAGCAGTACTTTGACTAGTTGCTTGTGATTTCTTTGCATTCGCTTGTAATTGAACCTCTGTTAAAGGAACATTCGCCTCACCGAATGACTCCGACATATAGCGATGACGGATCAATCGCTCTTGTGAGTGAATCAGCGATAATGGTAGTGACGTCAAAGGTAGCGTGTCAAATAGAACATTGTTTCGCCTCTGATGAGAAGGGATTGTCGAGAGCATCCAAGCTGAAGATTGAGTTGGAGCGAGGAGATGATCCTTTGGTGGCGGAGGCAAAGAAGGTGAAAGTAGTTGTGAAGGAGACAGCGGCTGAAAAGAAGGCATAGATCGGCTTCTAGATGGTGCAGAGTCACGAGAATCCGCAGCAATAATACTTGCTGAATCACCCGAAGTTGAAAATTTCCCTAAAGCCTTTTTAAGCTTTGCTTCAATGACTTCGGTCGAAGCATTATTCTCAGTCAGAGGGTCATGTGAAATTTGGAATTGTTCATAATGTAGGGTAATCATATCCTGTAATAACTCTTCAGCATCTAATAAATTTCCATATTTTAACATAATTTCATCAATAAATCGATTAGAATCTATTCCATCTTCATTACTAAAACCATTATCGGCGAGAGACGTAAGAGCTATATCAGTTGTCATCATTGCACGTCCTCCTAAAATTTTATTTAAATCTTTTTGAAAATTTGCCATTTTCTTGTTTAATTCACGTGTATCATCTGTTGAACGACGTTTTTGCTTGTTTGTGGTGCTAAATAATGATAATCGAGCAGATGAGGCTGCGGGTTTGCCAGTCTTTACTGTTGCGGTAGCGGAAGGAATTTTCTGAGAACTTGAAGGACTCAGAATAGGACTTGTTACAAGAGGGGAAATTATATCAGGTGGAGCGTTTGGAGAGAATGGGCGGGTTGGTTCGTTTGGCGATAGTGGCTTCCCAGGGGAAAGAGCGTGAGGAGGAGAATTCACCCGTGGTGGGGAATCGAATGTTTGTGGAGAGGCTACGACAGTGGATGGTTTCTGCCATTGAGTCTTTGGAACTTTTGCTTTCATGGTTTGAAATTCCTCTAAATAGACTAAAATATTCGTTAATGAAATTAATTCAGAACCATGGTGTATAATCGAGAATAATTCTTCCGATCCAAAGAAACACGTATCATGAAATAATTTTTGAGCTTTTTCTTCTCTTTTCTTTCGATCTTCTTCATCCTTTTCTTCGGCAATATTATTCTCTCGTTTTAACCCAAATAATTTCTTTTCTAATTGTTTTTGAGATGAAATTGAAATATTTTGTTGAAGTAAAGACTTTGCTTTCGAGTAATGGTAACGATGAGACCTTTCTTCATTCGTCTTCTTTCCCAATTCAGGCTCATCGTCATCATCTGACTCATCGTCTTGATCCTCCTTCTCACCTTCCTTTACCTTGGATGTCATTCTTCGAAAATTTTTCGTGCTCTTCCCTGAAGCAGGTAAGTTCACTGAAGAAGGAACAATCTGAGGTGGATTATTAATATCGTGATTATAGTCAAGTAAAGGACGATTGGTGGTTAATTGCAATTGACTTAAAAAGAATTGATTTCTCATCCAAGAGATCTGCTGCCACCGTGAATAGAAATGGAATATGAAAAATTGCTGCAGTAGTTTTGGGTGATTAAACTTAATTTTACCATCAGGAGAGAGATAATTCACCTGCGGCGGTGGAGCGGCAGAGGATGGACGATTCGGCGGATCATCATTGTCAAAACTGAAACTATTGCTTAAATTATTTGCGTGAGAATCAGTTCCTTTATTCTTTGATGGGGTTTTATTACTCGCTGTGGTGGTCGCACTGTTTCCTCGAAAGGAAAAACTTGATAAAAATCCGGATGAAGGCTTCTTTACTAATCCACCACTGGGCTTATTCAGATTCTTATCGTTTGATGGCTGTATCGGAGGTTTTCCACCTCCACCTGGACTAACATCAATCGTCAGCGTCGATTTCTTAGGTGATGAAGGTCGATTTTCCTCTGTGTCTTCACTAATCGTAGAATAAGAATAACTTAAAGACAAACTATTACTTGGGAAAGGAAATTTCTTGCGTTGCTCGAATTCTTTATTCTCTTCCTTGTCTGATGATTTCAATGGAAGAGGATTTTTATTCATATTAAAATGAATTCGTAACTTCTGCAACCAATGAAGAAATAAATCACAATTATTATTCGTCCTATCAGAACCCTTTGAATCGTTTTTTCTCTTAACATCTGACGATTCAAGCCACTGTTCATTTTTATTTTCATTTTCATCCTTCTGAACTGGAATGACATCAGAATATTCATCAACTTTGGTAAAAATCTTTGTATAAAACTCTTTCTCACGTTTTGGTAAATTCCAGGTAATGCAGTCAGAATATTCTCTTAGATAAAATAATTCTCGGCGAATATGAGGAATATCATAAATAATCTCTCGATAGCCCTTTACTTCTGCTTCTTTTTTCCTATTTTCTTCTTCTTTTCCAAGTAAAGGAGGTTGAAAGACTTTCACATGATGATGAAAGTCCTTTGACCATAAAGATCGTTTAATATAAAGATAATGATGACGTAAATCATGACAATATTCAAATTCATTATGTGATAAATTACAATGAATTAAATTTGGTAAAGAATATAATAAATAGGGTGATTGTTTAATACAATTAAAATGTAATGTTAATTGCTTTAATTGTATTAACTGATAAATGCTATCCGGTAATTCTTCAATTAGATTGTGATGAAGATAAAGAACTTCCAAACAACTACTTAATAAACCTATTGTTGATGGTAACGTTGGTCCAATTTGATTATAAGATAGATTTAAATATGATAATCTTTGATTCCAATTTTCAATTTCATCAGGTACAATCTTAATTTGATTATATGATAAATTTACTGATATTAATTTTTTAATAGAGAATAACAATAATGATAATTCTTTTAATGAATTATAGGATAAATCAATTATCTCTAAATCATAAAACATTGTAATAATTTTACCGTCTAATTCGATTAATTGATTATGATCGAGATATAAATGAATTAATTTCATACATCTTTGCAATGACTTTGGGATAAAAGTAAATTGATTGTAGGATAACCGTAATGTATGTAATTCTTTACATTCCATTAATGAAATTGGTAAATCATTCAATTGATTATATGATAAATCTAATCGTTGTAATCGTTTACATCTACCAAATGCATAATCTTGAATCGATGATAATTGATTATGAGATAGATTTAGTTCAATAAGACCTGAAAAGATTAGTAATTCATTTGTGAGAACTTTAAAGGAATTGTAAGAGAGATCTACGAAGCGTAGTCGAGTTAGATCGTAAGGATATTGCGGATATTTCGCTTCTTTCGCTGTGGTATTGCCCGAATCAACGGAAGGGTGAGATAAAACAGTGAAAGCATCGGATTGCCTGTGCTGGTGTGTGGATTTTGATGTGACGCTGTTGGGTGACGCGATGCCAGAGATGTTTGGAGGTGGTGGGACGGGATCTCGAGGTGATGGCTGGACAGAAGTTCCTTTACTGCTTTTCTTTGCGTCAACTTCGAAAGGGTTTGGTAATGAGCTAATAAAGTTATGATGGGCATGAAACTCCTAAGAAGAAACACATTAGAAGTGAACGATGAATGATTTTAACAGGTGACGCACCTCCAGTCCTGTCAGATCGTAGAACTCAACAGGCAGCGCTTTCAATCTATTATTTTCAATATGAAAAAGCATTAAACTTTTCATATTCTCGATATCAACTGGAAGTTCTTCAATAACGTTGTCGGATAAATGTAACTCCTTTAATACAGGTAAGCGCTCTAACTGTGAAGGAAATTCCACAATTTGATTGTTAGAGAAGTTAACATAGGTTAAATTCACTAATAAACCAATCCCAACTTCCCATTCACCTAATTCTTTCAGAAGTTCAAGGTTCCCAACTTCTAAAGGAACTTCAGTGAACTGATTAAAAGAAAAATCAATTCTCTTTAGACTCTCTTTGGAAACAAAAGAACGAATGATTAAACAAAAAGAAAATAAGATTTGAGAGGTAATATACTTACTCAATCGATAAAAACTGGTGGGATATTCGGATAATCGATTATGGTGGATGGAAAATTCTTCTAATTTTTTAATCTCTGAGATCTCAGCAGAGATCGATTGAATTTCATTATAATCTGCTATTAACGTTTTCAATCTAAAAGAATAAATGGGAATTAGAGGTATGTATGAAAAAAGAAAAGAAAAGAAAAGAAAAACAAAGTTTCCCTACCTGAAAAGATATTGAATATTTGAAGAAAGACGATGTAAATGATTATAAGAGATATTTAACATCTTTAAATCAACTAAATCATAAATTCTTGATGAAAATCGATAAGCACCAAAATTTGATAAATTTAATTCAAAAGTTTGATGTATATTATCTTCTGCTTTATCAATAATAACTTGCAGTTTTGATCGAGGATATTTCCTCTTCAATCGTCTTCTCTGACGTATTGTCTCAGAATCCAATGATAATCCATCACTTTCATCATCATTATCCTCTTCTTTATTGGAATCATCATCGTCGTCAGAGTCTGAATCATTTTTCCTTTTTTTCACTTTCTTTGTTTTTCTATAATTTAATCTTCCTTTCATAAAGTTTGGAAGTTTTGAGTATGAAGCACCAGATAATGGGTTATAATATAATCTTTTGCCATTTTTAGAATCTTGAATGGTGGTAATTTTTGCTTGGTAGGTTAATCGTACCTTATGAAGAGCGAGAACCTTTCGAACCATGTTCTGTATCTTCTGAGCTGCTTGTTCAGGGAGGTACGTAGGAGCAACTTCAGGGAGGTCTTTGTTTAACAACAATGGGGGTTTTAGCCACGATGATTTATTGTTTGTTTTATCATAATAATAAAATCGTTTACGTTTTGGGTCCCATATTTTCTCATATCTTTGAAAAATTTCTTTCATTGCACGAGAACGAATCAAATATCGACGAACCATCGATTGAATCTTAATAATACTATATAGCTTATATTCAGCTACTTCTTCTTCGATCCGCAATGTCTCTTCTGACTCCATTCCTTCAAAATAAAGCTAAATATATCGAGGTCTGTCAACAAATCGTTTCAATTTTAAATTGAGTTGAAAGAAGAGTCGACTCCAGTATTTCCTCGCACATGAAAAGAGTCGACTCTTCCGTTACAAGAGCCGTTATTTTTCAACTTCAAAAATAACATTGATTCGACCAGTTTCTAACTGATTGTTAATTGAGTAATTTTTGTGATTGATTTTGAAATTGATGGAACTGGAAGATAAAGGAATTAGCGAGAGCTCCAATGATGGAGAAACAATTTCGGAGACATCCGCATTCCCGCTTATGAAGAAGGAGGGGAATGAAAACCAGCCGGAAACAATTGATTTCAATCAAAATGTCGTGGTCAGCGACAGCAAGAAAGGAAAGGCTAAAGAGATTTTATTTATTGGGAATCCTGAGATTGCAAAGACTGATTTACAATCATCATTCTTAAAATTTCGACAACAGAAAATGCGCGAAAGACAATTAATGAAAGCATGTCAACAGATTGATTCTTCGACCCAACAACGAAGTGAAGAATATAAAAATGCTTTACGGGCTAAATTTATTGAAAGAGCTAAAAGCTATCTTGGTGTTCCTTATGCTCGTCGCTTTCAAGATCCTTCCGTTCCTGAGGCACCATTATACCTTGACTGCTGTGCACTAGTTAGAAAATGTGTTCAAGATCTTTCTGATGAGTTTGGCTTTATCATTGGGCGATGGAATCAAGCCTATCAGATGGATACTTTACCAATAATCTTGAAAGAGGAAGACCTCAAACCAGGAGATCTCATCTTCTATGAAGGTACTTACAACTCCAAGCGATCCAAGCCTCAAAAACATAATAATGTTCATGTTGAGATATTTCTTGGCGGAGAAACAGGAGAATCAACTGTTGGATCTCGGTTTTATAAAGGCGTTGTCTCTATTTTCCCTTCTTATAAATTTACTTCCACTTCATGGACATTAGTCAAACACCATTTTAGATCACTTGATACGTGGCTCAATGGCATTTGTAAATCCTGCTGTCCAGAGCATCCATGGGCTTCAGACTCCTTAGCTTACCTTGAAGCTGCTGGGAAACGTTCTATTTTCTCAGACGAGCACGAAACTCGAAAAGAGACCAGAGAAGAGGACGACGATGATGTTCGTGCAGATAATGAAGTTTACAGCGATGACGAGGGAGAAAACAAAACCGAAGAGGAATTTGAAGCCAATCCAAGTGACGGAGAAGAGGAGCTAATTTATGATGAATACGCTGAAGAGGGAGAAGAGGAAGAGGGAGGTGGTGATGGCACTGACAGTGATGATGAAAGTTTTCATGCCATGATTTCCCCGAAAATCTCTAAAAATGAACCTTTATTCAGAGGAAATCCATCTTCTTTGATGGATGATATTCTGACTCGAGATAAATCAAAGAGTATGAATGATGCTGATTTGCATTTATTGCCTGATCCTACTCTCTTTAACCAACAATATACCGCTCCGTTCAATGGGGGAAGTCCTTCCAAATCACTGGATCAGCTCTCTGTTAGCGAGCAAGCAGGAAGTACTCGTCATACAAATACGAAGCAGCCATCACCCAAGAAGGGACCAGGTGGTGCTGGAGCCGCCTGTGGACGTGGTAATGCCGCGGCACCGCCGCGTAATCGAAGAATGTTATCAAAATCATTAGAAAATGAAAATGATCTAAATTCTTCAAATAATCATTATAAACCTTCATTACTCCCATCGAACAGTGATAGTTCAAAACTCTTAATTCAAGGTGATAGTGTGAAGGACGTTATTAGCAACGGATCCCAACGTTATAAACCAGTGAATAAAAGAGTTTCTAAATATGCAAGTAGTAATTCATCTTCATCACTTGTCAATGAAAGTGAAGAGAAGACATCTATGAAAGCAGAAGGGAATCCTGTTCGTGCATCAGGGAATAATGGCCGATCAAACTCCAATAAACGAGGAATTCAAGCGAACAATACCACCAACGATGAAATACCAGTGATTAACGTTCCCACGAATAAAACATATTTTGTTAGTAAAAGTAATGGGTGGAGATTAGTGAAAGCCGCTTTAGATAATCGCGGATGGCAACAACTTCCATTCGAATATCAATTTTCTTCTAAATTTGGTTTAAAATGGGTTGAAAGACGATCGCAAATTGATTATCGTGCACATCAACCAGGTCAATTAGTTTGCCACATCCCAAATAATGATATTATTACCACAAAAACAGGTTTATTAACCATTATGAGAGATAGATTTTGCTCAAAGACCGTTCCTGCGTCACAAAGAAAACAATACCCACCGTGGTTACCAATAACCTTTGAATTAGAGTCACCAGCTGATATTTATGCATTATTTGATTATCTTCAAGTCGAAGAAAAAGAACTAAAAACAACAGAAAATAAAGATCCCGTCTGGATCTATAAACCATCTTGTTATAATCGTGGTCGTGGTATTAAGGTTATATCAGGTATTGAATCATTAAAAACCATTTGTTATGGTAAACCAGCTGTTATTGCGCCTTCCTCTTCTTTATTAAATAAAGAGAATATTATTGAAGCAGCCGTTGAACCATTAAAAGGTATTATCCAGAAATATATCGAAAATCCTTTATTAATGTATTTAAATCCAGAAGATTGTAATAAAGGATATAAATTTGATATACGTTGTTATTTATTAATTGCTAGAACATTTCCGACGACTTTAGCTTTCTATCATCCTGGTTATTGTAGATTAGCATTACATCCATATCATGGGAATGATTTAGATGATCCTTTTATGCACTTAACCAATGCATCAATACAAAAGAAAGATACGAATATCTATCAACAGAATAAAGATATTCAGGTAATGACATATACTATAAGTAATCTTCATTTATAATGTTTCTTTTGTGTAGATTCAATCAGTAAAGGCAGTAGCTGAGAATATGTTAGCCGTTGGTAGACAATCCAGTTACGATTACATCGAGAAGCAGTTAGATCATGAGATTAAATTATGTATGGTTGATGTGATGAAGGTAAGAAAGAAGAAACCATCGATGATTTTAATATATTAATAATAATATTATATACAGGCTTGTAACAATAAGCTATTAAAGAAACATGGATATTTTGATCTCTTAGGATGTGATTTCATGATCACTGATGATAATCGATTATATTTACTTGAGATTAATACAAATCCTGCTCTATCACTAGGTTTGTATGATTCCTATTCTTTTCTTTGTTCTTTAGATAAATCTTATTTCTTTATCTTCTTTAGATAATAAGGTGTTGGAGGATTTATTACCACGAGTAGTCGATGGAGCTCTTAGTCTAGTCCTTCAAACACAAGGATCTGATGTCAGTGATCTAGCAGGTGTTCATATTCATCCTGAAAACCCTCTTCCATCACAATATCATCTAATATTTGATGAGAAGAATAATTGGGTGTATTCTTAATTGCCAAGCAAACAAACAAAACAAAGTCCTTCTGTTCTTTTCATTGTGGTTATAATTGTCTTATCCTTTGTTTTGAGGTGTATTGAGTGTATAGTTTAGTAGTGATAGCAGTGGATGTTGTGGAGTACTATTCATGCTTTAAGTGTTTCTTTTACCTTTTAATTCATTTCATTTCATTCATTCATCCATTTGTTTGTTGCTTTGTCTGTGTTTTGTTTAAAATTAGTTATTTGAATCACAATGAAAATAAATTCATTTTAAACTTTATTTCACAACAAATAATATCTCCTTCTTCTTCATGAACTTCTTTATTAACTTACTTCGCTTCTTTTTCCTTCTCTTCTATTTCTTCTATCTTCTCATCTTCTTTCATCTCTATACTTTCCTTCACTTCAGGTGATTTTATCTCTTCTGCCGCCCCTTCTTCTACTTGGTCTTGGACTAACTGATCAATGATCTCAGAAATCTTCCAAACTTCCATATATTTCACCTTAGCAGTATAAGAATTAGTAAATAGTAACTCCTTATAGTCTTTATTCTCTTCATAGGATTGAAAGGATTGGAAGAAAACATCTTTCAAGGTGTTAATCATATACATATCATTACCTGAACCATAGGTAGGACCATATTCCTTCCCAACCACTAATGCCTCCGTTGCTTTATCTACCATCACCGCCATCCTCTGAGCACTTGTATAATGAGGATTCTTAAGACTATACAAGAAAGAAGAAGCAGTAATATCAGTCGAATATTCAGCAGTCTCAGGTGAAGTAAATGGTATTGTAGTATAAGCACCGAATACATATCCTTCGATCGTCTCAATTATTAAGAGAGTTGATCCTTGATTATCACATTTCTCATGGAAGGATGATAACTCCCAACCATCCTTCTCTGTCGTAAATACTAATTGAAAAGAAAGTAAAGAAGGCGAAGAAAGCTTTCTACTACTACTAATCCAATGAGATAATGTTTGTTCATCAGAAATTGTCTGAATAATGCGACTTGTATTGCTTAGTTCTCTTCTCCCTAGCCTCGCAATCAGTGTGAACAGTGTTTTCACATCATTTGAATAAATCGGCGTCGAGGGATGATCATTGTCAGGCTTTAATTCTCCTTCTTCACTGTTAAACCTATAATTCAGTGCATTGAGAAGAGTCTTAGCTGTAGTAGATTGTAATTGACATTGTTGAGATAGATATAATTGATGGAAGGTATTAATATGATAAGATTGATATAATTGTAATTCTTGTAATAATTGATAATAAGATTGTTTTTGTTCAGAGTAAATATCTGATTGACGATAATAATATTTTTCTTTTTTATTATAAAAAATATTCATTTCTTTGATAATATCTTCTTCTTTTTGCTTTAATTGATCTATTATCTATAGAGAATTCGAAAAGAGGAATGTGAGAAATGATTTAGAGGAGTTTTTATCTCTTTTTTTTATTTACCTGTTGGAATTGTATTTGAATATTCTTTTGTATTAATTTCTTTTCTTCTTGTAATTTTTCAATATAGTTATTACTATTTTCTTCGAGTGTTGTGACTTTATTAATATAGGATGAGAGGTTTTTTCTATCTTCTTCACTTGTTTCAGGTAGGTTCATTGAGAATGATGGTTGAAGTTTTTGTTGTTGGTAATCCTTTTCTTCTATCATAGTATGTCCTTCATGCTCTGAAGAACATTTAGAGCATAATAATACCTGGCAATCTGCATCATAGTATTTTACGATCTCTTCAGGATGAGTGACACAATATTGAGGGATCGCTAATATCTTTTCTGCAGCTTTCTTCACTAATAACCTTCCATGATCTCTCTTTCTCTTCATAGAAGAACTCTTGATATGACCTCTTGTCATGTTGTCAAGAGAAACCGCACTAATATCAAGTTCACTTTCTGAAGCAGTTAATCGGGATTTATTATCGTCTATTTCCTCTGCTGCTTCTAATTGGATCATAGTTTGAATAAGATCATGTAAGTACTTCCATTTCTTTTGATAAATAGAAATACTCGCAAAATCATTGGATTCAATAGAAGTCAAAGGTAGAACAGGAAAATCCTCCAAGTAAATCCCAAAACGATTAAACCATGTTTCATTACGGTCAGATAAGAGAGGATCTAATAGTATAGGTATAATAGGTTTGTGGAGTTTAAATGATTGGATAAATTCAAATCGTATTGAATTAAATACATTCGTACTATTCACATTTGTTTGATAAGATGATGTTAAAAATAATAATATACAGGATGATTGTTGAAGTAATGATAATAATATTTCCTCTTTTAATTCATCGTTAGTGTTTGGTGAGACTTCTTCTTCTTCTTCCTCTTCTAGCTTTGAGCCAGAATTATCGTCCAAATAGACGATATATCCAATTTTTCGTAAGAATCTGGAAATTTCCATCACTTTGTGATGGAATTTAAGGTCTTTTGCGTCATGAGAAAAATAGATAAAAGGTCTTTGACTGCTTGGATTGGAAGGAGGAAGTTGGAACGGTACAGCCAACATGTTCGTAGAGAAATCGGAAATATTTACAATGAGGTCTTTATCTTCATAGATTGAGTCGAAATTGCAGATTTGAGAAGGTTCTTCGATGAGAGGTTCTTCTTCAATGGCGGAGAGATCTGTGGAAGGATCTACCGTACTGGTAGGATCAGAACCTGTCATTAATGGTGTTGTCATATCTACTACACTCGCTTCATGCGTGATCTCAGCGACATCATGTAAGACTGGGATGAATGGTTCTTCACTCGTGATTGGGGTTGGCAACTCGTCTTCCTCCGCAGGAGAGGACCAGTTTTCAAGATGAGTGGAGATTTCTACAGGTAGTTCAGACTAAACTGTTAGACAAGAGAGCTTCAGCTTTAATCGAAAGCATACCTGCAATCTCCTTAGTAGTCTCAATGACTTCTTCCGAACTTACTTTCGACAAGAAACCATAAGCAATTGCAAGGATCAAGGAAGATATACCAATATATACTAATAGTATGACTTCAATCCGATGTACTTCCTCTTCAACGTCTTGATTTGCATCCATTATTGCTCGAAATAATCTTGCCAACAGTGCGACCAAAATAATGAACAGCATCGTTGCCGGCAAAAGTTATCAACATACCGGTATTAAGTTAGGTTTTGAAGCATGAAGATTCTTGCAACTCTCTTCGTCTGTGCTCTTGTTTTCCCATCAGGAGGAAATGGATTCCTTCTGAAGAAAGTATATTTGAAAAATTCATTATTGTCTCAACCTGTTCCAAAATTGGAAACTAGCGCTACAGCGTTTCAAAGATCCTCACTAACATCGGCTGTTTTAAACCCCAACATTCTGGTAAAGAATGGAAGCATCATTTCTTTTATATCCATGCATATTTTGACAGCAATATCTGCACGTTCTTTCAAATCCTTTTCCAAATCGAGAGTTCATGAGATCCCTGTATTGAATCATGTTCTCACAGATCAATCGTTTATGACTTTCTCTTTAGGATTATTATGTTCATACTTCTTACCCAAGACGTTACGCTCGTTATTTATCAATGACACTGTTGAAGGACATATATGGAGGTATATTCTTCCAATCTCTTTAATTCTAAGGATTATTAGCAGCAACAATCCTCAGAGGAATGAAAAACTTGACAATAGAGGGTTACACTCAGCAAATGCAATCATAAAGCTTGTTCACCTCCCATTAATCGTAGCATTTCTTTTTGGCACCATTGGATCTTACCTTGCAGGTCTTTCCACAAGTGCAATATTGACTCATTTCCTTAGACCGTTCTCTCATTCCTTCGAGCAGATACGGTCTGCAATCATCCCTGTTGCTGCGCTCACTGCTTCTTATATTGGCGGAACAGTGAATTTCTTTGAAACAGGTCACTTTTTAGCGAATACCGTTGCATCTAAGAATCCTCTCAGGAACAGAGAAATTCTTGACAATTTGAACATTTTCGCAGCGATGGATATTAATGTCATGATTCTTTATTTTACTTTTCTAAATTTCTTGCATAATAAATGTTCTCAAAATTCTAAAGAAAAATTCAATAATTCAAACCCGAATTCAGGAGAGGATATATCGGAATCCACTGTCAAGCCGGTTTTATTCAGTATGGGCACAGTACTCGCCTACTTTCTATGTCACCAAGCTGTCTCAGTACAAAGAGTTTTTCCTTCCATTCCTGGTTTATCAGTGTTTCTTTGTACTGTATTTGCATTTCTTTGGAATCTTATTCAAGAAAGTGCTTATAACAAAGCAACCAACTTTATCTCCACACCGAGTACTGCCTCCCTTAAACCATGGAAAGCAGCAAATTCAGGTAAAATCATGGAATGCCATTGATCTTATCTGATCTTATCACAATTCTCTAGTCATGAGCGATCATTTTCTTTCTGTATTTTATTTTTCTTTAGGTTTAATGATGAATTGGCAGTTACTCTTAACAAAATCATTATTAGATCTTAGTGTTATTCTTATTACTTTCTTTTCTGTATTATCTTTTCATATAGTTTTCATTTTTGGTTTATCAAAGGTATGGAATTATCTTCTTGGAAGATTTCTTCCTAAACGTATACAAGAGAAATGGAAAATAGATCATGATTCAGTATTAATTGCAAGGTAAGAAGCACTTCTATTCAATTTGAAAAGAAAACTGTTCATATTTGATAACCGTTCTAGTAATGCTTGTGTTGGAGGTTCTGCGACTGCTGCATCTATGAGTTCCACATTTAATAGAAATGATTTAATCTTCTCTGGAAGTCTTGCTGGAATTATTGGATATATGATTGGAACTCCAATAGGATTAGCAGTATTTAAATTTCTGCGTCGTTCTTAACCTTTTTTGTGATTCACTCATTTAAAATCATTCATCGGAAATCCTTCGTTTTCCTCTTCGCCATCATCTTGACTCTTTTCCTCATATGATGTGGCTGGTAGCCTTTGAGGTTTCTTTCTCATCCCGCTTTTAATCTGATCTAATGTCTTTCCGTGAAGCAACAATCCTTTCTCAACCGCATCATGAAGGTTGTAACAAGGGAGAATCTCATAGTGCTCTAAATTTCCTGTTACTGCTGAAATCTTCTGGCGAATAGTTTCTAATGTACTTGATTTCAAGGCACTTTTCGGGAGAATAATTCTTTTAAAGCCTAATTTAATTGCTTCTAATATTCGTTGCTCAATTCTCTTGGTCCCTCTTATTTCTCCACCCAATCCAATTTCTCCTATAAAAGCAGTTGCTGGTGTCACTGGGATAGATAAAAGACTTGAGACTATTGCTACAGCAACCGCTAAATCCGCAGAGGGTTCATTGATAGACAATCCCCCGACAATATTTAAGTAAACATCACGATTCCAAAGTGTTAAACGCAGTCGTTTCTCAATCACGGCAAGGAGGAGAAGAAGACGTTGGATAGGAAATCCATCACTTGCTCGCTTGGAAGACATTTTCACATTTGAATTGGAATGAGTCGTTCCAACTAAGCATTGAACTTCAGCCAGAAGGCAGCGACTTCCCTCAACAGCGATGACTACTGTTGAACCCTCTTGAGGGACTTTTAGCACTCCTTCAGTTAGAAACAACTCAGAGGGATTCAACACATCAACCATTCCCACCTCACCCATGGTAAACACACCAACCTCAGATACAGAACCAAATCTAGGAATAATGAGAGGGTGAATGAAGGAAGATATACTACAGGAAGCAATTTACTAACCGATTTTTCTCACAGCGAATGATACGATAATCAAACTTATCACTTCCTTCAAGCGATAAGACAGTGTCCACCATATGCTCAAGGACTTTAGGGCCAGCAACATCACCTGACTTCGTAACATGACCAATCAAAATAGCCGGTATTTGAAAGGTTTTCGCATATTGTATTATCCGGCCTGTGCTTTCTCTAATCTGTGAAACACTCCCAACATTCCCAGCTGAAGTCTCCGTTGAAATGGTTTGAATAGAATCAACTATTAATAATGACGGCGGTGTATCCATTGTCGTTAGTTTTGAAAAGACTTGATCAATGTCCATCTCACAGATAAGATAGATGGAGTCACGATTAACACCTAATCTCTTTGCCCTCATTGCAATTTGTTGAGGATTTTCTTCCCCTGAAAGATAAATTACCTTTCCAACAGCTTTACCTACTGATGCAGCGAGTTGTAGGAGGAGTGTACTTTTGCCAATTCCTGGTTCGCCAGTTAGGAGGACAACGGAACCTGGGACCAGACCACCACCCAACACACGATTCAGCTCAGGACTGAAGATCTCTAAGCGGTTGGATCCGTCAATGTCAGAGATCGAAGAGAGAGGCATCAAATCTTTCATCCCATTCTCGAGATTTAACCACTTCCCGTTGGCAGTGGTCGCAGCAGATGACACGGGAGAATGGAGTGCCCTTGGATTGATACTAGATACTAACCGAGATGGTTTAAATGCTTTAATTGTATTCCATTCTTTGCAATTTGAGCATCGTCCCATCCATTTAATGTGTTCAGCCCCACAAGATTCACAAACAAATAGATCAGGACTTCCTTTTGAACCAAGCCCTTTCATGTTGAGGTTTCTTTCTTCCTTCCACCTCATAGTAACTCTTGCTCTTCCATCAATAGAGAAACATTGGATTAAATCAAGCTTCAACAGAAGAATAATACCAACAATAAAGCAATCAAGACACTTCATCAGCATAAAACAGTGCCTTCATTCGGAGAAGTTCCTATTTTAGACATCATTACTAGACCATCGTACCATCAAAGAATCTGATAAGCTGTTATTAGATAGCGTTATGAACTGACCAAGCGTTATGAACGATAGTTGTGAAAGAGGAAAAAGTGAAGAGAAAACAGAAGATACTCTTTATATAATTACTATAAGTTTTTCGAACCGCGATAATCTTGGTTCTGAAATAAGTTACTTTTATCGATGGGTTACTACTTTCATATTTTAATTATATTTAATTCCACCCATAAACTCTCTCGCATCAGGAATCTGTCCATTGAATTCTGCATTTGAGAAGTCAAAGCCCGGATTCTATTGAGATTTATCAGCTAAAGTAGGTTCAAAAAGTTAAAACCTCACCTCTTCTTGAAACCTTTCAAGCATCATTTGCTTTTTCAGCTCTTCTTTAGTATGTAAATCCACTTTTTCCCCATGTTGACCCTTGAGCGCTGATTCCCATGTTTCACCTTTATGCATTTTCTGGAGGTTTATGACTAATTCACCATCTGCAAGCATCCATAACGAATCATCTACTATAATAGGACCTGCTGTATCTTCGTTAATGTAAGAAACAGGATTATTCTTAATTCCAACTTTTAAGTGGTTGGGTTGAAAAGAGATATCAAGTAGCTTCTTCGTTACACCTGGTGGTGGTTCAATATATAAAATGACTTCTGTCAATGTTTGTTCCCATTCATAAATAGTTCTTCCTTGATATTCATATTTTAATCTATTTCCTTCTTTCCCTTTCTTTGTTTTCACTGAGGTTATTGAAGGATTTTGTTCTTCATATTTCATACGAGAATTGGCTAATAAAGCTTCTTGTTGTGCTTTCCATTCATTTTCTTGACGAATTTGTTCAGGTGTTACTTTTAATCGATTACCATCATCACTTTCATCATCACTATCAATTATTTTATCAAACTTCTGATAATCCACCATCTTCTACAATGATACTTGTTCTCGATTGTCTTTCTTTCTTTTTCAGTTTCTTTCAATAATACGTGATACCTCACAATCTCCCGATACTTTCCCTCCGGGTATTGTGATTTGTCCGATCTCGACCAATCATATTGTTTGCTTTGTTTTGAGTGAAAGTTGTTGGGAAATGGCTGATTTTGTTGAAGATTCAACTGTAAATCCACATGAGAAAGGAGAACCTGAAGTAGCTTCTTCATTAGTGGATGTGAATAACCCTGTTCGAGTTTTATATTGTGGTGTATGTTCCATGCCTCCAGAATTCTGTGAATATGGTGCATGTTTTGATCAATGTCTTCCATGGATACAGCAACATTGCCCTGAAGTATTAAGCGAGGAGCACTTATCCCAAGCTTTGGGCAAAGCCACTATCTCAGAAGAAGGAGAGGCACAGGCTGAAGAAGAGGTATTGTTTCTGTTGAAAGTTACAACAAAAAATGATTATCATTCTTATATAGGGTGAGGAAAAGAAGAAAAAGAAGAGCAAGGGTGGCGGAGCAGCAGCCCCAAAGAAAAGCTCCACTGTTGAAACTAAGATTATTATCAGCAAGATTCAGAGACAAAAGAGGAAGTTTGTCACTGTTGTAACAGGCCTGGAAACTGTTCCTGATTTAAAAGTCAAGGATGCTGCAAGAGTGTTTGGCAAGAAATTTTCCTCCGGTGCTTCTGTGAATGATCTTCCTGGTGGTGGAAAAGAGGTTGTCATTCAAGGAGATATGACACTAGAAATTCCAAATGTTATAATTAGCGAATTTAAGGTAAGTTTTCCTCCATAAAAAATTGTTGAAATGTATTGTTAATTAGATTTTTAGGTTGATCCCAGTGCAATCTTCCATTCAGATAATGGTACAATAACACCATTTTCAGGTTAAATATTCCTTTCATAAGGACAAAGATAAAAGAGATTTTATTAGATAATCATCATAACTTGTAAATAATTTAGTTTTTAATTCCATGGTCTCATCATGGTGGAAAATATACAAGAAGGCTTCAAATTAAGGAATTGCTTAATTGCGAGCACCAAGTTTTTCATTTTTGAGATGAGAATGTTCATCGTCTTGCTTTCAATCTATGCCTATCTGATCTTTCAGGTAAGATATGGTTTATGAGATTGCAATCTATAATAAGATTTCTTTTTTCTCGTTATTTCGCTTGATCTTTTAGATTAGTACTAGAACTGCCGTTGCTCAGAATAATGCGCAACAAAGAGCAAGGCCGAAAACACCAATAGAGCTTGGACTTAAACGATCTGAAGCGAGTGCTATTCCTTTAAACGAGCAGGTAAGGTCTTAAGGTAAGAATAAACTGTAAATTATCTCGATCGCGATAGATACATCTTAAAGGGGGAACCTATTGGTTTGGCAGTCAATTAGAAGTTCAAGGAGTTGTTCTATTTAATGGGGGAAAAGATGGTGCTGATCCACGAAAAAAGACAAAAGTAAAGTAAGTGACAAATAGAATAATTGTTACATCTTCGAATATTTTTTGTTTAGAAACTTCGCCATTGATGTGGATTGTGTGACAAATGCTCAATTTCAAGATTTTGTGAAACAAACAGGCTACTCGACTGAGGCTGAATTATTTCAGTAAGAAAAAGCGAATATCTTTCTTTTAAGAGAAGCTGAGCCTATCTTCATAGATGGTCATTTGTCTTGGAGAATCAAGTTTCTGAGGAGACGAAGGAGATCGTTGACGGAGAAAATGGACTTGGGAGAGTCAAGTAAGTGATGAGTTTCTGCCTTTTCCCTTCAAGCTAATTTTTCAACAGAGATTCTCCTCATTGGATGGGTGTGGTTGGTGCTTCGTGGAGTCATCCTTATGGTCCAGATAGCTCAGTTGACGATCTTCTTGATTACCCAGCTGTTCATATTTCTTATCATGATGCTTATGAATACTGCACCTGGGCGGGGAGAAGACTTCCTACTGAGAAGGAATGGGAGTATGCAGCTCGTGGGGGGAGAGTCAATGAAACTTATCCTTGGGGTAAATGGCTTTTATCTCTCTTTGCCGTCGCTAACTTTCTTTCCAGGCGATGGGCCACGTTTTAATCGGATGAATATTTGGGAGGGAGAGTTTCCGAAAGGAAATACATTGAAGGATGGATATTTAGGTCCTGCTCCAGTCAAATCTTTTCCTCCAAATGATTATGGACTCTACAATATGTTAGGTAAAGGATCATTATCAAATTTCATTCTGCCCAAAATGATGGTTATTTTAGGGAATGTGTGGGAGTGGGTCACTGGAGGAGATCCTCAACATCGTATTCTTCGTGGAGGATCATTTCTAGATAGTAGTGACGGACGATTCAATCATATTGTTATAGTCTCCACGAAGCAAGTCAACCCAGGAGATAGTGGAGCAAGCAATATTGGATTCCGTTGTGCAGGAAAATATGTTGAGCCAAAGTTAAGGGAAGATAAAGCTCAAGACAACGAGGAGTTGTGAAGAAAAAGAAGAGGGTAGAAGTTAAAAGGATGTAAGAATTAATTTATTAGAACACCTTAGAGCATAATATAGAAGAGCAATACAACTGGTATTTCCTCTCCAAAAGTAAGAAAGGGGGGAAGATTATGAATTGTGAACAATAAGAAGTGTAAGAATACTTCATCAATTTCAGGAATATGAGAATGAATAGCGTTTCTCTTTTCTATAGTCGTCTAATTCACGACTTTTAATGTGGCACCACTCTTGATCAAGTATCTGGTGCTTTCACTTTCAATGACAATGCAACCTTGTGACGGATTACCGGAACATCCTCCACCGTGAATTAAGAACCCAGAACGGCCACACATATTGTTGGAGGGAGGGATGCAAGTCATAGCAATATGGCATTCCCTTGTAAGTGTACATATTCCCCAAGGTGTAGGTTCCTGGAGGCAATGGGCCAACATTCTTTTGACAAGTGCAACTCGGATTGTTGCGACAAGAGCCAGACTGGCCACAGCAGCAACCAGTGGTGTCAATCCAGGAACCATCAAAACCAGTTCCGGAGAATCGGTGAGAGCTAATGTCGTATGTGTATGGACCTCCGGTTGTGACGTTCAATTTAGCTAGAATAAAAACGATGAAACAAGACGGCGATAATATAACCCAAAATCCACTTCCCAAGAGTCATGTCTCTCTCACTCATAGGTTGAGAGTATTTTTCATCAAATACATTATCCGCCATCGCGGCCAGTAATAAAGTACAGAAGATAAAGATTTTATAGAACATAATTTACTCGAGTGCTTGATAAAAATGTGTCTCTTCAAACCTGTGATAACTCGGGATTCTTCTGTGAATTTTTTTGATCCGATGTTGAAGTGATTAAACGATCGAATACTATAAAAAGTTGTATGTGGTGAGCTTCGTCCAAGAACTGGAGGCCTGATCTTGGGTTATTCCGTTGAAAGGTCTTAAATCTGGGAAAGTAGAAATTATCCTCTGCAATGTAACGGGGAAAAGTAGTTCTACTTCTACAAAATACAGACACCATAGATGTAGTTGGTGTCACAAATGTCCAATTCAATATATTTTGAAGCGATATCATCTGAACTATCGGGCTATATCACCAGCCAATGAGGGGAATCTCTGTTAGTAAATTGTAGCGAAAAAGGGCTCGTGGGGGTAAACTTCGTGGATATAAGAGAAGGAGGTGTCAATATAATGGTTGCCTCATTCTCAAGATTCTACTGTCCGGAATGATTTCTCCGATAGGAAATGTGTGAGTGGGTTGCAGAAAAGCAAATCAAACGGGAGCTAAAGATCATAGAGGTTGGAAGGATGCAATAATTAATTTATTAGAACACCTTAGAGCATGACATTAAAGAGAAATACGGTTGGTATTTCTTATACAACGCAAAAGTAACAACGAGGAAGAATATGAATTGTGAACAATAAGAAGGATAAAAGAATACTTCAGTTTTTAAGGAAAATGAGAATGAATAATATTTCTCATTCTTCTAAAGTCGCACTATGACTGTAGCTGATGACTAGGTCACTTTACAGTCCTTTAATTCACGACTTTTAATGTAGCACCACTCTTGATCAAGTATCTGGTGCTTTCACTTTCAATGACGATACAACCTTCTGATGGGTTACCGGAACATCCTCCACCGTGAATTAAGAAGCCAGAGCGGCCACACATATTGTTAGAAGAAGATGGATATAAATCATAGCAATATGGCATTCCTTTGAAAGTGTACATATTCCCCAAGGTGTAGGTTCCTGGAGGCAATGGGCCAACATTCTTTTGACAAGTGCAACTCGGATTGTTGCGACAAGAGCCAGACTGGCCACAGCAGCAACCAGTGGTGTCAATCCAGGAACCATCAAAACCAGTTCCGGAGAATCGGTGAGAGCTAATGTCGTATGTGTATGGACCTCCGGTTGTGACGTTCAATTTAGCTAGAATAAAAACGATGAAACAAGACGGCGATAATATAACCCAAAATCCACTT
>VFQN01003367.1_pt1 | contig 23047 bp, 21 predicted proteins | sample 3512371 | NCBI WGS metagenome assembly VFQN01 (sample SAMN10412370, study PRJNA504923) | tailings metagenome | isolation source: Replicate 2 from Balatoc abandoned mine | place: Philippines: Itogon, Benguet | collected 2017-08-28
TCTGGGTCGCGGTTTCGAGGTCGCGCTTGAAATACTCCTGCAGCACCATGACGACGAACTCCATCGGGGTGTAGTCGTCATTGAGCATCACCACCTGGTACATGCGCGGCGGCTGCGTGCGCTGAGTCTTGCGCTCGACGACGACCGCGCCCTGCCCGTCATCGGGCTTTCCTGTACCCGGGGGCACAGGGGGCTGCGGCGGTGTTTCGTCGGGCATGAAACCATTCTATCGAGTTGACCGCGAACCCGGTCACCCGGCTGGATATTGCGCTTCGCGAGCGGATCACAAGTGCGCGAAATGACTGCCCAAGTCCCGCCTGTTCGCTGCGCCAGGTATTTCCGCCGCGACCCGCATTGCGTTGCTTCCTTGACACGCCGGCGAGCAGCACTCGAAAATTGCCGATCGTTTGAGGAGAGCGACATGCCGATCGGCACCGTGAAATGGTTCAACGACGCCAAGGGGTTCGGGTTCATCGAACCCGAGGGTGGTGGGGACGACGTCTTCGCCCATTTTTCGGCCATCCAGATGGACGGCTTCCGCACGCTCAAGCAGGGCGGCAAGGTCAGCTACGAACTGGTGCAGGGGCCGAAGGGCCAGCTGGCGCAGAACATCCAGCCGGTCGATGCTGCGGGCGCGACCCGCCGGGCGGCCGACACGGCCGAGTCCGAGCGCTGATCCTCGGCACCATGAAAGACAAAGGGCCCGCGATGCGGGCCCTTTTCGTTGGAAGCGGCGCTGCCGCCCCGCTCACATGTGCTCGATCATCACATAGAAACCGCGTCTAAGGCCTTGTCGCATAACACTCTCCGCCGAAGCACCCTGCCCCATTTTCCGGTACGTTTCCCAGTTTCGGTGGAGAGGCTCAAATCGGCTCAAAGCGTCCCAAGTCGCAGCTTGGGAACGAAGACTCTAGCACGCGTCATCTGCTGAAGTAGAAGAGGAGAGGCCACTTCCGCCAAGTTACGTATCAGCGGGCACTGCGGCATCGGCGTCTGTAGACGCACGTTCTGCACACACCGCTCGCAGCTGGGTAGCTCGGCGACTCCGTACCGGCCAGCAGGGCGTCGCGCCGCGAGACAAGATTCCAAACGGCCTGCGATCGCATCAGAGTGACCCGGTGGGCTGTTCGTCGCCCTTCCACCTCCACGACAACCCATCCGATGCGAGCCACCGATTCGCCGGTCTCGCCCTCCAGCGCAACCCGCTGCGCCGACAGTTCGATGATGTCCGAGAGGTGCACGCGATCGGTTCGCCGTGTCTTGAGTTCGACCAATGTGACCTGACTGCTGCGCCCGCGGTAGGCGCGATCCACCCGGGCTACAAGCTCCCGCTCGCCACCGGACTTGAACGTCCTCTCCGCGTAGGCGAGCGTGTGATCACGCAGTTCCCTTGGCATCCACTCGTCCGCGTCTGCCGCGCGCCTGCGTACGAAGCGTGCCGCGGCCCAGACCACTCCTGCGCAGACCCCGCAAGCAGCAACCAGAAGCCAAAGCTCATTCGCCAACATGGCGCGTCCCTTGATCGAGTAGATGCTTGGCGAACCACACCAGAGGCCTGATCACGGCCCTCACCACAGGCCTACTCGTCGGCCAGCGCTCCATGGCGCGGCAAACGGTCGGTGCCAGGCGGTAGTACACGAGGATCAGGCGCCGCCCGGCACGCGTTGACCGCAGGAACCGATCACGAAAGCGCCGCAGGACTTGGGTCTCCGGTCCTTCGCCAAAGACGTGAGTCGCAATGAAGCAGCGCCCTGCACGCGCTCCTTCCGAGGCGCCCTCCGACGCGAATCGCCGATGCGCGCACAGCCCGCGTTCCAGCGCCCTCCTCTGCTCGAGTGTTGGACGCTTTCCCTCGCGATGCTCGAACACGACCAGCCGCTCGCAGACTCCCATCTGCGACAACGCCGAGGCGCCGAGAGCGCCCTTCGCCTTACGTCGACGGCCCCTCATTCGTCCGCCCCACCGCTGCTGACCTCGAACGCCTGGCTGGTCTGCCGTGCCACCGCCGGGTTCACGCCGGGAAGCGGCGCCTTCGGAGCGGCCGCCGTGGTCGGGTGGACGCTCATCCCGAGCGACCACTGCTGCGCCAGCAGGCCTTCGTGCGCAAGGAATCGCAACCGGTTGACTCGCTTGGGCCCCTTGTTGAATCGCATCAGATCGTCGAACAGGCGCGGGTTGTCGTCCCGCGACAGCTCGAAGAGCAGCCTGACGCTTTGATCCAGCTTCGTGTCGACGGCGCTCATGGTTGAGCCCCTTCCGGGGCCGCAACGCCCGCGCCCTGCGTGACCGCTGCCAGATAGTTGGAGCCGGCGATCTGGTACCCGCGCACGTTGGCGAACATCGGCTCCTTGACTTCCAGGATCTCGTGCGACGCGAACGCCTGCTTGACCACCTTGCGGAACAGGAACGCCCCGCCGCCGACGAGGATCACGTTGCGCACGTCGTAGGCAGGCCCGATGCGACGCATCATGGCCGCGACGGCCTGTCGGGCGATGCTCTCGACCATCGGTTTCATGCGCGAGAGCTGGTAGGCCTTCTGGTACACGGTCAGCGCCTTGCCCGTCCTCAACGCATGGTCGATGCTGTCCAGGCCTGTGTAGGTGGAACCGATTTCGGCACTCACGTCGTCCGCGATGAGGTTCAGGATGTCCGCCACCCCGCGGTCCACCGAGTGGCTGCGCTTGTGCGACAGCTTCATGCCGCGCGCTACCAGCCAGTCGAAGGTGCGCGAGCCGGGGTCGATGACCAGGCTTTGTTCGTCCTGCATCGCGAGCACGCGGTCGTGCTGGTCTGCGTAGTCGATCAGCGCGCCATGGGGCTGGGCCATCGCGAGCGCCTTGCGCACATGCACCGACTTGCCGCCGCCCACGTCGTGCCGCCCGGTCATCAGCTTTTCGAGCGCGACCTTGTCGGCGGCGAACGTCGCCACCGGCAACCCGACCACGAGCAGGTCGATGCATTCCAGCTTCATCGATCGCATGGCCCCGCGCGCCAGCGCTAAGTACTCGGGCGTGTCGATGTAGCGGTGGTGAATCTGCGTGGCGCGGAATCCGTCGCCCGCGAGGACAACGTCCGGCCCGACTTCGTAGAACACGCCTTTGATGGGAATCGCGAAGGTCCGCCGACGGTCCGCACCCAGGGATGTCGATGGATCGCGCGTGCTGAGGCAGGCCAGCGACGGGAAGCTGGCGCAGCGGATGTCGGCGGCCGTCCCGCCGGTCGTGAACTTGGTGTAGCCGAAACCGACGTCGATGGCTCTGACGACTGCATTCATGAAATTCCTCCAGCAGGATCAGTAAAGACCGCCCAGCATCGGATGGCCGATGGCTGGCTTCCCATGCGGAAGAGCAGCGAACCGGCCGCGCTATCGCGATCAGGTCGCATGCGACTACGACCACGGTCGAGCACGGTTCTCGCCGCAGTTCGACCTCGCCGCAGCCGCACGGGGTGATTCCGCAAGTCGCTCCACGGTCTCACCCGTCTCGATCCCGTCAAGTGCCGCAGTCGCGCCGCGCTCGCAGGGGGATGGCTCCACGCCGTCCATCGGACACAGAGGTAGGAAGAAGGCCTGTCAACCCCTCTTGCGCAGCGCGCCGACCTCGATCACGGCGCGCTTATCGGCACATTTCGGGCTTGAGGTCCGTGGCGGGCTGGCACATGATTGCGGCGCGTCAAGCCGGTCGCTTCCACACCGGATGCAGCGCACAGTCGCTGCATCGAAGGAAGCCCATCAATCCGGTGACCTCGGTCGCCGAGGGCCAAGAGCCCCGGATCCACGCGGACTCGATCCGCACGGTTCACTGCCTCAGCCACCATGGCCCGCGAGGCCATGGATTGCGGCGTGCCCACGGGCACCTGCCTTCTCTCCCCTGACGTTCCAGCATCACGCGCCGCGACCGCCTCGAGCGATCGCGACCCGCGGCCACCGGCTCGACCGGTGCCACGGGACTTGGCGTGAACGGACCGCCCACCGCGTTGGCTGCGGTGGTGCCTGTCGGTCCGGTTGAACGTCCGCATGCGGCCCGTCGTCGGGCCGATGTACGGGTGACGCCCGCATACGATGCCACGCCCGCCCTCGGCCCAAGCCGAGCTGGCGTCGCGGTCCGCCCGGAGCGGACAGCCACGCGTGTACGCACCGTGTGCAAGGCGATCACTTTTACGAAGGCCTGGACGGTGCTTCCGTCCGAACCCTTGGCAATCGCGCGTGGGGACGCGCAACCGACTCGATGCGTGGCCCGGCGTCGGTCGGTTTCTCATCGGGCCTATCCACTTCGCTTCACCGGCACCCGGAGGTCGCCATGTCCCGAACCGATCCGCTCACCGTCGATCTCGACGCCCTGCCGCTGCAACCGCAGCGGTGCATGCACGTGCTGGCGCTGATCCTGCGCCGCTACAACTGGCAGCACGCGGTCAAGGCCAAGAACATCGGCCATCGCACCGCGCAGTCACGCGGCCGGCTTTGCGTGTGGGTGTTCCGCTTCCTGCGCGACAACCCGGTCAAGGCCTTCAAGCTCGACCCACGCTCGTTCAGCGGGCGTCATGCCGACTTCGTGCTGGCTCACTGGTGTGCGCAAGCCAAGGCGGGCCAGCTGGCGCCGGGCACGATCCCGACCTACTACTCGCACCTTAAGACCTTTACCCGCTGGATCGGCAAGCCCAAGCTGCTGAAGCCGATCCAGGCCCATTTCGACGACCCCGCGCTGTACCGGCGCAGCGGCATCGCGACGAACGACAAGTCGTGGCGCGCGCTCGGCATCGACGTGGCAGCAGTGATCCGCGACGTCGAGGACTACGACGTACATGCTGCGGCGAGCCTCTGGCTGATGCTTGCCTTCGGGCTGCGCTTCAAGGAGAGCCTGATGCTGCGCCCGCACGTGGACGTGGCGACGGCGCGCCAGGCCGAAGGTGAATCAGGATCGGATCGGGAGGACGAGAGAGGAACTGTCCGCTACCTGGACACCCACCGCGGCACGAAGGGCGGGCGACAGCGCTACATTCCGATCGACGATGCCTTGGGTCATCACGCCATCGCCTACGCCTGCCATGTCGCCAAAGGCACCCAGGGCAGCGTCGGCGACCCGAATCTGACGCTGGTCCAGGCGCTGCGGCGGCTGCGCTACGTGATGGAGCGCTTCGGCATCACGAAGCGAGATCTGCGCGTGGTGCCGCACGGCCTGCGCCACCAGTTCGCGGCCAGCCGCTACACCGAACTGGCCGGCTCGTTGCCGCCGGTGGCCGGTGGCCAGCGCGTCTCGGCGGACACCGACAGGGCCGCAAGGCAACGCGTGTCCGCCCTGCTGGGCCATGGTCGGCCGCAGATCACGAATGCGTACTTAGGCCAGTCCGCCGTTATGCGCAGCCAAACCCCGCCCCCGGAATCCTCCGGCCTACCGGACGCCGAAGGCAGTCACGACGCGTCGATCCCCACGCGCAGCGCCAACGCCACGATGGCCTGACGCAGCGGGTCGTTGCTGCGCAGGGCCGGTCCCATCCGGGTGCCGGTGAGCGCCTTGCCGGCGCGATCGCCGAACAGGACGAGCGCCTGGTCGCGGTCGCGCTGCCGCGACATCCAGAACATGCCGTCCACGTCGGGGAACTGATGATGCAGGGCCTCGGCCCAGCGCGCGGTATCGGGGTAGTCGATCGGCGCGCTGGCGATCAGCTCGGCCTTGCTGATCTTCAGGCGATGCAGGCCGTCGGTCGTCAGGTCCACCAGCCGCAGATCGCGCTGCGGCACGACGGTCCCGTGTGCGCGTCCGGCGAAGTCGTCCAGGTCCACGAACTTATCGGGTGCGTCGATCGGCACGTTGTGGAACACCGTCTCGAAGATCGCGCAGTCCAGGGTCGAGCCGCCATAGAGGTAGGGCACGACGCCGCGTTTGCGGTTGCGGATCGGTGCGAAGCGCGTCGGATTGCGCAGCGCGCCGGCCGCATCGACACCGGGGTTGAAGCTCTCCGGCTCGTAGGCGGCGTCGTGGATCACGTGGATCACGCGCCCTTCGGGCCAGGTGTCGATGAGTGGGTCGAGCGCCGAACCTGGCGCTCGACAGCTCAAGCCGCGCTCCCGCCTGCGTCGCGCCGTGCCGCCTGGATCACGGCCTGCGGGTCCGAGCCGAGCAGATCGACCGGACGTGCCTGTCCGGGCAGCCAGCCGTTGTTCGACGTGAACCACAGCGCCAGCTTCCAGGGCGACTTGCGCTCGCCGAAGGCTTCCAGCACGGCCTGGACGGCCTTGATGGGCTTGAAGTTCTCGAACTGAAAGAGCGGGAACACCTCGCGCATCCGGCCGGCCTCATCGCGGTGGCGCACGGCGAAGACCTGGTGCCGCTTCTTCCAGTTGTCGGCCAGGGCATTGCGATTGCCGGCGCGGGACTCGTTCGCGTCGGCGAGTTGCTCGGCGGTCACGAAGCCGAACTCGGCCAAGACGCGGGCATGCCGGGCTGCGAGACGCTGCGCCATCTGCATGTCGATCGCGCTGGGAACGACCATCTGCCCGGCCAGGAAGTCGATCAGCTCTTCGAGCTTGCGATCGCGGACCTCGGCCGTCTTGTCCGACAGCATGCGACCCAAGACCGGGATGACGGCCTCGACGATGCGCGATACGGCGTCGCCCTGCACTTCGAGGCGGTACACGTGGCTGCCCTTTGCGCCGGCTGACGCCTGGGTCACCGGGGTGCCGGGGTTCCAGTGCTGGAACGACAGCACGTCGTCCGGCGCGAGCGCTTGGGAGGAGGACTTGCTCATGGTGTCGGTAGCTGATGAGAATGACCTGATTGTACGCTCTATGGTCAATATCATCAACCGGGGTCCGGTTGAACGGCAGGTCGCCCGAAAGCCCGCCGTCCCAAACACGGATCACCGGGCGGCTTCGTCGGCCGTGTCTTCGCTTCGCTGCTCCTCGCCCGGCTCGGCGTCAGCATCCCGGCTGTCGAGCCGCGTGTGGGCCGCCTCGGATCCCGGCGGCGAAGTCCGCAGGCAGCGGGGGAGCCAACCCGTCGCAGCCAGAGCCTGCTCGGCCCCTGCCGCAACCCCGTCCTTCTTCAGCCCGGCCAGCGGCGCAGCGGCATTGGCACCGGCGGCCTCGGTCACCGCGGCAAGCGTCGTCGCCTTCGACACATGGTTGAAGTACGTGGCAGCAGTCGCCTTCCACCAGCGCCGCATGTCGAGCCCGAGCGCCTGGGCCAAGGTGTCCGTGCTCTGGCGTTCGCGCTCCGCGCCTTCAACCCCGGTGACGCTCGCAGCGACGAGGAAGGTCAGCAGTTCGACCACGGTGGCGCGCTCCTGCGCCAGCAACCAGGGCAGCAACGCCGTACCGTCAGCGGGCAATCGCGCGACCCACTCGATGCGGGTCTGCTCCATCCGCGTCCAGGCCTCGGCATCGGCCATGACCGCAGACTCGCGCCGCAGCCCCTCGTGCGTCTCGCTCGCGCTCAACGTGAGTGCGTCGTCGCCACCGCGGTAGCGGTGCAAGCCGTCCCTCAGCATCTTGACGGCCAGATGGGCCGTGAGTGCGGCCAGGGCCACATCCGGTCGCACCAGCAGTTCGGCCTGGATCGCCGCAACGCGGTGCGCGGTCAGGTCACGCATCAGCTTCTCGGAATGCACCGCGCGAGCGCCGCCCTTGGGCAGGCTCACGAGCGCGGTGCTCGCCGTCCGCTCGCCGCTCGTGGACTGCCTTGCGGCCTGCACCACGGCATCGCGATCTTCCGGCCGGACCAGCCCGCGCTTGACCTCGACCGTTCCCCGCGATCCCACGTACACCACGCATCCGGCCTGCGCCATCAGGTCCGCAGGAAACACGGCCAGCGCCTCGTCGATGGCATCCAATTCGGCCTGCAGCCGCCCCTCGTCGACCTCCAGCGCGGCGTACTCGTCCTCGTCGCTGTCGTCGTCATCGTTCGCGATCGCATCCATGCGCGTGTGCAGCGCGTCCAGTTCGCTTTCGAGTTGCGCTTGGCGTGCCGCCTCTTCCGCGTTCGGCGTGCGGCTCGCGCGACGCACCTCGCCGTGGCGCACGTAGTCCTCGTAGACGTAACGGGCACGCACGTCGACCCACTTCCAGCCCTCGGCGCCGACCTCGCAGGCCGGCTGCTGCAACTTGTCGAGGGCCAGCCGTTCGAGCAGCGCGGCATCCTGCAGGAAGGCCTTGCCGTCGTCGCTGAACAGGTCGCGCCGCAGCGGGCCGCCCGCGGCCTCGTAGGCCGGCACCGTCACGAAGATCGCCACGCCGTCCCGGTCCGACTCGACCTCGCCGCGGGTCAGCAGACGGCGTAGCTGCTCCGCGCTGCGGTTCCACTCGGGCAACTGGTGCCACAGTTCCTCCTGCCGCGCCGGGTCGTCCAGCGAGGCCAGCACCATCAGGCAGTCCAGCCCGATCCCGCCCTCGCGAAACAGCGCAAGCAGCGCGGGTGACACCGACGCCAGCTTGAGCCGGCGCTTCACGACCTGCGGCGTGACACCGAAGGCCGCTGCCACGTCCTCGACCGACCGGCCGCCGTCGATGAGCCGCGCAAAGGCCGCGAACTCGTCGGCCGGATTCAAGGCCTCGCGCTCGACGTTCTCGATCAGACTGGCCATCAGCGCCTGCTCGGCCGGCACGACGAGCACCGGCACTGGCTGGTTCTCGGCCCAGCGGCCCTGCTCCACCAGCAGCGCCATCGCGCGCAGGCGGCGTCCGCCGGCGCACACCTCGTGCATGCCGCGGGCGCCGCGCACGACGATCAGGTTGTGCAGCAGGCCTGCCGCCTCGATGGACGCGGCCAGTTCGGCGAGCGACAGCGGTGCGGCAGGACTCTCGGGCCGCGCCTGGTAGGTCGGCGACAGCACGAGCTTGTTGAAGGGAACGAAGCTGCGAGGCGAAGCCGCGATCACGGCTTCCAGCTCCTGCTTGGAGAGTTTCATGAAGGCTCCTGAATGAGGGCGGGCACGACATCGGCCCGTGCATTCAGGTTCCCATGAGGGATCGCCCCATCAAGTGCCGGGCGGCCGCAGGGGCGGCAGACACACCAGGTGGGCTTGCTGGATCGGCCCGATCCGTCCTGCCAGCGCCGGGTCCTGCAGCGCCACCACCAGCAGGTTGACCGTCATCAAGGCCATGCCGTTGCCGTTCTGCAGTACACCGACCAGTTGCTGCGGCGTGCAGCCCGCGAGGCTCTGCACCACGGGCCGGATGCCGCCGTGCACATACGAGTTCATCGGCTGCCAGGTCGCCGCCTTGAAGGCGCCGAGCGTCTGCGCAAGGAACGGCGGCGCGGTCTTCGCCAGGGTCTGCAGCATCGCGTCGATGTTCGGCCCGAGCACCGGCTCGGCGAGCTGTCCCGGGCCCATCGGCGCGGCGAAGCGATCCAGCCACTCGTCGCTCGCGCCGTGAAAGAGCCAGATCGCCCGCACCGTCGCCTCGAAGTGCAGGCGCACCAGGGCGAGCGCCGCGGTGTGCATGCCGGAGCGAATCAGCAGACGCTGTGCCACCCAGAAATCGGCCGCCACGTCGCACAACGCGAGGGTCAGCAGCGCTCGCCGTGACCGCGGGCGGCGCGGATGCGCCAGCAGCGGAGCCAGGTCGCCCGCCAAGCGCTCGGACTGATCGAGCATGTCGGCCAAGGTCTCGTCCGCTTCGGAACTCGGGTGCTGGTCGCTGGACATGGCCCATTGTCAGGTGCCAGCCGCCACCGCGAGACGCCGAGGATGGCGCCGCTTCACCGTGGCAAGCGATGCAGGCGCCGCTGACGAAACAAGCCTTCGCGCACAGTGCGAGGGCTACTCGCAGGCGTCGCGCCTGCTCAGCTTCCGACTTGCGTCGGCGTCGCGGTCGATACCCGCCTCGCAGCCCTTGCGGCCCCCCGCTCCGCCTGGAGCCCCAGGGGTCCGCGGCGGGTCGACACCCCGTCCGACCGATTGACCGCCGCCCCGCGCGGCACGAGAGCCGTCCACCCCTGCGCCTGTGCATGCGGTGGGCCATCCATCCACCCTGACGGGGAGCCACTTCCCCACGGGGGCAGGTGCGTCTCCGTCGCCCCACGGAGATTCCCATGGCCCGCATCCCCGAGCCCTGTTCTTGGCTGCCCGGCTTCGAGCCGGAGCCTGCCGCGGCCTTCGCGCCGCCCATGCCCCCCGTGCCTCCCGATCCGCCGCTCGACGACGAGCCGGGCGACGAGGGACACGATCCTCGCCCACCGCAACCCCTGTGGCGGCCGAGCGAGCCGCCACCGCCGAGCCCCGCGCGCCACCCCTGGCCGCAATGGCCCGCCGGCGGGCTCGATGTCCCACGCGGCGCCGTCGCGAAGTTCGAAGCCAACCTGGCTGCGATCGAGACGCTGCGCGCGCTCGACGCAGCGGGCGGTGTGCCCGACGAAGACCAGCACGGCACGCTGCTGCGCTACACCGGCTGGGGCGGCCTGCCCGCGAGCTTCAACCTCGAGGCGCCGGAGCCGGCCTGGGCACGCCGCGCCGCGCAACTGCGCGACGCGCTCGACGCTGACGACCACCGCTCCGCGCTCGCGTCGGTGAACAACAGCCACTACACCCCGGTCGCCGTGATCGCGGCGATGTGGCAGGCGGTCCAGGGTTTCGGCTTCAGCGGTGGCCGCGTACTCGAACCCGGCGCCGGCATCGGCCACTTCCTCGGCGCGATGCCGGTCGCGCTGGCCGAGCGCTGCACGGTCACCGCCATCGAGATCGACCGGCTCTCCGGCCGGATGCTGCGAGCGCTCTACGGCGCCAGCGGCGCGGACGTGCGCATCGGCGCGTTCGAGAAGACGCCGCTGGCCGACGACTGGTACGACCTAGCGATCGGCAACGTGCCCTTCGGCGCCTACAAGGTGGCCGACGCGAGCAACCGGCCTTATGGCCGCTTCAGCATCCACAACTACTTCCTGGGCCGCGCGCTCGACCTGCTGCGGCCCGGCGGGCTGGCCTGTTTCATCACCAGCAGCCACACGATGGATGCCTGGGAGGACAGCGTGCGGCGCTACCTGGCGTCACAGGCGGTGCTGCTGGGCGCGATCCGCCTGCCGCGCGGCACCTTCGCCGAAATCGCTTCGACCGACGTGCAGGCGGACATCCTGTTCCTGCGCAAGCGGGTGCGGGGCGAGGCCGACGAGCAGCCCTGGCTGGGCCTGAGCATGGTGCCCGAAGCGCTGCGCGACCCGCGCTGCGGCGAACGCTACCTGCAGATCAACCAGTGGTATGCGGCCCGGCCCGAGTTCTGCATCGGCCGCATCCGCCAGGAAAGCAACGGCCACGAGCCGGTGCCGACCGCGGTGTTCGACGGCGACCTGGCCGACGAACTCCCTCGGCGGATCGATCTGCTGCTGCCGCGCGGCGTCTACTGCGCCGCAGCGCCCGAGGTCATCCCGGCCCCGCGCCGCGCAACGCCCGCGGCAGGGGGAGCCCGGCCTGGAAGCCACCACCTCCACCATGGCCGCGTGCATCGCGTGGAGGACGGCCTGCTGGTGGACATCCACGAGCGGCTGAACGCCACGCAGCGCGCCCGCATCGCCGGGCTGTGTTCGATCCGCGACCACGCACGGGCCCTGCTCGATCTGCAGGTGGCGGACGCCGACGACAGCCGGCTCCGCCACGAGCGGGCCATGCTGAACGGCAGCTACGACCGCTACGTCGCCCGCTTCGGGTGCCTGTCGAACCGGGCCAACGCACTCGCGTTCCGGCGCGACCCCGACTACCCGCTGCTGCTGTCGCTGGAGCACTACGACGAGGAGACCGAGACCGCCGCGAAGGCGGCGCTGTTCAGCCGGCGGACGCTGGCGCGGATCGTCGAGCCCGAAGCCGCGGCCGAGCCCGAGGAGGCGCTCGCCGCCTCGGTGCAATGGCGCGGCCGGGTCGATCCGGCCTGGATGGGCGAGTTGCTGTCCGCATCGCCACAAGCGGCGCTGGATGCGTTGGCCGAACGCGGACTGGTGTTCCTGGATCCCGCGGACGGGCAGTGGAAGACCGCCGACGACTACCTCTCCGGCGAAGTCAAGGCCAAGCTCAGGCAGGCACTGGCGGCCGGCCCGGACGGCGCACGCAATGTGACCGCACTGGAGCGGGTGCAGCCCGAGGACTTGCCACCGGCAGCCATCGAGCCGCGCCTGGGTGCGGTGTGGATCCCCGCCGGCGACGTGGAAGACTTCATCCGGCAGGTGCTGGAGCAGAAGGACTGCGAGGTGGGCTACTCGGCGCAGGCCGGCGCCTGGTCGGTGCGCTACCCCGAGTGGAGCGCGCGCCAGAACGTCAAGGTGACGCAGGAGTTCGGCACCTCGCGGCTGAACGCCATCGAGCTCGTGCAGTGCGCGCTGAATGTGCAGGTGCCGACGGTCCGCGACCCGGACCCGGAGAGCGACCGCATGATCGTCAATCCCGACGAGACGCTGGCGGCGCGCGAGAAGCTGGCGCTGATCAAGGAGCGCTTCGCGGCCTGGGCCTTCGACGAAGCCGAGCGCCGCGAGCGGCTGTGCCGGACCTACAACGACCTGTTCAACGCCACGCGGCCGCAGCAGTTCGATGGTTCGCACCTGAAGCTGCCGGGGTTCTCGCGCTGTTACGCGCTGCACCCGCACCAGCGGGACGCCGTGTGGCGCGTCGTGCAGTCCGGCAACACCGGGCTGTTCCACGTCGTCGGCGCCGGCAAGACCGCGGTCTGCGCGATCGCCGGCATGGAGCTGCGGCGCCTCGGTTTCGCGGCCAAACCCTGCCACGTGGTGCCGAACCACATGCTGGCGCAGTACACGGCCGAGCTCGTTCGGCTGTACCCCAACGCCGCCGTGCTGATGGCGGGCAAGGAAGACCTGGAGGGCGACCGCCGGCGCGAGCTGGTATCGCGCATCGCCACGGGCGACTGGGACGCGGTGGTCATCACGCACTCGAGCTTCGAGCGCATCCGGATGTCGCCGGCCTTCACCGAAACCTACATCAAGGATCTCATCATGGAAATCGAGATGGCAGTGCGCGCCGAGCGGCGCAAGGACCGGGGCAACCGGATCGTCAAGCAGCTCGAAGCGATGAAGAAGAACTGGACCGTGCGGCTCGAGAAGCTGCTGGCCGATGCGAAGAAGGACGATCTGCTGAGCTGGGAACAGCTCGGCATCGATACGCTCTTCGTCGACGAGGCGCACCTGTTCAAGAACCTGTACCGGTTCACGAAAATGACGCGCGTCGCCGGCCTGCCGCTGGCGAACTCGGAGCGGGCCTTCGACCTGTTCCTGAAGACGCGCTACACGATGCGCCTGCACGGCGGCGCGCAGCGCGGCGTGGTCTTCGCCACCGCCACGCCGGTGGCCAACACGATGGCCGAGGTGCACACGATGATGCGCTACCTGCAGCCCAGAAGGCTGGAAGCGCTCGGGCTGCAGCAGTTCGACGCCTGGGCGGCCACCTTCGGTGAGAGCGTCACCGCGCTCGAGATCGCGCCGGACGGCAGCGGCTACCGCATGAACACGCGCTTTGCGCGTTTCATCAACGTGCCCGAGCTGATGGCGGTGTTCGGCGAAGTGGCCGACATCCGCACGGCGGAGATGCTGAAGCTGCCGGTGCCGGCGCTGCGCGGCGGCAAGCCGCGCATCGTGGCCTGCCCGGCGAGCCCGGCGCTGAAGGCCTACGTGCGCACGCTGGTCGAGCGCGCGGAGGCGATCCGGCTCGGCCGCGTCAAGCCGCAGGCGGACAACATGCTCGCGGTGACCACCGACGGCCGCAAGGCCGCGCTGGACTTCCGGCTGGTGGCGCCGAGTGCGCGCTTCGATGTGCAAGGCAAGGTGGCGGCCTGCGTCCGCGAGGTGCTCGCGGTGCGGCAACGCACCGAGGCCTTCCGCGGCGCGCAGCTGGTGTTCTGCGACCTGTCGTCGCCGAAGGAAGGCAAGGCCTTCAGCGTCTACGACGACCTGAAGCAGCGCCTGATCGACGCCGGCGTGCCCGCCGAGGAGATCGCGTTCGTGCACGACGCCGACACCGACGCGCAGCAGGCCAGCTTGTTCAAGGCCGTGCGCGAGGGCCGGGTCCGGGTGCTGCTCGGATCGACGGCCAAGATGGGCATCGGCACCAACGTGCAGACCCGGCTGGCGGCGCTGCACCACCTGGACGCGCCCTGGCGGCCCTGCGACGTGGAACAGCGCGAAGGGCGCATCCTGCGCCAGGGCAACGAGTGCGAGGACGTGGAGATCTTCCGCTACGTCACCGAAGGCAGCTTCGACAGCTACATGTGGCAAGCCCTCGAAACCAAGGCGCGTTTCATCGCCCAGGTGATGAGCGGCGACAAGGGCCTGCGTTCGATCGAGGACGTGGAACTGGCCGCGCTGTCGTATGCCGAAGTGAAGGCGCTCGCCTCGGGCAACCCGCTCGTGATCGAGAAGGCCGGTGTGGATGCCGAGGTGGCCAAGCTGTCGACACTCTTCTCGGTGTGGCGCAACCAGCGCTATGCCAACGAGAGCGAGGTGGCGCGGCTGCCGATGCTGATCGAGTCGCTGGAACGCAAGCTGGCATGGTTGGACCAAGACTGCGAGCGTGCCGAGACGGCGTCGCCGGGTGACATGCGCGTCGAGCTGGCCGGCCAGGTGCTGGTCGGCGCGGAGGCGGTCGGCGAAGGCTTGCGCCAGCTGGTGCGTGCTGCGAAGGCTGCGCCAGGCGCCGTCGAGCAGCGCGTCGGCCGCTGTGGCGGTTTCGACCTCGGACTGCGCACCGGCCACGGCGACGCCGTTCCCGGCCTGTACCTCGAAGGGCGCTGCCGGTACGACGCGGAGCTGTACCAGACGGCCCAGGGCCTGGCGGCGGCGCTGCTCGCGGCGCTGGCATCGGTACCGCGGGAGCGCGACGCGGCACGCCAGCACTTGACCGTGCGCGGCAAGCGCCTGGCCGATCTCCGGATCGAGCTCGAGCGCCCGTTCGAGCATGAGGATCGCCTGGCGGATCTCCTCGCGCGGCAGCGTCGTCTGCAACGCCAGCTCGACATCGACAAGGACTCGGCGGGCGCCAGCCGCATGGATGCCGAGGACACGAAGCTCGCCGCCTGACAGCGGCTTTGAACCCTCCCCGCGACCGCGGGGAGGGCCTCTCCTCGATGCGCCTCGCTCCCGACGGACGCACCGTCAGGCCGGCTCGTCGACGAACAGTTCCGGAAACAGCAACCGGACCAGCGCATCGTGCGCCGTGTCGGGCGTGTAGGCCGGATCGCCCTGGGTGATGCGCGCCTTGTACGCCGCGACCTTGGCCGCCCACTTGCCGGTCAGGTCTTCGGCGCGGATCAGCTCCGCGCGCCCGAAAGCCTTCAACGCGGCTCGGAAGTAGTGGAGGTATTGGCGCAGCCCAGGCTCCACGTGGTGAGCGACCTGGATGAAGTTCGAGTAGTCCCACCCGACCACGCGGCCATGCTTCGTCGAATAGAGCACGTTGAGCAGACCTCGCGGCAGCATCCCGGGGTATTCGGGGAGCGCAACGCCTTCGCCAGCGCAGTCGCGGCGCAATTGTCCCCAGGTCTTGTGATCGTCTTCGCTGGTCGTCACATGCGCCGCGTACCAGGCCTCGAACTTGTCGCGCAGGGGCTGCTGCCGAGCCACCCTGCGTTCGCGCACCTCCTTGGCCAGCCGGCTCCGTTCCCGATCGAAGTCGAAGTGGTAGGCACGCTGCGTGTCGGCATCGAGCGTCAGCGCATCGAAGGGAATGAGTTCGCGGCGCAACTCGGTGACGCCCCCACCCAGCGTCGGCTCGGCCCAGATGCACTCGAGTATGAACCGGCACTGGCGAAGTGACTCGTCCCGCGTCGCCTGCGTGACGACGAATGCGTTGCGGTTGTTGTTGTAGAAGACATCTTCCTGCGTGAGGCGGCGCGCGCCGAGGTCGAAGCGCGCGAAGACCCAGAACAGCAGCCCGCCTTCGCGGCGGTAGAACTCGCGACGCTGCGCGATGACATTGATGTAGGTCGTCGACAGCTGGATCTCGAACGCGACCCGCATTCCGCCATACGAAGCGCGCACGTCCGGCTTGCGCCACTCGCCGGAGAAGGCCCCGGTCCACCGCCCCTCCTCCACCACCTCCGAGAAGCGCGGATCGGCGCGCAGGCAGGCCGCGATCCAGGCCTTCATCTCGAGGTGCAGCCAGCTCTCCTTCGCGCCGTTGTACTTCCGCGCGTCGATCTCGTCCTGCGACAGCAGGCCCCGGGTCACCGCCGAGCAGCGGCCGTCCTCCAGCGAATGCCGGAAGAAGAACTTGCGCCCCTCGGGCCGCGACACCAGGTAGACCGGCGTCATGCACATGGCGCAGACGAAGCGCGGCTGCTCGCGCCGGAGATCGGTCTGCAGTTGCATGCGCAACTGAAGTGCCTTCTCGTAGTCGTCGCCAATGACGTCGGCATGCCGCTCGCAGCGGCCCGTCGCCAGATCGAGCAGTTCCGCGACCTCCGGGTCTTCGACCGCGAAGTGCCCGAGAGCGCGCGGCAGCGGAGCCCGTCCGTGGTCACCGGGCGGCACGGGTCCTTCGGTCAATCAAGCTCCATGGCCGTCCGCTATCGGCCGTCAGGCCGGCACGGCCAGCAGCGCCTCGCGAACAGCGCGTACCAGTAGGGCTCGACGCGGCGAGCGCCGCAATGCGATCGACACCTCCAATTGCACGCCAGCCCCGTGGCGCCCCCGATTGCAGACGTTCAGCGGATCGGTGGCGTCGAGCCCGGACGGCGCGGCCTCGCAGGACACGCCGAGCGCGCGCAGCCGCGCACCGATCGACTCCTGCAGCGCGGCATCCCGCCCGCCCATCAGCGCGATCTCGCCCGCATGGCCGCAACCATGCACGCTGATCACGGACCGGCAAGTCCGCACCAGGTCCAGGCAGCCCGGCTCGTCGAACAAGTGGCTCGACAGGTGCAGCGCCGCGTAGTTGCCGGACTTCAGCAGCCCTTCGAAAGCGTAGAGGTTGAAGTCCTGGCCGGCGATGTCGCGGGCGATGTCCGAGGTGTGCGCCTCGATGCTGCCGCCGTGCGGCGCCAGGACCGCCACCTCCGAACCAGGCCGGGGCAAGCACACGATGCGGTAGTCCCGGTCGCGCTCGTATGCGGCGGCCAGATCGGCAAACGAGCGGAAGTCTTTGGCAAGCTTGATCATTGATTCGATTGTCGCGGACGAGGTCAGCCGGTGCCGCCACGTCAAAGCAGCGACAAAGTGGCGCGTTTTCGCATGGCGGTCGCCGACCCCCGTACCGACACGCTTGCCTCGCCACGACTTCCAGTCAACACTGGACTCGCTACCTGTGGGCATCGTGCCTGCAAAGCCTTCACCGCAGCCTCGGCTGCGCTGAAGTCCAGCCTCGCTGGCGTCGCGGTCGTTACCCGCCCCTCGAGCACCAGGCGCTTCGCGCGGCCCGGAAATGGCTCTCGCCGACGTGCGGGTGCCGCAGTGGATGAAGCCGCCGACGCGCTGGCTTCAACAGCGCCAGCATGCGCTGCGCAAGCAGCGTCTTGCCAGGCACCGAGCAAGGCCCCGATCGAAAGACCGCGGGCCTTCCTTTCATGGCGACCACACCCCAACGGGCCGTGGTTCGCCATCGAGTCGCTTCGACCCACCCGGGCCGGAGCATCCCGAACGGGGAACCATGTTCCCCGACGGGAGCGGCGTTCCCCTTCTTCACGAAGGAGAACTGCCATGTATGCAAGTCAAGCAACGAGAGCAGCGCGGCCCGTTGGCGTGTTGCTCGGTGGGTCGGGACGCGTTCGCGCGCAGGTCCCGCCGCCACCGCGTCTGGCCGCGCTGCTGCGTCCTGCCGCGGCATGAGAGTGCATTCGTCGGCGAGTCGCCTGGTCGAACGGCCAGACACTCGCTCGACGAAGCCCGCAGTCCGCGTATCACCGCAACCGTTGCCGATTCGTCGGCGATCTTCCAACCAAGGGAGTCCATCGTCTCCCCTCGGGGTGTCGGCGCGCTCGCCGAACCAGGAGTCCACCCCATGTTGATCGACAGGCCCCACCCGGCTCCACGCAAGGCGAAGCGCTCGGCCGTGGAGATCGAAGAAGAGCGCGCCTGGGTCCGCTTCTACCGACAGGTCGGCGATGCCGGCATCGCGGCCGAAGTGCTGACCCAACTCGATGCCGACGCGCAAGCGCGGCACGACCATCTCGCGCTCTACCTGAGCTGCCGCGAATCGATCCGGGCGCAAAAGGCGCGCACGCAGCGCAACAAGCGGATCGGACAGTTCGTCCGGCAGGCTTGCCGCGTGCTCGTCGCCGAGCCGCTGCGGGCCCTGCGGCTGAAAACCTCGCGCACGATCGAACTGCTCGTCGAGTGCCTGCCCGAGACGCGGCGCGAACCCGCCGCCGCGAAGGTGCGGCAGCTTCGGCGCGATGCCGACGTCGCGCAGGCCCATGCCAGCTTCGATCCCAAGGCCCCGCGGCCGCCTTCGGCTGACACGGCGGCCGCGCTGGCACCTGCAGCTGCGCGCACGGCCTGACGGCAGCCCCCTCGCCCCGAAGCCCTCGTGCTTCGGGGCTTCCTTTTTTACGCCGCGACGTCGAGCCTGGCACGCTCCTGGTCGATCAGCCAGTGCAGGAACTGCGTGTCGCGGGAGCGGCCCCAGTAGTGCGCCTTGCAGCGAGCCACATAGGCGTCGAGGTCTGCGGGCGTGCGAATGTCCACCGGCTCGATGTCGGTGAGCCGCAACAGGCGTTCGACTTCGGGTCGGGTCAGCCGGATGTGCGTTCCAAGGCGGATCATCGTGGGCGCGACGAACAAGGGTCTTGCCGCGATGCTCGCGCCAAGCAGCACCCGCGTGCAAGCCCGAAACGTGCTCCAGGTGGACTTTCGCGTCTGGTTCCAGTCCAGTCGCTTCCGGCTGCGATTCGGATCGCAGGCGTGCGGCGCCGCGTTGCCGCCACGCGACGCGAACCCGGTCACTGGCGCCATACAGAAACCCCTCCTTCCACCGGCCTGCTCGGATGGCGCTCGCATCGCCCCCTGTCGGCCGCACTCCGCCCAGACGACACTGGCGTGGCACTCGATCGCGAGATCAAGCCCTCCCACGGGAGGTCCTGGCCCGGCCAGGCGTAGCAGTCGTCACCTGCCCCTTTGGCGCCGTCACGGCACCACCCGCTCGGGAACCCGTTCCCGACTGGGGCGGCGTTCCCGTTCGTCGTTTCGATGAACCCATGGAGAACGCCATGCAGAACCTTTCTGCCCTGTCACGCGCCGAGTTGATCGGCGCCTTGCTGGCCCCCAACCTGCCCAGGGACCACCCGCACGCGGATCGGGTGAACGACCTCGAGTCCGCCTACTTCGGCACCGCCGCGGTCGCGAACGAAGCGCACGACACCTTGCTCGAGCGCAAGCTGGGCGTCGCGCGCGAGTTGCTGCTGCGCGATCTGCGTGCCCAGCTCAACGCCGGCCCGGTGATGGACTCGCCGCAGACGCTGCGCGACTGGCTGTGCCTGCACTGTGCCGGGCTGCAGCACGAGGTCTTCATCGTGCTGTTTCTCGATGCCCAGAACCGACTGCTCAGCGCGGTGGAGATGTTCCGCGGCACGCTGACGCAGACCTCGGTCTACCCGCGCGAGATCGTCAAGAGCGCGTTGGAGCGCAACGCCGCCGCAGTGGCGCTGGCGCACAACCACCCGAGCGGCTCGCCCGAGCCGAGCCGCGCCGACGAGTTCCTGACACAGAACCTCAAGGCAGCGCTGGCGCTGGTGGACGTCCGGGTCCTCGACCACTTCGTCGTGGCCGGAGACCAGTGCGTTTCATTCTCGCAGCGTGGCCTGATCTGACCCGCGGCAGCCGCCGCCATCGACAACCCCGAGGGGGCGCAACGCCCTCGTGGGCAGGCGCCCCTTCTGATCGAACGAAGGAGCACCCCCATGTTCATCGGCACATCGCCACAACCACCCGCCTCCCCGGTCTGCCCGGGCCACGGCGTGCCGCTCGGCCAGCTCGGCCGCCTGCGCTGGTACCGCTGCCGCGATTGCGGCATCGACTTCAACCGGCGCGCGAAGGCGCCGCCTGCACCGCCGCTCCGGTTGGCCGGGAGGGCGTCATGAGCGAACTCGTCCTGCCCCGTCTGCGCGAGCTCGCGGAGCCGCTCGTCGCGCTGTCGACCGTGCATCTTTCGCCGGCCACGCGCCAATTTCTGCAGGAGGACCAGTTGTCCGTGAATGCCTATCCGACGCTCACCGGTGGCTTCGTCTATGTCGGCGCGCCCCGCCACGACACGCCGCTCGAAGCCGACCTCGCCCAACTGTTCGAGCTTGCCGAGCGCGCGGGGATCGTCTGGCTGAAGTTCGACGTGCACGGCGCCATCGTGGATGGCATCGAGTGCTTCGAAGAACCAGGGGCAGAGCCATGAGCCGACATCACCTGCGCACGGTCCGGGATGGACGCCCGGTGCTCGTCGTGATGGGCTACGACCGGCCGCTGGACGAGTTCTTCCTGCAACTCTGGGAAGATGGTCCGGGAGTCGATGCCGACGAGCCTGCATACAGCAGTCTGGACGAACCGGTAGCCGACTGGCGCGACATCGCCACGGTGGTTCGGCGGCTCGAGGAGCTCGACGTCGCAGTTCCGCGCTCGATGGTCGATGCCGTCGTCGCCGACGGCGCCTGTCGCGCTGGAAACCGCGTCGTGGAGCATGCGCTCGACGGCGGCGCGAGGGAGTTGTCGGTCTGACACCGACGACGACAATCACGAGGGAGGTCAGCCCGCGATGGGCCTGACTTCGCCTCGTCGGCCACCGACGCTCACATCAACGCCGCCTCACATAGCCCGTTCGCAACCGACCGCCATCCCGTCCAGGTCGATCACCGCGTCCGCCATGGCCGTCAGCTCGGGCGTCTGCGAGACGAAGAACTCGCGTTCGTACCCGCCCAACTCGAGAACCCTGCGCTTCATCGCCATGAACATGCGCTTGCGCTCCACGTCCAACGCACCATCGGCCTCGTCGCAGAACAAGGTCAGACAGCGCCGGCCCGACTGTTGTGCGAGGTACAGCGCGACGGCGCGCGTCAGGCACTCGTTAATCCACACCCGTTCGCCGCCGCTCATCAGCGCGACGCTCTTGGCATCGCCCGACTCGCCGTCGTGCACCTCGATGTCGAACCCTTCTCGTGCCTCTCCCTTTGCCGTTTCGACCTGGGTGCGGATCGCCACCGTGAAGCGCGCGCCGTAGCAGGCGAGCAGCAGGTCGTTGGCCAGGCCCGACAGCATGGGGCCCGCGTCCTCGATCGCCAGCGCGATCAGCCCGTCGTGACTCATGCAGCGCGCGAACAGCAACCAATCGGCCAGGCGGGTCTGCACGCGGTCAATGTGCGCGGCGAGCGCCAAGCGCCGTGTTTCGTGACGCAAACGCTCGGCGTCGGCGGCATCGCGCTTGTGCACGCCTGCCAGCGCGGCGGCATGGGCCCGACCTGCCTCCTCGAGGCGACGCTCGGCCGCGGTGAGGTTTGCCGCTGCGTCCGCCAGCCGCCGCATGTCGAATCGCGGAGGCAGGGACGCCAGCATCTGTTCGATGGCCAGGGTGTCGGCACGGTGCGCTTCGTGCCGACCTTGCCGCTGCCGAGCGGACTCTTCCCGTCCGATGGCGATGGCCTGCCGCTCCGCGCGCTCGTCGTCCGACTCGTCGCCCGCCGCGAGCGGCTGAATGCCCTTCAGTTCCTCCAGCAGCGCCGCATGGTCCTCCTGGGCGCGCAGCAGATCGGCCTTGCGCCCAGTCAGTGCGTTGAGAGCGGACTCCCTGCTGGCTGCGGCGGAGGCCCGGCGCTCAGCTGCCCGAAGCGCATCCGTGGCTCTCGGCAACTGCGCCGTCTGCCGCTCGAGCGGCTCAATGTCGCGCAGTACCTGCGCCCGTTCTTGCGCGAGACGCTCGATCTCGGCGCGTGCCGATGGCATCAAGGCAGCGGCCTCTCGGGCATTGCTCAGCAGTTGGCAGCGTCCTTGAAGCGGCAGGCCGCTGCACGGGACCGACCCGGTCAAGCCGAAGCGACGATCGAGTTCCTGGGCTCGCAACGCGGCCCGTCCGGCGGCCTGCTCGACCGCGCCGACGCGCTGCCTCGCGTGATCCAGCGAATCCCTGGCCCTTCGCGCCTGTTCCAGCACGATGCGCCCGTGTGCCACGCGCGTCGACCATGCGGCGGCGATCCGCCGAGCGAGTGGAAGTCGTTGCTCCGCCCAGGCGACGCGTGCCGCGTCTGCCAGAAGCGCGGAACAGCGGCGCAACTTGGCCTCGGCCGCTTCGCGCCGCGCCTTGGCACCTGCGATGCGCTGAGCGACCCGCCGGTCCAGCCGCTCGGCGCGCTCGCGCAGGTCGTCCTGCTGTTGCTGCCACTCGGTTTCGGCTCGCTGCTGGCTTGCCGCGGCAAGGCGCAGGCGGTCCTCGAGCCGCACGCGCTGTTCACCGAGGGCGGACAGCTGCGACTGCTCGGCCAGCAAGCGAACATGGGCCAGCCGAGCCACCTCGCACCCGCTCCGCGCCGTGTCGCAGCCTTTCAACGCCGCGGCCACGGCCTGCTCGGCGCCGTGCAGCCTGGCGAGTTCGGATTTCACGCGCTCCTCTTCGACGGCGAGTTCGGACTGCCGCATCCGCAGGGCGCTCAACCCCGCCTTCAAGCCGCGGACGACATCCTGGGCACGACTGCCCAGCTGCCCGATCTCTTCCAAGCCGAGCAGGTCGGCCAGCAGTCCCTTGATCTCGGCGTTGCGATACTGGCTCAGGTGACGCCGCCCCTGCGCGGCGAACGCCGACGTGAAGAACGTCTCCGCGCTGCCGCAGATCGACTCCACGCAACGGGAGTAGCTGTCGCAGCGGCCGTCCGACACGGTGCCGTCGGCGATCGCGGCCGGCCGCCAGGCACCGCCCTCCCAGGCGAACAGGTAGGCCTCGGTCCGGCGTCGCCCGCCGGCCCGAATCACCAGCTGTGATCGGTAGCGCTGCCCGTCCATCTCCCACACCAGCGTCTTCTCGCTCTCCGGCAGCACGACATGCTCGTAGTACGAGAAGCCGCCAGGTGCGCCCGTCGACACCCGCGACGGCATCAGCAGGTAAGGATGTTAGGTTGCATTCGCGCGTGTCAACGCGATTGCCTCCTGAGCCATCACTGCCT
>VFQN01003368.1_pt1 | contig 23044 bp, 25 predicted proteins | sample 3512371 | NCBI WGS metagenome assembly VFQN01 (sample SAMN10412370, study PRJNA504923) | tailings metagenome | isolation source: Replicate 2 from Balatoc abandoned mine | place: Philippines: Itogon, Benguet | collected 2017-08-28
ACGAGACCATCATGGTCAACTGCAACCCCGAGACCGTGTCGACCGACTACGACACGGCCGACCGTCTCTATTTCGAGCCGCTGACGGCCGAGGACGTGATCGAGCTGGTCGAGGTCGAGCGCCGCAGCGGCGAACTGCTGGGCCTGATCGTGCAGTTCGGTGGCCAGACGCCGCTGAAGCTCGCCAAGCCGCTCGAGGCCGCCGGAATCCCGATCCTGGGTACGTCGCCGGACGCCATCGACCTCGCCGAGGACCGCGAGCGTTTCCAGAGGCTGATCCAGGAACTGAAGCTCCGTCAGCCCGACAACGGTACGGCGACGTCTCAGGAGAAGGCGATCGAGGTCGCCGAGAAGATCGGCTATCCGGTGGTGATCCGCCCGTCATACGTGCTGGGCGGACGGGCCATGCAGATCGTCTACGATCGCGAAGCGATCGAGCGCTACATGCGCGACGCCGTGAAGGTCTCGGGCAGCAATCCGGTCCTGATCGACTCTTATCTGCGCGACGCCATCGAGGTCGATGTCGATGCGCTGGCCGACAAGGACCAAAACGTCTTCGTGGCCGGCATCATGGAGCACATCGAGGAAGCCGGCATCCACTCCGGCGACTCGGCCTGCTCGCTGCCCCCTTACTCGCTTTCGGCCAAGATTCTGGCCGAGATCGAGCGCCAGACCGAGGCGATGGCCAAGGCGTTGCACGTCGTCGGCCTGATGAACGTCCAGTTCGCGGTCAAGGACGGCGACGTGTACGTGCTGGAGGTCAATCCGCGCGCCAGCCGCACCGTGCCCTTCGTCGCCAAGGCGACCGGTCAGCCGATCGCCAAGTTTGCGGCCCGTCTGATGGCCGGCGAGGCGCTGAAGTCGCTCGGCATCAGGAAGTCGAAGGGCAAGCATATCGCTGTGAAGGAGGCGGTATTCCCCTTCGCCCGGTTTCCAGGTGTCGACATCATTCTTGGGCCCGAGATGCGGTCCACCGGCGAGGTCATGGGACTCGACATGGACTTCGGCCGCGCGTTCGCCAAGTCGCAGCTCGGCGCCGGCAGCAAGGTGCCGGTCGAGGGCGTGGTGTTCGTCTCGGTCAAGGACCAGGACAAGCAGGCCATGGTGAAGCCGGTGAAGCGCCTCGTCGACCTGGGTTTCAAAGTCGTGGCGACCCGCGGCACGGCCGAATTCCTGCGCAAGCACTCGATCGAGGCGCAGCAGGTCAACAAGGTGCTTCAGGGCCGGCCGCACATCGTGGACCTCATGAAGGACGGCAAGGTGCAACTCGTCTTCAATACGGTGGACGGCGCGGGCGCCCTGACCGACAGCTTCACGCTTCGGCGCACCGCACTTATGCACAAGATCGCCTACTATACGACGGTCGCCGGCGCCAAGGCGTCTGTCGAGGGCATTGCCGCGGCGAAGGAGGGAGCTCTCGACGTGGCGCCCCTGCAATCCTACTTCAAGACCGCCTTCTAGGCTTCGACGCCGCTCCCGCCGCAACGCGCCGGATTGCACCCCCCGTTTCCGGCTGCGTTGGGCGTTGACGCCGTACGAGTGATCAAGGACGATTTGACAATGGAACGTATTCCCATGACGGCCGAGGGGCTTCAGCGCCTCGAGGCAGAACTGAAAGTCCTGAAGAGCGTGGAACGCCCGGCGATCATCAAGGCGATCGCGACGGCCCGCGAGCACGGCGATCTCTCCGAGAATGCCGAATACACCTCGGCGCGCGAAAAGCAGAGCTTCATCGAGGGTCGCATCGCCGAGCTTGAAGACATCATCTCGCGGACGGAGGTGATCGACTTCTCCAGGTTGACGGGGACGATCATCAAGTTCGGCGCCACGGTGCGCCTGGCCGACGAGGATACCGACGAGAAGGTGAAGTACCAGATCGTCGGCCCCTACGAGGCTGACCTCGCCAAGGGCCGGATCTCCATTACCTCGCCGATCGGACGGGCGCTGATCGGCAAGACCGTCGGCGACACCGTCGAGGTGCAGACACCACGCGGCGGCAAGTCCTACGAAGTGGTGGGCGTGCAGTTCAGCTAGCCGCCATCATGGCGCGCGCCCGGCGGATGCCGGTCGACTTCATGATCGCATACTGGATGCCGAACAGGCCGATCTTGCTGCCGATCGCCCAGACCGATTTCACGGCTGCCCAGGCTGTGACGTCGAGGGTGAGGGCGAGCACGATGTTGAGCACCGCCGAGAAGAACATCAGTCCCGCCCAGACATAGCCGAACGTGATGGCGAGGTCGGGCACGGTCGCACGCGCGATCGGCGGCAGGTAGCGGGTCATCCAGCCTCGCTTCAGCATCACCAGGCCGACAATGACGTAGATGATGCTGGGCTTCATCATGATGAAGAGCGGGTCGTCGGTCAGGAAGGTCGCGCTTCCGGATACGAAGATGATGACGAGGCTGAACCACTGTAGCGCCTCGACGGGCTGCTTCTTGGCGAGCTGCCAGCCGATCTGGGCGATGCCCAGTGCCATGCCGAGCCCGACCGCTAGAAAGAGATCACCCGTAAGGGCATAGACCCCGAGAAAGAGCAGCGTCGAGGCGAGGTCGAGCAGCAGGATCTTGGATGCTTGGAACAGATTCCGCATGGCTCGCGAACCTTCAGCTTTGTGATAACGCCGTGTATCTATGGCACGCTATCAATACACGGCGTTTCCAGCAAGGTTCAGACGACGACCTTGATGTAGGTGTCCTTCATGACGATGAGGCCCCGTCGGAAGGTGTAGAGGTCGCAGCCCAGCCATTCCTGACGCTCGCCGGTCGCCAGGGTGGCGGTCCGGTGCCATTCGGTCACTGCCCGGTCGCCGCAGATGAATTCGTTGGTGTGAACCCATTTCACGTCGCCCGTGCTGGCGAAAAGCGGTTCGAAATAGCTGCGGATGGCCGCCTTGCCCTTGAAACTCTGGCCCCAGTAGTCGGGACCCTTGGCATTGCGGAACTCGCCGTCTTCGGCAAACGAACTGACGATGCCATCGACGTCGCGCCGGGCAAAGGCGTCCGCGACCCGGTGCAGAATCTCGAAAGTGACCTCGGTCATGTTACGCCTCCGTCGAGATGGGAACACCTGGCACTTCCTTGGCTGTCCGGAAGACCATCATCGACTTCACGTGGCTGACGTTGGGCGCCGAAGTGAGGCGCGTGGTCAGGAATTTCTGATAATCGTCCCAGGTCTCGGCCACGATCTTGAGCAGGAAGTCGGCCTCGCCGGCCAGCATGTGGCATTCGCGGACCTCTTCCCACTTGGCGATCAGTTCCTCGAACGCCTTGAGGTCGGCCTCGGCCTGGCTGTTCAGGCCCACCAGCGCGAAAACGGAAACGCTGTAGCCCAGCGCCTCCGGGCTCAGTTCCGCATGGTAGCCCTTGATGATGCCCGCCCGTTCGAGAGCCCGCACGCGGCGCAGGCAGGGCGGGGCGGAAATGCCGGCCCGTTCGGCGAGCTCCACGTTGGTCATGCGTCCATTGGATTGCAAATCGCTGAGAATTCGCCGGTCAATTCGATCGAGCTTCGCCCGAGCCATCAGTATTCCTCCGTTGGGCGCGGTCTATGCCAGAACCATGCCGGGCGCGCAATAAAGTTGCGAGGATTCGGCGATTGCCTGTGAACAATTGCGTGTGAAATCGACTTCTATCCGTGCAACTCGGCGGAGGTTTGCATATATGTCCAAGATATGCGGTTGGCGGGATGCGGAGCGGACATGGCAGAGACACATCGCAGCAAGGTAATGATCCTCGGCTCCGGACCGGCCGGCTACACGGCGGCGATCTACGCCGCCCGCGCCAGCCTGAAGCCGATGCTCGTACAGGGCATTCAGCCCGGGGGACAGCTCACCATCACGACCGACGTGGAGAACTATCCGGGCTTCGCGGACGTGATCCAGGGCCCCTGGCTGATGGAGCAGATGCAGAAGCAGGCCGAGCATGTCGGCACCAAGTTATTCTTCGATACGATCGTGGACGTCGATCTGACCCGGCGGCCGTTTGTCTGCCTGGGGGATTCCGGGGACCGGTACGAGGCCGATTCGCTCATCATCGCGACGGGTGCCACGGCAAAGTGGCTGGGTCTGCCCAGCGAGGAGACATTCCGCGGCGGCGGCGTATCGGCTTGCGCGACCTGCGACGGCTTCTTCTTCCGAAACAAGGAAGTAGTGGTTGTCGGCGGCGGCAACACCGCCGTCGAAGAGGCGCTCTACCTCACGCACCACGCCTCGAAGGTGACGCTGGTCCATCGCCGCGACAGCTTCCGCGCGGAGAAGATCCTGCAGGATCGCCTGTTCAAGAATCCCAAGGTGACGGTCGTCTGGGATCATGTCGTCGACGAGATTCTCGGCGAAAAAACGCCGGCGCCTATCGTCACCGGCGCGCGCCTGCGCAACGTGAAGACGGGCGCCGTGCACGACTTGAAGACCGATGGCTTCTTCGTCGCGATCGGCCATTCCCCCAATACCGAACTTTTCAAGGGCAAGCTCGAGATGGACGGCGAGGGCTACCTGATCACCCGGCCTGATTCGACTGCGACCAACGTCGAGGGCGTCTACGCGGCCGGCGACGTGCAGGACAAAGTCTTCCGGCAGGCCGTGACGGCCGCGGGTACGGGCTGCATGGCCGCGCTCGAAGCCGAGAAATGGCTGGCAGCACAGGAGGCGCGCCACGCTCAGGCGGCCGAATAAAGCAGCAGGCGTGGACAGGGAGGCAATGAAATGGACTGGGACAAGCTGCGGATCTTCCAGGCCGTGGCGGATGCCGGCAGCTTCACCCATGCGGGCGAAGCGCTGAAGCTCAGCCAGTCGGCGATCTCTCGCCAGATCGGCGCGCTCGAGGAGCAACTCGGCGTCATGCTGTTCCACCGCCATGCCCGCGGTCTCATCCTGACGGAGCAGGGCGAGCTGCTTTATCGCACGGCACGCGACATGGCCGCCAAGGTCAACACCGCGGAAGCCCTGTTGCGCGCGAACCAGGACAAGCCTGCCGGCCGGCTGAAGATCCACGCGACCGTCGGATTCGGCTCGACCTGGCTGACGGCCCAGATGCACGAATTCATCGCGCTTTATCCCGAGATCGACGTCAGCCTCGTGCTGTCGGACAACGAACTCGACCTCGGGATGCGAGAGGCCGACGTGGCCATCCGCATGGTGATGCCGCGCCAGCCCGGACTGGTGCAGCGGCATCTGTTGACCGTCCGCAGTCACGTCTACGCCTCGCACGACTATGTGCTGAAGTACGGCAAACCCAACACGATCGACGACCTCGACCAGCACCGGCTCATCATCTTCGGCGAGGACGCGCGTGCACCCGTTCAGGACGTGAACTGGCTGCTGCGCGAAGGCAATCCCGACCACAATCCTAGGCTGGTAGTGCTCCGGGTGAACAATACCTACGGTATTTTCCGCGCCGTGGAGTCCGGCCTCGGCATCGCCTCGCTGCCGGATTACCTGGCCCGCGAATCGACCAAGCTGGAGATGCTGCTCCCCGATCTAAATGTCCGCACGACGGATGTATATTTTACCTATCCCGAGGAGCTACGACACTCCAAGCGCATCGCCGTGTTTCGGGATTTCTTGCTGCGGAAGGTCGCTGAGACGCGTTTCTGATGCTTTAGACCTGCAGGATTGCATAGTTGGTGAAAGGCATGCATCGATCGCATGTCAGTGTCCAAATCTTCACCACTACCAATCCTCTTCGGGAGGCATAGGTTGAGTACAGGTTTTCGACACGACCGCTTTGGCTGATCGGTTCGAAACTCGGGATCCTCATGATCCCACGTCTCCCAGACGTGAAGCCTCCCTGTTTGACTCGCCGGGCCCTTGGGCCCGGCGTTTTTTTTGTCCGAAGGGGCAAACCCGTCCGTGACGTGTGGGTCGAAGTGCCGCTCGGCAGCGGCCTGCGATGGGTTAACCTATCGATTGATATGGAGTCGACGATGCCCATATATAGCTGGAGAGTGTAGCCCTGAATGTTTTCTGAGATCAGACAAGGAATCCTCCCCCTAGCCCTGCGCAATATCAAGCGCCTGGGCGATCTGGAGCGTGCCGGTTTGCTGATCGAATCACTGGCCAAGCACTGGCGCGACAGCAAGCCTTTCGAGCTTCTGATCATTGCGCCCAATCGCGACGCCGATCTGTTGCGATCCAGCCTGCCGCGTTTTCCGAACATCGAAGTGACAGTGCGCCGCGAGCGCGATTTCTTCCCGCCGCTCAGCTCCTTCTACTGGATGACCGGCTGGTACCGACAGCAGATCGTGAAGCTGCACGTGCCGGCAGTCCTGGGGTTCACGGGCTATTTCACCCTCGATTCCGATGTCTGCTGCGTCGGCGACTTCGATTCCCGGACCTTCGTGCAATACGACCGGGCCCTGTCGCGCTGGGAGCCCAAGCAGCATCACGATTGGTGGCAAAGCGCGTCGGAGGTGATCGGCGTTCCCTATGATCCGAGGTCGCACGGGCTTTCGGTTACGCCCAACATCCTGCATGGCGACCTGGCCAGGATGACCCTCGACCAGCTGCGCGGTCCCCGGCTCACTCCGATGACCTCGCTGGTGCTCTGGAAGGCCCGCAAGCCGTTCCAGGTGCCGTGGACGGAATATTCCCTCTACACCAGCGCAGCGGAGATCAGCGGTACGCTCTTCGACTATCACGCCGAGTGGGATACCTGTTACACGTCGGATGTGCAGCTGTTCTCGGAACAGTCCTGCGTCTGGGGCGCCGACGATTTCGAGCGCCTGGTCAGGTTGCCCAACGGTACCGACCCCGGCGGCAAGTTCATCATCGTGCAGAGCCACGCGCGCATCCCGCTCCAGCAGGTGCGCGACTATTGCCTGAGCTTCGCCGGTTAGACTTTGCCGTTGTGTTCGCCGATCTTCGGCGCTGTCTCGTTGCCGCCGGCCCGCTGGCCGTCGATGCTGAGCGGCAGGCCGTGGAAGAGTGCATTCGAGCCGGCATAAGGCCGCGTGAACATGGCGAGAGCCGCCACCTGCGCAAGTTCCATCACCTGCGGCACGCTGTTGAGGGGGCCGTTCGGCACACCCAGCGCATCGAGTCTTGCCGCCCAGTATGCCCGGGGATGCTCCTTCATGATGTCCGCGATCATGCCCAGCAACAGTTCGCGCCGCTCGGCGCGCTGCACGTTCGTCCTGAACCGCTCCTCATCCGGCCATTCGGGATGACCCAGCGCCTCGGCGAACTTGCGCCAGAGCCGGTCGTTGCCCGGGCAGATCATCAGAGGCCCGTCGCTGCACTCGAAGGCCTGATACGGCGTCAGTGACGGGTGGCCCGTGCCCTGGCGCGGCGGCATCTTGCCGGTGACCGACCAGCCCGCGACATGGTTCGACGCCCACATAAGCCCGCTCTCGAACAGCGAGGTATTCACGAGGCTGCCTTCGCCAGTGGCCGTGCGTCTGGCCAGCGCCGCCAGCACCCCGATGGCAGTCCACATGCCGGTCGACAGGTCGATGATCGAGACCCCGATGCGCGCCTCGGGTCCCGTAGGATCGCCGTTGAGCGAGATCAGGCCGGCTACGGCCTGGATGATCGGCTCGTAGCCCGGCCGGTCCTTCCACGGACCGGCGTGCCCGAAGGCGCCGAGGTCGGCATAGATCAGGCGCGGGAAGCGCTTGATGAGCGTGGCGCCGTCGAAGCCGAACTTGGCCGGCACGTCGGCCCGAAGATTGTGCACGAAGATGTCGGCCGCCCCGATGCGCTCGATCAGCGCCTCGCGCTGCGCCGGATCGGCGAGATCGCAGGTGATCGACTTCTTGCCGCGGTTCAGCGCGATGAAGCCCGTGGCATCGCCCTCCACGAAGGGAGGTCCCCACTTGCGCGCGTCGTCGCCTTCGGGCCGCTCGACCTTGACCACTTCGGCGCCGAGGAAGGCCAGGATCTGGCCGCAATAGGGACCGGCCAAGTTCTGGCCGAATTCGACGACCTTGATGCCCGCGAGGGGGCCCGCAGCAGTGCTCATCGCAGATTGCTCCCCAGGATCTCGCGCGCGATCACCATGCGCTGAACTTCGCTTGGACCTTCGCCGACCCGCCGGATTCGCATCTCGCGGTACCAGCGCTCCAGCGGCAGGTCCTTGGTCATGCCCATGCCGCCATGGATCTGCATTGACCGGTCGACGACCCTGCCGCCGCCCTCCGAAGCGGTGAGCTTGGCGATCGCGGCTTCGGTGCGGAAGGGCAGGCCGCGGCGCGCCTTCTCGGCGGCCTCGAGCGTGAAGTGGCGGGCGGTCCGGATGTCGATCTCGTTGTCGACCAGCATCCATTGCACGGCCTGGCGGTTGGCGAGCTTCTCCCCGAAGGTCGTCCGCATCTTGGCCCATTCGACCGCCATCTCGTGGGCGGCGATGGCGACGCCGATGCAGCCGGCGGCATAGGGGATGCGCTGCCGCGTCAGCCGGTCGTTGGCGACAGCGAAGCCCTTGTTCACTTCGCCCAGCACCTGGTGGTCGCTCACCCAGCAATCCTTGAACTCGAGCTCGGTCGCGTAGTGCGAGGAGCGCAGCGTGTGTACGACGCGGCGCACGTGGAAGCCCGGTGTGTCGCTGTCGATGATGAAGCAGGTGATGCCGGCACGCCCCTTGGAGGGATCGGTGCGGGCGAAGACGATGCCGTACTGCGCGCGATCGGCATTGGAGATGAAGATCTTGGCGCCGTTCAGCACCCAGCCGTTGTCCCTGCGCTCGGCTTTGGTCTGGATCGCGCGGGCCGGATCGCTGCCGCCCGACGGCTCTGTGAGGCCGAAGAAGGCCTTCTTCTCACCGCGCAGCGTCGGATAGAGATAGCGTTCCTTCTGGTCGTCGTTGGCCTCGAAGATCTGCGCCAGGCCGGCGCCGCCGAAGGTGCCGTAGCACGGCACATAGAGACCGGCGCGATGCTGCGCCATCTCGATGGCGAGCAGCACCCTGGTCACGATGTCGATGTCGGGGCCGCCATATTCCTTGGGAATGTCGATGCCGAACAGGCCCATCGCCTTGGTCTTCTCGACCAGCCGCGCGTGATCGGCAGGATCGAGTTCGGAGGCGTCGGGATCCAGCCTGGCTTCGAGCGGGATGATCTCCTCGCGCACGAAGCGACGAACCTGGTCGATCAGCATCTGCTGTTCTGCGGAGGGCTCGAAATCCATCTCTGCCTCTTCAGCTCGGGCTCAACCGTCCCAGCGGGGGCGGGTTCTTTGCATTGTCAGGCGGCAGGGCGCCATGGTCGGCCTGATGCACCATCAGCAGTTCGAACCATCGCGTGCGGTACTGCTGGTTCACCTCGACGCGGAACTGGTGACCCGGGCCCCGTTCGGCGAGTTCGCGCTGCAGCTCGCTGCGCAGGCCGAACGGCGCGCCCGCCCCGGCCTGACCGATGCAAAGAATGGACCCGGAAGCGTCGGCGATCTGGTAGACGCCCAACTGGCCCGGCAGGCGGGTGATCTCCTCGGCCGTCAGGGGCCGCCACGGCTTTTCGAGGCGGAGCCTGATCGACATGGTCTAGCGTCCCTGGAACTTCGCGGTGCGCTTCTCCAAGCGGGCCTTCATGCCTTCCTGCGCATCCTGGCTCTTCATCGCGGCCTGCACGAGGGCGTCGACATCGCCGTGCTCGATGCCGTCACGGAACTCGAGCTGCCTCACCGTGAGCGCCTTCATCGCCTTGAGCGACAGCGGCGCATTGGCCGCCAGCCGGTCGATCACCCTCGAGGCCTCGGCTTCGAGCTCCTCCGGCGGCACGCAGCGGGCGATCAGGCCCAGCGCATGCAGCTTGGTGGACGGCAGCGGGTCGCCGAGCAGCAGCATCTCGCGCGTCGTCACCGGACCCAGCACCTCCATGAGCTTCTTCGCCAGGAACCAGTTGGGCGCGAGACCGACCTGGGCCAGCGACATGCCGAAGCGCGCCTTCTGGCTCGCCACCACGAGATCGCAATGAAGCGCCAGCTCGTTGCCGCCGGCGATGGCATCGCCATGGACGACCGCGACGACGGGCAGGGGACAGAGTTCGACCGCGCGCAGCATCACCTCGATGCCGCTGGCACTGCCGTCGCCGATCGTCTCGCGCCGTTCCGCCATGTCGAGGCCGGCGCAGAACACGTGGCCCTTGCCGCGGATCACGACGACGCGATCGTCGGCCGCGACCGGGGCCCGCAGCGCCTCGATCATCGCCTCGATCAGCTCGCTGTCGAGGGCGTTGCGCTTCTCCGGCCGATTCATCCAGATGGTTTTGACCGGGCCGTTCTTCTCGATGATGACCTTGGTCATGGCGTTCACTCCGGCTCGATGCCGGCGGCCTTGATCTCCTGGGTCCACCAGGCCGTCTCGCTCTTCACGTAGGCGGCAAACTGGTCGAGCGCGAGCGGCGCGATCTCCATGCGGCCCTGCGTCATCGCCTTGGCGGTGGCCGGATCCTTCAGTGCCTCGGCAATCGCGTCGGCCAGGACCTTCTGGACGTCCTTGGGCGTCGCCGCGGGCGCGAACACGGCCAGCCAGTAGACCAGGGAATAACCCGGCACGGCTTCCGCGATCGCCGGCAGGTTGGGCGTGACCGTCGTGCGCTTGGGACCCGTTGTCGCGAGCCCGCGCACGCGGCCGGCTTCGATCTGGGTCAGCGCCTGCGGCAGGTCGGGGAACATCACCTGGACCTGGCCCGAGGCCACGTCGCCCAGCGCCTGCGGGCTGGCTTTGTAGGGCACCTGCTCCATCTTCACGCCCGCCAGCTTGTTGAACATCTCGCCCGAGAGGCGCTGCGAGGCGCTGGCTTCGGCGTAGTTGAGCTTGCCCGGGTTCTTCTTCGCGTAGTCCACCAGCTCGGCGGTCGTCTTCACCGGCAGGTCGTTGTTCACGACCAGCGCGTTGACGCCCATCACGCAGCGCATGATCGGCGCGAAGTCCTTGTCGATGTCGTAGCTCAGCTTCTTGAACAGGGCGCCGTTGGCTGCGTTCGTCGTGTTGGTGCCCATCAGAAGCGTGTAGCCGTCGGCCGGCGCGGTCGCGACCGCGGAGGCGCCCAGCTGCCCGCTGGCTCCCGGCTTGTTCTCGATTACGACCGGCTGCTTCAGGATGTCCTGCAACTTGGCGCCGAGGCCCCGCGCCGTAAGGTCGGTGGCGCTGCCGGCGGCGAAAGGCACGACGATCCTGATCGGCTTGTTGGGATAGGCCTGGGCCAGGGCAGCCCTGGACAGCGAACCTGCGGCCAGCGCGGCGGCGCCGGCGAGCGTCGTACGACGGTTGAGCTTCACGTTTCCTCCCGAGGCCTCGTTCGGCCGGGCCCCGTTTTAGCGGCCCGGCGCGGCGAGGCAAAGGAGGGCAGCTTACATGAACAGTTTTTCCGCCTTGCGGTCGGCGTAGAGCCCCGCCACGAACTCGGCGTAGCCGTTGTAGAGCAGGGTCGGGATGCGCTGGTCGCTGCCCAGCGGCTTCTCGGTGGCCTGGCTCCAGCGCGGATGGGCGACCTCGGGGTTCACGTTGGCCCAGAAGCCGTACTCGCTGGATTGCAGCCCCTCCCAGAAGGTTTTGGGTTTCTTGTCGGTGAACTCGACGCTCACGATCGATTTCACGTTCTTGAATCCGTACTTCCACGGCGCGACGAGGCGCAGGGGCGCGCCGTTCTGCTTGGGCATCGGCTTGCCATAAAGGCCGGTCGCGATGAAGGCGAGGTCGTTCATCGCCTCGTCCATCGCCAGTCCCTCGGTGTAGGGCCACGGGTAGAGAAGGTCGCGCTGCTCGCGCATCACCGAAGGACGGGACAGGGTCTTCATGACGACGAACTTGGCGCTGCCGAGCGGCTTGCACAGCTCCACCAGAGACCGCACCGGAAAGCCGCTCCACGGCACGATCATCGACCAGGTCTCGACGCAGCGATGGCGATAGACCCGCTCCTCGAGCTGGACCCTGGCGAGGAGATCGTCGATTCCGATCTCGAACGGCTTCTCGACCATGCCGCCGACCTTGATGGTCCACGGCCGGACCTCGAGCTTCTGGGCGTCACGCCAGATGCTCTTGTCGGTGCCGAACTCGTAAAAGTTGTTGTACGTCGTGGCCAGTTTCTCGGCCGTCATGGGAGTGGGCACGCCGTACCGGTCGTTGCGCCTCGCCGGATACAGGCCGGCCGACGGATCGGGCGACTTGCCCTGCGCCATGAGCTGGCCGGGCAGGGCGATCGAGGCCGCGCCGAATCCCATGGCCCGCACCATCGCGCGGCGGTTGAGATAGTGGCTTTCCGAAGTCGCCTTGGACTCCGGAAGCTCCCAGCCTTTCGTCCGCTTGATCAGCATCGCTCAAACTCCTCGTTACGCCGGTCTCCTAGATGAGCCCGGCACGGGGCGGTCGCAAATCAACCCTTCTCACTCGGCCGTGACGCTTCCCAATGGGTTGTTTAGAAATGCCTTCCAATGGCCTCTATGCGCAACTTTGTTGCGTGGATGCTTCCTTAAGACAGGATTGGGAGGGGTGCGACATTCGATTCGTTTGTTTCGTTTATTCGCCATGGCTCCGGTCTTTTTCGATGCCCGTCAGGGCTGGGAGTTGGTCACATCGAGCAAGGTGGGCCACATGACGTCGCGCCAGGCATTGTTGCCGACCGCGGTGAAGGTGATCTGTGCGTTCTGGACGAGGAAGAAGCGCGGCGTCTCGGTCCCCTGTTCGACGCCGACCTGGCTCATCAGGAAGGCATCGAGAACCCAGCGCAGGTCAGCGGGCCAGCTCGCGGGCTTCAGCAGGAGCGCCGGCGTCTTCGCGAACACCACCCGGTAGTCGACCTTCTGGAACACCGGCGCCTGCTTGAAGAGCGGCTCCCATTGCGTGCGCCAGACCTTGCAGGCCTCCGACGTCTCGTCACCGGCGAAGATCAGCACCGGCTTCTTCGCGCCTTGCGCGCCGGCGGCGCGCATCAGGCCCCCCGTGGCAGCCAGTGACAGGCCGCCCGCGATTGCACTCCGTCTCCTGAACATCAATCCACTTCCCCCTCGTGAAAGATCCCACGAGGGCAATATGGAGCAACACGGGCCGGCCGGGAACTAGGCCTTGGTACCGGTCACTTCCTGGATTTTCGGCCACATCTTGTCCTTCCAGCCGCCGTTTCCGGTGATGGTGAGGACGATCTTGCCGTCCTGGAAGAGGATGAAGCGCGGGGTCGCGTTGGGACTCGTCTTGCCAGCTTCGCTTGCCAGGAAGGCCGCACGGATCGGCCTTGCCGGCTCGGGCCAGCTCTCGTCGACGATCAACAGATCTGGATTGGCCGGATGAACCACCTGGTAGTCCATCTTCTTGAAAGCGGCCGATTTGAGGAAATCAGGCTCGGACTGGGCACGCCAGATCTTGCAGCCGCCTCAAAGTTCGTGGCCGACGAACACCAGCGTCGGGCGCCCAGCCTGGGCATTCGCGACGCGGGTCAGTGACGATGCGGAGGCCGCCACCAGGCCACCCACCATCAGAGACCGTCTCTTCAACATGAAGCTTTCTCCTGTGGATCCATTCCACAGGATGGATATGAGAGGCCCGGCCGGGGCATGGAAGGGCCGACGGTCAGGCCTCACCGTCTTGTGACTCAGGCGGCCTGCCGCCTCTTCGTCTCCTCGACGATGCGCTCGGCCGTGCGGCCTGCCAACTCCTGCAGATGGTCGAACGCCGCCCGGAAGGTGCCGATGCCCTGGGTGACCGACCGGATTTCCACGATCATGTCGGCGATTTCCGCCTCCGGCATCAGGGCCGAGACTTCGTCCCATCCGGGCCAGTCCGGTCGGGCGTCGTAGCCCAGGAGCTGCCCGCGTCGGCCCGAGATCAGCCGCTGCAGGCGCGGGGTCGACTCTGCCGGTCCAGCGACCGTGACCCGCAGGATGGGTTCGAGCAGAACCGGCTTGCACTTCGGCATGGCCTCGCTCATGGCGATGCGAGCGGCCATCTTGAACGACATCTCGGAACTGTCGACGGCATGGTACTGGCCGTCGAACAGTGTCGCCTCGAGGTCGACGACGGGCTGTCCGAGCGGCCCTTCCTTGAGGTACTCGCGCAACCCTTCCTCGACGGCCGGTATGAAGTTGCGGGGCACCACACCGCCGACGATCCTGTCGACGAAGCGGAAGCCTGACCCGCGCGGCAATGGTCTGATCTCGATCTTGATGTCGGCGAACTGGCCGTGACCGCCGGTCTGTCGCTTGTAGCGCGCATGCTGCTGCGTGCCAGCCTGGATGGTCTCGCGGTAAGCGACGCGCGGTGTCGACGTTTCCACGGCGACGTTGTAGCGCCCGGCAAGCCTGTCGACGGCGACCTTGAGATGCATCTCGCCCTGGCCCTTGAGCAGCAACTCATGCGTCTCGCCCCGCTGCTCGAAGGAGAGTGACGGATCCTCCTCGACGATCTTCTGGAGCGCGCCCGACAGTTTCACCTCGTCGTTCCGGTTCCGGGCGGAGAGAGCGAGACCGAAGACTGGAGCGTCGGCCACCGGGAAGTCCGCCGAGGAGGTGAGCCCCGCGGGGCTCAGGACCTGCCCCGACGACAGGGCCTCGACCTTGGCCAGCGCCACGATCTCGCCGGCGCGTGCCCCGCCGATCTTGTCGAGCCGCTGCCCGAACGGGCGCAGGATCGAGCCGATCCGCTGTCCGCCGAGCGACTGTCCTTCGGCCAGCGTCCCGGACCAGACGCGGCAGAGCGAAAGCTTGCCGGCATGACTCTGGTGCAGGACCTTGAAGCACTCGGCCGCCGCTGCGCCATCGGAGGGCAGGGCGCGTCGCTGCGCGGTCTCCCCGACGAAGGGCGTGTCATGACGCAACGTCTTCAGCAGGCGCCGCACGCCGTTCTCCCGGTCGCCGGCGCCCAGCAACACCGGCACGATCCTGTCGGTGCCGAATTCGTCGTGCAGATCGCGGTAGATCAGCGACTTCTCCGGCGCGATGTCCTCGATCAGCTGTTCCAGCAGCGTGTCGTCGAACTCCGACAGCGTCTCCAGCAGGTCGCGCCGCGCCTCGGCCTCGCGCGGCAGCACCTCTGCGGGCATCTCGATCAGGTCCGACGCGCCGCTGCTCCGGTAGCGATAGGCCCGCTCGCTCACGAGATCCACGTAGCCCACCGTTTCCTCGCTGCCGTCGTCGGCGGCGCGGCGGATCGGCACCTGCCGCAGCACGAGCCTGCGCCGCGACACCGACTGCAGCGCCGACAGCATGTCGCGGATGCGCACCTCGGCGGAGTCGATCTTATTGACGAAAATGACGTGCGGAATGTGACGGTCCTCGATGAACTTTAGGAGCGGCGTCAGCGCCATCACCCGCTCGACCGAGGGCTCGCAGACCAGGACGGCGGCATCGCACACGGCGAGGCCCGCAAAGGCGTCGTGCTGGAATTCGATCGACCCCGGCACGTCGAGGAAGGTCCACTGGTCGCCGAGATAGTCGACGGAGGCCACGTTGATCTCGGTGCCCATGTTGCGCTTGCGGGCCTCGACGGCAGCATCGCCGATGGAGGTGCCGGCGCGCGTCGAGCCGCGCCGGCCGATGGCTCCGGTCGCGTAGAGGATGCTTTCGAGCAGGCTGGTCTTGCCCGACAGATACGGCCCGCACAGCGCCACCACGCGATGCGCGCCGCTGCCTGGTCTGCCGCCGGTGATCGTCTCCGTCCTGAATTCGGCCATGACAACGTCCTCCTTCTTCGCAGAAAGCGCAGAAGCTCCGGACGGACGTCGCGGAATAGACGTTACGCTTCCGAACGATCAGCCGGAGCGAAGCCCACTTGTCATGAAAATCGTTTCACCCCCGCCCGGACGAGTCAAACACCGGACGGGGATGAAATAGGTCAGCAGTCCTTACGACAGCGCGGCGCACGCCCGCTGGATGCGGCGGCCGGCTTCCTCGAGCAACTCCGTCGCGGTGGCATAGGAGATGCGGAAGGCCGGACCCTGGCCGAACGCCGAACCCTGAACCACCGAGAGCCCCTCGGCCTCGAGAAGGTAGTTCACGAAGTCGGTGTCGTCCTTGATCACCTTGCCGTCCGGCGTCTTCTTGCCGATGAGCCCGGCGCAGGAAGGATAGACATAGAAGGCGCCCTCGGGACGCGGACACTTGATGCCGTTGCTCTGGTTCAGCATCGACACGATCAGGTCGCGGCGCTGCTTGAAGATCGCGACGTTCTTCGGAATGAAGTCGGTCGGGCCGTTGAGCGCGGCCACGGCCGCTGCCTGGCTGATCGAGCTGGCGTTCGAGGTGCTCTGCGACTGGACGGTGATCATGGCGTTGATCAGCTCCTGCGGTCCGGCCGCGTAGCCGATGCGCCAGCCCGTCATGCTGTAGGCCTTCGACACGCCATTCATCGTCAGGGTGCGGTCATACAGGCGCGGCTCGACCTCGGCCGGCGTTGCGAACACGAAGTCGTCGTAGACGAGCTTCTCGTACATGTCGTCGGTCAGGATGTAGACGTGCGGATGCTTCAGCAGGACGTCGCACAGGGCGCGGAGGTCGGCCTTGGTGTAGGCGGCGCCGGTCGGATTGCTGGGCGAGTTCAGGATGATCCACTTGGTCTTCGGCGTAATGGCGCGGTCGAGATCTTCCGGCGTCAGCTTGAAGCCGTTCTCTTCCTTGCACTGGACGACCACGGGCGTGCCGTCGCCGAACATCACCATCTCGGGGTACGAGACCCAGTACGGTGCCGGCACGATGACCTCGTCGCCCGGGTTCAGCGTCGCCAGCATGGCGTTGAAGATGATCTGCTTGCCGCCCGAGGTGACGACGGTCTGGCTCGGCTTGTAGTCGAGGCCGTGGTCGCGCTTCATCTTGGCGACGATCGCCTGGCGCAGCGCCGGGGTGCCCGGCACGGCGGTGTACTTGGTGTCGTTGTTGCGGATCGCCTGGATCGCCGCTTCCTTGATGTGGTCTGGCGTCGGCATGTCCGGTTCGCCGGCAGCCAGTCCGATCACGTCCTTGCCCGCCGCTTTCATCTCCAGGAACTTGCCCTGCGCGGCATTGGTCGGAGACGGCTTGATGCGGCTGAGACGATCGGCGATGAAAGCCATGACGAATATGCCTCCTTCAGGCATTTTGTGAGCGGCGCGAAGCTAGTCGCGACGCCGGGTTTCCGCAAGGCGACGGCCCGTATTTATCGTCGGGGATGCCGTACCGCCGCTAAGGCAAGACGGTGGAAGAGGCTGAGATGAAGCTCCTGTTCGTTCCGTTGCGGTTCCTCATCTCGCCGGTCTTCATCGCGGCGGTCGACGTGATGATCCTGTTCCCCATGGTGCTGTCGATCATCGACATCGTGCACAGCGTGAACCGGCACGGCGATACGCATGAGCCCGTCACGATCGCGTCCACGATCGCGCTGATCATGATCGGCTGGGGCGTGGCGCTGGAAGAGCGGGGGATCATCCGGAAACGCTTCGGCGTGTCCGGCGGTCCCGACGAGGAGCAGCAGGTGCAGATCGACGAGATGTGCCATGAATACGGGGTCGCCCAGCTCGTCCTCGGCCTGTTCGCCGAAATCGCGGTCGCGATGATCAGCCTGCCGGACCGCATCGTGAACACGGTCGGCTACGAACACACGCTCCTGACCGTTTCGGTCACGCTCATCTCCATCGGCGCGCTCATCCAGCTGCGGCATGTCTTCGTGTTGATCGCCACGCTCTGGCGGCGCAAGGACGCCGGGGAACGGACCGTCTAGTCGATCAGGCGGACGGAGCAGTCCACGGTCATCTTCGCATCGCCGAAGCCGACCCGGCGTCCGCTGACCGGCGCCGCGTCGCGGTAGTCGAGGCCCACCGCGACGCGCAGGCTGTCGCCGCGCGGACTGATGCCGTTGGCCGGATCGAAGCCTACCCATTCCAGTCCCGGCACCCAGGCTTCGGCCCAGGAGTGGCTGGTGCGGCCGACATGAAGTTCGGGGTCGTCGTTGCGGAGATAGCCGCTGACGTACCGCGCCGGAACGCCGAGACGGCGGCAGCAGGCGATGAATATGTGGGCCTCGTCCTGCGCGACACCGGCGCCGCGGGTCAGCGCCTCGACCGCCGTGGTGTCCACGGTCGATACGCCCGTCTTGTAGGCCACGCGCAACGAGATCCGTTCCATCAGCTCATGCAGGACGGCGACCCGCTGCGTGGGGTCCGCGGCACGTTCGGCCAGTCCGTCGATCACCGGATCGAAGCTCGCATCGTGGCGTGCGAGGCCGGTGTTGCGCAGCCAGAAGGGCGCCGGCAGGGTCGGCTCCTCGACATAGCGCAGCCACTGGTCTGTGCCGCTGTATTCGTAGATGCCCTGCACGACGATCTCCACGCTGTCGTGCTGCTGGGCGACCGAGAACGTCGTCACCTGGTTGCCGTGGCCGTCCTTCCATTCCGACTTTTTGCCGGGCCCGTCGATGCGCCACGACACGATACGCTGCGCGGCCGCAGGCTTGGGCGTGAGGCGCACGTCGTGGATCGAATGTCCGGACGGCTGGTCGAACTGGAAGCGGGTGGCATGGTGGACGGAGAAGCGCATGGGTCAGCTCAATCCAGGAGGAACTGTCGGCCAATTTCGTCCGACAGGGTGCCGATGTCGCCGCGCAGCTGTCCCAGAAACCTGGCCAGGCCGATCTCGAACACCTTGTCGATGCGGGCGTAGCGCAACCTGGCATGCAGCTCGCCGGCCAGCCGGTCGGCCTCGCCGCGCGTGCCGTAGGCGTCCGCCAGCTCGCGCATGTTGAGATCGACCATCCAGAGGCAGTGGTGGACCGAGCGCGGCACGTCCCGTCGCAGCATCATCAGCTCCGCCACCTTCATCGGGTGGAGCGAGCTGCGGTAGATGCGCCGGTAGGTGCGAACGGCGCCGATGCAGGCCAGGAGCTCCGACCAGGCGAAGTAGTCGAGTCCCTCCGGGCTGGCACTGCCATCGGGCCGCAGCAGATGGAACTTCACGTCGAGGATGCGGCCGGTATTGTCCGCGCGCTCGAGGAAGGCGCCGAGCTGAAGGAAGTTGTTGGCCTCGTCGCGCAGCAGCGTCACCTGCGCCGCGCCGAAGATCATCACCGCCTGCTTCTTGACCGATTCGATCAGTGCCCCGCGATCGAGGGTGGCCCGGTTGCCGCGCAGGCGGGCGCTGAGCTCCAGCCAGAGCCCGTTGAGGCTCTCCCAGACGTCGACGGTGATGTTGTTGCGCTCCTCGCGGGCATTGCGCCGCGCCGCGCCGATCGAATTGACGATGGAGGAGGGGTTGTTCTCGTCGATCACCAGGAAGTCGATCAGGCTGGCGAGGCGTTCGCCCTGGGCCTGGCTCTGGCGGAACTCGTCCTCCATGCCGAAGATCGCCGCAACGCCGGCGGCTTCCTCGCCGCGCGACTGCAGGGCCATGCGCTGCGTCGCCTCGATCAGCCGCGCGGTCGACTTGGCGCGCTGCAGATATCGGCCCATCCAGTAGAGATTCTTGGCGGTGCTGCTCAGCATCGATGGGGCCTACCTGTCGTCCGCCTGGTCCGGTGCCAGCACCCACGTGTCCTTGGTGCCGCCGCCCTGGCTCGAATTGACGACCAGCGATCCCTCCTTGAGGGCGACGCGCGTCAGCCCGCCCGGCACGATGGTGATCTTCTTGCCCGAAAGCACGAAGGGGCGCAGGTCGACGTGGCGCGGCGCCACGCCCTGGCTCACGAAGGTGGGGCAGGTCGAGAGCGCCAGCGTCGGCTGCGCGATGTAGTTGTCCGGCCGCGCCTTGAGGAATGTGGTGAACTCTTCGATCTCGGCCTTGCTAGAGGTCGGGCCGACCAGCATGCCCTTTCCGCCGGACCCGTGGACTTCCTTCACGACGATCTCGGAGAGATGCTCGAGCACGTACTTGTAGTCGTCGGCGCGGTCGCAACGCCAGGTCGGGACGTTCTGCAGGATTGGCTCCTCGCCGAGATAGAAGCGCACCATCTCGGGGACATAGGTGTAAGTCGACTTGTCGTCGGCGACGCCGTTGCCCAGCGCATTGACGATGTTCACGCGGCCGGCGCGCAGGGCGCCGAGCAGTCCGGCGACGCCGAGGAAGGAATCGGGGCGCATCGCCAGCGGGTCGAGGAACGCATCGTCGACGCGGCGATAGATCACGTCTACCCGCTGCGGCCCGCGCGGCGTGCGCATGTAGACCCGGCTTTCGTCGACGAACAGGTCGGAGCCCTTCACCAGCTCGATGCCCATCTCGTCGGCGAGGAAGGCATGCTCGAAATAGGCGCTGTTGTAATGTCCAGGCGTGAGCAGCACGACGTTGGGCTCGTGGCCGTCGCTGAACGACACGGAGCGCAGTGTGGCGAGCAGTTCCTCGGTATAGTCTGCGACCGGCAGGACGCTCATCGCCGCGAACAGCTCTGGCGCCAGCCGCATCATTACTTCGCGGTTCTCGAGGACATAGGACACGCCGGACGGCGTGCGGACATTGTCTTCGAGAACATAGAAGTCCTTCTCGCCCACTCGAACGAGATCGATGCCGGCGATGTGCGCGTGGACGCCGCCGGGGAGCTGCAGTCCCTGTGCCATGGCGACGAACTCGCCGTTCATCAGAATCTGCTCTTCGGGAATGATACCGGCGCGGCATATTTCGCGCTGGCCATAGGCGTCGCTCAGGAAGGCGTTCAGGGCACGCACGCGTTGCGACAGGCCCTTGTGCAGGAACTGCCACTCGTCGAACGCGATGACCCGCGGGATGATGTCGAAGGGGATCGTCGTCTCGGATCCTTCGGCCGCGCCGTAGGCGCCGAAGGTAATCCCGTGCCGACGGTAGAAGAGATCGACCTCTCTTCGTGTCGCCTCCAACCGCTCGGGTGAGGTCCGGGCCAGCCAGTCGGCGACGCCGCGATAGGGCACGCGGACCGAGCCGTCGGTACCCGAATTCATTTCATCGAATGCCTTGGCTGCCATCCGGCATTTCACCCCCTGTCAAAGCACCATATAAGCAATCGACGGGCCAACAAAGTGCCTGTGACGGGTGGAGGAGGCGCGGCATGAAGCAGGTGCTGATCGATCGGTACGGAACTCCATGGGACGTGGCGCGCTGCGCCGACGTACCCGACGTGGGGGAGCCGGCCGCAGACGAGGTCGTGTTCGAGGTGCTGGCCTTCCCGATCAATCCCGCGGACATGTGGTTCTGCAAGGGAAGCTACCGGCTGAAGCCGCCGTTGCCTGCCACGCCCGGCGCCGAATGCGTCGGGCGCGTCGCGGCTGTCGGATCGGCGGTGAAGCACGTCAAGGTCGGTGACCTCGTCATCAACCTGCAGCGCGAGAACTGGACGCAGAGGCGGCGGGTGAAGGGCGACGACGCGATACCGCTGCCGGCCGGCATCGACCTGCGGCAGGCCGCCATGGTGCGCATCAACCCGCCGACGGCGCGGCTCATGCTGTCGGACTTCGTCGATCTGGCCGCCGGCGAGTGGGTCATCCAGAACGTGGCCAATTCGGCGGTCGGGCGGTTGCTGATCGTGCAGGCGCATCAGCGGGGGTTGCGCACCGTCAACGTCGTGCGCCGGGCGGAACTCGCGGACGAGCTGAAGGCGCTGGGCGCCGACGTCGTGCTGGTCGACGGCGACGATCTCGCGGAACGCGTCGCAGGGGCGACCGGCAACGCCGCGATCCGGCTGGGCATCGAGGCGATCGGCGGTGCCGCCACGGGACGCATCGTCGACTGCGTCGCGACCGAGGGTACCGTCGTGCATTACGGGTCGATGAGCGGCGAAGATCCCAGGGTGGGACGCAGCAACCTCATTTACCGCGGCGTCAGGCTGACCGGGTTCATGCTGGGCCGCGGCCTCGCCAAGCGCGATGCGGCGAAGATCCGGGAAATCTACGCGGAGCTGGCGGCGCAGGTGGTGGCCGGCACGCTTTACGCCCCGGTGGACACGGTCTATCCGATCGAGAAGATCAAGGAAGCGCTGGCGCATGCCGACAGAGGCGGGCGCAACGGCAAGATCCTGGTGGCGCCCAACGGCGCGATTTGAACGAGGGAGATGGGCAATGAACTCCGACGTCGCGGCGATAGAGAAGGTCCTGCAGGTCTATTTCGACGGGCTGTACGAGGGCGACACGAAGAAGCTGGGCGAGGCCTTCCACCCGGCCTCGCATCTTTACAGCGCCGGGCCCGACGGCAAGGCCGCGGACATGCCGCGGGCCGAGTGGTTCAAGATGGTCGAGAGTCGCAAGTCGGCAAAGGACAGCGGCAGCGAGCGGCGCGACCGGATCGTCTCGATCGATTTTTCAGGCCCGGCGACGGCCTTCGCCAAGGTCGAGTGCCAGATTCCGCCGCGCTACTTCACGGACTATCTGACGCTTCTGAAAGTGGAAGGCCGTTGGCAGGTCATTGCCAAGGCCTTCCACACCGTTACCAAGTAGAAGAACGCGAGCGACGCGAGGAGCCTAGCTCTTCGCGTCCGCCGCGACCTGGACCTTGATCATCTTGTCCGGCGGGGCGGACACGGCGCCCGAGCCCGGTGCACCCTTCTTGATCTTGTCCACGAACTCCATGCCGGACGTGACCTTGCCCCAGACGGTGTACTGCCCGTCGAGGAAATTCGAATCCTTGAAGACGATGAAGAACTGGCTGCGGGCGCTGTTCGGATCGTTGGTGCGGGCCATCGAGACCGCGCCGCGGCTGTGCGGCTCCTTGGAGAACTCGGCCTTGAGCGTTTCGCCCATGCCGCCGGTGCCGGTCCCGGTCGGGTCGCCCGTCTGCGCCATGAAGCCGTCGATCACGCGGTGGAAGACCACGCCGTCATACTTGCCCTCGCGCGCAAGCTTCTTGATCTGGGCCACGTGGTTGGGGGCGAGGTCGGGGCGCATCTCGATGACGACCCGGCCGTCCTTGAGGTCGATGTAGAGGGTATTTTCCTTATCCATGGCGGAGGCTGCTCCTGCAAACATGAGAATGACGGCAAGGACGGGCGTCAGAATGGCGAGCCGCATGACGTTTTCCTTAGGCGATTCCGCGGTCCTGCCGCGGCGGGCGGGACCTTAAAGGCCGGTCCTCGAAAGACAAGCGGCAACTTCGGGGCGTCGGCCGGAGCGGTTTGCTGCACCTGCGTAATGTGCCACGGGGCGCCGGCTGCGACTGGCCGCCACATACCGACTGGGGGCGAAAACCCGTTACCACCCACGGCTAT
>VFQN01003369.1_pt1 | contig 23038 bp, 32 predicted proteins | sample 3512371 | NCBI WGS metagenome assembly VFQN01 (sample SAMN10412370, study PRJNA504923) | tailings metagenome | isolation source: Replicate 2 from Balatoc abandoned mine | place: Philippines: Itogon, Benguet | collected 2017-08-28
TATGTGACACAATGGACCCCGCTGTGGTTAGGCAGTGTTCGGCCGAGCCTCAGCGTAACCATCGGACACATGTAACAACCCGTGCAGAGAAGCCGTCTCCCAGTTGCGTTTCCTAGCAGCTAGTGATAGCGGCTAGAGGTCATTTCGGTTGCGATTGCTGAGCGATCGGGCGGCATTGGGCGCAGCCGTCATGCCGATCGTCCACTGTACAAGAACCCAGTGGCCACTAGGCACATGAAACGCACCTCTGCACTATGCTGGACCGTGACAGATCCACAGCACCACCGAATACTCGCGCACGCTCCCGGCACCTGCAGCTACCCAGTTCCTCCACCATCTTGCCCATCGGCCTACTTCCCCAGCTCACAGCCCCGACAAATCAGCCACTCCCCCATCAGTCCACCCATGTACGCAGTGCAGCACTGTACAAGCATCCCCCACCCAAAGCCGCTAGCTCCGGGGCCCAATGCGAAACATGGGTAGCGCACAAAGCCCCTAAGTCCTTCGCGTCCGTGACGCCCACCCTACGCGGCCCAATACAAAGCACGAGAGGTCCCCGGACGCAGAGGGCCCTCAGTCCTTGGCGTCCGTGACGCCCTCCTGGCCGATGGAGAACTGCGCCTCGCGCTCCGGCAGCGACGGCGACGCGATGATCTTGACCACGCGGTTGTCGCCGCGCCCCTTGCGCAGCGCCAGGCGCGTGGTGGTGGCGTGCGCCATGATGTTGCCGCCGATGGGCTTGACGGAGGGGCCCGCGAACATGCCGGCGCCGCCGCCGTCCAGGTTGGCGGCCACCACCTGCAGCATCGAACCACCCAGGTGTCAGTTTACGGCCCATGGTAGGTCAAGGACTTGGCAATGTTACATGCAAAACAGTGATCCGGGTCAGGTTAGCCGCCGCCATTGCAACCACCTGCGGCGTAGGAACGCGTGCGGCCATTCCGTAGGAGCCGCTCAGCGCGTGTGCAGTGACATGTGCAAAGTGATCTGGGTCAGGTGGGCGCAGTGCGATAACCCACAGCAAAGCTCTATTCATACAGCATCGCAAGGTCCAGAAGGTTCTGGCAAGGTCCCCACGTTGTCGCAAGCCCCCATGTACTGCTGGCTCGCTACCGGTTGCGACGATGCGCGGGTAGGGCGCTTTACAAGCTCTTGCGACGCGCAAGCCCCGTTATCAGTCTTGCGCACCCACCTGGTTTGTGACCACGACGGCCACGCCGAACTCGTCAGCTAGGCCTTGCAGCGCTCGAAGGAACCTGTAAGCAACAACGCGTGCACGTGCATGAGGGCCAGCAATACACTGTTGGTGGTTAGCCTACAGGCAGTGAACCCTGTGCACGAGGAGTAGCTTGCCTACACCGCGCCAGTGCTCCGCGCCTGACCCACATCGCACACCGCCGTTCTCCAGAGAGAGCCCGCACCCTCCAATGCCCTGCCCCGCAAGCTCCCGGCCCTACCCAACCCAAAACTCCATCTCCACGTGACCCGTCCCAACACCCGCACTCCCACCCACCTCCCGGCTGGATCTCCACAATCCCAGGGCCTGCGCTCCCACCCCATCGCCCGCGTGCCCCACAACCCACCCGCCCCGCTGGATCTGAGGCACGCTTAGCTCGCCTCCCCAACGGTGGTCCAAGCCTGACCCATAACGAATGTCACCCTTCCTTACAATGCGCACCCTTCCCGCACGGTCCCAGCATGCTTACCGGTAACTTAGTTTCCACCGCCCCCACCCCAACGCCCGCGTGTCCTTCAACCCACCTGCCCAGCTGGATCTGCCGCACGCTCAGCTCGCCCCGCCCGTTGAACTCTGTGCGGTAGAGCGCCGTGGCGCTGTCCACCACCAGCAGCGCGAAGCGGCTGTCCGACAGCATGGAGGCGGCGTCCTGCAGCAGCCGCATCTGGTGCTCCGTGTTGTGGGCGCGCGCGTAGGCCACGTTGTTGAGCACGTCCTCGGGGCTCAGGCCGTACCTGGCAAGGGGGATGGTGGTGGTGGGGTGAGGAAGACGCGTGCGTAAGGCCGAGGAGTACAGGGTGAGCTTTCATCCTCCGTGCTGGGCTGGGACAGCGCGCTGGAACAGGGCGCTAGGATGGCAGTGCATCAGGCGACATTTCCGCAGCACGGAGTGTCGTACTGTGGGGGCGGTTCCGTACTGCACGTAAGTGACGCACCGTTCCGCAATCTGCGCGAGGCGCTGTGGCCGGAAGGTGCCCTCCGTGTCGATGTACATGGCCTTGCCCTCGCCGCCGCCCATGTCCACGGGCAGCTGCGAAAGCATACAGCGTAATATTGACTCTTGCTTGCAGCATCTAGGTTTGACGCGTGCTTGTGCGCCAACAGCCACAGCCATCAGAGAGCACAATCTTGCCGTAGCCACAGTCGTGTGGACTGGTAACCAACGCGCTAATTAGTACAGTGTTGCGTGACCTGGTTCATCAGAGTTCACCGCGCCTCACCTGGCAGGTCACGCACAGCGTGTGGCACAGCTGTGTCTTGCCGCACCGGTACTCGCCGTAAATCTCCGTGATGCTGCCCGTCTCAATCCCACCTGGGTCACGTGGCACACGCATGCGGTGTTACCAGGCTGAGGTTGTGTATTATGCATACCGCACTGTTGCCAGTATTGTGTCACGTGCCTGAACGAGCTAGGCGTTGACGCTCTCCACAACCTGGGCATGTCGCACCTTCTAGAATGCTGTCTAGCTCCTTGCAGCCTGTTGTGACGCCGATAACCTCCTTGCGCTGCTCAGCCACGATTGCGGCAGTGGTGAAGCCCATGGGAATGAGCTTGAACGCTACACGCACGTGAGTTGGTTAAAGTTGATCAGCGCTAGGTGCACCAGAAGTATGCTGCTTGGGTACAGCTACACACCCATGTCCTGTGTGCGCGGAGCCAGCGCACCGAGCCAGTAGGGAAGGACAGGCCAGGGCTGGGAGTGACTTACCCACGGCTTGCATCTTCTCAATTTTGGCTTCGCTGATGCCTTTGATATCAGCAAGCTGCTTCTTAGGAGCATATGCTAGGTGCTCCACCGTGTGCACGCCTCCCTCTTTAAGCTTCTTGATGTCTGCTGCCGGGACGCCGTGTTGCTGCGCGGCCCAGGCAGCAGTCCAAGGTCAGGTAATCCCTCACAGCCGGCCTGCCAACACGAGACTTAGACTATGTGCGATATTGATATGTACAGTCGGTTCGCGTCGCTCGTGGAGCGGCGCAGCGCACCTGCAGAACGTCCACCGGCATCGGCCCGGCGAGCTCCTCCTGCCCTTCCACCACGCCCTCCTGGTGCTCCAACTCTTCATGTTGAGCTACAGCAGCCATTTGCGCTCAGCGCAGAGGCGTAAAACACTCCTGCTGCGGTCGTGCTGTGCGACGTGTTGCGCGCGGTTTCAACGCAACCTTGTGACTCTCACGAACAGGGAAGTGTACTAGCGTATCTTATCTTGCACAAGACAGCTGTGCCCGGTGCTTTGGGGACACTGTCTGAAGCTGTCACTTGTCGAAAATCCGAGGGCTTGCATGGGGGCTGAAACACTTCATGCCGAGCCTGCTTCCTGGTTGGTCGTGAAGTTGTAAGCAAATCGAGAGCCACTTTGTTATATAACACACTAGCTTTTGGACGGAGACGTCTCTGCTGGTTGTTCTAAGCCTTGCCTACACCGAAACCAGCCCAAGCTTGCAACAATTTGTTCCTTACAACTGTAACTGATAAGCTTTTGCTGAGAAATGGACATACGACCTTGTATCTGACGACCTGGCAACCGGCATTACTACACATCTCTGTTGTTGCTACCTAGGGCGCGGGCGGCAACGCCCGCGCAAGAGCGAATAAGAAATGTCTGAAGCAGGGTCAATGCACCAACTGGGCGTGCACCAGCAGCAGTTCATGCACCGCGACGACGAGGGAGAGGAGCAGCAAGTCGACCCCCACGTGGAGTACCTTCAGCAGCTGGTGCGAGAGCGCTGCACGCGGTGGCATGAGGATTCCCCTCTTTGTACCGTATTTCATGCACGAAGTGTGCCGGGGTGGCTGAGTGCGTCACCATGCTGCACGGATTGGCACAGCCTTCATACGCCGGTTGCTTGCGAGCCACCCTGCAGCTTTACCCCTTGCGCCACTGGCGGCCAGTGTTCTTTCTTCGACGTGGAGCTTTGACTGACTGACGGTTGATTGCATTGCTGCAGCTGCGGGACAATGAGTTTCTGCAGCGGGAGAACCTGCTGTTCGAGGCGTTCTTGGCCAAGGTAGGACCTTTTCCCACCGACAGTCGCAGGACGCCTATGGCCACCCTGCACGCACGCACGCGTACATCCAAGACTGCCGCACAACGCTGCATGCTGTTAGGTTTACGGGGGGAATCTATAGGTACTCAGCTAGCCCCAGTAGCAGAGGCGTCCCTGCCAGCTCAGGCGAATGGAGGCTGGCAGGGCTGCCAGGTCCGCCTGCCTGCCGTACACGCACATGAGGCAGGGCACGAGAGAGCTCACAGTTTGGGAAGCCCACACGGTGTCTGACAGGTTGGTGGCACTTGCAAGGTGTGCTGAGTATGGCCAGCCCCCGGCGGGCCTGGCCGGGTGGCATCTACCCAGCGCTGCGCTTCCGCCAACGCTCGTGCCGGTTTCCGACTCCCTTAACGCCCTCCCATTTGGCGCATCATTCATTGCACAGATTGACATGACGAAGCTTGGGGCCATGGCGGAGGAAGACGCCGGGAAAAAGAAGAAGGCAGCGGCGAAGAAGGGCGCGGGGGGCAAGGGGCAGGACGGGGGGCCGGGCAAGGGTCTGGGCGGCAAGGACGAGCCCTTTGCTGTGCTGACGGACGAGGAGAAGAACGACCTGGTCAGCCAGGAGGTGGAGATGGTGCAGGCGGAGATCGAAGCGGTGGGTGCAGGGAGGGTGCCACAGTTCACGGAGGTGTGGATGTGGGGACGGGAAAGAGTAAGGGTGGATAGGGGACGGGTGGGGACATGCGGGGTGGCACGTGCATACTGAAGGTGGGAGTGCCAGCGGCGCACACCTGACGTGATTTGACTAGGACTACGTGTGTTTTCGTGCAGTGCTTGTTCGGCTGAGAGCGGGGAGGGCGCTGGGTCGCAGCTGCTTGTGCCGAGTCTACTGGCTTGCCCTCGCGCCGCCGACACAGATCAAGAAGGCGGGCGACAAGGACATTGACGACATCAAGACGCTGATGGAGGAGGTGGACATGCGCATCGCGGAAACCAAAAAGGTGAGCGTGAGAGGCGGTTGTTTGTACGGATGCCATGAACGTGTCACAGCACTGCTACCCCCGCATATCCCTTGGTTCCGCGTCCTTCATTCGTTGGCTGGATAGCCAGTAGACAAGCCGGCCGGGCAGCTACTGGACCCACAGTACCATCGGCACGTTCACTGTCCGCTGCACCTGGCCCACCAGTGGGCGAGCCGTTTGCGGAGCAGTTTGGTCAGCTTGGCTGGTTGGACAGCTAGCTGGCCCAACCCTCCGTATCAAGGACCGCTGCGCGTGGCGCACTGCTCTCCTCACGCCTATCACGCCTGCAGGACACGTACGAGTTCAAGCGTGACATCATCATCGGGGCGGAGAACCCCCGCACCGGCAAGGTGGTGGCGGAGAAGATGATACGGTGAGGGAGGGAACAGGAAGAGCCCCGTAGCATACGCAGCGCAGCGTACTGCCAAAGGAAGGCATGGGGTTCAGGAGGCGTTTTGCTGCAATGTTCCTGCGCGCAACGTGATGGGGGACAAGCTGCGGAAAAGGCGACCCTCACACTTACCTGCTTGCGCTTGCGATCCTTCGTAATCTTCTGTAAGTGTAGCGTCACGTGCGTCAAGTTAGGTGCCCGGCCAATGACGCGCTTGCGCTTGTGCTCGTGCGTGCTGCCCTTCTGGGTGCAGCTTCATGGAGGACAAGCTGGGGCGAACGCGATCCCCACACTGCTTACCTGCTTGCGCGTGTGCTCCTGCGTAATGCTTCTTTGGGGATTATCAAATCTAACGCATTCCCTGCTGCACCACTTTTGTTCGCACAGCTTCATGGAGGACAAGCTGCGGCAAAAGGATGCTACTGCCGACAAGCTGCGCCTCAAGAACACCACCACCAAGGCGCTCATCACCAAGCTGGAGCACCAGCTGGCGCACAAGGAGGAGATGGGCGAGGTGGGTGGTCCGTATGAGAATATTCAAGTATACAAAGAGGAGGTGGGCGAGGTGGGTGGCTGGGGAGCAGCAGATCCACGTTTAGCGGCTGAATGCCATCTACCGCCGCTGGCTCACACGGATACGGGCGAGGTGGGTGGCTGTACACTAGGGATCAGATAGCCTAAGCTTCCATTCGTTGACAAAATAGATTCAGGAGAAGAGGTGGGCACAAGGAGGAGATGGGCGCGGTGCATGGCTGGTGGTCTGAGGAGCAGCTGCAGCGGCGTTGGTGCAGCGCGTGTTGCTAGCGCTGCTGGTGCCCATTGTTGGACGTACACCTGCAGCTAGGAGGCGCATGTCCTGAATCTGTGGCCTTCAGCCTCACGCTCTTCCCTGCTGTCCGCACACGCTTTCTGGCTTCCAACTGCAGACCTAACCTCTTGTACGTGCAAAGCACTTACATTCGTGTTTTCCTGGTCCTTTGGCTTCCAGGTGCTTCACCTGGTGGACTTCGACCAGCTCAAGATCGAGAACCAGCAGTACATGGAGCGCATCGAGGAGCGCAACAACGAGCTGCTCAAGCTCAAGCTGTCCACCAGCAGGACGGTGCAGGTGCGGGTTGGGTTGGGGGACCAAGCGGTAGTGGTTAGGGGGGCAGGTTGGGGTATCGGCAGGAAGCTAAAGCTCAAGCTGTCCACCAGCAGGACGGTGCAGGTGGGTTAGGGCGAAGGAAGGGGGAAACAGAGTGCTAGGAAAGAGGTATACGCGGGGGTTAGGGGGATAACAGAACTGGTAATGGATGAAGTAGGAGGACTGGAGTATCGCATGGAGCTGAAGCCCAAGCTGTCCGCCAGCAGGACGGTGCAGGTGGGGGAGCCACAGAGCAATTCAGTCACAGGAACGGAAGTCAGCAGGACCATGCAGGTGCGGGTAGCTGCGGGTTCATGCGGCAAGATGTTACGGAGGTGGGATGATGGCGGTAATGCACCGATCCCGGTATGTACCGTAACTATTGCCCCTTGCTCAACTGTTGGCCTGCCCCAGGTGCTTAACAACCTCAAGTCGCAGCTGAGCGATATGGTGGCGGCGGGACACCAGCTGCGGAAGCAGATTGCGGAGCGGAAGCAGGTGGGGCCGGGAAGCCGAATCTGCCTGCCGCATGCCGTACAGTGTTTGCGGCATTGCCGCGTGCACACACTGAGTGCACACCTGGTGACTGCCCAAATGCATGGGCGGGAACTGCTCGAATGGGTCGGCCGCTTGTATGTATGGCTCTACAATCGTCAGGCTTGCGTGCGTGCTCGTCGTGCAGCGAATGCGGCCTTGCGAGATCTTGCAAGGCCGCATTATGCTATGCATACGTTATGCTTCCTCCGCAACGCTTTCAAATCATTGCGCAGGACCTGGCCCGCTTCGACTCCGAGTACGGCAACGTGTTGGACGACAAGACACGCGGGGAGCGCACCGTACGGCGCCTCAAGCTGGAGCAGGAGGACATGTGAGTACGGCAGTTGCTGCGGGGTGGTTGTGCATGACCGGGATGTTGTAGCCTATCGGTAAAATGCGGTGAACATGAGCTATGGCTGGTGGGGCTGGGCGGGGAGTATCGTACACGCAAGTATCGTCCACGCACGACTATTAGATGGGCAGAGGCATCTGGACTGTCCAGAACCCCAGCATGCCCTAAATAGGGTCCTTGTGTACCGCTGCTGACCCCAAGTAACCCAACTCCACCCCGCGAGCGGGGACACGCTCACCGTCACCGCATTCCCGCATGCACGCAGTTTGTCGTCTTCGAGTACAACGGCCTGAAAGTGCTGACCCAAAACCTTTTCACACCTCTTATCCCTGTCCTGTCCTTCGCAGCAATATGCCCATCATCATGGGCCACTTTACGCATCCTAACTCATCCCCACCCAGTCCTTGCATTTCACCACCCCGTCCGGCGTGCAGCAACACAGCCCACCACCATCCCCATATATCACTCGTATCCTGTTCCTACTTCTCCCCTGCGCGCAGCGACACGCCCACCATCATGGACTACATCAAGCTCAAGCACGAGGTGACGGAGCTGGAGAAGCAGCTCACGGACTGGAAGCGCAAGATCGACATCCTGACCATGGAGAAGACGCGCAAGCGGACGCTGCTCAAGAGCGTGGCGGGAACGGGCGTGGTGGGGGCCGGGCGGTGAGGTCGAGAGATCCCCTGGAGCGTGCATTTGAGGGAGGACTGGGCGACGGCCGGAGGAGGGCTGCACAAGAGCACTGTACGGCAGGGGAGCTCCCCTGCTGCGTGGGGGTACGAATGAGCAGCGGCGCCGTGGTTGGAGGAGGGCGGCTTTCAGTTGATTAGAAGGTATCTACAACACACAGTGCCGGATGGGCACTGGGATTTATAGCATCTGCGCTGCATGACGCGCGATTACGGTGTGGATGGGTGCAGCGGTGGACCCAGGTGGATCAGCATTGCTGCCTGAAAAGGCCGAGATCTCCCCTGGGCCGAGATGTGTCAACGGCGCGCGCGTGCTGTGCGGTTTCCGTAGGCTACGGTGCATAGGTAAGACACAGTGGCTTATATCAGCAGCTGAATGGTGCAAAGCTGGAGCGTGGTAGCTTCCAAGGCTGATTGCGCATGCACCATCTTTTCCTTGCGGCCTGCACTTTCGCTTGTGTGTAGCAGTGTGTATTAATTCCCTTTCGCTTGTGTGGCTGGGCAGGTGGACTCTTCCTGGGCACACGCCCTACCATACGGCGGTATCCGTTGACGGTCACCATGCGTCATGACCTTTTCTCTTGGATCTACAAGCCAGGTCATGTACGAGAATGTGGGACAACTGGACTTGGCGGCTCACGCTTGCGCAAGGGAGGTCTCTCCCCTGGTCATGCTGTACTGGAAGCGAGGAGGCCCACCTAGGGTACCGGTAGCCTGTCTCACCTACGGGACGTGGCATTAGCATGGATTCCTTCGGATCCTCTGACTGGTCTTCGCTTAACTTGCCTCATCAACTTGCTAAGTGATGGGGGCCATGGGACCAGGCTCACGGTCGGCCCTCCCAGGTCCTCCATTGCCTGTGCCGCGCAGTACCGTAGCCAAGGGAGCCCCCCTGAACTGCCCAGCCGCGCCTTTGCGCACAAAAGAGCACACCGCAAGCAGCCAATTTGCAAGCTCGGTCGGCCAGTTGGCGCTAGGATGGATGCAGCTTGGGGTGCTTGGGCCACGGGGGACAGCGCCTGTGGTCGCAGCATGTGCGCCGAAGGCGGGAGGTTGGATCCGCATGCAACGCTCTAGGCATTGAGCTGCTGCTGCTCTGATCTTCTTGTGCAACTCTTTTGAATGCTAGTGCATGATCACATAACCCGTTCAGCATGCTGCTAAGTGTAGCGGGAGCTCAGCCATGAACGAAGTCGCAACGCCCCACTGCCCGGTGTGCTTCAGAGACTATGGACCTGGGCTACAACGCCCCTGGGATTTGGGATGTGGGCATTGCATATGCCAACGTTGCTATGCGAGCCTCGCGACGAGCGGGCGTCGGCAGTGCCCCATCGACAGAACTGCCTGGGACAAGCCGCACGTCAACTATGAGCTACTGAACTTTATAGAGGCTCTGGTAAAGGCACGGGGCTTAGGAGCAGGAGGTGATAGGCCTGGAGGCGAGGGCGCGGCAGACGAAGTTGAAGAGGATGAGGGCAGTCTCCCGCCTGCGTTGGCGCAACTCCTGCAGCAGGAGCGTCAAGGTGAGCAGAAAGCAATGGCCATTTATCCTTGGAACAGGCACAAGCGTTAGGAGGGTTCACCGTCACCACCTTGGACGCACCGGCTCGACGGCACCGCTAGTACACGCTGTGCCGAGCCAGATAACAGCGGCACCTTTTGCACGGCAAGGTCCAGCATGGCAAGTACTCTGAAATTATGATGAGCACGCTCCTGACGTGCGCGTCCTCGTTTCGTAGTGTTCGTCCCTCTCACTCGTCACCTGTCTCAACTGCCACCGCGCCCTGCCACAGCTGCTGCCGCGCGCCGCTGGCTGCCCGACCCCTTCCGCCCCACGGGGCAGCTGCTGCTACAGCTGTCCGATGTGTGGTCCGCAGTCGTGACGGGCTCAAACGCCGAGCACAGGGACATGGGGCTGCGGGAGGCGGTTGGCCACCTGGCCATTCTCGCCCCCCCTTGGGCCGCGGCCGTGTGGCGTGTGGTGGGCCCAGGCGCAGCAGTCATCGTCGTCCTGTACGGCTGGAGGTGGGTTGTCGAGATAGGTTACGAGACCCCGGGAGACTGTCATTTGGGGATGTTGCAGCTAATTTGTGTCGAAGTTCCAAGGCGGACGGTCCGGGTCGGTCGTTGTGCACGGGCTGGTGGCTTGACAGGATTGGTGTGCTGCCCCGCTGCGGGTCATTGGACCTCTCGCCTGCCTGAATACCATCGTGTTTAACGCTAAAAAAGTAAACATCCACATGTTTTTCTTCTAAATTCCACACCGCAGGTACTTCGCCGCCGTCCTGCTGCTGGTGGCCCCGCTGGTGCTGTCGGGATCGGCGTGCCTGGAGCTACGCGGCCGCAGCTGGGCCATGGTGGGTGTAGCAGGATGTGGGATACAATGTGTGCAGCTGGGCCATGGTGGGTGTGGTAGTATGTGTGGCAGGGGTTGTACACAGCAAATAACAAGGCGGGTGATGGATGTTGGGCGGGTGGGGCACTGTGAAGCAGGATGTGGTGCAGTGGTGGGACACGGCGCGTGCAGGTGGCCCTACTTTTTGGTGGGCTATGGTGGGTGTGGCTGTGGGGGTTAGTAGGCCACGGTGGGTGTGCCGGCACGGGTGGGCCGTGGCGAGCAATGGTGCAAGGCAGCGCAACAATGCCAAACGGCCACAGCACGATTGCTGCAGAACAGCACGGCCATGCCTCGAGCGGCGCGGCCACAACCACCCCTCGCACCCCTCACGCTCCTCCTTTTTTCCTCCACAACCCCCCCAATACCCACAACCGCCAACCAACAACCTCAACGGCCTCCCTCCCCCCTGGCTGCTCCACCCACAGACGTCCGCCTGCGCGCTGTCCGGCGCTCTGGGCAGCGCCGCCCCTCTGCCCGCCCTCCTGCGCACCGGCCTGCTGCAGCACCTCCTCGCGGCCTTGCTGCTGATCCTGCTGTCTGTGTGCGTGGCGCACGCGCAGCACTGCACCTGCGTGCTGTCGCAGGCGGCGCGGCGGCGCAGCGTGCAGCTGCTGGTGGTGGCCGTGGCGGGCGGCCTGTGGGCGCTGGGCTGGCTGCGGCCCGAGGGCGCGGGGCCGCTGGGACAGCTGGCGGTGGGGGCGCTGGCGGCTAGGGCGCTGGGACCGCCTTTTGCGCTGCTGCTGGCGGTGGTAAGTTGACTCAAACCCTGCGGGGTGGTGGGAGGGGGCGAGAGGGGTTTCTGCGTTGGAGGGTGGGTGCTAGCGGTGGAGAGTGGACGGCGGAGATAGGGCTAATGCAACAGTACTAGAGCAGTCGTAACCCCAGCGCGCCCTGCGCTGCTGCTGGCGGTGATGAGTGGACTGCGGCAGTAGAGTTTGCGCGGCAGTACCTTTAGCACGGCGCCCTACCTGCGTTTCCTCGTGTCGCCTCCCTCCCTGCTACTTGCTCATCCGTGTGGACTCACGCAGTACCTCGGTAGTCCCGCCCTTGGCTGTTGATGGGTGGGCAGGTATCAACCTTCATCCCGGACGCCTTGTCATGCGATGCACCCCCACAGGCTTTCCTGGGCGACCACCGGTCCTCGCTCCCCGCCGACTCCGCCACCATGGCGTCCGGCTCCTCCCCCGCCTCCTCCACCACGCTGGCGCTGCAGTCCCCCGCCTCGCCCTCCGCCCTGCCCCTGGCGCTGGCCCTTGGCGCGCCGCAGTGGCCCTCGCGCTGCGAGCTAGACTGGGCGCTGTTGCGGGCGGTGGCCTTTGTGGGCGTGCTGTGCTGCACGGGCTCGATCAGGTGCGTGGGTTGTTGTGCAAGTATGTCAGGTCCTCTTGCACAGGAGCTGCTGTGGCTGCAGGGGCTTGATCGGGTTGGTGTGGCGCACTGCTAGCATTCTGGTGCTGTGCCGTGTTGGTGGGGACCACGTATGGCGCTGTGCTGCTGGTGCTGGTGCTGAACGGGGTCCATCAGGTGCGGCTGTGTGTGGGCCTGGGAACGGGCAGCCCTTGTGTCCGCGTCCTGGTTCACACGTGCTTGCGCTATGCGTGTACGGGGCGTCCAAGGCGGATGCTCTCACCGCCTCTCTCGGGCCCTGCATGTCCCTCTCCCATCGCGTCCTGAACAAACACTTGGATTGCAGCAGCCTAGTGTATGCGTCCCCTCGCTACTGACGTTCACATGCAATGCCGCTCCCCTTTTTGTTGCTGCGCCGCAGATTGGCCACGGCCGCCAACGTGGCCCTCCACGGCGGCTACTACCTGACGCGCATGGTGTCGCAGAACCGCCTGCTGCTGCGCCTCTTCCGCCTGGAGTCGGCGGCAGCGGCGGCGGTGGCCGACGCCGCCGCCGCTGCCGCCACCGCGGCCCAGGTGGCGGCGGCGCTGCGGCGGCAGGGCGGCACCCGCCGCCCGCTGGGGACCGCAGCGGTAGCCGTAGGTGGAGATGGAAGGGGAGACCTCGGTGCAGATGCTGGTGGGGGCGGAGGCGGACGAGGTGGTGCGGTAGACGGCGGGGCAGCAGCAGCTGCAGCAACCGGTGCAGGAGCAGGCGGTGGAGGAGGAGGAGAAGGAGCAGAAGGCGGTAGTGTCCAGGCCGGTAGCGGGGCAGTTGCAGGTGCAGGTGCAAGCAGCAGCAATGCCGGGGTGGCGCCGGACGCTGTCGGGTCGGCGGCGGGTCCTGCCGGGACGGACGTGGGTGCAGGTGGGGCTGCTGCCGGGTCGCCAGCGGCAGGGGCCGGGCCGGGGTCGAGCGGGAACGCGGACGGGGCAGCGCTGTCGGGGGTTGGAGATGAGGTGCAAGTGTTGGGAAGCGAGCCGGAGGGACCGGGTACTGACACACACCTGGAGCAGTCGGCTGCAGAGGCACAGGCTCCTCTGTCGGAGCTGGTGGACCGTGCGAACGCCTTTGCGGCCGAGTATGGGCACCTCGGCTTACCGGACATGGACATGGTGCGGGAGGTGCTGCGGGAGCGGGAGCGCTGGGAGGCGGGGAGGCGGGGGCAGCAGCAGCAGCAGCAGCAGCAGCAGCAGCAGCAGCAACACGAGCAGCAGCAGCAGCAGGAGGTGGATGCGGCTGCGGCAGATGCACCCAGAAGCCGAGATGGCAACAGCGGAGAGCCGGCGGTCGGAGCGGATTCTGCATCTGCGTCCTCGGCGGAAGCGGCACGGGCAAGCAGCTGCGAGCAGCTCGAGGGAGATGAGCACGGCGCGGCGGAGACTTGCCCCAGTGGCCGGGCACTAGCTGTAGGGGCAGCAGCACGGGGTGACGGTGGAAGCCACCAGGCCGCGTCGGGGAAGGGTCCCGGGGGGCAGGCTGCAGAGGAGTCAGAGGGTCCTGGTGGGCAGGGCAGTGCGTGCTACGCCCAGGCGCAGGGGGAAGGGGCACCAGTACGCAGCGAGGGACTTTCTGGCATGGTAGGGAAGGCAAACGGGGAACTTGATAAGCAGGCAGGTGCTGAAGCTGAGGCACGAAATCTGGCCCCCGCCTGCCCGGGGGCAGCAGGTGCATGGGGATGGGAGGGGCCGGCTGCGGCGCCGGCTGAGCGTGAAGAGTGCCCGTGGGTGGGGGAGCAGGGGCAGGCGGCCGGGCCAGCATTTGGGGCGCCGACCAGCGGCACCGGCACGGCTGGTGTGCCAGCGGGGGCAGTGGATCGCCTTCATGGTCTGCAGGTGGGGGTGCAGGAGCAGGCGGCTGAGCAGGAACGCGAGGCGGAGGGCGCTGTGCGAAGGTTGGAGCGCAGCAGTCGCGACCGGCAGCAGCAGCAGCAGCAGCAGCCGCAGCAGCAGCTTCCGGATTCGACTGTGGAGTGTGTGAAGACGGCGGGCGAGGGCGGCAGCGGAGGTGTGGAATCGGTGAGGCTGGTGTATGGGCAGGGAGCTGCAGTGTCAGGGGGGCCGGCAGGGGAGGAGGGAGAGGACGCGCAGGCGAAAGGGGAGGCGTTTGGGGAGGCGGGGGCTGTGTCAACGGCCTTGGCGGCGTCGGCAGAGGATGCCCAGGGTGAGACCGCCGCGGGGGCTGCCGTAGGCCGTGGCGGGACCCCCGCGCCAGAGCCGGGAGCTGTTACTGACAGTCAGCTGCCGATTGCTCACCACGGCCGCACAGCAGACGAGGCGCCCGCGGCGCTTCATGGCCATGCGGGTGGCACCGTCCACCTGCAACCGGCAGCCGACCGGCTGGACTCCTTTGGTGCTGATGGGGGGAGACAGCCGCCGCAGACCAGCGAGCGCGACGCAGCAGACGCCGGCTCCACAGGCACAGCTGCCGGCTTCACCAGCACGGCTATCGGCGCTAGCGGCCCCGTTGACGGCGGGGCTGGTGTTGCGGCGCCGCTGGCAGCCGGCAGCAGGCTTGCCAGCCCCGCCCAGGCGGCGCCGTCGCGTAATGCCAACGGCGGGCTGCTGGTCCCGCCGCCCTCGGCGCCCGGCAGCGGCGGCGGCAGCAGCAGCCTGTGGCAGCCCTTGGCCGCAAGTGCGAGCACCCCACCGCATGCGCCACCTGGGACAGCCGGTACAGAAGGGGGGCCTGCGGCCACGGGGGGAGCGCAGAGCGGCGCAGGGAACGGCGGCGAGGGCGCAGGCACGCTGCTGCCGTTTCCCTTTGCGCAAGCTGCGGCTGTGGCGAGCAGCCGGCCGGTTCGCGTGTCTAGTAGCGGTTCGGGGAGGAGGGCGTCGGCCGCAGCGCAAGGGGCAAGCGGCAGCGGCCGGTCCGGCCGCAGGTCTGCATCATCCTCGGGCAGGCAGGGGCAGGGGCAGGCGGCTGCCGCTGCTGCCAGCGGTGGCGGCGCCGACCGCGGGAGGAGCAGCAGCCGGGCGCAGCCGCAGCCTCGCGGGGGCCTGTACGACGACGGTAAGGAGTTGTACGGGACCCGCAAAGAACCCATCGTTTCGCAGTGCCAGCCGTGCACTGTGAATTCACCTGCAGTTGCCTAGGAGTATGAAGTACGGTACGTCCAGTCATGAACTTGTGAACGGCCTTCCTCCCGCAGTGGTCCGGGCCGGCACCACGGCCATCCTGTGCCAGTGGGCGGCGCACGTGCCTCCGTGGCCGGCCCTGGTGCGCTGGCTGGGCGCCGCCACGGGCCTGGGCGCCGTGGCCCCCGTCCGCCTGCTGGACTGGGCGGCGGGGGTGGCGGCGGCGGGCATGCTGGCGCAGGTGCGTTGCCTGGCGATGACGTTTACAGAAACATCATTTATGGTATTCGCCTGATGTGGGGACTGCGGGGGTCCGGCGGCTCTAAGGGGAGTGGTGTAGATGCATCGGGGACCGACGCGTGGAACTGTGACGCATGCTGTAGTGATGAAAGGACCTGTGGTGCTGTGCTACGGTAATGCATGGTGAGGAGGGGATTGCGGCGGTAGCGGCTCAAGTGGGTTTGGGGTTCCAGGAGCAAGAGCGAGAGGCCGAGCACTTCCTCCGATTGCAAGCGTGCTGGGTGGTGAACGATGCTGACGTTCCTGGCCCGCAGCTGGCGACGCTGGCCGTCACCGGCAAGATATACGGCTGTGTACGGCCCCTCCGCGTCATCGCCACCCGGAGCACCGGCGCTGGTAACGGCAGCAGCAGCACCAGCAATGACACCCGCGCGGGCGCAGGTGCTGGTGCCAGCGGCAACGGCAACGACGCGGGCGTCGGCGCCAGCAGCAATGGCAACGGCAACAGCAGCGGCAACGACCAGACGGGACACGTGGCAGATGCCGGCAGCAGCACCAGCAACGACACCGGCGTGGGCGCTGGAGCTGGTGCCGGGGCCATTGGCAACGGCCAGGCGTGGGACGCGGCAGAAGGCGCGGGCGGTGGGCACGCGGCGTCTGGGCCGATCCCGGCGGGAGCCGGCGGCAACGATAGCAGCAACGGCAGCGGCAACGACCAGACCGGAGACGCTTCAGAAGGCGCGGGCGGTGGGCTGGTGGCGTCGGGGGCCCTCCCGGCTGGCGGAGCAAGCAGCAGCGGCAGCGGCAATGGCGATGGCAACGTCCAAACGGAAGACGTGGCAGAAGGCGTGGGCGGTGGGCGCGCGGGGCTTTCGGCTGGTGCCGGCGGCAACGTCAGCGGTAGCGGCAACTGCAGCGGCAACGGCGGTCAGCGGTTAGAGGACGCAGCAGTCGCAGGCGGAGGGCTCGCGGCCGGCTGCGCCAGCGGCAGCGGTAGCGGCAACGGCGGCGGCAACGGCAACGGCGGCGGCAACGGCAACGGCGGCGGCAACGGCGCGACGGGGCACGCGGCAGTGGGCGGTGGGCTGGTGGGCCTCACCGCTGGCGGCGTCGGCGCCCACAGCAGCGGCAGCAGCAGCGGCAGGAGCAACGGCAACGGCAACCATCAGTCGGACGGTGCAGCGGTCATGGCGTCGGCGGGGCTCCCCGCTGGCGGCGGCAGCGGCACCCGCCCATCGGATAACACAGCGGTTGCGGCGACTGCGGGGCTCCCCGCTGGCGGCCCCGTGTTGCGCGCCATGCGGCACTCGGCGTCGGGGCGGTTGGGGGCCAGCGGCAGGGGGGCCAGGAGCGGCAGCACGGGCAGCACCAGCAGCAGCAGCAGCAGCAGCATCTTCTCGCTGGACGTCAAGGCACTGCTCAAGTACAACCTGGCGCTGGCAGGTACGGTGGTGGGGTGCGAAATGGGGTGGCAGGTACGTGTTACGTGGGTAATACTCTCGCTGGCAGGTGCGTGGGTGCTACTGGGAGGTGTGTTCCTTGTGTGTGCTTGCGCTCTAAGGTCGGTGGGCCGTCCTTGCCTATGTGGCGTGCTGGCTCGGCTTGTCGAGCACAGGGATGCACACTGTTGCAGGGAGTGCGGCTCGTCACTGGCCTTTCCTTGTACTGTGGGGTGCCGTACACAGCGACATGGAGGACAAATGTATTTGGCCCATTAGCGCCATGGGCACGTTCTTGCACACGTTTGCAAGTGCAGAGTACCGAATAACCCTCCGCTGCTATTACCCCCACCATGTGCCCCACTACCGTAGCGCAGTTGGCATGTTTCGCACCAATGTACCATGTTGTGCAGAGCACCGCATCCTGTATCGCTGCGCTGCATGAAAGCCCCGCCGTGTGCCCCTCCCGCAGCCACCACACTCTTTTACCGGCTGATGCACGCGCTGTGGCGGCCACTGCCCGGCGCCCATGCCGGGCTGTGGAGCAATGTGGAGCTGGTGGCGCGCCTGGTCCTGGCGGGGCTGCAGGTGGGCCCTGGGCGGGGAAGAGAAGCAGAAGTAATTGAAAGTATTGCTAGCTTTGCTGTGGCGCGGGGTTCGGGCTGTGAGATGTGCGTGCTTGGTCCTGGCGGGGCTGCAGGTGGGACCCGGGCGGTGAACGGAAGCACAAAACAGTACCGGTATGTGAGTACACCGAAACACCAAGAGCTTTGCATTGGCTAGGGGTTCGGAGGAGTGACATGTGCATGGTCCGAAACGTGTTGCCGCGACCGCAAATGTAGCTCAGGGCACACCGTCATTGCGGTCATGGCTTACGACCCCAGTCCCCACACTGCTGAAGCACGGCGCCCTTTCAGCATGGCACAGCGCAACCCTTTCGCTATCTGAGAGAGGATTGCATCGATGCCCCCATGTGGATTGTGTGCAGGCGTCTGGCGTTGCGGCGCCGCTGCCCCCGCGTCAGCCCAGCATCCTGCCCTTCATGGGACTGGTCCTGTGCCGCAACGCCCCGGACGCCGGGAGCAGCAGCGGACGCGGCACCACGACAACGACCGCAACTACCACAACCGCCCGCAGCAGTAGCAGTAGCAGCAGGTCGCGGGGCAGCGGCAATGCGGCCTCGAGCAGCCAGCAGGCGGCCAGCGATAGGCGGGACTGGGGTGCATTTAGCGACTGCTCGACCGTAGCCCTGCTCAGCGCGTTTGCGCAGGGCCCCGGCGTGTCCTCTCCTGTGCAGGGAGAGCTTGAGGACACCCTGGGGCCTGCAGCTCCCGCGCAGGTGGGGCGGCCGGGAGGAAGCCGAAGGCTGCAAGGGCGCCGGCCGGCAGCTGCTGGGGGTGCTGCACCCAGCGGTGGTTCTCTGGGTATGCGGCCATGGGCGCCTGCTGCTGCTGTAGCTGCTGAGGGTACAGGTGCTGGTGGAGGTGCTCCGCTCGGGTCGGGGTCGTGGGCTCCAGCGGCTGGTGCTACGGCCCAGGTCAGCAGGGAGGGTTCGGGTGGGTCAACTTGGGAGGATGCGGAGGGTGAGGAGGAGGGGGAGGAGGGGGAGGAGAGCGACGACGGTTGGTTTGGGTTAGGGGGCTGGGGAGGTGAGGAGGCGGGCCCAAGCGACTCTGGCAGGCGGCGGAAGCTGCAGCTGCAAGGCTCCTCACAGCACGGGCGGGAGGGGCAGCAGGAGCAGCAGCAGCAGCCATCGAGTGAAGGCGGTACGGACAGCACCAGCTTCGTACCGGGTTGTGCTCCCTTGTTCAACATCGGCACTGCGGGCGGTGACGGCCTGCGGCGCCGCCGGATCCATGCCGTACGGCGGGGCGGTACGGCAACTGGCTACGGTGGCGGTGTACGGCAGGATGGCGGCGGGCCCGGTGCCGACTTTAGTGGTGTTGCTGGTTGGGAGGGGCCGGGGGCAGGCGCAGCAGCTGTGGGTGGGAGCTTGGCTGAGGGATGTGAGAGCGGCACAACCTGAAGCGACAGCAGCGAGGCTGAGCGGGGCAGGGGGCGGGCGCAGCCGCTGTGTGTGGGAGCTGCGCTGGGGGAGCTGGGAGCGGCGCAGCTTGAACTGATAGCATATAAGCTTGTGTGCCGGCACATAGACGGACGGAATGGTGTGGTACCTGCATTGCGTGGGGCTGTTGAGTGGGGTTGGAGGGTGGACCCGTAATGTAACGCGAGTGGGTAGTGTGGAGTGCCGGACAGGACGAGGAAGATTGGCGGGTGCAAGGGAGGTTCTGCTCCAACAGTGGGGGGGAGGGGGCGCTACTCGGCGCGTGGGTCTGGAGTACAAACTTGGTATTGCTTACGTTGCGAAGTTATGATTGCAATGATAGAAGCAGGTGATGCAGGTTGTAAGCGGATTGGGGGAACGGCTGGGTGTACTACATGGCAGTGCTGGTGCTCCGGACCCTCAGTTTGACGGCCCCTGTTTGTTGTTTGCAATAACAGTGTGGCACGTTTGGGCGGTGCACGCACAACGACAAGACACAGTGCACCATTGGAGGATTTCCCCGGTACACGTGGTGGTGCTCGCGCTGGGGTTCGTATGCTTTGATCGGAGACGATGCACCTCTGTACGCGCCTGCATGCTGACATGCCCCTCGCCGCCATGGCGCGAATTCCTTAACAACAACGGCGACAGTTGTTAAGAGGGGCCAACCGGCAACCGGTTGCCACGAGTGTTGAAGAGATGCTCAGCCCCCGCACAGACCTTTCGCCAAGAACCCAGTGCCGCTTGCCAACTGGCTACTGCGTGCTGAGATTGCCCAGCAGCACAACTACGGCTTGGCATCCCCTGTACTGTTGGCGTGTTGGGCCTTGGTTCCCGCTGGTCAACCAGTATCATTTCCCGACCTCTTTAAAAGGAAATGGGAAAGGGGGCGGAGGGAGGGTTGCAGGTTTCGTGAGTGGTTCTAGGTGTCCCACTGCTGCCGTGGAGGTCGCTTGGCTTCCATGGTGGTTACGGCAGTTGCCGTACAGAGGGGGTGGCAAGGGGTATAGCCACGGCCGTTTAAGGGGTACAGAAGCTGGCCACGTCAGGAGAGGTTTTTTGCAGTCATGGTGGTGCTGTCAGGTGAAGGCGAGCGCAGGGGAGACCCCTGGCGCCTGGCCTCGCGTTTCTCCACAACTGTTGCATACCGCGCGGTATGGCAAGCTTGCTGGCCAATTAGCACAAACGTACTGAACGAGTTGTGGTGTCACAGGACGAAGGTCCTTTCGAGACGGTCGGGACCCCGTGTGGAGATTGACGCCTAAGCCCCGTCTTCTGCCACTTAGAAATCTAACACTATGTTTCGTCATTATGGCCCCTTGGCTCTCCGGACGCGCCCTACTGGGCCTGCAACTGTAACTGTAACTGGTTGACGGCCCTGTGGTTGGTTGGTCGTTGTTGGTGCTAGGAACCTGGGTATGAATGTCGAAGAAAGTTATGTTCTTATGTAACCCAGAGAACTAGCTCGTTGTACTCAGTGACGTTGCGACTGTGCTGCAGTTCTTTTACTTGTAACTGCATTTAGTCGCATGTACGCGCAGAGAGGCCGGGTGCCTTCAGCCTGCTCCTTGACGCACGCCGAACACTCATACGTGAAAATTGGCATTGCCGTTGCATTCAGACACGGCGCGATAACGAGAGTACGTTCAACATCTAGTAGCATCACATCTTGGTTTACCAGGGCTGTCAGCCGCCGTACGTATCGCCAGTGGCTGTGGCTTGATGTGAAGCATGAAGCGCCTTCATTAGCGCGTGCGGCGACCACGGAGCTCCATTGCACTCAGGTAATACACACCGCTATACGTTCTCATTACGCACTTGCGCATGTACAGGTTCTTCAAATTGAAACACGCTCTCGCTGCGGGGCACATGTGGCTGCACCGCACGGCTGCGGACGAACCCGCTACTGCTCTGCTCTGCCTGAGTCCTGCATGCATGCGGGACCTGACAATCCCACAGTACCGGCATTGAGGACAGGGCGGACGGAGAGCCATGGCGGTGTGGCACGAGGTTTGGATTCCCGCAGCAGCAGCGGGCAGCCTTTACGTGACACTGATGGTTGGAATGCTGCTGATGAAATACAGGTGCGCGGCACAGGCTCCTGCAGTGGCACATACCGTTACACGAGGTTGCCATTTAATGTGTAGCTGCTGCTGTACACCCCACCTACTGCACGGGTATCTAGGAAGCCTTCCTGTCGCTCGTTCCCTTGCCTCCGTCGGCCGCCTATAAACGCGCCCTGCTCGGCCTGCGTTGCCTCACCTGCAATACGGCACGGCACCGGTACGGTACCACACTATACCCGTACGTAATCCTGTGTTGTCTGGCGTTGCCAACAGGAAGGGCCGGGCTACTGCAGATGGGGCCAAGGTGAGGCACGCAGGGCCATAGAACGGTGCCTGTATGTGCATGTGCGCTGAGCAAAGCTCAACAGTTCGCGTCCCAATAACCTGCTTGTGCGTTTGGCACAACGCACACGCAAGCGAAGCTGAGGTACGCCCCCAGCTGCAATCCTGCTTAGCCGCACATCTGCATACTGCGTGCCGAAGCATTGAGTTGGAGCTGCCGAATCCCCAAGCTGCACACGCTCTTTACTGCCCCTGCCCACGTGCCCAGACTGGTGACCACTTGTCGTACGAGCCAGGTCCCTTCAACGCCGATACGGCGGGCAGCCGAGGGGCGATGGGGCTCTCGGAGCAGAGCGGGGTGCCATGGCCTGCGGGTTGGGGAGGGGCACAGGCAGCAGCTGCTGTTGGAGACAACATGGCCCCACACAGCAGCTTCACCCCCATCGAGCTGCGGTGGGACGGCTTGTCAGTGTCCTTCACCAACAGCAAAGGCCGCACCACCGCGGTGCTAAAGGGTAGGCGGGGCTTACCTAAGAACACTGCGGTGACGTTTTATGCGTGGCTTGACTTGGCCCGTACCGTTACCGGTGCGTGGGCGCTGGCAGGGGAGCAAGGGACACACCACTCAGGTGCTGAAGGGTCAGCAGCAGGGGCGGGGCTGGGGCTGGGGCTGGGGCTGCACGTGTGCCTGGAGTTGATGAGGCCTGTGTTGGGCGGTTTCTCAGCTCATGGCATGCCAGCCAGCGGTCTGTATCTCCGAAACCCTGAGGGAGGCGCTGCTGCCAGCTGTAAGAGTTAGGACATGGGGGAAGCTGCTTGTAATGGGGACCGTACTGGTACCATATTAAACCGCTGTGGTGACGTGATGCATGGCTTGGCTTGGCCCTTACCGGTACGTGCCCTTTGCAGACCAGTGTGGAGAGGCGCTGGCAGGGGAGATGCTTGCGGTCATGGGCCCCAGCGGGGCAGGTGAGCGGCAGCCAGCAGTCATAATGCGCAACTGAGTATGCGGCCGGAGTTTGGCAAGGGCAGGCTGAGCTAGCCAGATGCATGCAGCTTCAGCCCTGCATGGGACTTCTGGGCACCCGTACTATGGTGCTGCTGCCCTTGTATGCCCACCGCAAGGTTGTTTCCGGCTCATGTGCCCGACACGCACATGCCATAGTTTGAGCTCAAACCCGCCAACCTACCCTCATCAACAGCAACCCCGTATCCCACAGACGTAGAACTGCAACCACTCACGCACGCAGGTGCGGCCCAACACCACCCTGATCAGGGGAGACCCTGATGTCGCTTGGGTTATGCTACGAGGAAACAGTCCGTTGGGCCCAGACTGCAGTCGGCCTTGATTGCTGTCAACACCACACCGCGCCCACCCCACCTACCCACCCACGGCCGCAGGCAAGTCCACGCTGGTGGACGTGCTGTCTGCACGCACCCTGCACGGCGGCACCGGTGCCACGCACCGTAACCGCCAACGGCCAGTCCATGAGCAGCGCCGAGTTCGTCAAGCTGCGCGCATTTGTGCCCCAGGAAGACCATTTCGTGGTATCCATGACAGCGCTTGAGACGGTGCAGTTCCACGCCGCCCTGGACCTGCCGCCCGACACGCCCTCCTACCACGAGGTGCTTTCCACGAGTCGGGTTGTTTGGGAATGCAGCCCTAATTTGGAGGTAAATCCCTTCTAAGGCTAAATACTGCGAGGAGACCGATAGCGAACAAGTACCGTGAGGGAAAGATGAAAAGAACTTTGAAAAGA
>VFQN01003370.1_pt1 | contig 23037 bp, 37 predicted proteins | sample 3512371 | NCBI WGS metagenome assembly VFQN01 (sample SAMN10412370, study PRJNA504923) | tailings metagenome | isolation source: Replicate 2 from Balatoc abandoned mine | place: Philippines: Itogon, Benguet | collected 2017-08-28
ATTCCTAGCCCCTGTAACCTTCTCACGAAAAAAAAAAAAAAAAAAAAAAAAAAAAAAAAAAACCCGCTGCAGCACGGCTACCCTTCCTGCCATTGCCCTCGTCACCACCGCCCTGCGAAGCTGCGATACAGCTCGTACGTATCAGTTACAGTTACAGTTACAGACCCCAATGGGGTACGTCCGGAGAGCCAGGGGGGCCATAAGGACGAATAGTGCGGTATAATGACTAGTGTGCGGGAGGACGGGGCTTATTCGCCACTACCCACACGCCTCTCAGCTGGTCGAGCACGCCGCTGGAGGATACAATGCCTTTCACGCCGTACGTATCAGGGATATTGGACGCTGCATGAAGCTGCATGGGTATTTCGATACTTTATGTTGCCAAGGCAAGTGGTCCCACCAACATTGGTAGGCGCCAGCCCAGATTTGCACCTGCTCGCACGTGACTGCACGTGACCACGGCCAGGGACGCAGGGAGTCTGCCGTCCGGCAGGTGACCACCAAGGAGAGCCCCCCCCCCCTTAATAACGCCATCAAAGGGAGCCTCAGGGTTTGCAGCTGGGAAAAGGGGCAATGGCACTATTGCTCGTTACCAAATACCGCGGTATAGTTGTGGCACAGCACGCTGGTTACGGTTACCAGCATCTGCGTGCAACATCAGATTGGTTTAGCTCCTATTCATCTGCTGGCGCTTGGGCGCTTCCTTGTCGCCTTTCCTGCTTGTCAATGTACTAAAGCAAACAGCGACGTCGTGGTGGTGTGCAAGGCTTCCCACACACTATATGTTAGGAGGCAGTGCACGTCATACGGTCACACTGCCTCAGCTGGAATCCTGGAGACACGCTACCGCCTCGCAAGGGCAGGGCAGGAGGGCATTGGAGCAGGATGCTGGCAGGGAAAGGGCGTGTTGGGTGGTGCGGAGGTGCAAGGCTGCAAGCTGGTATTTGCCAGCGCAAACGCCCGGCATTATTGTCAGGGGTTGACGGCGCAATGCTCGCCGCAGCGGGGGGTATTAGTACGATTAGGGGCCATGGAAAGGCATGGATGGCGCGCACTGCAGCTGCCATGCACACGAGTGAGCAGGGCTGAGCATGTGCTACAACTACCGTATTGGTAGGCCACACGAGCGAGCGCCGGGGCTCGCACCTCGCAGGACTTGAGCATTGTAGTTAAGTTTGCAACCGTTCTCTTACTGCGTACTGGCAACCTGTTTGCCCTCTCCAGGCTAGGGGACCGGGGCACCCTGGGGTACCCCCTGCTCCACAGCACGAACGAGTCACTCGCAACGCAACAGACCATGGCAGTCTGCCTGTTACAGGTTCCTTTCATGCTGCAGGTCAGGCATGATACCCTCCGTGCTCGTCAAGTGGCGCTGCGTATACAGCCTGGCTCACGGCGTTACCCTGCTACCTCTCAGGTTTCAGCTAGGTCCAGGTCTCTAGGAGGGCGTCGTCGATAAATGCCTTCAACTATAGCTGCTGCTTGGACAGTTCCATCCCCCTCACACTCAAAACACCGCTCTACTCTGGCTCTCTTCTCCGGCACGGTCAGAATGGACATGGCGAGGGTCAAAATGTTGAGCACCCACAACGCACAGTGCAACCGTCCCGCAGCGGTCACGCACGCACGGTTGCAACATGGAACGTGCATTGTAGGGGATGCAACGGTAGGTGCATACCTCCAGGCCGTTTTGCCAAATCTGCTGGTTCCGAGTATGCACCAAGGCCTGTGCCAACGCTGACAGGTACCGGCATGCACGCCGGTGCCTGGGACCAGCGCTTCCCCAGTACCCAATGCACAGATTTGCTGTTGGCTCTCAAGCCGCACGCCATTGCCCAGCATAAGCCTCTAGCATTAGCACACTTGGGCGTTCAGGTAGTCGCATGTGCACTTGGCCCTGCACCAGACCATGAGACGTAAGATTGACGAGGCAAACATGCCACGCAGTCACGCGGTGGCGAAGTTGTAACCGCGCGGCTGCACCAACACAACATTGTTGCACTGTCCACATTTTCTATCATAGGCGCCCAACAGCAGCCGCACCAACAGCCAACACGTGTCACAAGCTCACAACCCCAGGCTTCCGTCGAACTTGACCGGGTGGCACTGCAGCGTGCGCAGGTTGACCAGCACCAGGGTGCCGGTGCGCGCGAAGCTGGGCACAGCAACCAGCCGCACCACCACCTTGCCTGCGCCTGGCCCGCCTCTCCCCTGCGCCCCAACGGCCACGTCCTCTGAGACCAGCCGCGTGGCGAACTCGGGCTGGTTGCCCACGAAGTAGATGTGGGGCGTGGCGGAGACGATGAAGGGGTCGGCGTCGGTGTAGGGGTAGCAGGTGAGGGTGTCGGGGGCGGTGGGCGCCAGGTGGCGGCAGCGCAGCTGGCGCTCCATCAGGTCCAGCCTGGGGTAAGGGGGAGACGGCCGGACAGGCAAGCGGTCCTGAACGGTGCACTGAAGAGATCTGCTGGTAAGCGCCTTCGTTAACCAACGGAGGCCTGCGCACCCGCCATGACAACCAGTCATACCCCATGCCCTGCCCCGCTGCCTGTTACTTCTGCCAACAGTTACACCCAACTAGTTCTCACGCTCGCTCGTCGCTCCCCACCTGTCCCTGACGCTGCAGTACTTGGCCATGTCGTCCACGTTCTGGCCGCTGATGCCCAGCAGCCGCACGCCGTCCAGCTCCGCCTCGTGCGGGTTGGTGGCGCGCACGCACACTGGCGCACCGGACTGCACCTGGGACACGCCGGGGAACAGGCACCTGCGCGGCCGGGCAAGGGAGGAGAGCGAAGAGAGCAACAAAGGTGCACCAAGGGTTGAATACGAAAATGCCCTTCAAGCAAAAAGCATTGCAAACGATGGCAAGCAGTAGGCAACATACAGCGGAACACCAGACCTGACACTGAAATCCATAGCTGACAAGTACAAACGTGTGGCCGTGTGTAACCTAAAAGCGACAGTTGCCAAACCACGCAGCAAAAACATGTCCACGTTGCTTATCGTCCATCCACAAACGCTGCATCCCCGCCCCTCTCTAGCCCCTCCATCACCAACTCCCGCCGCCCCCTGCCCGCCCCACCTGTGCATGGGCTGCTGCGGCAGCGCCACGTTGGCGGGGTCCTCCGCGCCCGGCATGACGTCCACCGGCAGCGCCGCGCACAGCTCCGCCAGCAGCAGGTCCAGCTCGCGCACCGGCTGCAGCGCGGCGGAGGCGGCGGCGGAGCGGGAGGCGGCAGTGGAGGAGGCGCCGCCGCCCGTGGCTGCTGCTGCTGCGGCCGCGGTGCCGGCCGCGGCCAGTGCGTCCAGCTGGCCGATGCCGCCGCCCGCCACCACCAGACGGACAACCTGGGGGAACACGGGAGGTTTGGGGTCTAGTACGCAAGCAGCAGAGAGGTGCAGTACAAGCTGCATGCGCATAAAGGTGAGCGATTCGTGTGAGAATGGGGCGGCTGGCGCTTCTGGGAGAGCCCGTGGCAATGATTGGCGTGCCAGAAGTCAGATGTGCAGCAGCAGATGGCACCCTATTACTTATGGCTTCCTGGCTGCACACCTTCGCCGCCAGCTGCTGCTCCTGCGGACTGCCAAGGTTGCCCGTGAGAAAGTCCAGCGCTAGTTGGGTCTGCAGCGGGGAAGCCGATGGAAGGAGGACAAGAAAGCACGCGTGATATTAGCGGCATGCAGGGTCAAGATGGGGGCTTCAACTTCACGATCCACGGTGCAAAAGTCTTATCACACGCATGCTGTACCACAGCCGGATCAAGCGCGGTGCCTACCGAGCGGTTCCACCCGATGTCTACGTGCAAAGCTTGCTTTCACCTCCTCGTTAACTCGTGCCAGTTTAACAGCAAAGCTGCCGTGGCCCTGCCCTGTTGCCTCGGTGATGCCCTGCCTTGTGCCTCATTCCTCCATCCGCGCAACCGCTGGCCTGCCACCCCCGCCCTTCCCTCCGCGCCTTACCTTGAGCATGTCCACCTTGGACCCGCCCAGCCCCAGCCCCGACACCAGCGCCACGTACTTGTCGGCCGCGGAGGCGGAGGGCGCGTCGCCCTTGGCGGCGGCAGGCGCGGGCAGCGGGTGCGGGAAGGGCTGCGGGTTGGGCGGAAGGCCGGGGAAGCACACGGCGCTGACCACGAAGTCGCCGCCCGGCTCGTGCACGCCGCGCACAGCTAGCACCACGCCTGTGTGGTGGGGAGGAGGAGGGTTTACGAGGGCACGACGTCGTTGTATGCCCACGTCGTTGCGAATGGTCCCCGACCGTAACCCAACACGGAGGTTGCGAGGTGAGGGAAGCGAAGTGGTGCACAGTGTTGGGAGAAAGGCGTGGGGAGCTGACACCTGTACAAAAAAAGTAAGCGGGGGAGAAAGGGGCCGTTGCGAGGCCTGGTTCGCGCGGACAGCGTGCTGCTATGGAGTAAGCCATGCGTAGGAGAGGGAGCCCAACAGGCGCAGGTACAGACAACATTGAGCGAGACAACATTGAGCGACGCCTTCAGCACGCCTCCACACACTCAGCAGCTTGCTTGCTGCCCCAGCTTGCACTGCTGCTAGAGAGGTACCGGTATGTCCTGAGCCCCTTGACGCTTGCAGCCCTCCACGCTTTGCGGAAGGCGCCCCATACACTAGTTGCCGCGGTAGGACCCGTGAGCCCGCCCCCGATGGCCACCCTCCCACTACCCGCCTTTCCCCCATTCAGCCAACCCCAATTCCGGGGTCGAATCCGACTCTAGCTTGGCTGAAACAGGGTGGGATACGCGTAAGCTTTCAGCGCTACACTGTGCCAAGGGTCCTCGAAACGCGAACCCGCACCCCGCCCCGCCCCACCTGTGACCAGCGCCTGCACGTCCAGCGGCTCCACGCCGGAGCCCTCCGCGCCCTGCTGCTGCACCGCCGCCACGCTGAGCGCCATGCGGGCGCCCTCGTCCTCCAGCACCACACTGGGGGCGGGGGGAGGAGAGGGGGGAGAGGGGGCAAGGGTCGCAGCGCTGTGGTTACCAGGGTGCCCTTGTCTTGCAGCAGCTGGCGACGCTCATGGCTTCCGCTTGCGTCAAAGGCCAGATACATGGCCACAAACCGCATTGGGTCGCAGCGCCCGAGTTTGATGATGCAAGTACTAATGGGTTCTGACCATGTTGCCACCGTTATGTATGTCCAAACAAGACACTGTCTGCAGCTGCTGCCCCTGCTGCCGCCCACCTGTCATCCGGGGAGCAGAAGTCCGCCCCGCCCAAGGCCGCCTTGAGCCCGCGGTCCTTGGTGTACTCGTCCAGGATGGAAGGCTTGAGCCTGGCCGCAACAGCAACGACACTGCCTCATGCACGGCATGTACCGTAAACAGATAGCTGAGGCAAGGACGGGTGCGCAAGCGCCTACTCAGACACGGCGCTTTGCGGCGTGTGCCAGGCGCATTGAGCTCTCCTGCTGCACTACCGCTATGGGGTACAGCGGAGGCCACAGGTCGGCGCGACAGGAGGAATACACAGGACAGCTGCCAGTCAGCGCGCGCAACCCCGCACCCACTTCATGTTCTTGTACAGCGTGCCGACGACTGCCACCTCCTTGCTCTCCTGAACCTCCAGGATGCTGCACACTGCAGGGGCAGGAGACCGGGGGCCGCGGGGCACGGAGGGTCGGCTGGCAGGGCGCCGCTTGCCTTGCTGCGTGCGCACTTGCCACGTGCCCTGTCCCATGCACGGTGAAAGACGCCGCCAGGCTGTGACAATGCTGCAGCATGCTACCTGCCTTGATGACCACCGAGTACGTAATACATGGCGTCCCGTGCAAGTCCACAGTCTGGTGACGTGAGGCATCGTATTGTCCCCATCTCCACCAGCTCCTATCAGTCTTCCCCGCCAAGCCTACCCAGTCAGCTAACCGTTCCCTCTACCCAGTCCGCCTACGCACCAGGTAGGCCAGGCCACACTTGCTCTACCCGTTGCCGCATGAAGCCCTTCAGCAGCATTAGGCGGGAGAAGTACAGCTGTGCGTATTGCCGCTCGTAGGTCCTCTTGGCAACGCGGAAGCGTTCGTCCTGCGCGTAGGAGAGGTGGCAAGGCATCCAGGTGTGCGCAGGGGAAGGTCGTAACGCTTCGCATGTCACACCAACTGGTCTGTAGAGTCAGGTTGAGCAGCTTGCCCTCGATACAGGGTCCCGCACCTGCCCCTAAGTGTTTGTGCGGTACCAAGCGCCCACATGTGCTGGGGAGTCCCTCGCCTCGGCAGGCCGTTGTGCACATCCTAGCTACATATGCAGCAGCTCCGTCCCCCAGAAAGTCCCCAGCTTGCCATGTTGGTGTATGTAGCAGATGCACGGGTGTACGCTGCCTCGTCGGTTTGCTTGGAAGTAGACGGTGCACTCAGGAGCTCGTCATATGCAGGGGCCCTACACAACCCGGGAGTAGTTCATGTCATCACTTTGTACCGTAGCTGGTTGGTAAACGTGGTGGTCGCCAAGCGGACCTTGCTCCTGCTTGGGCCCCCGGGCCCTCTAGCCCGTCCATCTGCGGCGTGTCTGCTCCTCGTCACCGACAAATAAATATTATAGGGATATGATATTCAGCAGCGGCAATCTTTCAGTGACAGGTGTGTCCCAGTGTATGTTTCGCGCGCTTTGCGTGCGTGGACCTTCTATCGCAGTTGTTTGGGGCGTGAAGAGGGAAGCAATGTGCCCACGTGAGTAACGCTAGACATAACTTATACAGCTGAGATAGCGGGCAGGCATTGCAAGGGGTCGCAAATTCGGCCCATCTGTCTGTGGTCCGAGCTTGGAATGAGCGTAGCACATGGACCGCCTTTTGGCTTACGCCGTTCAGTAAATACCAAGTACTTGGGTAATAACGCATTTACTATCCGCGTCCGGTGTGCACCGTATGAGTATGCCGCTGCATCCACGTCAAAACCAGCCGTCCGCCAAAGCCCTTTGCCTTTGGAACTAACGCTTCTTGACCAGAAGAACTCCTTTAGAAAATGCCCCGCAAGCGGAAGCAGGCGTTGAACGCCATTTCCGAGGAGCCCCAGCATGGAGAAGGCACCGTGGCTACCGTGGACGACAGCAACGGGCTTGCTTGTATCCAGGAACTGATTGAAGATGGCAAAGAGAAAGGTGCCGTTGGGTGCTGAGGAAGCCCTTGGCAGCGTCCGCCTCGTCTTTCCTTAGCCCTACCTGACACTTTCATGGCATACCCGTGTGACAACCTTCTCTAAGGGCAATGGCTAAGCCATGGTCCCAGTTAACCAACATGGATGCCTTCTCTTTGAATTGATGCAGTGCGAGAGAAGACGGAGCAGCTGATAGAGTATGCCCTAGAACGTGCAGAACAGGTCCGCCGCCATGCAGACCCACCACTGCACAACCTGCCAACCCACATCAAGTCGATGCGCGTGGCCGACTTCTTCCAGCTGAGCCACGATGAAGCGCTCGGCAAGGTTTTAACCGACCTGCTGGGCCGGTTGCGTATTCTCGGGGGGCTAGCCGACATCACCGACCCTGACAGCGACGCTGTGGAGGGCTGCATGGCAGGGTGCAGCGACCAGCAGCGCGCGGATGCCTCCAGGGTCATGGCCGACGCCATGGAGGCGGAAGACGCGGCATCGGGTCCCAGCACGGCGGCACAGGAGCTGCCGCAGCTGCAGCGAGGCCAGGGGCAGGGGCAGGCTGGTTCGGGCTGCAGCGGGCCGTCTGCCATGGAGGTGGACCGCAAGACGGACGCAGAGCTCATGCCCCCGCCGCCTCCCCCGCAAACGGCAGCTCGGCGGGGGGGCAATGCAACAGCAGCGAAGGGAGCTGCGACGGCGGCAGCGGCTGGAGCAGGGGCGCCGCACCAAGCTCCATCCACGGTCGGCCGGCCTGCCCGGGCCCCCCGGTTGGGCGACAAGCTGGTGTACGCGGGGGAGCAGGGCGTCTTCTCCGAGCAAGGTGGGCCCAGAGGCCTGTGCCCAGCACGCCAGCAGGTTGTCCATGTCTTAGGAACTGCCTGGAGAGGACTGTCAGGGACTGGCTTGCAGTCGCAGTGAGTGGTGCTGCACAAAGTGGTGCTGCCAAGACTTGCGAAATGCATTTGGGTCGGCAACCTACGTGCCAGTATAATGGCACAGCCGTCGTTTAGACTCGCCAGTACCAACATGGTGTACCACAACACCACATGCATGGTCTGAGAGGAGCACCTGACGGCATTCCTGAAAGGGGTGCACGAACGGCTTGCAGCGAGCGCTGCCCTGCTCTCCCCTCCCTGCTGCTGCAGGCTCGCCCATCATCCTGGGCGGCATCATGGCGGAGCCGCCCTCCACGGCCGGCGGGCCGCCGGGCCGCACCATGACGGACGCCACTCCGGGGCTGTACGGCGCGTACCCCACGGCCGCTGCCGCTGCGCCCGCTGCCGGCTCCATGTCCGTGGCCATGACGGGGGCCACCTTCCGCCGGGGCAACGCCGTCAAGGGCCGCACCAAGCAGGCCACGCGCGCCATCTCTGTCACCACCAAAGGTGGGCACATTGCGTCCGCCTCAACCACTCGTGTCCGCTTTCAACGGCACGTGATTTGCGCACCTCTGCAGTACGCCGGTTGGTGAATGTGCTCCGCGCTGTCCTCGACGCGGCGCATAAGACCTCCCTTCCCCGCCCCACTGGCACATCACGCCTCACGCCTACCCCACCCGATGCATACGCATTAACTCGGAACCTCCGTCTGTGTCAACACCCATCTACCCACCTTGAACTCTCAGCCCGCGACCCTGACCTTGTACGTCACGCCACGCCCCTCCCGCGCCCCCTACGGCGCATGCAGACGGCCGGCAGTTCCTGGTGGACGACGTGATCGGCCTGGCTGCCGTGCCCGCCAGCCACCAGGCGGAGGTGGCGGCGGCGCTGGAGGCGGACAAGAACGACCTGCTGGAGCTGGTGGCGGCAGTCAAGGCGCTGAAGGACAGGACAGAGCAGGAGGAGGCGCGAGCCAACGCAAAGGCGCAGCAGCAGCAGCAGGCGGGGGCCGTCGCAGGGACGAAGCAGCAGGAGAACCGTGGGCCGCTGGGGAAGGTCCCGGAGGGTGAGGAGGGGGTCGAGGGGAAGGGCAAGGGGGCAACGGCGGCGGGGGGAGGTGTGCGGCGGGGGAAGCAGGCGCAGGAGGGTGTGGCCGGGGCGACGACGGCGACCCGGTCGATGAGGCGGCGGTGACAGGGCAAAGCCCCTGGGCTTGAGCGGAGCCTGGAGGCACTGGACGCACGGCGTATACCGTGTGCAAGCATTGAGACTGACCAAATACAGAGTGCAAGCTGACAGCGGCGTTTTGGTCGCATAGAGTGCACGAGTGTTATCGCAAGGTTACCGTCCATCACGTAGTACAACACTTAGCAAAAGTGCAGTATGTGGCGCTCCTGGCTGCGCGCATGTGTACTGATGTGCGTGCTGGACGCTTACTGCACTAGTCTGGAATATCTGCACCACCAGGGAAGCCCACAACAGCAGGCCCGGTCGAAGGAGCGCTGTAATACCCTCCTCGCATGCTGCTCACATGTAAGGAAACATTAATGCTGAGCTTGTGATGAGGGTTCTTGGAAACAGCTGTGCTGGAGCTGTGAGGCTCTGCAAGGCGTCTATGCCTCGAGGCAGCTCGGATCAGCAACCCTTTTGACCTGCTGAGTTTTTCAAGCGTACGGCTTGGGTAGGCAAGTGGACCAGGGGTGCTCTTGTGATTGTGCACAGGACTACACGTTACAACGTAATTTGCCACGTAATGTACGGAACGAGGAGTCCGCGAGATGGCGAGAAGACCTGGGCTGACAGGCAGAAGCTAGAACGTCGCCGAATCGGTTGCAGTGCGCTGAGCATTACGGTAGGTCAGGAGCAGGTGGGAGCAGGCGAACAGCGTTACAATAAGGCGCTTTGAGCCACACGTTGCAACTTGGCAAGCGTAATGCATGCGTTCAGGCGCGCCCTTGTGGTAACGGAGGGGCCTGAAACGTACAAGCTACATTCACAAACTGTCAACACAGCGTTGAATGCCCACACGGCATTTGCAGTTCCCGTAAACAGCCCGCAGCATTCCCCATGCGCCACCTTTGACCACCTTGACCGTACAGATGACATCTCACTCCAGGCAGCTTGATGATGACACGGTCCGCCCCAGGATGATCCCCAGGCCGGCCACTCCCCATGCATCTATCCTACCTTCACACCTCTCTCAGCAACTGCTGGGTTGGGGCGCCGGGCCCCGCCCCACAACACGTGTGGCCATGGCACGTGGCATACAGCCTCACGCTATGGCCTATGGCACTGCGGCATTCCAACGTGCAAGCAAGAACTGAGGCGCATCGTGCAGGGAGGCCATGCGAACATGCTACCATCGGAAACAAAATCAATGCAGTGTACAGCCATCAACTGAACTCAATACAGGCCGGGCCACCGTGTGCGGTGTTGCCCTTGTGCCCTTGCGCCCTTGGCTTGCTGGCCTGTGGCTAGCTTAGAGTGGCCTGAGCATGTCAGATTGCCGAGTCCAGCCAACGAGGGACCCAAACCCAGCCGTCCCGCTTGTCATCCTCTGGCGGCCAATGCACGCAACCAGGGGCCCCAAGCGGTGCAACGGGCTCAGTACTTCCGCCGTACGGGCCGGGGTCCGGTGGTCCAGGCCCCTAAACGCAGTGCCGCGGTGCACCGCAGGAAAAGCAGGCCCAAATCCAGGGCAGCGACCGCAATGCACCTGATACCACCACGTGTGGCCCCCGTTGCCCGCACCCCGCATGGCATCGAGCAGGCCTCCTTACTGTCCTCTCCCAGCGACCTCCTCCTCCACGCCCTCCAACCCACGCGCCAAGCTAAACAAGTCCGCTGCCCCCGCCCCTGCCCCCTGCCCCATGGCCAACGGCACCCCCATCTGTTCCACCGGCATCCCCATCTCCTCCAGCACGCCCGCCAGCGCCCACACCGCCCGGGGGTTGCCTGCCAGCTCCTGCAACCCGCGCTGCGCCACCTCCATGGCCGCATGGCGAGCCCGCGCCGCCGCCTCCTCCTCCGCCCCACTGCCCCCCTCGTGCTCCCGTTGCCCCTCCGCCACGTCCGCGTTCACGGCGCCCAGGGCGCCACCCGCGCTGGCTGCGGCCGCGGCCGCGTCCGCTGCCTGGGAGACTTCCTGAGCGATCTGGGCCACACGTGTATACGCACGGGCGTCGCCCAGGCCTGTGGGGGCGTCGGGAAGCGAAGAACGGTCATGTCAAGTCTTGCAATCCAGGGTCATGGAATCCTGGCAGCATGGCAATTACTAGGGAGCTACTGGAGGTCAGGTGGACGTAATACTCGCTGCCGACAGTTCACCTGCGCCCACCCACCTGTCAGCACCATGCTCCCGCCGGCCGTGCCCTCCCGCTGCTGCTCCCTGGCTGCGCCCTTGGACACGCAGGCGGGCGGCAGCCTGAAGGCGGAGGGGTCGGGCAGGATGCGCGGCAGGCGGGGCCGTGGCACGTGCTGCAGCGGGTGGTTGGGGTCCGCCTCCTTGTTGTCCACCTGCGGGCAGGGGGGAAAGGAGGCGTGGGCGTTTCAAGCTTCGTCAGCGATCATATCGACCCACGCAACTACGTTCACCGCAAGACCTGCTGTGGGCATGGCGTGGCCCTCTGTCATAGCTTTCGCCCGCCTGTACGCCGGCGCCTCTTGCCTACAACTGCTCATTCGTAAAGCCTTCCCTGCCCGTTTGACAGTCCCATGCCTCAGTCGACAGACTGAACAATGAATGCGTCCGCATCCGCATACGGTACTCCCGTATCCCTTCGCACCGTGTGGCCGTAGACGGGCAGCAGCAGCATCCTCCTGGCCTCCGCCGCCATGTCGGGGTCCAGCGGGCTGGGCCCCAGGGCCGCCTCCATGACGGCGCCCACCAGCGCCTCCTGGCCCTCCAGCTGCGCCAGCAGGTACGACTCCTGCGGCTGGGAGGCGGGCACGGCGCCGCCGGGAGTGCCGGGGACGGGGCTCTGGCCTGCGGTGGGGGAGGAAGGTCGGTAGCGGGGGTAAAACATGGTAAGTGTGGGCCGTGAGGAGGAATGGGGGCGCCGGGGGATAGTATGACAAAGGTGAGTGCTACTGGATGGAAGGAAGCGTAAGCTAATGAGAGTAGCGAAAGGTGAGGAGGGCGAATGGGAAGCTTAGGAAAATGGATATAAGGTACAGTGACACGCTGGGGAGGGTGGGGCCGAGTGGGGAGGTGCCACAGCGGGATGTTGGACCAGCGGACGAGGACGGCTGGGGTGAGGACGCGTGGGTTTGCAAGGAAGATGTGTATGGTTGCCTCAGAAGGAGCTTCGGTTTGGTTTCATCCTCATCGCCAATTTGGCGTAGGATTGTTGCAGTAATGATACCTCATCCTCGGCCGGCAAGCAAGGCTATTGCATGCAAGTGATCGGCGACGGTGTCTGGTCCAGGCTTCAGTAGGAGCTTCGGTACGGTTTCATCCTCACAGCGCACAGCGTAGGATTGTTGCAGTTAATACACCTCATCACCAGCCAGGTGGGACATGTGTGTGCGTCGTGCGGGAGCAGGCAGCACATGCAGAATTGCGCCAATGCGGGTGGCTTTAGAAGGAGCTTCGGTTAGGGTTTTTCCTCAGCGCCGCAAGGGCTTTCGGATTGTTGCAGTTAAGTATACCTCATCCTCAGCCGCGAATGCATCAAAGTGGGCGCCGATAGTGGGTTGGTTGGTTGGGCAGCGCGGGGTGATGCCCTCCTGCGTGCGCCACCAGCCCACCGCACTCACCCTGCACCACCATCTGGCCCTCGGGGCCCAGCGTGAGCCACACCGACGCGCCCTTGCGCCACGTGTCGCCGCGTGCGTCCACCAGCGCCGTGGAGGACAGGGGCCAGGCGGAGGTTGGCTCGGAGCCAGGGCACAGCAGGTCGGGGAGCGACTGCACGTGGAGCAGGCAGGGGGGCGGGAACGCGGTGAGGATCAAGGGCGGAGGCCAGGAATGCGGGGTAAACGCGAGCTTGCTACGGGTAACCGTGCACATCCCAGCAAAGCGCAAGATGCTTAGACCCCAGCGCCACACCTTTCCCGCCCCTGCCACCCCCGCTTCAACCACTTCGCCGCTATATGTTCTTGTCGCTCCGCCTCCACCCCAGACCAACCGTACACCCACCTCCAGCAGCTGCCTTCCGCTGGCCACGGAGGCCGCATGCTCCTCCGCCTCCTGCAGGGCGCAGCAATTCCACACACGCGCATCGGCCTAGCCACAAAGCAAGGACAGTATATGCATACTGATCATCCACGAAGGGTGTCCGCACGCTGAGGCATGCAAGCCGCGAACCTCCTCCCTTGCCCCGCACGACGCACATCCATCCGTTGCACATCGCACGCCGCCCTGCACGCAGCCCACCTGCACGCGCCAGCTGGCCCCCAGGGGGTCGCTGGCCGCCTCCCGCTCCCGCAGCCCCGCCTCGCCCTCCTGCTGCAGCAGCGCCTGGTGCACCTCGGGGCGGAACAGCTCCGGCCAGTGCACGCCGTCGATGTCGGTTGGGTCGAAGGGCGCGGGCCGCAGCATCCGCGGCAGCGTGAGGGGCGCCTGGCGCTGCAGGTAGGAGCTCAGCAGGCCCCGCCACGTGCTGCAGAGGGGGACAGGGGTTGGGGTGGGGTAAGTCGCGTGAGGAGAGGGACTGGGCAAAGGACGTGTAGAGCAGACGACAGCGGAAATGAGCGAACCCAGTTTTGAAGGTTTACAACGGAGCGCAGTGTCTGCAACATGAGCAGCGATGGCTGGGTGGTGGTGCAGGTGCTTGCAAATGGGTGACTGGTGGCAAGGGCCAGGCTTCAGTGTTGTTGTTGATGATGTCATCAGAGGCGGCGGCGCGTGGCCGTGCCTAGGATTGTTGCAGTTATTGTAAACATCATAAGCCTGTTGTGCTGGAAACATATGTGTGCATGGGCATAAGAGTGTGACCACCACCGGGATAGGGCCTCAGGAGTAGTTGTTGTTGAGGTTTGTCATCAGAGGGCTGTTACAACAGCCCTGAGATTGTTGCAGTTAGTTTTTAGGCATCACCAGCCCTTCCACGCCGGTCAGATTGTTACCGACATCCCGTGGGTTGAGTGCATGCAGTGGGTCGTGCGGGTGGTGTATGCACTGGGTCAGCCGGCCACAATTGCGACCCCCGCAATTGACCGCAAGAAAGGGCTTCGATGAGTCAACAGCCTTGTGGGCATAAGGGGGGATTGTTGCACTTATCTACGATAACTCTTCAACTCTGCTTGCCATGCATTCACCACGCCCTATTGAGGCTGACACGCCATCCGGCGTTCGGCACCTGCGTTATACCCCACCTTACATGACGACCACTGTGCCACATGTGGGACTCCTACCCCAGCCGCACCTCGCTTTACAAAAAGCTTCGGTAATCATTTTTTCCTCCGCGCCGTATGGGCGTTCGGACTGTTACAGTTCACGTATCTCATTCGCAGCCGTCTTTGGATGGGGCGTGCGCATGCTTTCCCCTGTGTGCGTGCACCTCATGTTGCCCAAACTGCTGCCCGGTGCAAAGGGCATAGCAAACAGCACCTTACCACACGTGTACACGCCGACATGAGGAGATATCACGCGGTGTATGACCAGGTACAGTAAGCTTCAGCAGCGTAGTAAGATCCTCCTCCGTGGTCAAGGGGCGTACCCCAAGCCATAGGATTGTTGCAGTTATGTTCAGCATCTCCAGCTTCCCTGGTCCCTAATGCTGGCGCTCCCTCAATCCCCACACCTTCACATGCTCTTGGCTTCAGCAATAGCTCGTTGTGTTGTCATCAGGGGCAGCGTGATGCGCCGCCTGAGATTGTTGCAGTTATTTTTGAGCATCAACAGCCAGCCCACCCCCACTGACATTGTCACATGCCTTGGCCCCGCGGCAACCCAATCACCCGTAGACGTCGGCCCTGAGCCACACAAGCCATGCGCCCTTTCCTCCAAGCATACTGGTATAAGTGCCCCTGCCAACACGTAGTGCCCCACTGGCCAGCCCCCGTCCCCCTCTACCCCCACGTTAGCCCCCGTGTGCCGCCCCGTGCCCACCTGGCTGCCTCCCGCAGCGGCAGGTCCCGCGCCGCCCGCAGGATGAAGGTGGTGCCCAGCAGGGGGCCGCAGCGCAGCACGTCCTGCGCGTAGCTGGCATCACGCAGCACGCCGTACGAGTCGCGGCCGCCGTACTTCCGGCCCAGGATCTGAAGCGCAGACGAGGAAACGCGACACGCAGCCCGATTGGGAACGGGTACGTCACGAATGGCAAGAAAGTGCCACCGCACAGAAACGCGAGTGTGTATCCTAGTGTCCCAACGGCCCTCCTTCTCCCAAGGGCGCCCAGGCGCCCCCGCGCATGCGCTCGTCTCACAGCAGGAGGAGCAGCACGACGCAACTCCAAGCCCGCACGCCTGCCCGCCGCCCAATGGCCCTACCCCAACGTGCTACACCCACCCCGCAGCGCTTCCATCATGGATCGCCCGCCTCAACCCCACCGCCCACCCACACGCCCGGCCGCCCACCTGGTTTGCCAGCGGCTCGTGCGCGTACACCTCCACCTCCCAGTCCTTGAGTCCGTCCACGCCCCGCAGCCAGCGGGTGGGCCGCCGCCGCCACACGCTGCCTGTGGCCAGCATGCCCTGGGGAGGAGGACAGGGCGGCGGGGGCTTACGAGAGAAGGGCCACGTCATTGTGACGGCGACGTTGTAGGTCGGCACCGCTGCGAGTGTAGCGAAAGTTCCAAAGTCTGGACCTGGTTAGAAGGTCACGCGCAGGTATGGCGGGTACTGTTAGCTGTCATTGGCCTGGGTGGGCTCAGTGCCGTACGGTGGGACGCCGCCGTTGCTCTTGCCCATTGCGTCCGCGCCTGTGGCCAGCCTGAGTGTAACTGCGCCCCCAGCCACACTGCTACGTCCCTCGACCCAAAGCCCGCAGCAGCCTCCTCCCGCACTCACCCGTCCCATGCCTCCCTTTCCTTCTCCACACCCACGCGCCCTGACCGCAACCCAACTCCCTGGTCCACGTCTTACATAAGTCCGTCCGCCCTGGTCCTCCCCCATCGACCTTCCTGCCTCAAGCCCAAGGCCGGGCCCCCTATCCTCCCACCCAAAGCTTCAGACTGCGCACGCCTTCCTACCGCCCCAGCCCGTCTCCCCTCCTCCCTTCCGCTCTACCCACCCAGTCGTGCTCCAGCTCCCGCGCCTCCTCCGGCGTCACGGCCGCCACGCCGTCGCCCGTCACCAGGCCGCGCTCGGCCAGCTCCGCGGGGCGCAGGCCGGCCCGCCCCAGCGGCCGCCCGGCGGGGTCCAGCGGGTCGGCGGTGGGCACGTGGCGGCCCGAGCGGAACAGCGCCTCCAGCTCAGGGTTGTTGTCCACGTACTGTTGCAGGTCCCACATCGACACCTGAGGCCGTACGACAGGTGAAGCAAGGCGGGTCAAGCTGGCGAGCAACGCATTGCAGCATAGGGTGTGTGCGGTTCTTGTTAGGGTTTTGAGGGTGCGAAGCCCGGGGGAGCATGGTTGCGGGCCAGCAGGGGGCCAAACACTGTAGGTACCCAACCCACCCCGCACCTTGGACCCGTCCGGCAGCGTGTAGAAGAATTTCTCCTTCATGAGGTACGCCGTCAGCAGCTCCTTAACCGCTTCCTGCTCCTCGCCCTTGAGGTTGTACGCCCATTCCTTAAAGTCCTGCGGTAGCATACATGGAAGGTGCGCGGGGCACAGTAGAGCATGACCGTCACGACCACAGCCCAGCACAGCAGGAAATTTGGGCCTGTCCCACATCGCCCAAGCATTGCGACCCGCTTGCTAGCTCGTACGACCGCCATACCAATGCTTGCCCTGTTGCCTGTGCGTCCTACAATAGCCCTCTTCCCTATACACCTGCCTACGCAAATGGCCCACAGCACCGCACCTTGCGCCGCACTCTCCCTCCCTGTCACAAATTGCCTCCCTGCTTTACCGCTGCCCCTGCACCCGCCTGGTTCCCCCCTTCCACCCCCCCCCCCCCCCACCTTCCATAGCATGACGTTGCCCTTCTTGACCTCCTCCTCCACCTGCTTGGGCGTCAGGTACTGCGTGTCGGGGCGGTACTTGGCGGGGTCCGGGGTGCCCACCCAGCCCGCGTCGGACTCCAGCGCTGCGCGAAACGCAGGATCATCGAAGTCTGGCAGCGGTGTGATACTGGAGGCGGGGCTGCGGGCAGGTGACGGAAGGCCAGGGGGTAGGTAGCGGCGGAAGGCAGCGCGGTGGGGCGCTTTGGGAAGGGAGGGGCGGGCGCCATGGATGCGAGGTCATGGCGCTTACCCACCAGGCTTTCTATCTAGCAGACCGGTTCTGCAGAGCAAAGACATCAGTTGTGAATATTGTACTCATTGTGCTCACGGCCGTACCGCGTGGCAGGGGCAATGGCGGTGGGAGCAGTGCCACAGCCTACGAGGCTATTGCAGTGTCACCAGAGCGCTGCTTTCTAGGAGTCTTCCAAGCCCTAGCTCAGACTCCCCATGGGCACGTGCACTATTCCACGTTGTCGCCATGCAGCACGGGAGCCCTGGCATGCTGGCCATGGTGCATACAAGCCCCTATACACACCCTAACTGCGTGCCACCAGGCAACGCTTGCACGTAAGCGGCCCTGCACCCTATGCACCAGGTATTAAACCCGTATTTTGTTTTGACCTACCGTGCTAAGTCGGCTAACGTCACATGCGCTCCGCTTGCTGGAACCAGGGCACGCTCGGCAGCATTCGGGCTGTCCGCCGCCGCCTTGAAGCGATCCCAATTAGAAGGTCCAACGCCATATTTGCGCTTCAGCTGGCTGTCTAGATCGACGCCAACTGACGCCGTTGGCTCGGCAGGCTGCGTTGCGGGCTGCGACGCCATCCTGCCTCCCGGCACTCGTCTACACGGTCCCTGCAGTCACCGTGTGCCTAAGGGGCTACGGCATGTCTTCTATGAAACTATAGCATGGAGAGATCTGACGCGGAAGCCTCCGACACCAAAGTAAAAGGCAAGCCGAGCTCAGACGTCAGAGTCTACAGGTGCATTCACTACTGTGGCATCAACGAGAGTTTCAATTCATGTACGGATGACACAAAATTAGGCGGTCTTGGCCAGGGGCACCAGCACGCGAGAGAGCAGAGCCAGGGGAGTCATGCTCTCATGCATGTCGTGCCATGTCAAATGCCCAAAGGGCCTCCCTTTTGCCGCTGCGTCTTGTGATCGGGAGAATCTTGTGCATAAAATGGACGATGTGTGCCTCTTCTACTCGGCACGCGGATAGTGCCAAAAGACCTGTATCCCACGCTGTAGGGCGTTGCGGGGGCAGACGGCCCCTTTCCCTACTATAATAGGTCGCACTGATTCAGTCAAGTTGCATAAGTGGCTAGGCTCTTGCGGTTGTGGTGCTCATGGCGGACGGTTCCGCCAGCCCTTTCCGTGTTGACGGGTCCGGAGAAGCACCAGGCGATGTGCTTGAAACTACAAGGTAGATCAGCGTGATGTTGGGGCTGGATGCACGCCTTGCCCATTCTTGGCTGCGCTGCTTGTGAGGCACGGCGCTACCCGTGTGCCCGCTTTGCTGTGTTCCGGGGCCAGGGAGGCAGCTTCCGGCGGCTGCCATGTAGGTGCCACCGAGGTGGGAATTGTGAGGACTACTGATGGGTGGGGCTGCGTAGGGTGCTAGACGCCCGCACCTGTCATGGGAACAGGTCTGCCAAACTGGTGACGCGCTTCATGGTGCTAGGGCGTGCGCTGCACGACCTGTACGGACGGCCTATGCAACATGTAACGCAAACGGTTAAGACTCACCAATGCCGATGGGTACAAGCGTGCCTATCGAACAGCATGTATTGCACGCCTTGCACCGTGTCCAGGGGGGTGGCTGCATCACGTAAAGGAAGCACCCAATGAGTGCACGCGCGCATGTGTTACTTGTTCCTGACACCCCAACACCGCGACGCGCAGGGAGGCGGCGACCGAGCGGCATGATGATCCAGGCGGCAGTCCTGCAGCCAAGGAGCCAGCAGGGGACAGCGGGGCGCAGCAGCGGGCTCCCGAGGAACCCGAGCAGCAAGCTGCTGACGCTGCCCCTAACCCAGGCTCAGCCCCAGGCCAGGATGGGGCGGAGCAGCTAACCGCCGGCATAACGGCGGATGGCAGCAGCAAGGAGGCAGCGCAGCAAGGCGCTGACGCTGAGGCGGAAAGGGGGCTTGCCAGGGACAGCAGGGGGCGGGACAAGGGAAAGGAGCGGGAGAGGGGCAAGGACAAGGACAAGGATAAACAGAGGGACAAGGGCAAGGATAAGGATAAGGACGGGGAGGGAGAGTCCAGCAAGGGCGGGAAAGAGAAGGAGAAGGAAAAGGAGCGGGACAAGGATAAGGGGAAAGGGAAGGGCAGCAGCAAGGAGAAGGAAAAGGACAGGGACACGGAGCGCGGGCGGGAGAAGGACAAGCAGCGGGACCGCAGCAGGGACAGGGCCGCCGAAGCGGAGAAGGAGCGGGGCAAGGGTCCTGAGAAGAAGGAGAAGGACAGGGAGCCGGCGAAGGAACGGGGAAAGGAGGACAGGAAGCGTGGTAGGGACGAGCGGGCCGCTGAGCGGGGTCGGGACGACAAACGCAGCCGCGGCTCCAGCCCCCAGCCGTCGCCGTCCCGCTCGTCCGGCCACAGCAGCGGCGGCAGCAGCAGCGACGACAGCGGCCGCTCCTCTGCCTCCCCGTCCCGTTCCCGCTCCCGCTCACCGTCACGGTCGCGGTCGAGGTCCCGATCGCGGTACGACAGCCGGCGGGACGATAAGTACAGCGATCGATACGATAGCCGCCGCGATGACCGGCACTCTGACCGGTACGACAGCCGCCGGAGCGGCGGCGGAAGCAGCAGGCGGGGGTCATCCCGGAGCCCTAGGGGCCGGGCCCACCGGGACGACCACAGGGTGAGGGAGCGGGACAGGGAGCGGGAACGGGAGAAGGAGCGGGATAGGGTGAAAGAACGCGAGAGGGAGCGGGAGCGCGAAAGGGAGCGCGAGCGCGAAAGGGAGCGGGAAAGGGAGCGGGAACGGGCGAGGCGGGAGGAGGAGGCGCGGGAGCGAGAGAGGCAGAGGGAGAGGGAGAGGGAGCGCGAGCGGCAACGCAGCAGCCGCAGGCACAGCCGGTCTCGTTCCCGGGGCCGCCACAGCCGCTCGCGCTCGCCCTCCCGCTCTCGGTCACAGTCCCGGGGGAGGGACAGGGGCCGTGGCAGGAGCAGCAGGGGCGGCCGGTCTCGCAGCCGCTCCTATTCGGCCTCCTCCTCGCGCTCTGGCCGTCGCTCCCCGCGCTCTGGCCGTCGCTCCCGGTCGCGTTCCCGGTCCCGCAGCCGGTCTGACTCGCGGCGGCAGCGGTCTCGCAGCCGCAGCCGCGACCGGCGGCGCAGCAGAGAACGTAGCCGGGATAGGAGCCGGAGCAGGGTGCGGGGCGACCAAGGGGCGGCGGGAGGGGCGGCGGCGCAGGCGGGCGGTGGCGCGGGTGCCGTTGCGGCGGGCGGTGACAAGGCGGGCCAGGCCAAGGCGGCGGCAGCGGAGGACGATGCTGGGCTGCTGTCCGACGAGGCGTTGAAGAGGTGGGTGTGGACGTGCGGGTCGGCCAGCCATGGATGCCGTAGCATTCCTGACGAGGAGGACGTGGGCGTTTTCGGGCGTTTTCGGGCCTGTTGAAGCAAGGATTGCGTAGCGTGATAGCCGCGGAACAGTTGTGTCCTGCTGGCAACTGGGGTCACAGGTATGATGGGAGGCTGAGAGGTAATCAAGGTCTTGACAATGACCTGTAACAATACTTGGCTGCTGCTGCTGCCGCTGCCGCTGGTACGATGACGTGTTCTCGCTTCTCATGCGTGGCGCCCGCCTGGCCGCAGCAAGCGTGCCGAGCTGGAGGCGCGGCTGGTGGCGGAGGAGCTGGAGCGGCGCGTGGCTGCGCACGTGGAAGAGCGCGTGGCGGCGGTGCTGGGCAGCGAGGCGGTTCGCCGGGAGCTGCAGCAGCGCCTGGAGAGGGAGCGCAAGGCCATAGAGGAGCAGGTGCGGGACGCCAGGAAAGGGCATCTCCTGCCTTCCTCGTGCCCCGTGTCACAGTTGCCGTCAAGGGCCCCCAAGCCGCGCACCTACCAAACTGCCGCCGTGCTGACGACATGCACGAAAACCGGTTGTCCACGCACGGCGTTGGTGCCCATGTACGTCGTGCCCTCATTTCAGGCGGTTGACGGTTGCTGCTGCCCGCCCTTCCCGCAGGTTGAGCGTGAACTGCAGGTGGAGCGCGAGCGGGCGGCGAGGGAGGAGGAGGCGCGGAGGGAGGCCATCCGCGCGCAGCAGCAGGAGCTGCAGCAGCTGGAGGACGAGCGCAGGAAGGAGGTGGGCTGCTCGGCTGCATGGCGTGAGCAGGCGGCAGGAAACAAGTCGGGATGTGCAGGTGGACGTGAATGTGCAAACCAAAATCTGGGCGCTGATAGCTGCGGCGGCTGGCTTGGGGCGGTGGCGACGCAGGTGGAGGCAGTTGGCATGCAGACGGAAGTCTGGCTGCGCAGCGTGAATGTACGGTGCCTCCCGACATGGGTTTGGGGACTGCTTGGAGGGACCCCTACCTGGCACCACAGGACGGTGGCGTGAGCGCTATGGCAATACCGATTACCGGTGGGATAGCTGACCTCTTAGGGAATGCAAGGCTCACACTCTGTCCTGTGAGCGGTTGCCTTCCTCCTGTGTGCCTCGATGGTTCCCTGTGCGCAGGAGGCGGAGGCTGCCCGGCGGCGGCAGGAGGAGGAGGCCCGCAAGCTGGAGGAGCACTTCCTGGAGCTGCAGCGCAAGCAGCAGGCCAAGAAGGAGGAGGAGGAGCGGTGAGGCAAAGGGGGACCTGAACGCGTGCGCGCCGAGCCCACGCGGCATGGTGCATTGTGCTCGCTGTGGCCTGGCAGGTGCCTGCTCGTCCAACATGCTGTACGCGCCATTGACCTCTTGGTACTGGTTGGCTGCGTGACGCTGCCGCCGTGGTCCTGAAAGTCGGTGTCCCTTGCACCCGCCATGTGCGCCCACGCCTGCAGCAAGAAGAAGGAGGAGGAGGACCGCAAGAAGGAGCAGCAGCTCATTCTGGGCAAGGGGCGCAAGAAGATGACCTTCAAGCTGGGCTTCTGATGTGATGGGTCTTTGCATGTCGCTGGTCTGTGTATGCAGTGCTGCGGGGTCCGATATTGATGTGTGCACTGCGAGCCAGTACCGTGATCTTCTGCAAAGCGGCACGGGATGGATGCCTTGCTCACGGTTGTCGCCTGACATGGCAGGACGCAGGAGGCAACAATGCCTTGCAGCTAGGTGTCGTTTGTTCCGGCTTGAGGCTTGCCGAGCTACCCGCCGGTTGTTACCTTACCTCGGGTTGGTGAATCTTGACCATAAGACATGGACCCGGCTCACTGCATTTGGGTCATTGAGACCCTCCGTCAGACCGTCACCGTGTAACACTGACGGACTGGCTTATCTGGCTACCCTAGCTGCAAAGTCTGTGCACAGGTTACTGCGTCCTGCCCACTCCTGCTGACAAGGCGTAGCGCCCTAGGGCTCTCCCCTGTTGCGCACTGTGTCAGTGGATGCAACAATAGATGTGGAGCGATACGCAGGAAAAGTCATGCCGTACGCGGCGCCAGGCAGTGCTGAACCGTTGAACACCTCTCTCATTACAGACATGTGCATTGGGATGCCCGCTTGCTGCGGACGCGTTGCGGCAAGCAAACATGACGTAATAAGTTAGTCAGCTGCTCGTCCTCAGCCGTTGAGCTCTGTTCCCCAGCAGACTCGGCAGGTGCCCACCCATCACTCGCGCCGTTAAGTCTTTGGTTTATCGGCAATTGGTACCCTTGCGGACTCTTATCGGCTTTTCTTTAACAGCGAGCCATGAGAAAATGCGCTGAGTGGCGCGATAGGAAGCCAGGACATCAGGCTTTTATGGAGTATGTGGCATGTTTTATTTGCTGTACCTATATGTTCCTGGACAAGGATACCACGCGTGGGAACAGCCTGACTGCACCCCCCAGCGCACCCTCGCACGGCACGGGTACCGCA